>Ga0154587_198_pt1 | contig 74767 bp, 71 predicted proteins | sample RifGroF2_FD_116016 | JGI IMG/M metagenome (GOLD analysis project Ga0154587, IMG submission 116016) | Elusimicrobia bacterium GWF2_62_30 | reverse complement strand
GCGCAATAAGCGCGGGGCCTTTTTACTTTGTGCTTTTTACCGCGGCCGGGTTCTACCAGGCTTCACCCTCACCGGTCAGCTGGTCCACCCGCTGTTCCACTATCTTGGACTTATTGGCCTTGCGGGCCTCGAGCTTCTTCTGGAGCTTCCCCAGGTCGTCGGTCATCCGCTTAAGGCGCTGTTCCTGGGCTTTGCTCTTAAGGTCGAACAGCTCGGCGATCTTCGTCTTGAGCTCGGCTTTGACCGCGGCCTTCTCGCCGTCGGCCGCCTTGTCGTACTTGCGCGACAGTTCCTTCACGTCGAACTCAAGGGAAAGGGTGCGCACCCCGTCCTTCTCCATGGCCTCGTTCTCTTCCATCCTGGCCATGCCCAGCATCTTGCCGGCCATCTGCATGACCATGCGGTACTTCGCCGGGGACGCCGCCTTCAGGTCGGCCATCTTCTTGGCGAAAGCCGCGTCATGCTTCTTTATGATCTCGATGGTCTCATCGGGGGTGAGGAAACCGCGGCCGCCGCCCATCTCCTGGCCCCGGAACATCCCCATATTGCCGTTTTTCATCTTGCGGACCTTCACAGTTACCTGCCTGGGACCGCCCTCTTCGTCTCCCTCTTCCATACCAGGCCCGCCGGGGCCGCGCATGCCGGGCCCGCCGCCGCGGCCGGGGCCGTTCTCGCTGATCTCTATATCCTCTTCGCCCCCGGGCCCTTCCTGCGCCCTGAGCACCGAGACCGGCGCCGCCGCCAGCGCGAAAATACCGACCAACGCTATAAGTTTCTTGTTCATATATCCTCCTGACTTTCTTTTGCCGTCAGACCTCTTCGGCCGACAGCGCCTGCTCTTCCGCGCTGAGTACGCCGTAATTGTAATCCCAGTCGCCGCTGGACGCCGTAAGCTCCGACCGCGACTGGTCCATGGAATACTCCACCGAATCCAGCCCCGAGTCCAGGCCGCTGTTCCAGGCCAGGTCCGGGCTGGCGCTTTGCGGGGCAAAGGCGAAGACCAGCAGGAACGCGGCGGCCATCGCCCCCGCTAACGCCGTCTCGGCCCAGCTCCATACGAAGAGCGGTTTGTGAGCGGCGGCACGCGCCTGCCGCATCACGGCCTGGAGCACGGCCTCGGACGGGAGCGGGGTCTCTTTACTGAGCAGCGCCTCGGCGGCCGCCAGCGCCGCCAGCGCGTCCCGGCAGGAGGCGCAGCCCTTAAGATGCGCCTCCACCTCGGACGCGAGCCCGTCGCCGGCCTCGCCGTAGAAGTGAAGTATCAGTTTTTCCCCGTATTCGCAGTTCATAACCAGCTCCTGCCTGTATAACGTATGCGGCGCCGTTTTTATTGCGCCGCTTTTTCAAGTTCTTCGCGCAGCCGGGCGGCGGCCCGGCTCATGCGGGCCAGCACCGTGCCTATGGGCAAGCCCAGCATTTCGGCTATCTCTTTAAAGGAAAGTTCGGAATAATGCCTGAGGTGGAAGATCTCGCGCTGGTCGTCCGAAAGCTTGTCCAGGGCGGCGGCTATCCTTTCCCCCAGCTGCTTGTTCTCCAGGGCCTCCTGGGGCCCGGGCTCCGGGGAGGCGGCGGAGTCCAGCCGCGAGGGCGCCTCTTCTTCGCCGTAAACGGGGGCGTCGCCTTCGGCGCAGGCCAGGGCGCGCCGGGAGCTTTCGCGCCTGAAATAGTCCATGGCCGCGTTCCTGGCCACCGTGAACAACCAGGCCTTGAACTTTTCCCTTTCGCCGTAGGCCCCGGGATTATGCACGAGCTTGAGAAAAACTTCCTGGAAAATATCCTCGGCGGCGTCGGCGCGCTTGGTGACGCGCAGCAGGTAGCCGTACAGGGCGGCCTTGTGGCGCTCCATGAGCGCGCCCAAAGCTTCCACATCCCCGCCTTTAAAGGCGGCGACCAGTTCCGTATCGGAGAGCCCTTCCGTCATGCCGGGAGAACGCCCGCGCTTCTATTGGCGGCTGATAATTTCATACGATATGATATCTTGCGCAGAGTAAATAGTATTCTTTTATTCATCCTCTTTCAACCGGCGTACTGCCTGGCCGGCACCGCCGCGTACGAGCTTTACCTGCAGGGCGATCTTTCCAAGGCCGCTTCGGCCTACTTAATACAGGCCGCCGAAGCCCCGGAGCAGCCCAAGCCGCTACAGAACGCGGCCATGTGCCTGCGCCAGGCGGGGAAGTACAGGGAGGCCGGGGGCGCCCTGGTGGAGGCCCTCAAGCGCGACGCCTATAATCCCGACCTCTATTCCGAGCTGGGCTGGCTGAAGTTCCACCTGGCCGATTACGACGGGGCCAGCGCCGCTTTCGAAAGCGCGATAAAGATCCAGGAGCTGCACGCCCGCGCGGAGCTGGGCCTGGCCAGCGTGTATTCCAACCTGGGCGAAAAAGAAAAGACGCTGCTGCACCTGGAGAAGTTCCGCCGCCTGCGCCCGGACTTCTCCGGCGTGGACTATATCCTGGCCTGGAACTACATGAACTTCAAGATGTACAAGGAAGCGGAGGAGGCGCTGATAGAGGCCCTGCGCAAGGACCCCTCCTTCACCGAGGCGCGCCTGCCGCTGGCCGGCATCTACGCCCGGCAGGGCAAGTTCAACGAGGCCTGGAACCAGTATTTCCGGGTGCTGGACTACGCGCCGCGCCACCCGCTGGCCTCCAGCATGATGAAGGTGCTGGAGGGCCGCCTGACCAAGCAGCCCGAGGAGATCCGCCCGCCGTTCCGCATAGCCAAGCCGCTTAAGATGGAGCCGGTGGACGCCGTAAAGAAGCTGCTGAAGTCGGTGAAGCTGCGCGTGGGCATCGGCACGAACAGCGCCGGCAAGCAGGGGAAAAATAATCTGCTGCGGGTAAAGTCCTTCGAGGGCATGACCGTGACCGGCAAGGCCTCGGGCAAACTGTTCGCCACAGTACCGCCCGACGAGCTGTGGTTCGCCCTCTACGAGGGCGGCGCCGTGGTGCTCAAGGACCCGAACGGCAAGATCTATGGCCGCTTCACCGGGCCCATCCTGCTCACCCCCAACCAGCCCAACGGCACGGTGATCTTCGACGCTTCCTCCAAGATCAAGAACCCCTGGTTCAGCGGCGCCGACCGCCAGTACCGGGGCGTGATAGAACTGGCGCCCGGCAGCCGCGGCATCCGCGTGGTGAACGTGATAGAAGGGGAGCTTTACCTGCTGGGCGTGGTGCCCAGCGAGGTGGCGCCCCAGTGGCCTTACGAATCGCTGAAGGCGCAGGCCGTCATAGCCCGCACGCAGATCCTGATACGGCGCGCGCGCGGCGGCACGCACAAGAAGGACGGCTACCATATCTGCGACGGCCAGCACTGCCAGGCCTACAAGGGCAAGTCCAACGAGGCCAACACCACCAGCAGCGCCGTGATGGACACCGAAGGCGAGATCCTCACCTACCACGGCCGCCCCGCCTACACCTTTTACCATTCGAACTGCGGCGGCAGTATCCAGGCCTCCAAGGAAGTCACCGGCTGGGGCGATTCGCCCTACCTGGTCACCAAATCGGACACCCAGCCCGACAAGCCGCTGTCCCCGCTGGACCCGTGGGATTTCCACCTGTGGCTGACCGGCAACCCCATGGCCAACTGCAATTACCCCGGCCGCGTGCGCGCCTCGGAATTCCGCTGGATGAAGATCATCAAGCACAAGGACATGACTTTCCGTATAAACCGGGATTACCCCATAGGCGAGCTGCTCGATATCATCCCGCTCAGGCGCGGCCCCTCGGGCAACGTTAACTCCATCAAGCTGGTGGGCAAAAAGAAATCCGTGACGGTGAGCCGGGAACATTTGATCCGCAACCTGCTGGGTTTCAGCTCGCTCAAGAGCACCCTGTTCGAGATAGAGATAAACCGCTTCAAGAACGGCAAGGTGCGCAATTACTGGATCTACGGCGGCGGCTGGGGCCACGCCATCGGCATGTGCCAGAGCGGCGCGGCCGGCCTGGCCGGGAAATACGACCTTAAGTACAGGGAGATCCTGGAGTTCTATTTCCCCGGCACGGACATCCGCAGGATCAAGTACCAGCAGAAGGACAAGAAGTAAGCGCCGCAAAGAGAACCCCGCATCCGGCCGGGAAGGCCTGAATACGGGGCAAAAGGAAGGACCCGCGAGACACCCATTTAATAAGGGCCGCGGGTCCGTTCATATCCTACCAGACCTATACCAATTGTCAAGACCCAAAATGGTCCTACCGGATCCCGGCTTGAATGCGCGTCCCTTCAAATAATGGAGAGGACCCGGTAGACGTTCACCGGCACCTCTTTTCCCTTGAGCATCTGCGGGGGCAGCTTCTCCACTTTAACGAGATCCTGGACCTCCTCGTAAGTAGCATGGCTGATGACGACGTCCCCGCCCTTGGCCAGCGCCTGCAGGCGCGCGGCGATATTGACGGTGTCCCCGATGACAGAATACTCCTTGCGCTTATCCGAGCCGATGTTGCCCGCGACCGCGGTGCCGGTGTTTATTCCGATCCCGATGTGGAGCTCGGGGTTCCCAGCGGACCTCTGCCGGAAGTTATATTCATTTATCTTGGCCTGCATGCGCAGGCCGGCGCGCACGGCGCGCTCGGCGTCGTTGGGGTGCGTGATCGGCGCGCCGAAGATAGCCATGAGGCCGTCGCCCAGGAACTTATCCAAGGTCCCCTCGAAGTCGAAAAGAGCGTCGATGAGCATGGAGAAATGGTCGTTGAGGATGTTCAGCACCTCTTCGGGGCGCATCTTCTCGGCGAGCTGGGTGAAGCTGCGGACATCGGTGAAGAGGATGGTGACGCGGCGCCTTTCGCCCGCAAGGAGCGTTTCGAGGGGCATCTTCATGATCTCGGCCGCAACTTCCTTGCTGACGTAGCGCTGGAACACCTGTTTGACGAAATCGCGCTCTTTGAGGCCGCTGGCCATGTCGGCGAACGCCTTGGAAACGGCGTCGAACTCCCCGCCATGGGGCAGCGAGACCTTATGGTCGAAGTTCCCCTTGCCGATCTCTTCGGCGGCTTTGACGAGCGTGCGCAGGGGACCGGCGAGTATCCTGCCGAGGAGGAAGCTCAGCGGCCAGGTCAACACGAGGACAGCCGACAGGAACCAGATGATCCTCCTGCCGACGCGGCGGAGGATCTTGTGGAACACTTCGGCCCTGGTATAGACCTCGACCACCGCCACGCTGTCCCCGTTCTTATTGCGCACGGGGGCGTAGCCGGAGAGGTATTCCCCCTCGGAGTCCCGGTGGAAGTCGCGGTCGGCGGTCGGGCCGTCATAGGCGTCGTGCATCTCGTGCCACTCCGTCGCGTCGTACAACTCGCCAAGGGCCGCGCCGTCCTGGGTCGTGTCGGCGTCGAGGACATACTCCCAGATCGAAGTCTTGCCTGTCCGGCGGAGCACGCAGATATCCTCCACCGAAAGGTAGGCCGTGGCCTGGCGCACGTTAGAGAGTATGCGGCGCTGCTTGAGATAGGCGGGGCTTGCCATATCCCCGGGTTTTCGGAACGAATCGATCTGGTCGCCATCGAGCTGCATCGCGGTGGTTACGGCAATGCCCGAGAACTCGAAGGCCATGTCCCGGCGGAAGCGGTAGGCGAAGTCTTCGTATATCAGCAGCCCGGCCAGCAGGAACAGGATGGAGCAAGATGACGCGAAGAACAGCGTAATTCTGGTCTGGAAGCCCATGTGTTTTAGTTTAGCCGCATTGGCACACGCTGTCAAGTTCCTTGGTTTTTCCCATCCCGGGCGCGGTTTACGGGGCTTTAAGCGCAAAAGAGAAGGCCGGCTGGCCGGGCTTTCTTCAACGCGGGGGAGCGGTCAGACCTTTACCCTTTTGTCCAGCACCCGGCGGATCTTGCCGGTGCGCAGCACGCGCTCGATGGCGTTGGGCTTTAAGACGTCTATCTGCGGCTTGTCCAGCCACTTCATGCGCACGCTTTCGTGCAGGTCTTCGCAGTGTTTTTCTATCTCGCGCCACAGCAGGTCGCCCAGCTCGCCGGCGCGGGCCAGCGCGGCCGCGTCCTTCACTTCCACCCTGAGGCCCAGCGTGTCCTTGTGGCCTTTCTTGCCTATCACCACCTGGAAGTTAAAGCTCAGGTCCGGCACTTTACCCAGCGCGTTCTGGATGTCGTTGACGAATAAATGCGCCCCACCCACGTGTATGCGGTCGTCGCAGCGGCCGAGGATCTCGAAGAGCTGTTCGGTCCTGCCGCAGGCGCACTTCTTGTCCAGCCAGCGGCCCAGGTCCCCTACGCGGTAGCGGATGATGGGCATGTGCTTTTTGGAAAGGCCGGTCACCACCAGCTCGCCTACGTCGCCGCGCTTCACGGGCTTGAGGGTGTCCTGGTCCACGAACTCGATGTACTGGCTGCGCGCGAACAGGTGGTGCTGGCCCTTCACGCAGTCCGGGCACTGGAAGCCCACCACGCCCGCGTCCGCAGTGGCGTAGCCCGCGGAGCGCACGTCGCAGCCGGGGAACACGCTTTTGAAGAACTTGATCATCTCGATACCGACGTACTCGCCGCCGTAGAGGATCTTCTTCACGCGCAGCTTGTGCTTGCCGGGATTGGCCTTTACGTACTCGGCCAGCTTCACCAGGAACGACGGCAGGCCGATGACGGCGGTGACGCTGAAATCCTCCAGGTACTGCACGATGTTCTCCAGCGGCAGGTTGCTGCCTACGGGCACGGAGATAGCCTTGGTGTAGGCCAGGGCTTTCTCTACGGAGAGCCAGCTGGACCACAAGTTGCCGGCTATGAAGAGGTTGGCGATGGTATCCGTCCCGTCCAGGCCCGCCGCTTCGTAGGTGAAGGCCAGCATCCGGCAGGTGTGGTCGTATTCGTGCTGGTCGTAGAAAACGTATTTAGGCTGGCCGGTGGAGCCGCCGCTGGCGAAGTAGATGCCGCGCTGCACCTTGGACGTGAGCAGGTCGGCGCTGTCGGGCGGGGTGTTCTCCAGCACATGGTGCTTCTCCAAAAAAGGCACCTTCAGGAAATCCTCCATGCAGGTTATCCGCGGCACGCCCTTGTAATGCCGGCCGTAGAACGGGCTGCGGGTGCGGGCGTGGTCCACCAGCTCGCTCAGGCGGTCCAGCTGGGACGGCATCTCCTCGATGGGCACCCAGTTCACCAGCGACATCATGGGGAAGATCCCGTCGTGCGGGGAGCCGTTGGCTTCCTCCAGCATGCGGCCCAGCTTCACCACGCGGGCTATGCCGGCCGGGGCCAGCGTCTCCAGCACTTTCTTGCGCTCGATGGAGCCGCCCACGCCCACGGTCTGGATGTAGCCGCGCATGGGCATCAGCTTCTCTTTCACTTCTTCCAGGCTCTCCACGGTCTTGACGTAAAGCACGCGGTTGAGCGGCGAAACGCGGTAGACGGGGTCCTTCTCGTAAATGACGGTCCAGTCGGTCTTCGGGGCGGAGCTTTCGTACGCGCCCGCGTCCAGCGCCGCGTCCACGCGGGCCAGCTGCCGGGCCTTGGTTATCTCCACCTGCTCGTCGGGCGAAAGCCGGCCCTGCGGCAGCTCTTTGGCCAGCCGCGAAAAATGGACCTTGGCTTCTTTGAGGAAAGCCGCGGCCAGCTCTTTGTGGCGTTTGGCGGGGGCTATAAGGTAAAGGGTATGCAGGGACGAGCAGGCCGCCTGGTCCCAGAGGGAAGCGTCCAGCGCGGCGCGGCGGGCCACCTCGCCCATGCCTTCGTTTATAACGCAGCTTTCGAAGACCACGCCCACGCTGGTCTTGGGGCCGAAACCTTCCACGCGCACGTCTATGGGCGCTATCTTGCGGTAGGACTGCACGGCTTCGTAGCCGCCCCAGACAAAGACCGCGTTGGCGTTCTTGAGCGCGGCCTCTTCCAGGCCCTGGCTGCCGCCCTTCCAGCTGAGCACCGCGGCGCATTTGCACAGTACGCCTTTCTTGTCGGCCTCTTTCAGGGCGTCCATGAAAATGTTTATGAAGTTGGAGCCGGACGAGGAGAGCTTGACCACGTTGACGTTCTTGGTGAGAAAGCCTATCACCAGCGAGTCGAGGATGCCGAGGAACACGTTGCCGGCGCCGACGTGCAGCACCACGCCTTTGGGCATGGCGCGCAGCAGCCCGGAGTAGCCGCGGCGCTCGACGGGGGCTTCCAGGGCGTAAGGCAGGAACAGCTCCATGTTCATGCGCTTGATAAGGGTATGGCGGTCGAGGATCTCGGGGATGATGTCGAGGCTTTTATCGATGACGGGTTCCGAGAAGGTGATGTGCCCTTTGAGGTGCTCGAGCGCGGCTTTGCGGTACTTGGTGCCCGGTACGAAGAGCTTGCCGGCGGCGGCGAGGGTTTCGGCGATATAGTCGCGCGACACGCCGCGCAGCAGTTCGCGCGCGGCCTGCGCCTTGCGGCCTATCTCCTCTATCTCCTCCGGCGTCCAGGCGGTCTTATTGAGAACTTTTCCAAAAAGGTAAGTGTTGTGTATCTTCATAAAATCCATTTAACCACCCGAAGGCGGAGCGCTCTGTCGGGCCGGGTTAGCAAACCCTTCCGTAGGCCGAGGCTTGCATAGCGCCGAGGCCGGAGGATGAGCGAGGCACGGTGTGCCGAGCGCGGTTTGCGTTCCGGCCCGACAGAACGCTCCGCCGCACCCCCTACAGCATTGTAGCCGCGGAGATGGCGCAGCCTTTCAGCTTCGTCACGCCCGCGCGGCCGTGGATCTCCAGCACCGGGCCGGGCAGGCCGCAGGTGCAGCCCTTGCGCACCAGGCCGAAATCCGAAGAAAGCACCGAAAGGGACGGGTAGCTGGTCAGGTACGGCGTAAGGAACTGCAGCAGCCCCGGCTTGTCATAACCCAGCGGCTCCAGCGTGCCCGGGTGGCGCGCTAAGATGCGGCCGTAGTTGGGCACGTGGAAATTGCCCAGCTTGCAGTCCACGTAGGGCACACCGTGCTCCACCATGCCGAACAGGTCGCGCACGTTCTCCACCGGGATGCCCAGGCTGCCGGCCAGGATCACGCGGTAAACCTTCTTATCCAGGGCCTCTTCGGCCAGGGTCTTCCAGCCGCCGCCGGTGACCACGCTGGACCCGGCGTTCAGCCTGGGGTAGCGGCCGAAGCGCTTCTTGAACTCCTCGGTAAGCTTCAGCGCGAAGGCCGGGAAACCCACCAGCCGCACCAGCGAGCCCGCGTCCTCGAACTTCTTCAGCGCCGAGACCGCGCCCTCTATGTCGAAATAGAAATCGTTCTTGGCCTTGCTCCAGCGGAAGGTGTAGAAGATCTCGCCTTTTTTAGTGAAGCCGCTGAGCAGCTTGTCGGTCCAGGCGGTGCCCAGGTCCTTGGCCACTTCCGGGTCGTAAGTGAAACAGATATAGTCGTGCGCGCGCTCCAGGTCGGTCAGGCCCAGGCCCTCGAACACCTTCCACGCCATGCGGCGCACGCGCATCAGCGAGCCCGTGTCCAGCTGCATGCGGCTGCGCTGGCCCGACGTGCCGCTGGATTTCAGCTCCAGCACTATCTTCGAGTAAGGCAGGGTGGTCAGGTCCCGTTCCTTAAGCGCGGAGACGAAGAGAAAGGGGATCTCCGCTATGTCCCGCTCCGACTTTATCGACTCGGGACGGAACCCTTCGCTCTTATAAAGCGCTTTGAGCACCGGGGAGCGGGCGCCCTGGAAAGCCAGCGCCTCCCGCATGGCGGCGCAGAAGGCTTTGGAGGTCTTCGGGGAATATTCGAAAGCCGGGGTCTCGAAAAAAGCGTCGACGGCGGCGCGGCTTTTCAGCGGCGCGTATACAGGCGGGAGTCGGTCTTCAACGGATAAGTCTGCCATCGGCGCTCCTATTTCTTATGCTCGGTCTTGAAGACCAGCTCTATGTAGTTCTCGCGCCAGAGCTTGAGATACTCGCGCAGGAAGTTCTTGTAGAGCGAGATGATCTTGACGTTGCGGAAGTCGAGTATGTCGAAGGTCCGCGAGAACACTATACAGTCGTAGCGGCGGCCTATCATGCGCTTGGCGCACGGAAAATAGGCGCTGGGGATGAAGCGCGCGTCCAGGGCGTCGCGCTGCAGCTCCGGGGAATATGAGTCGATGATGACCTCCACGTAGGCCATGTCCATCTGGCTGAGCTTCTGCGCCACGCTTTCCAGCACCACGGCGAAGCTTTTCTCGTTGGTCACGCCGCCCACCACCACGCTGTATTTGTCCTTCTGGTTGAAGGTCAGGTACACTTCGGTGCCCTGGTCCGGCGTGATCAGGATCAGGTTGGGCTCGTGGAAGGGCATGAAGGTCTGCTTGAAGAAACTGTTCTTCTTCGTCCGGCGCCAGCGGTGCTTCACGAACTCCACCGCGGTAATGGCCTCGAAGTTAAGCAGCGGGATCTTCTGCGCGTGGTCGCTGTACATGCCCTTCACGTCGCTGACGACCGGCTTGTCCAGGTTTATCTGTTTGCGCACGATCTCGTAAAAAGGTTCCACCTCGGGGATCAGGACGGGTTTTTTGCGGCGGCGCTGCAGGGCCCTTTCCGTGAAATAGGCCGTCAGGCAGTGCGTCTCGTTGTACTGCAGCCTGTTGGAATTGGGGAAGATGCCCAGCTTTATGAAGCCGAGGCTCTCGGTGAGCTTCTGCGGCGCGTAGTTGGCGGTACGCGTGGTAGCGTACACCAGGTCCACCAGGTTCTTCTTCGTCGTGATGTCGTCGAGCACCAGCTTCATCATGGTGTAGGCCAGGTTGAGCTTGCGGAACTCCTGGCTGACCACGGCGCCGAAGGCCTTGGAATTGCGGTAGCGCAGTTCCAGCGCGTAGACGAGGCTGCCGATTATGCGGCCCTTGCATTCGGCCACCAGCCAGTAATACTCGTTGTCCTCTATGGCGCTGCGCATCTTCTCTTTGTCGGTGACTATGGGGATGGAATAGTTGCCCCCGTAGACCTCGGCGTAGAGCATCTGGATGCGGCGCATGTCGTGCAGAGAAGCCAGGCGGATGGTCACATCGCCATAGCTGCTGGATATTATTTCCCCTAATTTTCGTACAGGCATAAACCCCTTATAACCGCGGCAGGAAGATAGCATAGCCCCGGCGACATATTATAATATATAAAAAATAAGCGGTTTCCGGTATGATTCGTGTCAGGATGGGGACTTAATGAGAATATTTAAACTTTTTCTTATCACGGCAGCGGCGGCGCTGGCCGGCGGCTGCGCGGCTTTCACCTCGGGCGATATCCGGGTGGACAGGGAAACCGCCAAGGCGATGCTGGAGGACCGCGCGGTCACTCCGTTCGCGGACATCCAGCTTACGTGGAAGCTGTACCCCTACCACGCCCCCTCGGAAGATATCGGGCAGGGCTATATAGCGCAGGACACCGGGCAGTTCAAAAGCCCGGTACAAAAACCAGTGCCGGCGGACCCCGACGATCAGGCCAAACTGCTTAAGAGGGCGCGCAGCGTTTTCGCCGAGGCCGGGCTCTACGACAAGGCCAGGGGGCGCGGCACCCTGCGTCTGCAGGTGGATACGCTCAACAAGTGGACCTACGGCGACCTGCTCCGGTCCTACCTAGTGGAAACGGCCTTCATCTTTATACTGCCTTCCTCCATCCGCACCAATTACCTGCTGACGGCGGATTTCCAGACCTCCACCGGGACGGCCAAGGTTGAGGTGGTCGGCAGGAACAAAACTATCTTCCACCTGGTGATGCTCCCGCTTTACCCGCTGTTCACCCCCTCCTCCGGCGAATACAGCCTGCTCCGCCAGATGCTGTGGCGCTCGGCCACCGACACCTACGAGGCCCTCAAGCGCGCCGAACAGGCCGCCAGGGCAAAGGCGGCGTTAAAGACGGAGCCGGTACCGGCTCAGCCGCCCGCCCCGGAGGCCCCGCAGCCGCAGCCACCCGCCACGGCGCAGCCGGAACAGCCCGCGCCGGCCACGGCGCCTGAGATTGCGGCGCCGGCGTCCCAGCCCGCCCCGGCCCAGACGCTTCCCCCTTCGGAAGAAACCCCGGACGACTGACCGGTCCGGCAGCGCGCAAAAAAAATATCCCCGCCGACCGGCGGGGATATTTTTTACGTATGCCGCGGCGTGGTTCAGCCGCCGGAGTAGATATGCGAGATCACCACGCGGTCGCCGTCCTTCACCACGTCGGCGGGCGCGGCGGCCTTGCCGTTGCGGGTTATGATGGTGGGGCGCTTCTGGTCTATTTTGACGTAGGCTGAAAGCTCCGCGGCCGTCATCGGCCCGGGGAGCTCCAGTTCCCTCTCGCTGAACCCGCCCTCGTAGATGAGCGGGCCGATAAGCTTCACCGTCACTTTCATCAGTTCAACTTCGCCGTTTTGGAAGCCGCGGCGGCTTCCGCCTCCAGGCCCAGCTTCTTCAGCGTTTCCATCGTCGGGATACCGCGCTTATCGTAGCCGCGCTGGTCGTAATAATGCTGCAGCAGGGAGTCGTACTTGTCGTATTCCAGCACCACGCCCTTCTGCGGGCCCTCGGTATCGGCGTTGCTCTTGTCGAACCAGACCGCCGGCGGGTAGTCGTCCTTGCGGGTGACTTCGGGGAACTCGCGCAGGTAATGCAGCTTGATCATGGAGTAGGCGCGGTCGGCGGCGGTCCAGAAATTCTCCAGCGTCCAGTCCAGGCCGGTCACCGCGTTGAAGAACTTGGGATAGTTCTCCAGCTCGTAGCCCACTTCCACCCAGGGGAAGCGGCAGGCCACCAGCATTTCGAAAAGGCCGCCGCGGATGCGCTGCAGCTCTATGACCTTGGCCGCCTTCTCGGGCCCGTAGGATTCGCGCTTGCTGTGCTTGAGCTCGAAGGTGATGATCCAGGCCTCGCGGTGGTGGCCGCCTATGGCCGCCACACCGAAGGCCAGCGCCTGGCCGGGGATGGACTTGCAGTTGTAGGCGGCCATCTCCAGGCCTTTCACCTGCATAGCGTAATCCGCGGAATTATTGCCGTAAACTTTCGCCGCGCGCAGGGCGCCGTCGGCCAGCAAATTGCCGGCCTCTCCCTTGCGGGTGGCGATATCCCAGAGCAGCGTCTTGCCCTTCTCGGCGTCGCCGAACTTGAAGTCGCCCTTGGCCGCGCCGCGCTCTATGGCGTCGCCGTAGAAGCCCAGCACCGCGCCGGCCGAGATGGTGTCCAGGCCGTAATCGTCGCACAGGTAATTCAGCGAGCCCACCTGCTTGAGGTCGAACACATTGATGTTCGGGCCCAGCATGCCGATGTTCTCGTAGTCCAGCTCGCTTTCGCGGCCTTCCTTGTCGTGGATGGTGATGCCGCAGTGCATGGTGCAGCTGGGGCAGCCGTAGGTGGCGATGCGGGCGTCGTTGAGGTGTTCGCCGTCGAGCTTATAAGCCTCGGGGTGGGAAGTATGCCGCATGTTCTGCACCGGCAGGCCGTTAACCTCGTTGCACCAGCCCAGCACGGCGTCGGTGCTCTGCTTGGACCAGCCGCTCTTCTGGTCCAGCTCGCGGGCCTTCTTGAGCCCTTCCACGCCCAGCTTGCGCATCAGGTCCGCGTCGTGCTGCGGGATCTGTTTGGTGCCCTTCACCACTATGGCCTTGAGCATTTTAGAGCCCATCACGGCGCCTATGCCGGGCCTGCCGCCGGCGCGGCCTTCCAGGCTGCGTATCACGGCGTAGAGCACCTTGTTCTCGCCGGCCTGGCCGATATTGAGCACGCCCACGTTCTTGCCGTACTTGGCGTAGATCCATTCATTGGAGTGGTAGGTGCCCTTGCCCCACATCTCGGCGGCGTCGAGGAATTCCACCTTGTCGTCCTCTATGTTAAGGTAGACGGGCTTGTCGGCCTTGCCTTCCACTATCAGCGCGTCGTAGCCCGCCTTGCGCAGCTGGTCGGAAACGCGCGAACCGAGGTTGCCGTCGCCGTAGAAGCCGGTGAGCGGGGATTTGGCGGCTACTACCACCTTGCCGGTGTTGGGGGCCGGGATGCCGGCTATGGGGCCCAGGGCCACTACCAGCTTGTTCTCGGGGCCGAGCGGGTCTATGCCCGGCTTGAGCTCGTCGAAAAGAATCTTGGCGGCGAAGCCGCGGCCGCCCACCCATTTCTGGGCGAATTCTTCGGTAAAGGATTCTTTTTTCCAGGTCTTGTCGGTGAGATTAACCCTGAGTATGTATCCGGTCCAGCCTTTCATGGTCGCCTCCGTTGCATCGCCGCTGATCTTTAAATTTTACTCTTTTTGATATCCGCTTGGAATCCCGTCCCGTCAGTGGCCGCCGCCGGCCAGCATCTCCAGCGAGTGCGGGATTAGGTCGAGGATGGCGTCCAGCGATTCCTTTACGGCTTTGGGGCTGCCGGGCAGGTTGATGATGATGGTGTTGCCGCGTATGCCGGAGATGCCGCGCGAGAGCATGGCTTTCCTGGTCTGCTTCAGGCCTTCGGCGCGCATCAGTTCGCCGAAGCCGGGAATGGCGCGCTCTATTACGGCGTCGGTGGCTTCGGGGGTGACGTCGCGGCCGCTGAAGCCGGTGCCGCCGGTGGTGAAGACCACGCCTACCTTGAGGGTTTCGCAGTAGTGCATGAGTTTTTCTTTTATGGCGGGGAGCTCGTCGGGGACTATCTCCCGGGCGGCGAGGACGCCGCCTATGGTCTTCACCATTTCGTCTACGAGCTTGCCGCTGGCGTCTTCGGCCTCGCCGCGGGAGCAGCGGTCGCTGGCGGTCAGCACGGCGAATTTGAAGCTTTTTGTTTTTTCCATATTATCCTTGCTTAAACTTTTTCTATGGGGTCGCCGACTTCTATGGGGCCGTCTTCGAGGACTTCGGCGAAGATGCCTTTTTTGGGCATGATGCAGTCGCCTACCTGGTGGTAGATGGCGCAGCGGCTGTGGCATTCTTTGCCTATTTTGGAGATCTGGAGGACGGCGGTGCTGCCGACGCGGAGTTTGTCGCCTATTTTGAGGTCGGCGAGGGCGAGGCCTTGGGTGGTGAGGTTCTCGGCGTAGATGCCGGGGCGGATCTGGACGGTGGCTTTTTTGGCTTTGGCGTCGGCTATCTGGCGGCGGATGCTTTCGATGTCGAGGAGGCTGACCTGGCGCAGCTCGGTGCCGGCGTGGGCGTCGTCTTTTATGCCGTGGCCTTTTACGAGCAAAGCCTTCTGCACGTTCTCTTTAGGTACGCCTTTGCCGCTGCTGGTATTAATTGAAAAGATTTTTCCCATTTCGCGTATTCACACCTCTGGCTCAGGGCTGCCTCGGGGACCGGGTCGAAAAACGCGCTAGGGCACACCGTGCCCGTCGCTCATCCTCCTCCCTCGCCGCTTACGCAAGGCTCGGTCGTCGGAAGGTTTTTCTTACCCGGTCCCCGCGTCAGCCCTTCGCAGGCACCAATTATCCAATAAGAACAAAAGCTTTGCAGACAACTATTACTTCTTTCGTTTATAGAGGCCGCTTTTGCCGCCGGACTTTTCGAGCAGATACACGTCGGTGATCTCCAGGTCCTGGGCGAACATCTTGCACATGTCGTAAATGGTGAGGGCGGCGGTGCTGGCGGCTGTGAGGGCTTCCATTTCTACGCCGGTTTTGCCGGTGCAGCGGGCTTCGGTGTTTATGAGGACGCCTTCTTTTTGGACTTCGAATTCTACGCCGACGAAATTAAGGGGGAGGTTGTGGCAGAGGGGGATGAGGCCGGCGGTGTTCTTGGCGGCTAGGATGCCGGCGAAGCGGGCGGCCTGGAGGACGTCGCCTTTGGGGAGCTTGTTGGCTTTTATGAGGGCTACTATTTCTTTATTGAGGCGGATGTACGCCCGGGCTTTGGCTATGCGTTTGGTGTCTTTCTTCGCGCCTACGTCTATCATAAATTTCCTTTGGCCGCGGCCTAGCCGCCGATGCTGCTCATTTCTATGTGGCCGGCGGTCGGGGAGTCCTTCCGGTAATGAGATTTTACTATAAAAGCCTTTTTTATATACCTGGCGAGCTGGGCGTCGGTGGCGCCGTCCCGGATGAGGTCGCGCAGGGCGTGGGTGGGCGGCGAGAACAGGCAGGGGTAGACGCGGCCGATGCAGTCCATCCTTACACGGGTACAGCTGCCGCAGAAGTAGTCGCTGCGGCCGCTTATGAAGCCTATGCCGCCTTTTGCGCCTTTTAATTTATAGCGCCGGACGGGGCCGCCTATCTTTTTGCCGCCGGCGGGGCGCAGCTTGCCGAAGGCGGCTTCTATGCGCGCCTTGAGTTCGGCCGTGGGGAACAGGGCGTCTTTAAGGCGGGTGGAGCGTTTATTGACCGGGAAGAATTCTATGAAACGCACGGACAGCGGGTATTTCAGCGACAGGCGGGCGAAGTCTTCTATCTCGCCGTCGTTTATGCCGCGCATTATGATGACGTTGAGCTTCACTTTTTTGAAGCCGGCTTTTAAGGCGGCCTGCAGCCCGGCCCAGACCTTGTCGAAGCTGTCTGACCCGGTAATTTTTTTAAAAGTGCTTTTCTTGAGGGAGTTCAGGCTGATATTCACCCCGTCCACACCGGCCGCGCGCAGCGGGCGGGCCAGTTCGGGCAGCAGCACGCCGTTGGTGGTCAGCGCCAGTTCCTTAAGGCCGGGAATGGCTTTAAGCATCCCCGCCAGCCCGACGATATTCTTCTTGAGCAGCGGCTCGCCTCCGGTCAGCCGTATCTTTTTCACCCCCGCCTTCACGAAGGCCGCCGCGGCGCGCGCTATTTCCTCGTGCCGCAGCAGCTCGTCATGCTCCAGGTAGCCTTTCTTTTCCAAAGGCGTGCAGTAGATGCAGTTGAAATTGCACCTGTCCGTAAGCGAAAGCCTGAGATATTCTACAGCCATGAGATAAATTTAGCTTTACCGCCTTTTTTTATGGAGCCGCCTTCTTTTACCATGGTGAAGCCATTGGCTTCTGCCAGGGCCAGGATGTCGGCGGAACCGTTGTTGGAAACTTCGCAAAGGGAATACCCGGTCTTAGCGCTCACGTTGGAAAGCACCAGGGCGCGGCGCGGCGTGCGCGGCTCGAACGCGGCGGCGCAGGTCCCGTCGAGGAAACGCGGCGCGTAGTCGGCCCGGCCGCCCAGTTTGCGGATGGCCGGCCGTATATAGGCCAGGTAGGCCATGAAATTCGCCACCGGGTTGCCTGGTATCCCGAAAACCAGCCTGTCCCCTTTTACGCCGAAGAACATCGGCTTGCCGGGGCGCACGCGCACCTTGTGGAAAAGGGTTTTCACGCCCAGGGCCTTGAGCACGCCGGGGACCAGGTCGTAGTCGCCCATGGAGACCCCGCCGGAGATCAGGACGATGTCCGACTTCAGGGCTTTGCCTATGGCCGCCTTAAGCGTATTCTCGTCGTCGTGCGCTATCACCGGCGCGGCGCTTATGCCGTCGGTCTTGAGCAGGGCGCTAAGCATGGGGCCGTTGCTGTTATAGATGCGGTTGCGGCCCAGTTTTGCGCCGGGGGGCACTATTTCCCCGCCCGTGTTGATGAGCGCTACGGCCGGCAGCGCGCCTGTTTTAACGTGGCTGCGCCCGACGGCGGCCAGCGCGGCTATCTGGGAAACGGCCAGCACCGTCCCGCGCGCCAGGATCTTCTGCCCCTTCTTTATATCCTCGCCGCGCACGGCTATATTGGCGCCTTTCTTTATGCCGGCCTCGAATTTTACCCGGCCGTCTTTTTCGGAGGTGTCTTCCACCATCACCACGGCGTCGGCGCCGGCAGGCACCGGCGCGCCGGTCATTATCTTCACGCAGTCGCCGGGGCGGAGTTTGCCCTTAAACTCGGCGCCGGCCTGCACCAGGCCCGCGTTGCGCAGCTCGCGGCCGGGCGCGGCTTCGGCGGCGCGTACGGCGTACCCGTCCACGGCGGACTTATTGAAAGGGGGCATCTCAAGGCCGGACCGGATGTCCTCCAGCAGCACGCGGCCCACGGCGTCCTCGATGCGGGTCTGCACCGGCGGCAGCGGCTTCGCGTGTTTAAGAACTATTTTTATGGCTTCTTCGAAAGTTATCATGGCTTACCTCTTTATCAGATGCGCCGCCGTGGCCTTGAACGAGGCGTACACCTCGTCGCCGGGCTTCAGCCGCATGCCTTCCACCGACTGCCGGGTCATAGCGGCTATGATCCGGAACCCGCAATCGATGGAGACCTCGTATTCCAGCCTGCGCGGCACGGCGGCCAGCACTTTGCCCCTGAAATGGTTGCGCACGCTGCTGGCCTCCACCGTCCACGAGACGGAGACCGCCTCCGGCCTGACGCAGACCAGTACCTTGTCGCCCGGCGCGCAGGCGGAGATCACCTCCAGCGTGTTCTCCCCCGCCCGCACCGAGCAGAGGTTGTCGCTTTTGGCGGTCACCTCTCCGGGCACCACGGTCTCCACGCCCACGAAATCGGCCACCTCTTCGGAGGCGGGCCTGGAAAATATTTCCTGCGGCGTCGCGCTCTGCAGCAGGCGGCCGCCCTTGAGCACCGCCAGGGTATCGGCCAGCGCCAGCGCTTCTTCCTGGTCCTGCGTTACCAGCACCAGCGTGGTCCTGCGCGCTTTCGTGATCTTCGAGAGGTCGGCGATGATGCTCTCTTTGGCGCGGGCGTCCAGGCTGGAGAAAGGCTCGTCGAGCAGCACCAGTTTCGGCCGCGTCACGAAAGCCCGCGCCAGCGACACGCGGTGCCGCTCGCCCTGCGACAGCTGCCGGGAGTCCCGGTCCCGCAGGTGGGCTATTTTAAAAAGCTCCAGCATCTCCGCCGCCTGGCCGGAATCTTTAACGCCCCTGAACTTAAGCGGCAGAACTATGTTTTCATAAACGCTGCCGCCGGCCAGGTAGGGCCGGGAAAAAAGATAGGACATGGAGCGGCGCAGCTCCAGCCTGTGGGCCTTGCGCAGCGCGTCCTTGCCTCCTATCTTCAATTCGCCGGCCTTTATCTCCTGCAGCAGCGCCAGCGCGTTGAGCAGCGTGGTCTTGCCGGCGCCGTTGGGGCCTATCAGGGCGAAGGTCTCCCCTTTTTTTACGCGGAGGCCGTCCACCCGCAGGCTGAAGCCGGTGGAAAGCTCTATCACCAGGCCACTGAGAGTTATCATTCCGCGGCCGCCCGGCGCTGCTGTATGAAAGTCAGCGCGATATTGATGAGGAAAGTGATGGCCAGCAGGATCAGCCCCAGGGCGATGGCCGTGTCGAAATTGCCCATCTGGGTTTCCATCACGGTGGCCGTGGTCAGCACGCGCGTCTGGTGGCGGATATTGCCGCCCACCATCATCACGGCGCCCACCTCGGAGATAACGCTGCCGAACCCGGCTATGACCGCCGCCAGGATCGAAAGCTTCACTTCCTTGAGGCAGACCCAGAGCGCCTGCCATTGCCCGGCGCCCAGGGTCAGCATCTGCAGGTAGAATTTCCGGTCGAGGCTCTGCATGGCCGCCATGGACAGCGCGGTTATCACCGGCGCGGCTATGATCACCTGCGCCAGGACCATGCCTGCCGGGGTATAAAGCCAGCCGAGGAAGGCCAGCGGGCCGCTGCGGGCGAGCAGCAGCATCACCAGCAGGCCGACCACCACCGGGGGCAGGCCCATGCCGGTATTGATGACCGAAATGACTATCTTTTTTAAGGGGAACTTCTTTACCGCGATGACGGCGCCCAACGGCACCCCGATAAAAACCGCGATGAGCGTAGAGAAGACGGACACGTACAGGGACATCCGCACCACCCCGGCTATTTCCGGGTCACGGCTAAGTATGAGGGCTATCCCTTTTATAAATCCGTCGTAAATGAAGTCCATGTGTACGGCCCGGCGGCTACTTCACTTTGTAGTCGTAAAAGAACAGCTTCTTGCCGTACTTCTCCACGCCGAAATTCTCCACTATCTTCTTCGTCTTCTTCGAGAGCAAAAAGTCGAAGAAAGCCCGCGCCCCGGCCGCATTGGCCTTGGGGAACTTTTCGGGGTTCACCAGGATAAGGCTGTAGCGGTTGAGCAGAGCCTCGTCGCCTTCGCTAAGTATCTTCAGCGACAGGTTCTTCTTCAGAGACAGGTAGCTGGACCTGTCGGCCAGGACATAGGCTTCCTTCTCATTGGCTATCTTTACCGTGGCGGCCATGCCCTGGCCGGCTTCCAGGTACTTCTCGGCCGCGGGCTTCGCCTTGGCGAGCTCCCAGAGCTGCAGTTCCTTCTTGTGCGTGCCGGACTTATCCCCGCGCGAGACGAACAGCGCGCCGGAAGCCGCTATCTTCGCGAAAGCGTCCGCCGCTTTCTTCTCTTTCTTTATCTTCGCCGGGTCGGAGGCAGGGCCGAGCACCACGAAGTCGTTGTGCATGAACGTGGTCCTGTCGGTGCCGTAGCCCTCGGCCACGAACTGCTTCTCGTCGTCCGGGCTGTGCACCCAGAGGAGATCCGCCTCGCCCATCTTCCCCATCTGCATGGCCTGTCCTGAGCCGACGGCCACCGGTTTCACGGTATACTCCCCGCCCTTCTGAAAGGCGTCTATCAGGATGTCGAGCAGCCCGGTATCCTGCACGCTGGTGGTGGTGGCAAGGATCAAGGTCTTGTTCTTGACCGGGGGCGCGTCCTGCGCCCCGGCCTGGAACAGCGGCGAGACAAAAGCCGCCAGGCACAAACCCGCTAATATCTTTTTAATCATTTGTAATTCCTCTTACAGCTTGAAGCCGAGCTGCAGGTAGCCGTAATCGGCGTCGTCATGCGCGCCGGTGTCCTTCAGGTAGCGCCCGGCGAAGAAATGGGCATAGCCCGCGTCCAGCATGGCGCCGTGGCCCAGGTCCCACTTGAGCAGCAGCGATACTTCCTGCCCGGCATAAGGACTGGCGGCGGAAGCGATGGTCGGCCTCACTTTCCTCCCGGTGTAGTCGTACCAGTAGTCGCTGGTGCGCGCCAGCCAGAACACGCTGGTCCCGGCTGTCACTTTGACTTCGGCGAGAGGCTTCACGGAAAGCTCCAGCTCCGCGTCCTTCATGTTCTGCCAGCGGAAGAGGTCCATCACGCCGTACGGGTCGTGGGTGAACTGGTAGAGCGGCGTAAAGCTGTTGTTCTCGCCGTCGTTCTTGTCCTTGTCGCCGCTGGCGAAGTTGTAGGCGGCGGCGGCCCGTGGGCTCCACTTGCCTTTGAACTCGCGGCTCAGGTCGGCGTGCAGAGCCCAGGCGTAAACGTCCTTGCCCGCGCTCCTGCCGAACTGGTAGGGCAGTTCCGCGTCCAGCGCCAGGCCCAGCGGCAGGTTGGCCTGGGCGCGCAACCCGGCGGTGTGCCGGTTCAGCGCGGCAAGGTCCTGGCTGTCCTGGTTGGAGAGGAAATACGCCTCGGCCAGCGGGGCGTCCTTGTCCTTGCGGTAGCTCACGTACAAGCCGGACAGCATATCGTGCCGGTTGGGCTCGTTCCAATTGTCCCTCTGGTAGGTGATACGGGAGCCGTAGAAGACGTCGGCGGCGAGGCCGTTCTTCTTGTATTTAAGCACGGCCGCGTCCAGGTGCGACATCCTGTTATTCCAGGAAGGAGCCCCCAGCAGGCGCGATTTACCGTACTGGAATTCCTGCCTGCCCACTTTCAGCTCCAGCGGCAGGTCCGCCCAGAGCCCGGTCACCCTGGCATAGGCCTGGTGCAGGTCGAAAACGTCGTCCTGCGCCGGCCGGGGCAGGTTATAAGAAGCCTCCTGCGCGTCCACGCCTTCGGCGAAGAACTCGTATTTGCCGGGCAGCTCTTTTTTTACGTTGAGCCTGATGCGCTGGTACAGGTAGCCGCCGTGGTCGTCGGTGGCGTTATTGAAGTCAAAATTATCCTTGCGCTCCACGCGCACCCGTTCGTCCAGCCTGAAACTGGTCTTCCAGGCGGCATTCACCGCTTCCTGCGCCGCGGCGGAAACGGCACAGAGCGCCAGCAGCGCGGGAACAAACAGCATTTTGTTTCTCATCTTTTCGCTCCTGTTATTTTTCCGCTCCTGTTACCTGTCCTGAAAATAGATCGCGCTTACGGACCGCACCGCCCTGTCCGAGAAGAAATCCGGGGCGGGGAAGGTCCTGAACAACCCGCCGTCCTCGTCGGGAGCGGTCTTCACCAGCAGGAATTCCCGCTGGTCGTTGCGGTTGAACAGCTCCGAATACGAGACGGCCGCGCGGTAGCCGTCCCTGGCCGCCACGCAGAACATGCCGGTCCTGAGGTTCTCGCGGTTGAACGGGTAATACGGTTTGAGCACGTCCTTGAGCATGACGCCGGCAAAAGGCGTGGTGCTGTGGATGCCCTTGCCGCGGCCGTAGAAGACGGTCTCGTAGGTCTGAGTGCTGAGCCCGACGGGAAAGTCCGTCAGCTCCGCCTTCTTTTCCTCCCCGTAGAAGACGGAGATGGCCGGGGCGTACATCGGCGACAGCCCCTTCTCCACCGCCAGCGACTTCGGGTAAGACTTCACCGTTATCTTCACCGGTTCCTCTATGTTCCTCTCGCTGACCAGGTCGTTGGCGGCCACCAGCTTCGACCGCAGCGGCAGCGGCCACAGGTCCCTGGTCTTGGAGGGCACTATGCGCGCGGCCGAAGCGGCGATGATCACCTTATGCAGGTCGTTCGGATAATAGAGCTCTCCCCAGCTGAACACCGCTTTGTCGCCGGAAAAGTTTTCTATCTCGACGTAGACGTCGATTACCGGCGCGAAATCGAACTTGTTGCGCTTGTCCAGGACAGCAGTGTTGAGGATATCGAAAAGCGAGTAGCCTTCATATGTGTACGCCCCCACGAACTTAGGCTTGCCGGCCTCATCCAGCACGGTTTCCTTGACTACAACCTGGCGCTTGGCCAGCTTCGTAAAATCCACCGGCCCCGGGTTGGAGACCTCGCCGGCTATTTCCAGCTTCTGCAGCGGCAGCGCGGCAGGCTCGGTGTTGTCGTAAAAGTTATTTGTCGCGTCGTTGTTGTCGGCCGAGGCGAAAGCAAGCCCGGACCCGGCGCAAAGCAGCAGTCCCGCGCTCAATACAAAGATATTTTTCATCGCAGCTCCTTTAGTTCAAGCCCGCTCCAGCTGCGTGGCTTTTATGTTCTTAAGATACGCCACCAAATTGCGGTGCCGCTCTAGACCGGCTCTTTTTGTTTTCTGATACACGTAGAAGTTATCCTCCAGCAGCTTGAGCTGAGGAAAAACGTTCACCAATATTTTCGCTTTTAGTTCTTTCAGCACGCAATACCTGGGCACAAAGCCTATGCCGAGGGATTCGATGGCCGCGTTGATTATTCCCCGGATATGGTTTATTTCCGTGATATTGCCCAGCTCGGGCCGGCCGGAGGGCGGCAGGGCGTTGAGAAAATTCCCCCACCACTGCGCGCCCTTGTCCAGCGACAGCACATTGCAGGCCGCCAGGTCGGCCGGAGCCTTTATGCGGTTCCTCTTTATGAATTCCGCGGACGCGATCACCGCGTATTCCTCGCGGAACAGCGGCACCTTCTCCACTCCGTCCGCCCTGTGGTTCTTGCAGTCTATGATTATGTCCAGCTCGTCGTTCAGGAGCGGCTTCAGCAGCTCGTGGCGGAACTGGAAATCGATATGGACGCCCGGGTTCTTCGTCACGAAGCCCTTCAGGTACTTTACCAGCAGCGTGGTGCCGAACTCTACCGTGGCGCCCAGGCGTATCGTGCCGGTGTTGTTCTTCTTCGCGCCGGCTATCTGCTCTTCGGCCTTCTCCAGCTCGTAGAACACGGCCTCGCAGGTCTTATAAAGTATTTTGCCGGTCTCGGTGAGGGAGAGCTTGCCGCCGGCCTTCTTGAAAAGGTCTTCCTTGAGGCCGCGCTCGAGCTTGGCCACGGCGTGGCTTACCGCCGGCTGCGTCAGGAACAGCCTTCGGGACGCCTCCGTATAATTGAGCGTCTGCGCCACGGCGAAGAAGGTCTTAAGCTGGTAAAGGTCCAGGGGCATGTTCGGCGATATGAATTCGGTGCATACTCCGTATGAACACTATGAATTATACTAATATGCCGCAAAATATTACCATAATCCCGACAGCTTCACAGGAGGACCAAGATGAACACTATTTTCCAGATACCCGAACCCGTCAACGAACCGCTGCTGACCTACGCGCCCGGTACGCCCGAGCGCAAGGAACTCAGGGCCAAGATCGGCGAGCTCAGGGGCCAGGTAATAGACATCCCCCTCATCATAGGCGGCCGCGAGATCCGCACCGGCCGCACCGCGGACATAGTGGTCCCGCATGAGAACAAGAAGGTGATAGGCCGCTACCACAAAGCCGGGCCGAAAGAGGTGGAACTGGCCGTGAGGGCCGCCGCCGCGGCCCGCGAGACCTGGGGCCGCATGCCCTGGCGCGCCCGCGCGGCCGTCTTCCTGAAAGCCGGCGAACTGCTGGCCACCACCTGGCGCCAGACCCTCAACGCCGCCACGATGATAGGCCAGTCCAAGAACCCGTACCAGGCCGAGATCGACTCCGCCTGCGAGCTGGTGGACTTTTACCGCTTCAACACCTGGTTCGCCGAGCAGATCTATAACCAGCAGCCGCTCTCGCCCTCGGGCAACTGGAACTACGTGGATTACAGGCCGCTAGAAGGCTTCGTGTTCGCGGTGACACCGTTCAACTTCACTTCGATAGCGGGGAACCTCCCGACGGCGCCGGCCATAATGGGCAATACCGTCATCTGGAAGCCGGCCTCCTCGGCGGTCTACTCCGGCTACTTCCTGATGAAACTCTGGCAGGCCGCCGGCCTGCCCGACGGCGCCATCAACATGCTGCCCGGCTCCGGCGCCGAGGTAGGCAACCCGGTGATAGACAGCCGCGACCTGATGGGGCTGCACTTCACCGGCTCCACCGGCGTTTTCAACGGCATGTGGAAGAGCATCACGGGGAACTTCAGCAAGTACCGCGGCTACCCGCGCGTGGTGGGCGAGACCGGCGGCAAGGACTTCATCTTCGCGCACGAATCCTGCGACCCCGAGGCGCTGAAATGCGCGCTGATCCGTGGCGCCTACGAATACCAGGGCCAGAAATGCTCGGCCGCCAGCCGCGCCTATATCCCGCGCTCGGTCTGGAACTCCATCAAGGACGACCTGGTGGACCAGATAAAAGGGATCAAGATGGGCCCGGCAGAGGACTTCACCAACTTCTTCAACGCGGTGATAGACAAGCACGCCTTCGGCGCGATAAAGGGCTACCTCGACTTCGCCGAGGCCGCGCCGGACGCCAAAATACTGGCCGGCGGCGGCTGCGACGATTCCAGCGGCTATTTCATCCAGCCCACGCTGATAGAGACCATCAGCCCGCACTTCAAGACGATGGAGGAGGAGATCTTCGGGCCGGTGATGACCGTGCACGTGTACGACGGCGGCAAGTTCGAGGAAACCCTGCGCCTCTGCGACGAGACCTCGCCCTACGCGCTGACCGGCGCCATCTTCGCGCAGGACCGCGCGGCCGTGCTCAGGGCCGAAGACGTGCTGCGGCACGCGGCCGGGAACTTCTACATAAACGATAAACCTACGGGCGCCGTCGTGGGACAGCAGCCCTTCGGCGGCACCCGGGCCTCCGGCACCAACGACAAGGCCGGCTCGCTCATAAACATGATGCGCTGGACCTCCCCGCGCGCGGTGAAAGAGAACTTCACCCCGCCGCACGACTACAGGTACCCGTTCATGCAGCAGGAAACCGTCCCGGCGGCAAGAACACGGAAATTAAAGGCCGCGGGGAAGTAAGCGGGATTATCGGGAAACGGCTTTGTTGAGGGCCCGGAGCTCGTAGGCGTCCAGGTAAAGGACTATAGCGGTCTGCTCCAGGGCCCCCGCCATGTTGCGCAGGTTCTGCGCCACCTTCGCGGCCGCGGTACCGGAGCCGGCGGAGGCTTTCGCGGCCGCCTCCTCGTTCCTTTCCGCGGCCTGGCGCTGCGCGCTGGCGGCGTCGCACAGCTTCAGGGCCGTACCTTCTTTCTCGGCCGCCTGCCTGTCGCGCTCTTTGGCCGCCGGCGAGGCGTAAGCCGGCTTGCGGGGCGGCAGTTTCCCTTTCTCCGCGGGCGGCGGGGTCAGCAGCTGGCGCAGGGTATCGCAGAAACTCACAATGCGGTCCGCCGGTTTGCCCGCCGGGGACTGGAAAGAAGTGGTATTGCCGGCCAGCATGGCGGTGGAGATGGGCAGTTCCATAGTCACAGCGCCGTCGGTGGCAGCGGAGGCGGCGCGGCAGGCGAACAGCAGCACGAAGATAAAGGCAATGGCACTTTTCATTTATTTACCCGCATAAAATATACAAAATTACCCCCGGCGCCCGCTGTATACGCAAAAAATACTAAAATAGTGGCGGGTTAAACCTAACAAGCGGTAGCAAGAAGGCAGGTTTCATGAAGAACTACGCCCTAGCGGTCCTCTTTGTTTTTATAAGCTGCCTCCCGGCGCAGGCCGGGTTGCCCAAAGTCCTTATACTCGCTACCGGCGGCACCATAGCCGGCACCGGGACGACCGCCACGCAGACCGCCGGCTACAAGGCCGCGGTGCTGCCCGTGGAAAGCCTGCTGGCCGCCGTGCCGCAGATAAAAGAACTGGCCCTCGTCGCCGGCGAGCAACTGGCGCAGGTGGACAGCAAGAACATGACGCCCGCCATCTGGCTGAAGCTGGCCGCCAGGATAAACAAGGCCTTCTCCTCGGGCGAGGCGGACGGCGTGGTGGTCACGCATGGCACCGACACCATGGAAGAGACCGCCTATTTCCTGAACCTGACGGTGAAGAGTTCCAACACCGTGGTGCTCACCGGCGCCATGCGCCCGTCCACCGCCCTGAGCGCCGACGGCGCAATGAACCTCTACAACGCCGTGGCCGTGGCCGCGGAACGCGCCTCCGAGAACAGGGGCGTGCTGGTCTGCCTTAACGACCAGATAAACGGCGCCCGCGAGGTCACCAAGACCAACACCTCCACCCCCGACACCTTCCGCTCCGGAGATACGGGCCTGCTGGGCTACGTACAGGGCGGCAAGCCTGTCTATTACAAAGCCACCGTGCGCGTGCACACCGCGCAGACCGCGTTCGACGTTCTGGCGGCCACCACGCTGCCCCGCGTGGAGATACTTTACGGCTACGCGGGCGTAAGCCCGGCGGCGGCGGAAAGCCTGGTAGCGGCGAAGGCGGACGGGATAATTTACGCCGGCGTGGGCAACGGCAGCATTTACGAAGAAGTCCTGCCCGTGCTGAAGAAGGCCTCGGCGGCCGGCACGGCCGTGGTGCGCGCCTCGCGCGCCGGCAATGGCCTCATCACCCGCAACGGCGAGGAGGCCGACGATCTGAACGGCTTCATAACGGCCGACAACCTTACGCCGCAGAAAGCGCGCGTGCTGCTGATGCTGGCCCTGACGAAGACGCGCAACCCGGCGGAGATACAGGAAATTTTCCTCAGCTACTAGGCGCGGCGCAACGGAGAACAGCGGATGAAGATGACGAAAGACCAGATGACGTCGGGCTACCTGACGCACGAGCTGCGCGCCCCGCTGGCCGCCATCCGCTTCGCCCTGGAGATCTTTCTCGATAAGAGCGGCACCAGGCTTACCGACGAGGACCGCCACATCCTTTCGATAGCGATGCGCAACACCACCAAGCTCAACCTGCTCATCAACGATATCATGGAGCTTTCCAAGATCCAGACCGGCCGCCTGAGCACCGCCCCCGTGGAAACCGACCCGATAAAACTCGTGCGCGAAACCGTGGAGGACATGCTCTCCTGGGTGGAGCACGCCAAGCTCAACGTGAAGATCACCGCCCCGGACAAATGCCCCACGGTCTTCGTGGACCAGCGCAGGACCGGGCAGTCGCTGATCAACCTGATCTCCAACGCCATAAAGTTCACACCTACCGGCGGCCTGATAGAAGTGATAGTGGAGACCGGCGCCGGCAAGCACGAGGGCTTCGTGGTGGTCTCGGTAAAGGACACCGGCTGCGGCATTGCGCCCGATGACGTCGCCAAGGTGTTCGGCTATTTCGTGCAGGTGGGCTCTCCGGAAAAACGCTCGGAAGGCACCGGCCTGGGCCTGTCCCTGGCCAGGTCCATGGTGGAAATACAGGGCGGCAATATGTGGGTTACCAGCGAGCTGGGCAAAGGCTCCAAGTTCATCTTCACCATGCCGCTCTACACCGGGCAGAAGCCGCCGCCCCCGGAGACGGACGCCGTGCTCCCGCCCGGTACGCAGCCCGGCAACACGCCCGGCGCGCAGCAGTTCCCCACGGGCAATCCCGCGGCCATACCGCCCGCGGGCGGCGCCCCGGAAGTTCCCCCTTCAAAATAATAGTTTATTGCGCCGGTACCGGCGCGGAGCTGGTGTAAATGGCGGCGCAGTTCTTGCGCAGCCAGCGGCGGTGTACCGCGTAATCCGGGCAGGCCGCGCCCACATGCGCCCAGAACCTTTTGGAATGGTTCATCTCGCGCAGGTGGCAGAGCTCGTGGATCACCACGTAGTCCAGCGCTTCCGGCGGCACCGAGGCCAGCCGCAGGTTGAAATTGAGGTTTTTTTTAACCGAGCAGCTGCCCCACATGGTGCGCTGGTCCTTTATGAACACGCGGTTATAGTCCAGCTCCAGCGTGCCGGCCCAGTGCTTTACCCTTGCGTTTATTATCTCCCGCGCCCGCTCCCTTTCGGCGGCGCACACCGGCGCCCGCCGCGCGCGCGCCCGCCTGCGCGGCCGGTAAACGCGCGGCTGCGGAAAGATCTCCGGCAGGTCGCCGGCCAGCTGGCGCAGGAACAGCCTGACGTCGCGGCAGACGCCGCTTACGGTCACTGGAACCCCGCCCGGCCGCATAATTCTTCGCTTACCATGCGTAAATTATAACAAATGGCATTTAGACTTATTTTTCATCCACCTCCTCCCAGTCTATTACCGTGCCCCCGCTGGTGGGGAAATACGGGCTTACCAGCCAGTTCATGCCATACCCCCGCAGCACGCGGAACTCGCACACGCGGAAGCGCTTCTCCTCGTGGACGTCCAGCATCAGCGCGCTCATGGAAGGCACCGGCACGAAGGGATAGAGCTTGCGCAGCACCTCCCCCTTCATGTCCGGCGGGATCAGGTATTCGTCCACGAACCCGCCGTCCACCTTCAGCGGCCGCAGCGGGAACGGCAGCGGCGCGGCCATCGGTTTTTCCACGGTTTCCATAAGTCCTCCTTGCCCCGCCTATAGCCTAGCAGGCCAACCCGACAAAGGCGTGTCGGCTTGGAAACAAGCGCTTTTTACAAAATGGCCCCGGCCAGGTGCGTGCCTGGTCAAAAAAGCGCCCTGCTGCCGGTGTTTATAGCCGCGTTCCTTCGGCGGTGCTGAAAAAATGCATGTGTTCGCGTTTGAAAGTGAACCAGGCGCGGGTCTGCGCCAGGGGCCATTTCAGCGTGGTTGAGCAGCGCAGCGCCGTGCCTCCGGCCGAAAGGGTAAGCGTGGTGAGCGCGCCGGTAGGCTCGCAGAGGTCCACGGCGGCCTCCAGCCAGCCTTCCCGCGGCGCTGCGGACACTTCCAGGTCTTCGGGGCGGATACCGCAGGTAAGGTCTGACAGGCCCGCTTCCGGCCCGCTCAGCGCATAACCCATCGCGGTCATTTCCTTCTTTTGCAGGATGTTCATCTGCGGCATGCCTATGAAGGTGGCCACGAAGATATTGGCGGGTTTCTCGTAGATCTCGCTGGGCGTGCCCACCTGCTGTATCTTCCCCTCCTGCAGGATCACTATCTTATCCGACATGGTCATGGCTTCTATCTGGTCGTGCGTGACATAGATGACCGTACCGTTGACTTTCTTAAAAAGCAGCCTCAGCTCGCCGCGGGTCTTGTCGCGCAGCTTGGCGTCCAGGTTGCTGAGCGGCTCGTCGAGCAGGAACACCTTGGGGTTGCGCACCAGCGCGCGGGCCAGCGCCACCCGCTGCCGCTGCCCGCCGCTAAGGGCGCGCGGCTTGCGCTCCAGCAGCGCCTCAAGACCGAGCATCTCGGTGGTGGTTTTAACGCGGGCGGTTATCTCGGCTTTATCCACTTTCCTGAGCCTGAGCCCCAGCGAGATATTATCTTCCACCGAGAAATGCGGGTACAGCGCGTAGTTCTGGAACACGAAAGCCATGTCCCGGTCGCGCGGGGCTACGCGGTTCATATCGAGCGCGCCTATGGCGACTTTGCCGGAGGTCTGGTCCTCCAGGCCCGCTATTATCCGCAGCAGGGTGGTTTTGCCGCAGCCGGAAGGGCCCAGGAGCGAGACGAACTCCGTGTCCTTTACCGTGAACGAGATATCGGTCAGCACCGGGCGCGGGGCGCCCTCAAAGGTCTTGGAGATATTGCTAAGTTCTACTTCAGCCATAGGTTAATCCTCAGTAGTAGAGAGTCACTTTTCCGCCGGTGCAGCCGGGCTTGTGGCGCAGTTTAAGCGTTACGCCCTTGTCCCGCGCGCTCGCGGTAACCTTGCCCCCCGCCGCCGTAACGGAGGAGACGGTCAGGCCGGAGAAGTCGATCAGGTCCGTTTCGGCCGAAGCCGTATTGTAGGCCAGCTCCAGGCCGCGGTCCGTGTACGCTATGGAGGTTATCTCGCAGGTGGCGTAGCGGATAGTGGCGCCGGTCTTTAACTTGTAATGCAGCGGCACTATAACGGCGGAGCGGTTGCGCATCAGCAGCGGGAACTCTATTTTGTCCCCGTTAAAGTCCGCGGTGACCGCGCCCGGCATCATGTCGTCGTGGAAGTTGGCCAGCAGCAGGAAGCCGGACTCCTTGTCCCGGCGCAGCATGGTAATCAGGTCGTAGCCGCCGGTGCTCACGCTCTTCTTCACGCCCAGCTCGCGGCAGACCTCGTCGAAGGCCGGTTTGAAGTAGTCGAACTTGTCGGAGAAGTGGAAGCCCAGCAGGCAGAGCGTGCCTTTGCCCACCTTGCGCACAATGCCGCAAGGCTTGTTCTTGTAAACGGCTATTACTTTGTCGTCGGGCCGCAGGCCGCCGAAGGTGTTGATGTCCTGGTTGTGCAGGTAGGTCTCGCGGCCCAGGAAGTCTATGGTGCGGACCTTACAGGCTTTTTCAGCCGTCAGGCCGAGCGAGTCCAGGAAGACGGGGCACGGCTTCCAACCCTTGTCCATAAGCAGGGTCTCGCCGCAGAACAGCAGCTTGCCACCCTTCTCCACGTAGCCAAACAACTTCTTCTGCGAAGCCGCGTCCATAAATCTTGAGGAGAACATAGCCAGCGCCGGGGCCTTGATGGCCGGGGTCTTCTGGATGTCGGTCAGGCCGGTCTGGTAACCGGCCAGGTACGCCTGGCGGGCCAGCCCGTCGAAGAAGAATTCGTTGCGTATGGCGAACATCTTGTCGGCCATGGGGCCGTCGAGGTATTCGGTATTGTAATAGTCGCCGTAGAAGCCCAGGTCCAGGTCGGCCGCGGGCGGCATGGCCGCCACGCCGGCGCCTATGCCGTTGGCGAAGTCGCCGAAACCCTTCAGGCTTTTATAATGGCTGCGCAGCCGCCCGTCGGAAGCCACCGGGGCCTGCCACTCGTGGTAAAGGCCGAACTGGCCCACGTTGCCCTCGTTGGTGCCGCCGGCGAACATGTAGCAGTTAAGGCCGTTAACGCCGCTCATGAAGGTGGTTTTAAGGTTGAGCTCCACGTCGGCGGGGTAAAGCCGCGGCTTGTCGCTCAGGATGCCGGTCTGGAGCTCCGCGCAGACCACGGGCGAGCCCTCGGGCGTTATGCTCCTGACCACGGCGGTGGTGATGGCTATGTCGTGGAAGTTCTCGTAGTCCAGGCGGCGCATCTGGTAGGCGCCCCCGAAGATAACCCCGGGCACTTTCTCGGCGAACTTGCCGAACTTTATGGTGGTGGTGGGCGAGTAAATGCCGCGGCCGCGCAGGTCGTAGTCGTAGAACTGCGGAATATTGGCCAGCACGGCCGTGCGTACGCCCAGCTTCCTGGCCATGGCATGGAGTTTTGCGAAGTAGACGGCGTAGTATTCTTTGTAGTAGTCCCCCCAGTCCAGCAGGCAGCGGAGATTCCCCTCCTCCAGCATATTGGACGGCTGCTTTATCGCCTGGAAGTCTTTGTAGGAAGTTCTGTACGCCGCGTTCAGTTTGCCTATGCCCGCGTACCTTTTCTTAAGGAAGTCGCGGTACATCCGGTCGGAATAGGGCGCGTAGTCGCCTATCTTGCCCAGCCAGTTGATCATGCCTATCTCGTTGCAGAGCTGGAAGAACGGGATATTGCCGGCGGGGTACTGGGCGGCGGTGAGCAGGGGCACCAGCTTCTGGTACCAGGCCTGCACCTTGGCCAGGAACCTGGGGCTGTTATAAGCCGGCGGAGCCTGGTGGTGTATGGTTTTTCCCTCGTTGGCGGCCAGGAAGACCTCCGGGTACTTTTCGTTCAGCCAGTCGGGCAGGCCTTCGTTCATCATCTCGCCGTTGGACACGGGGCCTATGCGGGGGATGAAGTAAAGGCCGCTCGCTTCCACCAGGCGCATGAATTCCAGCAGGTTCCTGCGCGGGTGCGTGCGCCCGGTAAAGTCGAAAGCTCCCTCTTTAACCTCGTGCCAGCGCCAGGGGATATAGGAAGCCACGGCGTTAAGGCCGGCGGCTTTGGCCTTGGCCAGCCGGTCGGCCCAGTCCCTGGGGTCGCACCGGAAGTAGTGGAACTCGCCGGAGTAGATGAAAGTCGGCTTGCCGTTCAGGATGAAGTTGCCGCCGCGCATTTCGGGAATAGTCAAAGGTTTCACAGGGTCTCCGTTCTGATCTGATAATCTTCGGTCACGGCGCCGGCGGGTTTGCTCACGGTTATGCGGGTACGCTTGCCGCGCACCAGCCGTTCCATGGTGAAGCCGTCCCAATGCGCCGGCAGCTTGGGGTCCACCACCAGCTTGCCGTGTTCCACGCGCACGCCCAGCAGCCGCTCGGTGATGCACTTGAACAGCCAGGCCGACGAGCCGCTGTACCAGGTCCACGCGCCTTTGCCCTCGTGGATGGATTCGGGGCCCTCTATATTGCCGGGGGTAACGTAAGGCTCGCCCTTGTATTTATCCGCGTCCTTCATCGACAGCAGCGGCGGGCACAGCCGCGCCACGGTCTCGTAAACCTTTTCGGTATTGCCGGCCAGGGCCTGCGCCCAGATGGCCCAGGTGGCCGCGTGGGTGTAAACGCCGCCGTTCTCGCGGATGCCGGGGGCGTAGCGGGTGAGGTAGCCTATGTTCTTGTCCACCACCGAGTAGGCCGGGGTGAACAGCAGCACGCCGTAATCCCGGTAAAGCCGATCCTCGGTTATAGCCATCAGCTTTTTTGCCTGTTCGCCTTCCACCACGCCGCTGATCACCGCCCAGGTCTGCGGGTTAAGGTGGAACTTGCCCTGCTTGCAGGCTTCCACGCCCAGCACCTCGCCGTTGTCCTTGGTGGCCAGCATGAAGCGGCCGTCCTTGAAAGCGTGCTTCAGCAGGGCAGTCTTGAGCTTCTGCGCCGCCAGCGCGTAGCGCGCGGCCCGCTTGTCGTTCTTGTCCTGCCTGGCGCAGAGCCCGCTGAAAGAATTAAGCACGACGACAAAGAACTGGGCCAGCCAGATGGATTCGCCTTTCCACTTTACGCCCACGCCGTTAAGCCCGTCGTTCCAGTCCCCCTCGCCCATCAGCGTAAGGCCGCGCGGGCTCAGGCGCTTGAGCACGCGCTCTATGGAGGCCACGCAATGCTCGTAAACGGTGCCGGAACCGCCGTCGTAATAAGCGGCTTTTTCCGTGAGTATGCCGAAATCGTCGGTTTCGCTTATATAGCCCGCCGTCACGAAAGGCAGCCAGAGCAGGTCGTCGGAAATATCGGTGAACCGGCCCTCTTCGGAGATGGGATGCCACCAATGCTGCACGGTACCGTCTTTCTTCTGGTGGGTGGCATGCTCTTTTATCTGGGCCTTGGTCTTGGCGGGGTCCAGCGCCAGCCAGAGCTGGCTGTCCTGCAGCTGGTCGCGGAAGCCGAAGGCCCCGCCGCACTGGTAATAGGCGGTCCGGCCCAGCAGGCGGCAGGAGATGGTCTGGTACTTAAGCCAGTAATTTATCAGGGCGTCCACGGCGGGTTCCGGCGTTTTCACGATGAACCTGCTGCACAGTTCCAACCAATGGTCTTTTGTCGCTTTCAGCAGCGCCTGCGGTTTCTTAAGCGCCTTGATGTAGGCCGGGTAATCCTTGGCGAAGGTTTCATGCCTGAGCGCGCCCAGCATGAAGTTTATGTCTTTGGTTTCACCGTCGGCTAGCTCCAGGTCGAACTTCATGGAGACTATGGGTTCGAAGCCCATGCCGGTCCGGCCGGACAGGGCGCCGCCTTCTTTAAGAAAGCGCGCGTCGTGCCAGGAATTGTAAGCGCCGAAGATCTCCTCCTTGTCGCAGGTGTACGACGAGGGCTCGGCGCTGGCGGCGAAGACGGCGGTGAAGGGCCAGCCCTTGTTCCAGCCGGCGTCGCCGGGCAGCGGCGCGGTCCACAGGTTGGAGTCGGCCAGGATCGAATTGGTCTTTTTGTCGAACTTCGTCTTGACGAAAAGGTTGTGGAATTCCCGGTGCCAGTCGGGGAAAACGCCCAGCAGCAGCTCCAGGTAGCTTACTACGGAGATATTGCGCTTCCTGCCGGAGACGTTCTTCAGTTTTAAAGTCCAGACCTCGCACTTCATCTCCTGCGGCACGAAGATAGTCCACTCGGCTTCTATGCCGTTGGCCTGCGTGTTGAAGACGGTATAGCCCATGCCGTGCACGCAGCTGTATTTTTCGAAAGCGGGTTTGAGCGGCTGCGGGGTGACGGACCAGGACTCGCCGGTGTCGTTGTCGCGCAGCAGCAGGAACTTGCCGCAATGATCGCCCACGGTGTCCTGCTGCCAGCGGGTGATGCGGTTGAGCATGGAGTGCTCCAGCCAGGAGTAGCCGCCGCCCGCCTGGGAAATAGTAACGCCCCACTGGCCGTTGGAGATGACGTTTATCCAGGGCCTGGGGGTGCGCCAGTCGGTGACCGTGTAGGAAGCGCCGCCGTCGGAAAAATGACCGTATTTGTTCTTAAGCATCGTTCAGCCTTTTACCGCGCCGGCGGCTATGCCTTTTATGTAATGTTTCTGGGCCATCAGGAAAATGATCACCGCGGGCAGCACCACCACCACGGCGCCCGCCATCAGCAGGCCCCAGTCGGTGTTGTACTGGCCGTTCAGGCCCGCCAGGGCCACGGGCAGGGTGTATTTGTCCTCGCGCAGCATGATGATGAGCGGCCAGAGAAAATCGTTCCACGCGCCGATAAAGCTGAACACGGTAAGGGTGGCGATGATGGGTTTGCACAGCGGCAGCATGATGCGCCAGAAGATGGCGAATTCGGAGAAGCCGTCGATGCGCGCGGCCTCCAGGATCTCTTCGGGGATCTCGGCCATGAACTGGCGCAGCATGAAGATGGCGAACACCGCGGCCGTGCCCGGCAGCACCAGCCCGGCGTAAGAATTCAGCAGGCCCATGGATTTCAGGATAAGGAACACCGGCAGCATGGTAACCTGGCCCGGCACCATCATGGTTACCAGCAGCAGCGCGAACAGTTTTTCCCGGCCGGGGAACCTGAGCTTGGCGAAGGCGTAGGCGGCCATGGCGTTGAACAGCACGGACAGCACCGTGACGCTTACCGCGTAGATCACGCTGTTGAAGAGGTGCAGTCCCATGTTGACCGCGGCGAAGAGGTTCCTGTACCCGGCCAGCGTCCAGAGCTGCGGCAGGATGGTCGGAGTCTTGGTGAAGATCTCGCCGGGGCTTTTGAACGACGTGGACAGCATCCACACGAAAGGGAAAAGCGTGATGACGACGGACGCCAGCATGAAGGCGTAGAAAGCGAACTTGTAGGCGGGCGAATGACGTTTAGCGGCGGCCATTAGAAGTTTCCCTCCAGCTTCTTCTGGACCCTGAACTGCACGGCGGTGAAGGCGAAGATCAGCCCGAACAGGATATAGGCCATGGCCGAGGCGTAGCCCAGGTTATAGAACTTGAAGCCCTGCTGGTACATGTACAGCACCACGGACATGGTGGCGTTCAGCGGGCCGCCGCCGGTCATGATGTACGGCTCGGCGAAGAACTGCAGGTAGCCGATGGTGGTCATCACTATCACGAAGAAAGCCGTGTTCCTGAGCATGGGCAGCGTGATGTACCAGAACTCCTGGCGCGTGGTCGCGCCGTCGATGGAGATTGATTCGTAGAGCGAGTCGGGGATGGACTGCAGCGCGGCCACGAAGATGATGGTGTTGTAGCCGAAGCCCTTCCACACGGCCATGAGAATAAGGGAAGGCAACGCCAGCCAGCGGTTGGACAGCCAGCCCTGCGCGGGCAGGCCGACGTAGCCGAGCGCCAGGTTGAACAGGCCGAACTCCGGGTTGTACAGCCAGCGCCAGATCATGGCCACGGCCACCATGGTGGTGATGACCGGGATAAAATAAGCTACGCGGAAGAAAGCCCTGGCCCTGAGCAGCTGGGCGTTGAGCGCCAGCGCCATGGCCAGCGAGAGCGTGACGCTGACCGGCACGCCGATAAAGGCGAAGACCAGGGTATTGCGCAGGCCGGCCAGGAAGACCGGGTCGCGCAGCAGGCCGGCGTAATTCTCCAGGCCGACGAAAACCACCTTGGTCCAGTCGTTCACGCCGTACATGTTCCAGTTGGTCATGCTGGCCACGAAAGACGCGACGATGGGGATGAAAAGGAAGACCGCCAGGATCAGCACGGCGGGCAGCAGGAATAGTACCGCGATAGGCTGGTACTTGCTCCGGGTGCCCGTGCGCGTGCCGCGCAGGTGCAGCGCTACGGCGCTGACGGGGATAAGGCACAGGAATATCGCCAGCCAGATCTTGAACGCTCCGCTCTGCTGCCGCTCGGACTTGGCGAGGATCTTCTCTATGCGGGCCGAAAGCTTTTCCCTGGCGGCCTGAGGCGTGACACGTCCGAAAACGGCTTCTTCCACGGCGTCGTTGATGTTGCCGGCGATGTTCTCCCACTCCGCCACCTGGGGCGGCGCCTTGGCCGTGTCCAGCTCCAGCCTGAAGGCCGAGAGCTGCGGGTTCCCCGCCAGGGCCGGGGCCAGCCAGGCTTTGCGGCTGGCGGGCAGGTCGCCGGACAGGGCGTACCACCGGGCCTGCATCTCCGGGCCGGCCAGGAACTCCATGAACTTCCACGCCAGGGCTTTGTTCGGGGAACTCTTGAACATCACCAGGTTGCAGCCGCCCATGAACGAGGCCCGCCGCTCCCCCGCCGGCAGCGGGGCGGTGGCCCAGCGCCCGTTCAAGAGCGGCTTGCTGGTTTCCAGCTGGGAGATCATCCAAGGGCCGGAAATAAAAACGGGATAGTAGCCGGACTCGAAAGCCGTAAGCAGGTCCGTGTCATTGCCGCCTTCCAGGGGCGCCAGGTCCTCGTCGAAGAAGCGCTTGAGGTAGTCTATGGTCCCCTCGAACTTGCCGGCGGTCAACGGCGAGTCCTTCAGCAGTTCGCCGCCGTTCTGCCAGTAGAACATCAAAAAGATCTGCCAATCGTTGGTGGGCAGCGAGAAAGCGTAGCCGCCGTCCTTGGAAGCTTTCAGCGCTTTGGAGAATTTGTAGAAGCTTTCCCAGTCCGTAGGGAATTTCTTATAGCCGGCCCTGGCGGCCAGGTCCTTGCGGTAGTACATTACCCGCGTGTCCACGTACCAGGGCAGGCCGTACCACTCGCCCTGGTGGAAGTTGGAATCGCGCGCGCCGGGGAAGAAGTCAGCGGTGTCGAGCGCCGAAGTTTTCAGGAAACCGTCCAGCGGCTCTATGGCGTTCATCGCCCTGAATTCAGGCATCCAGGTGGTGCCCAGCTGGCTGATGTCCGGAGCCATGTTCCCCACTACCGCGGTCACCAGCTTCTCATGCGCGCCCGTCCACGGGATGCCCTGCGTCACTATCTTTACGCCCGGGTTCCTGGCCTCGTAAAGCTCCGCGGCCTGGCGTATCAGCTTGCCCTCCGCGCCTATGGCCCAGACGTTAAGCTGCTGCCCGGCGCAGGCGGGCGCGCGGCCCAGGCAGAAGACCAGGCCGAGCGCCGCGTAGAATGCCTTGTTCTTTAAGCTCATGCGCCTTTGTTTATTTGCAGCTCGCCCAGGTAGGTGGCGGGCGCGAGGAAGAACCAGTTGAACTTGGCGTCGGAGCCGAGTTCCCTGTCGATGTTGCGCGCCGCCAGGGAAAAACCTATCCGGCCTTCGCCCAGGCCGAAGACCGGCCGCTCCAGCGCCAGTACCGCCGCGTAGCCCCGGGCGGTAACGGTAGAGTCCACTATGCGGCAGGCCAGGGCGGTCCTTTCGGGGTGGAAGAATTCGCGGACGCGCACCGCGCCTGCGGCCGGGGACATTATTACCTGGTAATCGTCCCCCCCGCCCCAGGCGAATTTGTTATTGGCCGAATCTATGTAAAGCTCAAGGGAATCGTCCTCGTACATGCGGTCCGCGGCATGCGTGGAGACCAGTTCACCGTCGTTCACGCTTAATCTAAAAAAAAAATACCTGCTGTTCGCCAGCAGGTCGGCGGTAACTTTGTAGCCGGGTTGGCGGTTTTGGCCGCTCTGCAGGTATCGGCCGTCCAGCTCTACGTTCTTGCCTGCCGTTGCCCACAGGCCGGCGTTAAGGGTGAGGTCCTCGGGCTTCAGGGCATCCCCTATCCTTTCTACGTTCGCGAAAGGCCGCTTGTGCAGAAAGTAAGCGGCCATTTCCACCGCGGGTTCCTGCGCGCGCGCCGAGGCTTTGCCGAAACCGGCGGCCTTCATGCCTTTTTTCACCTCGGGCCGTGACATGAACAATTTCCAGATAAGCCCGCTGCGGTAGTTCTCGATCATCAGCACGGTAGGGCCCACGTTTATGCCGTAGGCGTCGGGGGCGAAGAAGTCACGGCCGATATTAAAGGAATCCGCGAAGCCGTACCTGCCCCACAGCTCGTTGCGGTATTTGGTGTAATAGTTTCTCATGGCGGCTATGGAATATTCGGGCGTGAAAACTATGGAGGCGGCGGCGGCTGACGGCGCCACGGTGCCGTCGTGCAGCGCGAGGCCCGGGGGCGCACCGTAAGCCATGTACCCGTCGGGGCCGATGCTGGCGGTAAGGCCCCAGGAATTTTCTCCGTAGGTTTTGAACGATGCGGAGCTGTCTATGCAGAACTGCCGGTTGGCCAGGGTAGCCTGAACGGAGTTCTCGAAATAATCGGCATGGGCGTCCCGCTTGCCGCGGAAGTCTATGAAGGCATGGGAGAACTGGTGCGTGAACAGCGGCGGGCTCATGATAAGCTCGTGGCCTTTGTACTTGCCGCGGGGCCTTTTGATGGCCGCCCAGCTTTCAGGGGCAAGGGGGTGGGTGGGCGAGCCCAGGGCCAGCACGTACATTACCATGCTCTCGTTGTAGTCGCTCCAGGCGGCGGAGAGGAAGGTCCGCCCCGGCTTCCAGCCCATGGACAGGTGCTGCGAACCGTTGGCCATCCATTTCCAGTCCACCCGTTCGTAAAGCTTTTTAGCCAGGTCTTTTACCTCCGGGCTTTCAAAATACTGGGCCGCGGTCAGCGCGCCGGCCAGGAACAGCGAAGTGTCGATGGAAGAGAGCTCGCAATCCCAGACGCGCTTGCCCGTTTCCATGTCCACGAAGTGATAGAAGAAGCCGTGCTCCGATTCCATCTTCTCGTAGAAGAACTTAAGCGTGGTCTTTACCTGCGCCTCGGCGGCGTCTCTGCCGATCCAGCCGCGTTCTACGCCCGCGGGAAGCGCGGCCAGACCGAAGCCCACCGCCGCGATGGAAGAAGGGGCGTATTTAAAGTCGGGGGCGCCGGTATTGGAGGCTTTATCCAGCACCAGGCCGTTGGCGGGGTTGGCGGCTAGTACGAAATACTGGAAGGATCTTTCCTCCACCAGGTTGAGGAACTCGGCGTCCTTCTTGTCCAAGGCGGACAGGAGCGGCTGGCTGCCGCAAAGCGATAAGAACAGGAGAAAGAAAAACCTTGAAAGCATCAGGCGCCCCCTACGTTTCGATCTATCCTTCTATAATACAATACTTGCCGCGGCGGGGGGCTGCCTCTCAGGCCGCGGCGCTGTCCGTGCCTTTCTCGCGGCGCAGGGTGCGGAACGGAAGTGGGCGGGAAATAAGATAAAATTCACGGATGCTAACTTTGAACGCCTTCCTTGAACAAGCCAGCTCCGCCGTGTGGGGCGCGCCGCTCATCATCCTCCTTTTCGGCACGCACCTGTACCTCACCTTCAGGCTGGGGCTGATACAGCGCTACCTGCCCAAGGCCATAAAACTTTCCTTCACGCGCACTAAAGAAGGCGAAGGCGACATCTCGCAATTCGGCGCGCTCACCACGGCGCTGGCCGCCACCATAGGCACCGGCAACATTGTGGGCGTGGCTACGGCGGTAGCCGCCGGCGGCCCGGGCGCCGTGCTGTGGATGTGGCTCACCGGCGTGTTCGGCATAGCCACCAAGTACGCCGAGGCGCTGCTGTCGGTTAAGTACCGCGTGGTCTCGCCTACCGGGGAGTTCTCCGGCGGGCCCATGTACGTGCTCGAGCGCGGCCTCAACGCCCGCTGGCTGGGCGTGATCTTCGCCTTCTTCACCGCCATAGCCGCCTTCGGCATAGGCAATATGGTGCAGGCCAATTCCATCTCGCAGATGCTCCATGGCACCTACGGCCTGTCCACCTGGGTAAGCGGCGCCGTGATGACCGCGCTGACCGCCGTGGTAATACTGGGCGGGATAAAGTCCATAGCCCGCGCCTGCGAAAAACTGGTGCCGTTCATGGCGGTGTTCTACGTGCTGGGCTGCGCCCTCATACTGATCCTGAACTTCGACAAGCTGCCGGGCGCCATCAGCCTGATCCTTTCCTCCGCCTTCAGCGGGCACGCCGCCGTGGGCGGGTTCATGGGCGCGGGCGTCAAAGAGGCCATGCGCTTCGGCATTGCGCGCGGGCTTTTTTCCAACGAATCCGGCCTGGGCTCCGCGCCTATAGTGGCCGCGGCGGCGCAGACCCGCAACCCCGTGCGGCAGGCGCTGGTCTCCTCGACGGGCACTTTCTGGGACACCGTGGTGGTCTGCCTTATTACGGGCCTGGTGATAGTAAGCGCGGGCGACTGGCAGACGGGGCTGAAGGGCGCGGCGCTCACCAAGAGCGCTTTTTCCCACATCCCCTATATCGGCCCGACGGTGCTCAGCCTGGGCCTGCTCACCTTCGTTTTCTCCACCATCCTGGGCTGGGAATATTACGGCGAGAAAGCGGCGGAATATCTGCTGGGCGTGAAGGCGATAAAGCCGTACAGGTACCTGTGGATAGCGGCGGTAATGGTGGGCTCGGTGGCCGCGCTGCCGGCGGTGTGGAACTTCGCGGACATCTTCAACGGTCTGATGGCGGTGCCCAACCTTATCTCGCTCCTGCTGCTGGCCCCCGTGGTGGCAGCGGAAACGAAGAAATACATAGACGAACCTTGATCATTCTTTAACCCACTGGCGGCCGCACATTACTTTGAAGGGGCAGTGGCGGCAGTCGTCTTCCCGTTTGGTGGGGGCGAAGGGCAGGCGCGGGTCCAGGATCTCATCCAGCAGGGTGCTGATGGCGCCCTTGTACTTTTCAAAAACGGAAGGCACGTCGGGCAAGGTTTTCCCGAAAGGTTTATATAAGCTTTCTTCGGCTATATCCTGCTGTCCCAACAGCATCAGCCGGGCGTCAAAGTCCGCCACGCCGCGGCAGGCCAGGGCGGGGAGCGGGAGCTCGGCGCCGCCGGGCTCCACCTTCGCCTTGCCGGTCATGGCCATCAGCACATAGGCTGGCAGCTGCACCGAGCGCAGGGTTTTGGGCCAGTCGGCCCGGGGCCCGGCCGGGTCGAAGCTGTGCCAGGAAGGCGCCTTCGCGCCCGAGCCCGTCTTATAATCCACTATCACTATCTTGTCGCCGGCGCCATCGGCGCCGGGGCGCAGGTCTATCCTGTCCACCTTGCCGGCCAGTTTAGCCGTCTTGCCGGAAGGCAGGGCCACCGCAGCCTCCAGCCAGGCCTCGACGGCCAGCGGGGTGAACCCGGCCAGCTCGTCGATATGGAAATGGAGTATGTCCTCCAGGCGCTTCTCCACCTGCCGGCGCATCACGTAGCCGTAGCCCTTATCCACATCGGTAAGGTGATAAGAAGCCATGGCCGCGTTGAGGCAGGCCAGCAGCAAGGCCAGCTCCTCTTTGAATTCGCCCGGCGCGAAAGGCCTGCCCAGCCTGCCGCCGCGCTGGAAGTATAGCTCCAGCGCCTTGTGCACGATATTGCCGATGGAGGCCCGGCTGATCTCCTCCGACACTTCCTCCTGCTCTTTGAGCCCCAGCACTTTGATGTAATAGAACCGCAGCGGGCAGGCCAGGTAATGGTTGAGCGCCGACGGCGAGAAAGCCGTCTGCTCCAGCCTGCCCATCACCCAGGGGTTCTTGGGCACGGCCGCCGGCTCTTTGTTTTTAAAGGTAAGGTCGAAGAACACCCGGTCTTCCAGTTTTTCCCGGTCGGCGCCCGCGGCTTCCAGGCGGAACAGCAGTTCTTCCACAAAAGGGCTCTTCTCGGATTTGGAATTGTCGCGGTAGAAGAGATGCGCCGCGCCCGCGCCGCCCAGCAGGGTTTCGAAGAAATACTTGCGCTCGGCCTCGCGCTCGCGGCAGGTGGGCAGTCCCAGCAGGCCGCGCATGAAATCGGACAGCACGGCGTCCCCGGCGCCGGACACGTTCAGGGCGTCCGCGTTGGCGTCCAGGAAATACACCCGCTTGAACTTCAGGCCGCGGGTCTCCATCAGCCCCAGCACCTGCAGGCCTTTCACCGGCGTGCCCTCGAAGGGATACACCGCGCCCTTCACGGCCGAACCGAAGAACTTGAAATAGGAAGGCCGCGCGGCAAAAGCTTCCCCCGCCAGGCGCGTGCCGCTTACGGCGTCCAGCAGCGAGAGGAAGCGCCCGGAAAAATCTTTCCAGTAGGGATGCTTGTGCGCCGTGGTGGCGGTGGAGATGTACGAGATCAGCGCCAGCAGCTTCTTGGCGAAGTCACCGATGGATTTTATCTGCTCGAAAGGGCGGATGACGGCGTCGTGCACGCCTTTAAGCTGGGCGGAGAGCTCCGCCGCGGTCACGGAGCTGTAGTCCTTGTAATGCTCCAGGCGCTTAAGCGCGGCGGCCAGGAAGTCCTTGTCGCTTTCTATCGCAGAAAGCTCGGCGTAGCGGCTCATCCTGCCCAGGAAATGTTCCTGCAGCACCTGGAACAGGATGCGGGTAAGCTCCGGGCTGCCGCCGTACAGGGCGCTTTTGACGTAGGGATGGAAGACCAGGTCCAGGTAGTCGGGGATGAAATAGGCGCCGTTATCGGCGCGGTCCAGCAGTTTGCCGATGGAATCCACCAGCGAATAGACCGGCGTATGGGAGATGGGGTAGCCGATGGCGATATTGTTCTCTTTGAAGTCGGGCAGGACCTGGTGCACCACCGGGAACAGCGCGTCCACCGCCGGGATGACTATCACGTCGTCCTCGCTGTGGACCTTCCTGTCCATCAGCTGGCCCAGCGCGAACACCTCGCTGTGGGTGTCGGCAGCTTTGTGGAAGCTGAACCTGGCGGCGTCCGGGGCCGGCGCTGTATAAGGTTTTATAGCGGGGATAAGCCGTTTTTTGGAAAGGAACTCGTAACGCTCGTCCAGGCCCGGCCCCTCCTGAGCCAGCAGGCGGAAGTTAGAAAGCTTGAAGAGGTTCTCAAGCAGCCGGCGCTCGGCTTTGGACAGCAGGAAGAAGCCGGCCAGGATGACCAAGCCCTTTTCGCCCAGCCCGGCTTTTTCGGCTGCGCCCGGCTCCGAGGCCGCGGCGTATTTCATGGCGGGCGTGAACAGGCCGTTCTTCTCCAGCTCCTCGTAAAAAGCGCCGTAAAGTTTTGAAAACCCGCCGAACTTGGCGGCGAAATCCGTGGCGCGTTTATACAGGCCCGCGCCCTCGCCGGCCTCCAGGCTCAGGTCAAAACCGGCCAGCTCGCGCGGGGTCTTAAGCTCTTTTTTAATTTCCTCGAAATCGGCGAAAGCTTTCAAAGCCCAAGGCAGGAACCAGTCCAGCTCGGCCGAGGTTTTCCCCGCCAGCGGGCCCAGCCCTTTTATGCCGGGCTCGAGGCCGCGCATGAGGGCGGCCGCGTCCAGCTCGCCTATCTCGGGCCCGGCGGCGCCGCCGGCCTCGGCCAGGAGCCCGGCGAACTCGTCCATGGAATAGATGGCAGGTGATTCGAAGGACTTCCCCAGCTGCTCGAACAGCCGCTTGCGCAGGAAATGCGCGGGCCGCCGGCCCGGGAATACCACTACGCAGTCGGCCAGGTCCTCCCGCCCGGCCAGCAGCCCGGCTGCGGCTGAGACCAGGTCTTCGTCCTGGCGCAGCAGGGTGAAATTCCCGCTCATAGTACTTTCTCCGCTTTTTCTTCGTCCAGGTAGATCAGCCAGCACTCGGCCGGCCGCCCGAAAGCGTCGGAGACGGCGGCGGCGTATTTCTTCAGCGTCTCCTCGTAACCCGGGTATTCCCCGCCGGTCTTGAAATCTACTATGACCGCCTTGCCGCCGGGCGCGGCGCCCTCCAGCAGCAGCCGGTCTATGCGGCGCAGCCGGCCGCCCTCGGGGCCGGAGATGAACGAGGTTTCGCGCTTCAGCGCGCGCCCGGGCTTTTGCTCGAAGAAGGCGGCCACGGCGGGTTTGCCCAGCAGGCTGAAAAGCTTGTCGGCAATAGCGGCCCTTTCGGCGCGCAGCACGGGGCTGTATTTCCAGGCGCAGGCGTCGAAGGCCGAGGCCAGCCGGGCCTTCAGGTCCCCGCCCAGCCAGTCCACGCGCATGAGGATATCGTGGTAGAGCAGGCCGCGCTGCGCGGCGCGGTGGCCCTCCAGCGTGGTGCCGGCCGAAGAAGCGGGAACGTCGGGAAAGACGGGCTGGGTGATCCTGGACGGTTTATGCGCTGGCGGTTCGGCCTTTGCGCTTACGTCAGGCGCGCCGCGCTCTTCGTCGCCGAACACATAATGGAACTTGCCCGCCGAGCCGCCGCCCTGCTCGTCGCTGTTGCGTACTACCAAATTGGACAGCTCGGCCTTGGCGCGGGTGGTCACCACGTAAAGCTCGTTGAGGGCTTGCACCTTCTCGTCCGCCTCGCGGCCTTCATAAAGCTCTTTGAGCTTGGCGTCCCAGTCGCCGTATTCTTTGTTGATGTAAACGATGCGCACCTCGCCGCCGGGGCCGCTCTGGTCGTAGAAGATATTCTTGTCCGAGGCGCTGCCGCCCTGTCCGCGCTTTTCGTAGAGCAGGTTTATCACCACCGGGAAGCCGAGCCCCTTGGCCTTGTGGAAGGTCATCACGCGCACGGCGTCTATGTATTCCGGCAGCTCTATGCTGAAAGCGCCGGCCGCGTCCTCGCCGTCGTCCGAAGCGAAATTGATGAAGCTGCGCGCGTCCGCCGCGCCCTTGCCCTGCAGCGCCGACAGCACCTCCAGGAACTTAACGAGGAAGCAGGATTCCTCCCGGAACCGCTCGAAGACCTTCAGCGAAGAGAAAGCCAGCGCGGCCAGCTCGTAAACGGGCAGGTAGCCTATCTTGGCGAAAAGCGGCTCCAGCAGTTCTTCCCAGGGGCCCGGGTGCCTTTCCTTGAAAGTGGTGTACAGCGGCCTGCCGCCGTGATGTTTCTCGCGGTGCTCGGCCGCGGCCGCCAGGAGTTCTTCTTTTTGCAGGCCCGAGGCCTTGAGAAAGAGCTCGCCGCAGGCGAAATTCATAAAGGCTATGTCGTTAGCCGGGAATTCCAGGAAAGTGAACAGGGCTATCAGCTCCGCCACCACCGGCCGCTCGCGGATATCGAGCGAGCTCATGGAAGCCACGGGGAGCCCGGCGGCGTTCAGCCAGGAGACCACGGCGCGGATATATTTATTCTGCGGGGCCAGCACGGCTATCTGGTCGTAGCGGTAGCGCGCGTGGGCCTCTTTTATCAGCTCTACCACCTTGGCGCCCACCGGCTGGTCGGTAATATCCCCGGCGGCTTCCTCGTCGGCCTCTTCCGCTTCTGCGGTCTTGGACTTTTCCCGCAGGGCCTTGCGTGAAAAGACCAGCTCGCGCGCCAGGCCGGCGGTTTCTTTGCCCTCTTCGGCGGACTGGCTGTAAGTGGTAAGCCCGGTGGGGTCGTTGCCGTCGGCCAGCACCTCGCCGGCCCTGTAGGCCGGCAGGCGGGTTTTGAACAGGTCCGCCGCGTATTTCACCAGCACCCCGCCGCTGCGGCGGTTCACTTCCAGCTTCTCTATCTTGCGGTCGCCGGGCTCGGTCAGGCTGACCAGCGCCTCCATCCCCAGCGGGTCCCCGTCGGCGCCCAGGCCGTACAGCACGTCCATGAACTCGCGCATGATCTTGTAGTCCGCGTAGCGGAACATGTAGATGGCCTGCTTGATGTCGCCCACCACGAAGAGCGACCCGCCGCGGGCCAGCGCTTCCTGCACCAGCGGCAGCAGCGCGCGCCACTGCAGCGGGTCCGTGTCCTGGAACTCGTCTATCAGGAAATGCTCCACGCGCTCGCCCAGGCGGATGTAAACCTCGGGCACGGCCGTGCCGCCGTTCTTTTTCAGGTAGCCGGTTATCTTCTTGGCTATGTCGTCGATGTGGGCCACGTCTTCCAGGCCGGATTTGATGCGCTCCAGCTCTTCCTTGAACTTGGGGTAGAGCTTAACGAAGCCGTTCAGGCGGTGATAGGCGTGCAGGCGGTAATAGGCGCCGATGGCGGCGCTGACCTCCGCCATAGGCCCGGCAAGCTCCGGGCGGATGACGATGGTACGCACCTTGCCGCCGCTGAAGAAGCCGTAATCGCGCGAGAAGCAGCCCGCTATCCGCACCTGGTTGCCGGAGGCTATGGCCTCGCGGACGCCGTTCTTGAGCGCGTCGGCGTAAAGTTTGGGTTCCTTGGGCTTGCTCTTGGTGGTATAGGTATACTTGCCGGCGTCCAGCGCCTTCAGGAAGGCCGCGCCGGCGGAGACTACGGCATCCTTTGCGTCCTGAGCATCTTTATCTTTAATATCGGCCGGCACTATCTGCCCGTCGGACTTGCCCTCGAAGGCCAGGAAGTTGCCGTAGATCTCGCGCATCTTCTCCACGGGGTCCCACGGGTAGGCGTTGCCCGGCGGCAGGGCCTTCAGGAACTCGTCCACCTCCTCGCGCGAAAGCGAGCATCGCCCTTCTTTGGAAAGGATGGAATACAGCGCCACGTCCACCAGGCGCCGGTGGCTCATGGTGATCTCGGGGTTGAGCGGCATGCCCAACTCGCCCGCCGAAGACATGGCGATGCGGTTGAGGAAGCTGTCTATGGTCTGCACGTGCACGTTGTAGTAATTGCACAGCAGGTCCTGCAGTATCGCCGAGGCTTTGGCCTTCAGGGCCGGCAGGGCCAGGCCGGTGTCCGCCATCAGCTGCGCGGTCTCGTTGCCCTCAGCGCCCGACGCGGCCTTCTTCAGCCAGCCCAGGACGCGCTCCTTCATTTCCTTGGCGGCGTTGTTGGTGAAAGTTACGGCCAGGATGCTCTCGGGTGCGGCCCCGCCCAAGAGCAGGCGCACATAGCGGCGGGTCAGGGCATGGGTTTTCCCCGACCCCGCGGACGCGCTTATAAGGATTATCTCGCTCTTTTTATTCATCCGGGTTCACTGCTTCCATAATTTTACTTTTTCTGTACCAGCCGCGCTTCTACAGGTATAGCATAGCAGGTCAACGCGAGTGGCCTATGGCCCTGCCGTAACAGGCGCTATGCGCCACAGACGGCCAAAGGCGTGTCGCGTTTGTGGGGTCAGACCCTAGGGTCAGACCCCAGGGTCAGACCCCAGGGTCTGACCCCACCCCTGGGCTGGTTAAAAGCCGCGGCGTTATTGCATAATAGCTCTACCGGGAGAGAATATGAAAACCATTATAAAAGTGAAAGGGATGTCATGCGGCGGGTGCAAAATGGGCGTAGAGCACGCCGTAAAGAAAGTGCCCGGCGTGGTTTCCGCCGAGGCCAGCCTTGAAAAAGCCGAGCTGGCCGTGGAATTCGACGAAAAGAAAGCCGCCCTGTCCGACATCAAGGCGGCCGTCGTTACTGCCGGCTTCGAAACAGAATAAACGGCTTACAGCTGCAGCGGTCAACGGCCGCGCATCAGGCTGTCGGCTTCTTCCAGTATGCGCTGGTCCAGCTTCTCGTCCGACTTGCCGCCGGAATAATAGGCCACGCTGTACAGCCCGCCGAAGAACACCCTGGAGCGCATCTCTGAATAGGCTATCCGGAAGAAGCCTTCCTCGCCCCAGGCCGGCCCCCAGCTGTTCTTCACTATGAAATATTCCTCCGCGTCGTTGTAGCCCACCAGCAGCACGGCATGGCCGCCCGCGTACTTGCCGGAAACGCGCGAGTACACGCCCGACTTGTAATGCTTGAAATCCTCGTACACCAGCATGGACGTGGTCAGCGGCCCGTATTTCACCAGGGCGGCTTTCAGCCGGGCGGAAGAGCCCCCCGCCACCACGCCCCAGTCGGCGATCTTGTAGACCAGGCTCTGCCAGCCGGCCGCTGCGGCGGAGCAGGAACCATTCACGGCTGCATAAGGATAGGCGGCTTCGGGCGGCAGGCCCGTGCTTTTCAGGTAGGACGGGTACAGCGCGCCGCCTTTACAGCTGCCGGCCCCGCTGCACGAAAGCATTACCTGTTCCGACAGGTCCACGTCCGCTCCGGGCGTGTTGCCGTTGCGCAGCACGTAAGATTCCAGCGCGCCGGTCATGGCGAAAGCCCAGCACGAGCCGCATTTCTTCTGGCTCCTGGCCGGCGTAACAAAATTACCTCCGGCGCTGCGCCAGTCGAAAGCCGGGGGTAATCCCTTTTCGGAGACTTCGGGCGCCAGCGGCCCTTTGACGGGCGAAAGGCTGAGGCCGGTCAGTTCGGCGTTTTCCGCGTCGGAAACCTCGGTCTCGCCGGCCACCCAGCCGGCCCCTGCGGCCGCTATGTTGTCCTGCAGGTCCAGGATCTCGGCCTTCGTCGCTTCTTTAACGGCGGCAGACGCGCTCCCGCAGCAAAGGGAACCGGATAGCAAAACCAGCAGGACCGGCCCGTAAATATGTTTTTTCATGGTTTCCCCGCCCGCCAATAATGTCCCCAATACTCTACCTCACGCCAGCCAATTGCGCAAGGGGCAGAAAAAATGGGGTCAGACCCCAATGGACGTTATTCTTCGTCCAGGTCGCCGGGGGCGGGCCTGTTCTGGGCCGCGCCGGCGGGCATCTTGGGCTTGAGCGCCAGCTCTTTTTCTATCTTCATCGCGCCGGGCTCTATCTTGTAAAGCGTGCCGCCGGTAAAGACAAAGATGAATTCCTTATGGGAGATCATGGCCGCGCCGCCGCCCATCATCCCGCCCATCATGCCCATAGGAGGCCGGCTGCCGCCGGCGCGCTGCCCGCCGCCCTGCCCGCCACCCATCTGCGCCCGCAGGTAGTAAAAGCCGCCGCAGGCCAGAACCAGGAACGCCGCCAACGCCACTACATTAGTCCATTTTTTGTTCATTTTATCCCCCTTACCGTCCTTAGAGATTTTCCACTAACCGGATACTGATGCCGTCGGGATCTTTGATGTAGAAGAATTTGATATGGGGGTTGGGCTGGTAAGGGCCGTCGTCCACTTTCAGGCCCTTTTCCTTTATGAACGCTATCGTTTCCTCTACCGACTTCACTTCGAAGCCCAGCGACACGGCTTTGGCGTCGTTCTTGGCTTTGTAATCGGAGCCGCAGACAAGTTCCACCTTGGTCTCGCCCTCCCCCATAAAACAGATCTCCATCTTAGGCCCGGCGCTGAAACGCTTGCAGACGGGCAGCCCCAAGATCTCTTTGTAGAACTTTATGGACTTTTCCAGGTCCTTAACGCCGATAGTGCACCAGCAGAATTTCATGATCGTCTCCTTAGCGGGGTCTGGCCCCGAAAACTACACGGGCTCAACTTTGTAAAGCGTCATCGGCCTGGATTTTCCCTTCATCAGCACCGGCGCGCATTCGATGAAGGCGAAGCCGGGGAACCGGTTCTCGTCCACGCCGTTGACCAGGGCCTCGCTCACCAGGATCTGCGTGGCGGCGTCCTTGGTCTGGCTCTCTATGCGCGAGGCCACGTTCACGGTATCGCCCAGCACGGTGTATTCCAGCCGCGCTTCGGTGCCCACGTTGCCGGCCACCAGCCCGCCGCTGTGCAGGCCCACGCCGAACAGCACTTCGGGGTGGCGTTTCTGCGCGTTGAACGCCTGCAGCGCCTCGCGCATGCCCAGCGCGGCCCGCAGCCCCGCGGCCTGGTGGTCCTCCACGCCGAACACCGGCGAGAAAATGGCCATCACCGCGTCGCCTATGAATTTATTTATCACGCCTTTATTGTCGGCTATCGGCTTGGTGATATAGGCGAAATATTCGTTCAGGAACCGGATCAGGTCCACGGGCGGCAGGCCCTCGCTCATGGGCGTGAAGCCGCGGATGTCGGAGAACAGCACCGTGGCCTGTATCTCCTCGCCGGCCAGGTTCACACGGCCGCTCTTCATTATCTTCTCCGCTATCTCCAGCGAGACGTAGCGCCCGAAGGTGTCCTTGATCTTGTCGCGCTCCACCAGCCCGTCCAGCATCAGGTTGAAGTGGCCCTTGAGCTGGCCGAACTCGTCGGCGTACAGCACCGAGGTCTTGCAGTTGAAATCGCCGGCCGCCACGGCCTTCATGCGACGCACCAGCGCGCTGACCGGGGCCTGCACGTTGTACCTGTAAAGCAGTATGGAGACGACCTGGAACACCAGCATAGCCCCCACCAGCCCGGTCACGATGAGGAGCGGCAGCAGCACCCGCAGGTTTTCGATGGACAGCGCCCAGAGCGGGTCCTTGCCGCCGTCGGTGGCCATCTTCACGAAGATGTCCAGGTTCGCGTAGACCGGCACATACACGGTCAGCAGCAGCGGCACCATGGCCAGCGAAAAGATCATCAGCGCGTAGCGCAGCGTAAGGTTTATGGCGAAGCCGCGCTTGATGCCGTAGGGATCGTGCGCCATGAAGAACGGCCTGGCCAGATACCGGCGTATGTACAGCCCGGTCAGCTCCAGGTTCAGGTAGCTCACGAAAGTGCCCAAGAGCAGGGACGACACGGCAAAGACAACCTTGACGCTGCGCGGCGCCGCGCCGAATTGCGCGGCATAAGCCGCCGCCGAGGCGAAGTAATGCTGGATGGCGAGGACCCAGCTCAGCAGGAAGATGAACACCGGCAGGTTGACGATGCGGCGTTCGACCCGCGCCAGGCTGCGCTTCTTTTTCGAAAAATAATACAGGTAGAGCGGCATCAGCCAGATGACCAGGAAGAGAAAATAAAGATCGCTCAGCCAGGTCCCGCTGGTATACATTTCCCTCTTTTCCGTTTTTCCGTCCACTATCACATAGTTGATGTGCTTGGTCACCTTCAAAGGCCTGAAGATGCTCACTATGACGTCGGTCGTGGGGAAATAAGAGCCGCCCTTGGCCTGCGAAGAGAGGACATGCTGCCATTCCGTTTTTAAAAGCCCCATGTCCACGCGCGAGTAGTTCTCGAACAGGAAAGCGGTGGAGCTCCCGGCGGCTACCATCACCATGAAAAGGAAATACAGCCCCAGGTGCAGCCTGGGGACTACCGACCAGATCTTTTTTATCATTTTTTTCATATGCCCCCCGGGGACCGCTGCCGCCCCCCGGCATTAAAGAACGAAAAAGCAGCCTGTCCCCTTTAAATCCTGATGATCCCGAGGCGTTTCAGTTCCCAGAAACATTTCGCCGTGGCGGCTATATCGGCGGCGGCGTTGTGCGCCCCTTCGAATTCCGCCTGGAATAATTTCTGGTGCAGCTCGTTGAGCTTGGGCCACTTGTTGCCGTAGGGCCCGGGGATGGCGCAGAAATCGGTGGTGCTGTTCATGGTGCAGATCTTCTTCTTGCCCGGCAGCGCGTCCTGCAGGCCGTTGCGCAGGAACTCGGCGCCCATTATCTTTTCGTCGAAGCTGAGGTTATGCGCGACAAGGTACTGCGCGTGTTTCAGGGCTTCCTGGAATTCCAGCAGCACCTCCAGCAGATTTTTTCCTTCCTTCAGGGCGCGCTCCGTGGTGATGCCGTGGACCTTGGCGGCGTCGTCGGGAATGGTAAAGCCGACCGGCTTGATGATGTAATCCGCCTCGGCCAGCACGCTCTCGTCGGCGTCGCACAGCCTGTAGGCCAGCTGTATCATGCGCGGCCAGTTGTTCAGGTCGGTGACGGGCGCCTTCCAATTTTTGGGAAGGCCGGTAGTTTCGGTGTCGAAGAATAAGAACATATAGCTCCGGGCGATTACCAATCTGTGGACTTATAATCCTTCAGGAATTTCCCCCACACGTGCACGCCGGTGTTGAAGCCGTCTATAATGGGGTCCACTATGCGCGCCGCGCCGTCCACTATGTCCAGCGGCGGGTGGAAGCGGTGCTCCTTCGTCTTGCGCTCGGCGATGTGCGCCGGGTCCTCGTCGGTCACCCAGCCGGTGTCCACGGCGTTCATGTGGATGCCGGAGTGGATGTAGTCCGCCGCGGCGGTGCGCGTCATCATGTTGAGCGCGGCCTTGGCCATATTGGTGTGCGGGTGGCGCGTGGTCTTGAACTTGCGGTAGAACTGCCCCTCCACCGCCGACACGTTGACGATATGCTTGTCGCGCTCCGGCGTGCGCAGCATCAGGGGCTTGAGGCGCGCGTTCAGGATGAAAGGCGCCACGGCGTTGACCAGCTGCACTTCCAGCAGCTCCACCGCCGGCACTTCGGCCATCAGCATGCGCCAGGAATTGTGCCCGCGCAGGTCCACCTGCTGCAGGTCCTGGTCCAGGCGGCCTTCGGGGAACAGGCCCTTCTGCGCCTGCAGCTCCTCCGGCAGCAGCGGCAGCTGCGACAGGGCGGCCGCGTGGGTAAGCCCGGCCACCTGCGAGATGCCCGGCAACGGCGCCGCCGGGAGGTTGTCCCCGCCTTCGGGCAGGATATGGTAGCCGCGCAGGCCTTCGTAAGCGCCCAGCAGTTTGCGGGCTTCTTCCGGCATGTCGCGCAGCGGGCCCTGCTCGCGGTCCATCATGTGCTTGTAGAAATCGGGCGGGCGCCGCACCGTCTGGCAGGCGTTATTGATGATGAAATCCAGCCGGTTGCGGGTAGCAAGCAAATGCCGGCAGAAAGCCTCCACGCTGGGCGTGTGGCGCAGGTCCAGCCCGAAGATCTCCAGCCGGTGCCCCCAGTCCTTGAAATCGGGCTCCGCCGCGTAGCGCATGGCCGAATCGCGCGCAAAGCGCGTGCTCACTATCAGCTGCGCCCCGGCGCGCAGCAGCTTGATGCCCGCCTGGTAGCCTATCTTCACGCGGCCGCCGGTAAGCAGCGCCACGCGCCCGGTAAGGTCGGCCGTTTCGGTGCGCTTGCGGAAATTCAGCTCCGCGCAGGGCGGGCAAAGCTGGTCGTAAAAATGATGCAGCTGCGTGTAATTCTTTTTGCAGGTATAGCAGTTCTGCTCTTCGTGCGGCTCGTGGGGTTCCGGCTTATGCTCCAGCTCGTGCTGTTCAAAGCCTTTGGGCGCGATAACGTTGGGCGTGGTGAAAATGGTCTGCCGGCGCAGCTTGCGGATGCCGGTCTGGTTGAGCACGCCTTCGGCGCGCTGCAGCCTTTCGGCCTTGCGCTGGCGGTTGGCCGCCTTCAGCAGCTGGCGCCGCGCCGGGGCGTCGGGCCGCGAAGCCTGCCCGGCGGCCGAGATCAGGCGCATCCGCTCGTCCTGGGAAACGCCCATCAGCAGGCTGCGGTCGGCGGTTATGGCCTCCAGCAGCTCGGCGGCGGCCTTCACCTGTTCGGCAAGGTTCGGTGTGGTCGATCTGTTTTTATTCATCGCTGTATTACACGCAAGCTACCATCTATTATACAATGCCTGTACAGGCACCGTCTCAGGAGAGATTTGAATATGATCATACTACCCAAAGTCCGCTGCCCGGGCTGCGGCAAATTAATGGAAGCGGTAAAAGCCCAGGTGGTCCCGCCGGCCAATGTGCTTGAAGACTGCCTGCGCCGCTGTAAAAAGTGCAATATCGGCGCCAGCAACGCCAAAAACCCCCTAAAAGTAAAGTTCATCTTCCCCCCGCCCAAACCATAAATACCTTAAAACCTGGGGTCAGACCCTAGGGTCTGACCCCAAGACTTTTTAGGGGAACTGGCGGGCGGCGGCCAGGCAGAGTTCGTCTATGCCGTCGTCCACGGCGGGGCGGTTCAGGCCTTCGGCGTTGACCAGCACGGCAAAGGCGTAAAGCTTGCCGCTGGCCGAATGCAGGTAGCCGGCCAAATTGCGCGCCGGGCCCACGGTGCCGCGCTTCAGGCGCATGCCCGCGGCCAGGACGGGGTCGCCCTTCATGCGGTCCTTGGCCGGGGCTAACGATTCATAATACACCGGGAACAGCGGCGTGCCCTGCATATGGAGCAGGATCTTGACCAGGCCGGCGGCCGTAAAGCGGTTCTCCTCGGAAAGGCCGCTGCCGTCCACAAGGCGGAACTGCTCCGCGCCAAGCCTGGCCAGGCCCAGGAAATTGTACACCAGGCCCACCCCGCCGGCGAAACTGCCGCTCCCCGCCCCTTCTTTGCCCAGCGCTTTAAGGATATGCTCGGCGTACAGGTTCTGGCTGTTGGTATTCACCACCTGCACAAGCTTGGCCAGCGGCTCCGAGCTCCAGGCAAAGGCCGGGACAAGGTCTTCCTCTTTCAGGGCGGCCTTCTCCCAAGGTACCACCTTCGAGACCTCGACGCCTTTTTTCCGCAGTACGCGCCAGAAAGCCTCGGCCGCGAAGCGGGCCGGGTCGTGCACCGAAACATAGTCCTTGCGGCTGCGGCCGGCCGGGATGGAGCCGGTGAAGGTGACCGTATTGGTGCCGGGGGCCCGGCTGAAATCCAGCGTAAAGGCGCTGCCCGCCGGCCCGGTCACGGCTTTGTTCTTTACCTTGAGATAGCCGAAATCCGGCGTCAGCACTATTTTGGGGCGGCGGCCCGCTTTGGCCGCCGGCTGGAACTCCAGGTCCACGCAATTGTCGTTGAAAGCTATGGCCGAGGTCTCGGCCTGGTACCAATAGGACAGCTCTTCGGCCGGCCAGGTCGGATGCACGGCCGGGCCGTCGAAATAGCGGCCGTCCAGCACCAGGCTTTTCACCGCCGTAACGCCCAGCGCGGCCAGGGAGTCAGCCCAGATCTCGAAGATCTCGTTAAGGCTGCCGCGCCCGCGCCCGGAGATGGACGGGTCGCCGGTGCCGCGCCAGACCAGGGCGGAAATTTTCTTCCGCCCGCGCCCGGCTTTGGGCATGAGGAAGGTCGTATTGAAGCGGAAGTCCGGCGTAAGGCGCGTAAGCGCGGCGGCGGAACTGGCCAGCTTGGCCGTAGAGGCCGGCACCAGCGGCAGGTCGGGGTTGCGGGCATATACCACGGCGCCGTTCTCCGCCGAGGCGAACACTACGGACAGCTGCGCCCCGGCAAAGGGCCCGGTGGAAAGGATAGCTTCGGCCCGCGCGGCGAAATCCTCCGCCGCCAGCCGCCCCGCGGCCAGGCACAGGCCCAGGAAAATAAATATTTTTGCGGCCGCCATACGTCCTTTTTACTGTTTGTACTCTTCTCCGCCGAAGTCTTTTTTGGGAGTTTCCCTGCTCTCGCCGCCGGAACCCTCGCTCCTGGGCTTCAGCGTGTTGAGCATCTGCAGGTAAGTCTGGTAATTAGGCCCGCCTTCCCTTACGGACGGCACGGCACCGGGCGGCACCTGGTCCTGGCGGTAGCTCACCCGGTAGGTATAGGTTACTTCTATCCGGCCCGACGCGTTCTCGTCGCCGCTCGCGTCCTCTACGGAGTAGACATGCTCCATGCACTTTTCCCCGCGGTCGAGTTTTTGCGAATAAACGGTATATCTCCGGGTCGGTTTCCCGTAATGCCGGCCTTCGATGGGGGTGGTATTTTTCGTGCTGTCCAGCTCCGGGTCCCCGCCGCAATCCGTCTCCGTGTTCTTGCCTATCGCCACAAAGATCCTTTCGCTCAAGGTGAAAGCCACCTTCAGCTCCGGCACATTGATGAAATCCTTTTCCCATTCCCGCCACCATTCCTGGTACATGGTCTCGGCCTGCCTGCTCTCGAATTTAAAACCGTCGGGCGTGGAGATCTCCCAATAGGGAAAGCGCCGCACCACCCAGGCCGGCTTCCTGGCCTTTTTGGCGGCCGCGTCCAGCGGGGCGGCCCCGGCGAACAGCAGGCAGAGCAGCAGCAGCGGGGCGAGGAATTTGATCATTTTTTAAACTCGATAGTGGCGCGGCACTTCGGGTAATTCGGGCAGCCCCAGAATTTGGCGCCGGGAACCGGGCCGCGCTGGCTGATGCGCAGCACCATGGGCGCTTTGCAGTCTGGGCAGACAGGGTCGTTGCCGGCCACGGCCTTCTCCCTGGCCGCCAGCTCCGCCAGCATGCCCGGCGGCATGGCCGCGCCGAATTTTTCGTCCGTCTTGAAAGGCAGCGGGGAAGGCAGCAGCGCTTGCGCCACCGGGATATCGGCGCTGGAAAGGTCGTACTTCAAGAGGTCCCCGGGCGCCACCCATTCAATGCGGTCATGGTCGTTAAGTTTGAACTCGCCCGACAGGTGCGTAACCCGGTAAGCCAGCAGCTCTATGGGCAGGTGTTTGTATTCAAAGCGGCTGGCGCAGATAAAAGCGCCTATCTTCGTATCGATGCCGAACTCTTCTTTCAGCTCGCGCCGCAGGCAGGCCTCGGGCGTCTCGCCCGGCTCTATCTTGCCGCCGGGGAATTCCCATTTGCCGGCCAGGGCGTCCCCCTGCCTGCGCTGGGCCAGAAGGAGCTTGCCGTCCTTCTCCATGACCGCGGCCGTTACCTGTTTCATGCTCAGCGGTAATTCTTCAGGAAGGTGCCGCGCACCCGCTTGACCGGGAAGCGGGCCTTGTTCTTCAGGAGCTTGTCCACTACTATCTCCGTCATATCTATCTTGTAAAGGTTGCAGAAACTGATCAGGTAGATAAGGATATCGGCCAGTTCCTCTTTTATGTGCTCGGCTTTTTTCGGCTTCTTCAGCAGTTGGGCCGCTTCCTTGGTGCCGTACCACTGGAAGATCTCCATCAGCTCGGCGGCCTCTATCGAAATGGACATCGAGAGATTTTTCGGGGAATGGAACTGCTCCCAGTCCCGCTCGCGGATGAACTTCCCCACCAGCGTCTTCAATTCGCTCAGCTGCGTCGTTTTATCGTTCATAATTTTAAACCTTACCCCATTCTAATAAAAAAAGGGGACAGGCTACTTTTTTATAAAAGCGGCCTGTCCCCTTTTCCCTATTTCCGGCGGCCGGGTTTGGCGGGTTTGGGGGCCGGCGCTTCGGGCCAGCCGGCGTCCGCCACGTGCTCGCCCGGGGCGTGGTCCGCCGGGCCGGGCGCGGGCTCGCCTTCCTCCCGGAATTTGTCGCCCAGGAATTCCACCGAGTCCACGTACACGTACAGCTTGGAATGGTGCTTGCCGTCCTCCTTGCCGTCCCACTGCTCCAGCACCAGGTGGCCTTCCACGAACACCTGCCGCCCCTTCTTCATCATGCCGGCCAGGTCCGCAAGCTTGCGCCCGTGCTCGTGGTTGTAGGCCTTCATGTTCAGCCACACCGGCGTTTCCTCCCACTCGCCGGTCTGCGGGTTCTTGCGCACGTTGTGCACGGCAAAGCCCAGGTTGGCCACCTTGCCGCCGTTCTTGAACTCCGTCACCTCCGGGTCCCGCGTCAGCCGCCCTATCAGCATCACTTTGTTCAGGTTTCCCATACTTCCCCCTTACCGACAATTTAACACCGCCTGCTATGCAAATAGCCTAGCAGACCAACCCGACAAAGGCGTGTCGGGTTGGAAATCGTATAATTTACACATGCGCAAGCTGATAAGCTGGATACTGCTGCTGGCCTCCCTGGGCGCCGCCGGGTACCAGTGGCATACAAAAAAAGTCGAACTGCGCGCCGCGGCGCGCCTCATGCAGGCGAGGATCTTCCCCTGCTCCGCCCCCATCACCTATTCCCTCGGCGCACTGGACCCGGCCTTCAACCTGCCGCGCGAAGAGCTGGCCAGCGCCCTGCGTGAGGCCGAAACGGCCTGGGAGACCCCGTCGCGCAAGAACCTGTTTGAATTCCAGGCGGGCAGCGGCACCGTTACCATAAACCTCATCTACGACAGCCGCCAGGCCGCGCTGGACAAGCTCAAAGGACTGGGCATCAAGACGGACCAGACGCAGGAGTCCTACAAAGCGCTGAAAGCCCGGTACGACGAGCTGGCCGCGCGGGCGGACCTGGCCGAGGCCGGGCTGAAGGCCAGGCTGGACGGCTACAAGCAACGGGAAACCGTTTACAACGCCGAGGTGGCGTACCTGAACCGCCGGGGCCGTGCGGCGCCCGCCGAGGTGCGGCGCGTCAACAGGACGCGCGCGGCGCTGGCCCGGGAATTCGCCGGCATAAAAAGAGTGGAGGCCGCCGCCAACGCCGACCTGGACACCCTCAACGCGCTGGCCACCACGCTTAACCAGCTTATAGTGCAGCTTAATATCGACGTGCAGCAGTACAACCGCGCGGGCTCGTTCATAGGCCGGTACGAAGAAGGCCTGTACAAGATCACGAACGGGGTGCAGACCATAGACGTCTACAAATACACCGACCGGCCGCAGCTGGTTAGCCTGCTGGCGCACGAGCTGGGCCATGCCCTGGGCCTGGAGCACGTGGCCGACCCCGCCAGCCTGATGTTCCCCATCAACAAAGGCAACCCGCTGCGCCTGACGGCTACAGACACCGCTGAATTCAACCGCGTGTGCAGGTAGGGCGCTCTTCGCTATAATAGGAACGTCTGATGAAACCAGTTACACTATTTTTAGCGGCCGGCCTGCTGCTGCTCTCCGCGCAGGCCGCGCGCTCCGGAGATAACGGCTTCAGCCGCGTGGTGGAATACGACGAGGAAACCATCTATTACCCGGCGGGCTGGAAGCACGACCGGGCGCCCAACGGCCGCGGCCCCGAATCGGGCATAGACATCTACCACAATTACGTCTGGTTCGACCGGAAAAGGCCCATAGGCAGCGGTGACTGGGCCACCATCCATATAACCCGGTGGAACTGCGACGGCTGCATACACGGCGCGCACGCCGGCACGCTCACGGATTTCCTGAAGGACAAGGACTGCGCGGCCCCCAAATGCGCTTATGAGCAAAGCAAATGCCCGGTGCATACCGCCAAGCTGGTGCCGCGCTGGCGCATCACCAACAAATGCGCGCTTATCGACAGGTTCCCCAAGCTGATCGGCGGCGTCTGCGGCAACCGCTACGCCAAAAAGACTTACAAGAAAACGGTTTACTATTACTTCGACGGGGAGACCGAGGGCACGGACTTCAGCGAAAAGGGAGAACACCTTAAGGAAGCCACCGTCATCTTCGAGAAGGACCGGTTCATCTACACCGGCGACCTGGTAGCCCCGCGCAAGGAATTCAAGAAATACCTGGCAGATTTTGAATCGGTACTGCATAACCTTTCGGTGAAGCTTGAAAAAAGGGAACCCGGCTCATGATGCCCGACCCGGAAAGGGAGCAGCGGCCCGCGCCCGCACAGCAGCAGGAGCGCAAGCCGATGCTGGCCCCGAAGTCCGACATGCGGCACTCCGCGGGCCTGCTGCCGCGCAACCTCGCCGGGCTGGCCGCCGCGGCCGTCCTTACGGCGGGCCTGGCGGCGGCGCTGGTTTTCAGGGGCAATGTAAACCCCGGGCCGCCCGCCCCGCAGCCGCAGCAGACCCAGGCGGCGGAAATGGCGCCGGCGCCCGCGGCCGCACCGGCGGACAACACTTTACCCGCCGTCCCCGTAGTGCGGACCATAGGGGCCCAGGCCGTGGACCGGAAGCAGATCGAACGCATGGTGGCGGAACTTAACAACCGCGCCATGGACGCCATAAAAAAGGCAGCGCCCAACGCCAAGTTCACTTCCGTGCCGTCGGGCTGGCCTGCCGGCGCCACGCCCAATATGGCCGCGCTGGCCCCGGTGGATTGCCCCGGCTGCGCGGACGGCCTGGACGGCGCCAAAGGCCAGGCCAATACGCTGCCCACCGGCACCTACTTTATAGACGCCAAGTACGACCGTACCGGCATAAAACAGAATTTCATGGGGCTGTGCGACGGCAAGTATATGTACGAGATAAAAAACCCGGCCGCCAAAGCCAGGCAGATCAGCATTATCACCCAGCAGGGCGAGACCTGGAACTTCAGGCTGGGCCCCGGCAAAAGCAATACCGTAAAAAGCTCCACCGAATTCATCGGCGGCTCTTACTCCTTAACCTGGAAATAACCAGGGGACGCTGATGACTTTATGACTTGTTACTAACAAGCCATTCCAAGTTGTTGATAAATAGTTAAATGGGAATCAGCGTCCCCTAGCGGAGTTTCGAGAGGGCCGCTTCTTTCTGGCGGGCGAAGGCGCGCGCCTCGTCGAGGGTGACCTGCACGAAGTGGATGGCCTGGTTGGGAGCGTACTGCCCGAGCAGGTCGATGTCGGCGCTGATAACGTTGAAGATGCGCGGGTAGCCGCCGGTGGTCTGGCGGTGCCGCAGCAGGATGATGGGGCTTTCCGGCGTCAGCTGCACGGTGCCGTCGGCCACGGCCCCGGAGATCATATTGCCCACGCCGCATTTCAGTTTAGGCTCGCCGGCCAGGCGTATGCCCACTTTGTCCATCTTGTAGGTAGTGCGCCAGGCGTTCTCGAAGAACAGCTTGGGGTTTTCCAGGTATTTATACTCCGGGCCGGGCACCACGCGGATGCGCCCCTGCAGGTCGGCCCAGCCGCTTACGGCCGCGTAAGGCACGGCCTCGGCCGCCTTGCCGCCGGGGCCGCCTTCGGCCCGGCTCCTGAAACAGAAATAGGTCTGCAGGCCGTAGCTCTTCTCGCTGAAAGTGAGATGGTCGCCGGCCTCGGCCGTATAAACGCGGCTGTGCTCCACCGCCGCCGTATTGCCGCCCCTGTGGATGACCGCCTTGTGCCGGGCGCCGGTCAGCACGAAATGCCCCGCCGCCAGGATCTCCAGCTCCGGGGCGGCCAGGATCTCCAGCGCGGGGCTGCCTTCGGCATTGCCCAGCATGAGGTTGCCGCGCCGCAGCGAAAAACAGTCCATGGCCCCGCCCGGCGACACGCCGATATCCTGCCGCCCGTAGACGGGCAGGCCCACGGTCTCGCAGACGCCGGCCCTGACCAGGCGGATATTGTCCTTAACGCCGGCGCCGGTATTATCCCTGGCCCCGGCGTCCATGGCCGCGCGCAGCCCGGCGGCCAGCTCCAGGGCAATGGGCGAATCGGAATGGATGCAGACGGTATCGGCCTCCAGTTCCTTCCAGGCCGGGTGGGCCGGGTCCCCGCTTACATTTACCCGGCCGTGGGTTATTATGTTTTCTGCCTGGGCCAGGGCCTCGCCGGCGTCGGCTATCACGGCGTCGGGCGCGGTGCGGTCCGCCAGGCGCAGGCGCCCGGCCGGCTCGTCGTAAACGTAGCGCCGGTCCACAAAAGCCTCGCGCAGCACGGTTATGCCCTGCTTGCGCGCGGCAAAAGAAAGCTCGGCGTCGGCCGGGGCGATGACCCCGCTGACGCCCGACTGCCGCAGCCAGCCGGCCAGCAGTTCCGCCAGGGCGGCGTCGTGCCAGGCGTCGTTGTACAGCGCGCCGTGCAGCTTCACCAGCGTTACGCCCGGCAGCAGCGCCAGCTGCGCTTCAAGGGCGGCCAGCAGCTCCGCGTCCGGCAGGCGCATGGTGGCGCGGCCGAAATTCTCGCGGTCGGGATAGGAAAGGTGCGCGGCCACCCGCACGCCGCGCTCAGCGGCCAGGGCGCGGAAAGCCTCAACACTGTCTTTGTCTCCGGCATGGCCCTGGCAGGCCAAATTGGCGATATGAATGAACTCCATCAGCTTCCGGTCGCCCTCGTGCAGGGGGCCCTGCTCGCCAATGTCGCAGTTTATCAGCGTCATGCGCCCAGCCTCTTGAAAACCACGGTATCGCCGGGCTCTATGGTGAGCAGCAGCTCAGGGGCCGTCATGCCCACTATGTTCCAGCCGCCGGCCGATTCTTCCGGGTACACGCCGGTCTGCTCGCCGCCAATGGCCACGGCGCCGGCCGGCACGGCTATGCGCGGCGAATCCAGCCGCGGCGTTACCAGCTTGGGGTCCAGGCCTATCAAATATGGGAAATGCGGGCGGAAGCCTATCATGGCCACCAGGTATTCCGGCGCCGAATGCCGGGCTATCACCTCTTCGGTGCCCAGGCCGGTCAGCTCGGCCACGCGGTCCAGGTCCTCGCCGTGGTAAGACACCGGCAGCATATGCCGCACGGAGCGCTCGCGGAGCTTCGCCTCGTCCGCCGGCATGGCGGCAATGGCGCCGTCCACTATGCGGCGCACCGCCTCCCAGTCGGTTAGCGGGTCCGCGTGGGCCGCCAGCGCCGTGTAGGAGGGCACCAGGTCGTGCACGCCCAGCCGCGCCAGAGCGGCGTTCTTCTTAAGCAGCCGGTACACATACAACACCCGCAGCGAGGTCAGCCGGTCTATGGCGTCGCCCAGCGTCCAGCAAAGGCAGGCATCCCCCAAGAAATAAGAATCGTTCGGCATTGGGAACTATTATATCAAAGGGGACGCTGATGACTTTATGACTTGTTATTAACAATTCTTGAGGCACTGTTGGTAAATAGTTATAAAGTCATCAGCGTCCCCTCCTAGTAGGCCTTTGGGCCTATGGCGGGGCGGGTCCTTGAGCACTTACGTTTTCAAGGTTTTGCGTATATACTATAAACGTGATGATATTAAACCGCGTTTTCAGGGATAACTCCATGCGCAACTTCCTCGCCTGCTTTACCCTAGTCCTGTTCAGCTCGTCCAGCCTCTGGGCGCAGCTCAAAGTCTCTTTTGTGGACGTCGGCCAGGGCGACGCCATCTTCATAGAGTTCCCCGGCGGCAAGACCGCCCTGATAGACGGCGGCAATTCCGGCGTGCTTATCGACAATTTCCTGAAAGCCAAGGGCGTGACCAAGATAGACTACGTGGCCCTCACCCACCCCCACAGCGACCATTACAGGGGCCTCAAGAAAGTTTTTGAAAATTACGAAGTGGACCACTATTACGACACCCGCGCCGAGAACGTGGACGCGGCCGGCGACAACAACCTGCGCGACCTGGCCGAGCAGGAACCGGGCTGCACCACCCATTACCCCAAGCCGGGCGATATCCTGAACTGGGACCCCAAAGTGACCGTGAAGGTGTTCAACGCCTGCTGGCAGACGGTACAGATGCACGATAACGACGAAACCAACAATTGCTCGCTGGTCATCCGGCTTTACTACAACGGCAACGGCGTACTGCTTACCGGCGACGCTAATTCGGAGCTGGAAGCCGAAATGCTCAGCCACTTCAAATCCGGCCTGCAGTCCAACATCCTCAAGGTCGGCCATCACGGCTCGCGCACCTCCACCAGCGACGCCTTCCTGGCCCGCGTCCGGCCCGACCACGCCATAATCTCGGTGGGCGCCACCAACAAATACGGCCATCCCCACATAGAAGCCATCAACCGCCTGACCAACGCCGGCGCCAGGATCTACCTGACCACCGCCGGCACCCAGATCCTGACCATCCCCCCGCCCGACAAGAGCGCGCCCGGCCCCGGCATCCCCACCGTGACCACCGAACCCTCGGTGACCGCCGCGCCCAAGTTCGTGCCCCTGGCGCTCACCCTGCCCGCCGCCGCCCCGCAGGCCGGCGACCTGGTGTCTTTAGACCAGCTGCTGGACACGGTTGCCAAGTAAACGCCTTCCATAAATAAAAAAACCGGAGGCTTCCCTCCGGTTTTTTTACGCCCCGGTCCCGCCGTTCAGCTTTTTACGTTCCACTGATCATAATCCGGCAGCTGGTACAGCGGCTCGGATATAATTTCAAAAGTCCCCTGCAGCGCGAAATACACAAACCCGGCAAGCAGATACCAGGCCAGCCCCGCCTCCAGCGCGGCCACCGCGCCGTACAGAAGGATAAGGACCATAAGCCCGAGCACCGCGCCCAGGCAGCCCACGGTCCTGTCTTTTTCGGAAGGCCTGTGCAGGTACAGCGTTACGCCCTTGGCTATAATGAACGGCCAGAAATAGATAAAGATCTTCTTGAACATGAAGAACGAAGCCTTCAGGCCGAACAAGAACAGCGGCACCGCGAATATAGACCCGACCCGCAGCCAGACCGGAGTGGCCTCAGCCTCTTTGGGATCGGGATTAAAAACGAACACCAGGTACTGCAAGATAACGACGCTGACCATTTCATACAAAGCCCAGTAGCGCAGCCAGGCGTACCTGGCCTCAAGGGCGGGGTCGTTAAGGAGGGCCACGCCCAGCCAGAGCGCGGCCGCGGCCAAAGCAAAATTGGGGATACCGGCCAGGACGTCTTCCGTGCCGATATTGCTTACCAGGAATTTCCCGATAAGCTTGAACTTTTCCCTGCGTTCCTTCTGCATTTTGCGAGGTTCCTTAACCCTGCGGCGGGGGCTGGGTGGCGGAGATCTCCTTGTTGCAGAGCGGGTGCACCAGCACCAGTTTGCCCATGCAGACGTCGAACCGCGCCTGGTCGGCGGCCTTGCAGCGCGCGCAGTCCGGGGCCTGGCGCTTGCGGGAATGCCGCTGCACCGTCTGCTGCCTTACCACTATGGTCCCTTCAAAGGAGCAGGCGTGGTCATAGGTGGTATGATGGATATCCCCGTCCTCAAGCATCTTTTCGCCGCACCAGGCGCAGACGCCAAGGTCCCTCTGCGCCAGGAAGTTCCGCACGAACGGGTTCCTGATAATGCGGCGCGCGAACTTGCGCCAAAGCTCCTTGTCGTAATTCTTTTCGCAATCGGCGGCGCTTTTGGCGGGTATTATTTTAAGGTCCATAGCTTATACTAGCAATTCCGCCGCGCCGGCCGGCGTCACTGGTTGTCCCCTTTTCCTATTTTTTAGGACGCCAGAAGCCGGGGATGATGTAACCTAGTTTGAAGCCCAGCGCGGGCTTAAGCGTGCCCGAGCGGCCGCCGCCGATATTGTCCAGGCCTATGTCCGTAAGGCGGCAGAACACGTCTAACGTAAACCCCGCTGGCGTCTCGGCCTGCTGGTCTGTAGTGTAAAGCAGCCCTACGCCCAGCATCGGCGCCGCGTATAAGGTGCTGTCGGACAGGCCCAGGTCAGCGTAAGCCCCGGCCTTGAAGCGCAAAGGCTGGCCGCTATTAAGCGGCGAAAGGTACTCCAGGCCAACGATAAGGTCCAGCATGGTGAAGGTAGCCTTAACGCCGGCATGGTCCACCTTAACGCTCTGCAGCTGCAGGCCACCGGTCTTGGAAAAAGTATCGTGGCCCACCGCGCGCACGCCAAAACCCCAGGGCCGCACCACGGTAGAGCCCGCGCCGTCCACAGCAAGGTTTTGCGGCGCCGGCAGCACAAAATAATACTCGCTGGCCGAAGCCCAGCGCAGCGCAGGCTTAGCCTCCGCGGCCCAACCAGGCCCCGCGCCCAGCAGCATGAACAGGCTCAACAGGATGTTTTTCATACGTCCCCTTTCGGCAAAGTCCCCTATCGCAATTATTTTAGCAAAACGCCCCCTGGCGAACCCCCTCATCGGCACTTTCCCTCCCGTGTTCCGCGGCGTCCCCTTTTCCCCCACCCCTCTAAGTAGTATTACGACTGCGCGGATCCCGCGCCATGTGATAGGATAACTAAGGGATAAAAACTATGAAAAGTATAATACTGGCAACTGCGGCATTAAGCGCCGCCTTACTGCTCTGCGCCGCCGACCGGGGCGGGCATGATGACAAGCGCGAGGGCAAGGCGCGAAAAAAGAACGCCTCGTCCCAGACGGGCGGCAGTATTTACAAGATGAGGCAGGTAACGGTACCTAAGCCTTTCAAGTTCGAAAGCCCCGACAAAGTGGTGAACGACAAGCGGCGGCCCGTAGAACCTAAACGTTTTGACACAGGCGAGGACATAAAGCAGCGGCGCGAAAAAGATCCGCCCCGCGAGCACGCCGCCATCGCGCACAACGCGGACCTGGTGCGCGGCATACAGGACGAACAGCGCTCGGAAACGCGGCGCAGCCACTACTACTGGCACAATACCGGCGGGGTGCGCTACGCCCATTATTACGACGCCCACAACATCCACTGGTACGGCTTCTACAGCGGCCCCACGTTCTACTGGAGCCGGTATTACGCCAATAACTGGTGGTGGTACGACGGCTCTTACTCACGCTGGGTATTCTGGTGGGATGGCTACTGGTGGTGGCAGGGCCCCGGCGGCGCGGCCTTCGTCTACGTGGACAACAACTATTACCCCTACAACATGGAGTCGGGCGGCGTAGTGGTGCAGAAAGCCGAAACAGAAGATCCTCCCAAATCCCCCCCGCCGCTGGGCGAGGGGAAGCAATGGGTGAGCCCGGACAAAAGCCGCGTGATACAGATACACGGCAACGACGCGCAGGCTTTCCTCTACGACAACTCCGGCGCAAAGCCGGTTTACCTGGCTTACCTCGGCAGGGACATAGTCAATATCCGGTTCTCGCAGGACAACCCCGCCCAGATCCTGGCGGACTTCAAGGACGGCGCCTTCGCGCTCTACGACCTGGACGGCAAGCCCAGGAACACCCCGCCGTCCAAGCCGCCCCAGGCCGCCCAGCCCCCGGCGCCGGAATCAGTCCCCCCGCTGCCGACTTCGGCCCCGGGTAAATAACCCTGTCGAATTCGCCAGGGCCAGTGGCGCATCCGCCATGTTTAGTTTTCCTTGTTTATCAGGTTAACGACCAAGCGCACCACCAGGTCTTTGTCGGGCGGCGCGCTTTCAGCGATCATAAGGGTTAAAGCCACCAAGGCGTTATCGGCCAGGCGTTTAGAACCGTCCGCGCGGTAAAGCAGGCGGTTCTTCTCCAGGAACCACAGGAACAGGGCGGCAGCTATACGCTTATTGCCGTCCACGAAAGAGTGGTTCTTAACGATAAAATACAACAGGTGGGCGGCTTTTTCCTCCGCGCTGGCATACAATTCCCTGCCGGAGAAGGTCTGGTAAATAGCGCCCACTGAACTGGCGAAAGACTTATCCTTCTCCCGGCCGAACAGGGCAGAGCCGCCCGCGCCGGCCTGCAGCTGGGCCACGGCCTTAAGCGCCAGTTCGTAAGTGAGCCGGAAGCCTGAACCGCGGCTAACCCCTTTAACCGCAACGCGGTTATGGTCGTAATCGTCCAGCAGTCCCAGGGCGCGGCTGTAGTCTCGGATCACGTCCAGCAGGCCCATGGCCTCCTGGTACTCCAGCGGCTTGCGGGTCTTTACGGTTTCTATCAGCTTTATAGCGCGCTGAAAGGCCAGGAATTTTTCCTCCTTGGCTTCCAGCAGTTTTTGATTCAGGGTGTAGCCGTCAACCAAATGCCGCCGAAGGATATCCGTGGCCCAAATTCTAAATTTCGTGGCACGCTGTGAGTTGACGCGGTAGCCCACTGAAATTACCATGTCCAGGTTATAAAGGTTCATTTCCCTTACCCTGCCATCAGATGCAACCTGTTCCAAAATGGAACAGGTTGATTTTTCCGGCAGTTCTCCGGTTTTATAGATGTTATTTATGTGTTTAACTATCGCCGGGCGCCCAACGCCAAAAACAGCCGCTATTTTATGCGCATCCAGCCATAGCGTGTTGTTTATTAGCTTTATTTCAAGCCTCATCCCTTTATTTTTATCGACATAAAATACAATCTCGCCCGCCTCCCGACCTGTCCTGTGTTCTTTTGTCATAATTTCCCCCTTGCCCACAAATATCGCAGAAGGCTAACCCATCAATGGCCTGTCGGGTTAGAAAGCTACCGCAACATATCCCAGGCGCTCAGGCCAAGGCTTTTCATTGTCTTTACGACCTCGCGCACTATTTCCACGTTTATACGCGCGGCTTTGCTGCTTTTGAGCACGGTGGAAAGCATGGAGACGCCCGTCTCCGTGAAAACCAGCGGCGGCTTGGTAAGGCGCCTGAGCGCCGGTACGGCAGCCTGCTCGCGGCGAGTAAGCCGGAACATGAGCTCTCGCGGGAACTTGCGCCGGTTGCGGGCAACGGCGCCCCACAGCGCATGCGGCGTAACCTCGTAGAAGGCTGCGGCGTCCGCGGCCGCCACCACCCGCTGCCCCCGCGCCATAAATACACCTTTTGCTATTTTTATTACAGGTCCCTCGATATTCATACCCCCTCCATAGTCGCAGTATCTTCAACCACTTCTCCGCATAAATAGCCTAGCAGGCGAGCCCGACAGCATCCTGTCGGGTTTGAGAATTACAGTTTCCTGGCTTTAATCTTCTTTTGTGCTTTTATGAACTTCTTATACTTTTCCGGCTCCCACTGTTCCAGGTAGAAGCCGATATATTCCGAGGTACCCGCCGGGTCCAGATGATAATAATAGCGGCAGAGTTTTTTAAACAACTGCAGCACGGCCGGGTTGCCGCCAAAATCAAGCAGGTAATCCATTGTGCGCTGTATTTCCATATGATCTTTACAGCGCAAGTTAATAATGTCGTTCACTATCGGCTCGTAAGCTTTAGCGGCCGTTTCCCCCAGGGCCACGATCGACTTCGCAATTTCGCTCAGATCCTTGATCAAAGCGTCATATTCCGGATCTCCCTTCTTTGGCTGCGGGACCGTCTTTTTGCGTTTCATACTCTTCTTTTCCCCCTCATTACTTTTATCTCAAGTCTTTTGCCAAATACGCGCGCTATTTTCAAAAGCGTCCCCAGTTTCAGTTTATAGAGACCCTTCTCCATTCTATCTACGTCCTCTATCTTGGCATGGAGCTTCCTCGCCAAGTCGGCCTGCGTCATATGGAACTGCTTTCGCAGGCCCACTATCTTGCGCCCCACACTGACAAGTATCCCGTCATTATCACAATGCTGCATGGCCCCTCCTTACACCGCGTCCAAAACCATGAAATTAGCTAATTTGTATAATCAACTTGTAGGATCACTGAAGGGTATGGAACCGCATATTATTACACTAGTGTAATAGATATTGCCGCAGTTGTCAAGATGTCAAAACGCAAAACCGACATATTGTATGAGAAGGGAACCGGCCTGGAGCTGTTCACCTCCAGGGAAGCCGCGCGCTTCCTGGATTACCACCCGGTAGCCTTCAGGCACCTGGTATCCAAGGGGAAAATACCCGTGCACACACGCACCGGCAACTACCCGCTTTTTCTAAGGGAAGAACTGGAAAAGTACCAGGTTTCTAATAAATGGGCGGGCAAGAAGGCCAAGATCAAGGCCAAGCCCGATCAGCCGGCCGCCACCAGTGGTAATAGGGGAATTCGCGCGGTTGTAACAGCAACCCACAAGAATAAAGAAATTATTGTTGAGAACCCTGCCGATTTTAAGTGGGAAGACGTGCCGGCTATCCGCGCCAGGGTGGCGGCCAAATACGGGAAGATCCCATTCCAGATAGCCCTTGAACTGCCGGATGGCGCCGGCTTCAGAATAATCTTCCATCCTTTAGCAAAGTAATCCAAAGGCAAGGCAAAAACTAAACCCACCGAATTCGATGGGTTTAAATAGCAGGGGACGCTGATTACAGCGTCCCCACCCCCTCGGCGGCCGGCTATTTCTTGCGCCAGGAGGCGCATTTGTTGGACCGCCGGAAAATATCGCTGCTCAACACTTCGCCGTCGTACACTATCAGGTCGCTGAAACCGTTCAGATGCTTGGCCAGCCGGCCGTGAGCTATTTCGAACGGGTCTTTATCCCGGTAAGAGTTCAGCAGGTCGATGTACAGCGCCTGGTGCTTCTGCGCAAAGGCAAGAATAAACTCATGGCTGGTAAATTTATCCGGCAGTTCCTTTATTACTTCAACAACCCGCTCATCGAACCAATCATCAAATTTAAATTTAAGTGCCATATCAGCTTCCCTTTTATTGCCGCGAGCCAAGCTTGATTATAGTAAGTATGCCGGGACAATATACCCAGCGATGGGCAACCGGGCCCATTGCTCTCCATCTTGAGGTTCCAATTTGGAACATCAAGTTCTCCGTGGGAGATAGGGGACGCTCAGCAGGCGCTCCGCCTCAATGGCATGCACCGACCCACCCGGCGACACGTGCGGGAAGCCGTGCGACCCCGGGCAGCAGCGCCGCAGATTTGATCAGGTACCCCTTTTCCCTGTTGGGAAATAGCCTCCCGTTTTATAGCTGCCCCGATAAATTATCCGCCCTGCCTTTTTAAGTTTTCTTATCCAGTTTTCTATCGTTCTGCCAGGAACCTTCAGTGCAACACGAAGCGCGGGAAGCCTCTGTCCCGGATTCTTTCTTATTTCAGCCTCAAGAGAATTTACTCCGCCATTTACTCCGCCATTTATTCCCCCATTTACACCCCCAACTGTTTCGGTCACGCCTTCGGATTTTTTGAACCCAGGTCTGAAAAAGATAACTGCAAAACCGCTTTTGATTCTTTTAAAACAAACTTTCACGCCCGCAGCGCTGCATTCCTCGCTGATGCGCTTAAGGCCTGAACCCCATTTCTCTATGTCTTCGGAGCGGAACAGCGTTTCAGCTATAAGCGGGTTGCGGGGAATGCTGGGCTCGGACCCTTTAATGAAATCCTCGGGCGAATAATCTCCGGGAAAAAGGCCGGGGTTAAAGATCTCTATTCTGTCCTTGTAAATAGCGACCTCGTTGCTTTTGGGGTTATCAAAGTCCCTGTGACACAGGGAATTTATTATGGCCTCCCGGACCGCGCGGACTGGCACCTCAGGGATCTCCACCCTCTGGCTGCCCGTAAGATCCGCCCGCCAGTTTATGTGCTCCTTTATGTAAGACTCGCTCCTGGCAGCCAGCTGTAAAATATTGCCGTGAAAACTTTGGATATCCAAAAATGTGTGTTTATCTGCCGCTCTAATTCCCGGGCGCAAGAATGCACGATAATGCGTCCAGGACAAATTGGGATGCAATCGCCCAGGCTTCCATGATTTCTCACGCAGCGCGTTGAGAATTCCTGGGATATCTATTCCCGACGCACCAGGAGATTGGTTACGCAGTGCGTAACCTTTTCTAAATCCGTCTGCCTGTGGCTTTATCAGAGAAAGGCCACGCACTGCGTGGCCTTTCTGCGGTCCGAGTAAATGCTCGTAGGTGAGATAGAACTGTTTAAAGGATTTAAGATTTGTCAGTCCGTAGCCGGGGCCATACGTATTATGCAGTCGGATGGCGAGTTCTCGGATCAACCCTTCCCCATACCCGGCCCTCGCCTTGCCCTGCTGCTCCTCTTCTATTATCTCCTGCCCGATGCGCCAGTTAGAAACGACCTGCGCCGTATTGACGGAGCGCGAAACTCCTGCATGTGCGGCCTCTATTATGCCGCAGATCTTGTTATACAGCACAGAAATCTTTTGAGCAGCCATAATCCCCCCTTGCACGTTAATAGCATAGCAGACGAACCAGATAACCGTCTGTCGGGTATATTTATGGTATTTTGGGGATTTTAAACCCATCGAATTCGATGGATTTAGATTCTGCCTTCTACACCGCCGGGGCTTTTTTCCCGCACTCGGCGCTGTATTGCTTCAGCTGGGCGATAGCCAGCATGGCGTTGTCGTAGGAAAGCGGCGAGGCTCAATTAGACTGCATAGCTGGTATCAATACACTTTTGCAGATACGGGCTAACTTTCTCTAACATGCCGCGGAGATGCGAATATGGGACTTTGTTTTGATGATGCAGCCTGCCAACCACAATTCCGGGGTGCCGCTTTACGCTATCCGCATACGACGCAACAGTCTCCCGGGAATAGAAGTGCCCGCTGCTGGATAGGAACTTCTCGTACGTCACCGATTCAAGAAGCCATTCACTGGCCAGCTTATCCGCAGTCTGTTCCGCCGCAACATCCGAAGGCTTCTCTAAATTACTATCAATATGCACTCCGTGGTGGTTCGCAACAAGATGTGCAACCTCATGCGTCAATGTAAACCAGAAGTTATCAACCCTGTCATAGCGAAGCGTCAGCAATATAACCGGGTTTGCCCCCGCATAAAACACAGCCCCGTCCATATAGGAATGCGACAATGCAGGGACAATAACCAGGTGCGCACCCAAATTTGCGAAAAAGGCCGGCAGCTTCTCTATGCCTGCAACATCCTTTGAGAACTCAAGCAGCTCGGGAATAGCCGCCTTGAACTTGGTGGCGCTAAACTTGCCGACCTTGTGCTTTTTTGCAAGCTGCCTTGCGCGCATCAGTACGGCTATCTGCGCCATCCCCTCAGGTTCACGCGCCTCAGAATGCCTTCTGCTCACAGGCACACCAAAACTGGGCGTCATACTGATATCACCAATTCCCAGGAACTCGCAAACATTCTTCTCCAGTTCATCCAGGTCCAGTATATTGGGGATCCAGCCCCTCTTTATAAGCTCTTTAACCGGCGCAAGGCTATAGATCCTGCTTCTGCGCTTGATATCATCGCTGCCCGCTTCTTTACGCGCAGCGAACAGGCGATAATTTGTCTCAAGGTTCATCCAGACCTCTGGCGTTGTGCCGAACACCTGGGCCAATTCGTGCGCGGTCGCCGGGGTAACCTGCTTATTGCCGTTAACTATCTCGTTTACAGCCTGAAGCGGCCGGCCCATTATCTCCGCCAAGTCCTTCTGGGTCCAACCCCTGGCCTCAAGCTCCATAGCGATAACATCGCCAGGCTTAACCATCCTTGCAGGAACTAAAGTCATTTCTCCCTCCGTTCTTACTTATAGTGGTCGCAGATCTCTAAGACCAGAATGGTCTTGCCTCTAGGATCGGTTTCCAGCTTAATGATCAGTCGCCACTGATCGTTCAACCGTAAGGAACGCTCCCCCAGCTTGCCGCGCGCTCCTTTTAACTTCTCGTAATGCAAACTTTTGAAAGAATAGAGCCCACCCTCGTTCGGGATGGCCTCTATGACGTACATAACTTCGAAAAATCTTTTAACTACCGCCGCCGGATAGCGATGCGCCCCTTCCTCCTGGGTGTATAGTAATTTGAGCTTATCGCTTTTGAACCGGAATTCCACGATTTTCCCTCTTTATGTCATATTCGCCCTATCACCCCTTGGGTGATATATATAGCATAACAGATGATTCCCGCTCTGTCAAGACCACTATTCCTGCCAATAGCATAGCTCCGTCTGTTTAAAAACAGTAAGCCCGGAGAGATCTTTGCAGCAGCGCTAAGAACTCTTTTCGATGAAGAGGGAGCGTCGCCTGTTTTCTGCTCGGCCGCATTGAAACGATTTCATGCCAAGCGTGATCATCCTCGGTTGGATATTCAAACCCCTGGTCCTTAAATTTATGCTGAAGGTCCGGTAGCCCGGCCTGTGATGGAATGAAGTATTCCCCGTCAATGAGCAAAGGTTGAATGTCTTTTAGCGATATGGCCCCCTGCAGCACCACGCTGCCGTGCTGTTTGTAATTGGAAGCATCGCGATATAAATATTCCAGCAAGGTGTTCATGGTCGTCTTTTACAATTGGTCAGAAGCCTGCTGACCAATTCAGCTCCTTTCTTATCCCCGCCTGGCACTGCATACTCCGCCGCAGGTTCCCTGGAATCCAGCTTTTTAATACCTCCCGCACCAGCCAAAGAGCGCATCTGGCTGATAGCCGTCTGGTTCAACTGCCGCAGTCGCTGGTTTTGAAGCAATCCCTGCCGGATGAACACGGAATTAACGCTTTCCAGATTGGACAGGACCACCAACTGCTCTATGTTGGCATAATCGCGGATGTTGCCAGCCAAGCCGGGATTCTGCTGCCGCCACTGCGCCGCGGTCTTTCCAAACAAGGCCACGTTAAGAATATCAGCCTCGCTGGCGTAAACCGCGTCTATCTGCTTTTTAGTGAGCTCCGGCGGGATCAGGCTGTCCTTTATGGCATCGGTATGGATGCGGTAATTAACCTTGGCCAGCGTGCGCTGTATATCCCAGCCTTCTTTCTGTTTCAAAGTTTCGGCTTCTTTAAGCCGCTGGAACTCCTTGATGAGATAGAGTCGGAACTCGACCGATATCCAGGACGCGAATTCAAAGGCTATGTCCCGGTGCGCATAAGTGCCTCCATATCGGCCGGATCTGGAGACAAGCCCGGCAGCGCCGGTCGCTTCTATCCATTGCTTTGGAGTTAAAACGAAACTATTTAGCCCTGCCTTTGTTCTAAACACCTCGAATTCGAGGTGTTTAAAATCCGGGTTATTCAAGCGCTCCCAGACGCCCAAGAACTCGATGGTGTTCCGGTTCCGCATCCAGTTTTGGATTATGTGTTCAGAGCGGTACGGATCTTTGCGCTTGGCGATGTCCGTAAGGCAGATAAAATCCCCGACCGCCCGCATCAGTACGCCGATAGCTGTTCCTTGCACAGCAATGCTCGTTCTCATATCTTTATGCATAATCCCCCCCTGCCGCATAAATAGCATAGCAGACCAACGCGACAACCGTCTGTCGGGTTGGTTTTGGAAAATTGTTCGGATTTAAAGGTCGGGACTAATTACTTTTCTTCAAATTCTGCCCGCATGGCCGGCGGCATGTATTTTACATCCTCGTGGGCTTTTAGCGGCGGCGGTTCGGTAGGGATAAGCACCGCGCGGCTCTTCCCCACCGCCTCGCAGAACCCAGCGCGCTCGGCATGCTGCAGAGTTTCACGCAAGAAAGCGCTGTTAAGCCGCTCAGCAGGGGCAAGCGCCGTACTGTGGGCGCCCGTCAGGGGCGGCGGCATGCTGGCCCTCAAGTATTCGCGGATATCGCGGATAGCAATGGGATCAAGCGCTTTCTCCTTGAACCAGAGTATATAGCCGTTCAGGCCTCCGGCGGCGTGGGCAGGCTGCCCGCGCATACTATGACGTTGCGCACCATGACCCCGCCGAATTCCGCTTTAAGCAGGTTGAAGCAGAC
>Ga0154587_170_pt1 | contig 74851 bp, 63 predicted proteins | sample RifGroF2_FD_116016 | JGI IMG/M metagenome (GOLD analysis project Ga0154587, IMG submission 116016) | Elusimicrobia bacterium GWF2_62_30 | reverse complement strand
ACGCTGAACGTCAGCGGCAATATCCACGTGTACAACGGCGCCACCAGCAGGGGCTATCTCTATCAGGATGGCACCGGCTTCGGCCTGCTCAACAGCGCGGGCAACTGGATACACTACACCCCCGACGGGTCGGTCAACGAGTTCCATGCCGGCAACCTGCAGCGCACCGCGCACAGCAACGGCTTCTTCGTGGGCAGCTACAACAACGTCGGCTCCAACGACGCTAAATCCAATCCGATCTATACCATCGGCAGCAGCTACCAGCCTACCGACACCACGCTCAGCAACATGTACGGTATCGGCTACTCGCACAGCAACTTCTGGGGCGGCGGCAAGTCCACCGGCTGGGGTTTGTACACCTCCGAGGCCGGCGTGATACACAACACCATAAGCGACAGCGGCATGTGGTCCTCCGGGTCGATAAACGCGGCCGGCGGGCTTTACGACGTCAGCCGCCGCGTGGCCATCTCCCGCGCCGAGGGCGTCAACTACGTGGACTATGCCCGCTCGGTCTATACCACGCAGGGCTGGGCCACCACCTTCAACTGGAGCGGCCAGGGCGGCCAGCCCACCTGGCTGTGGGGCAGCAACGACGGCCTCAATATGTACGTCTGGAACCCCAGCAACTTCAGCGTGAGCGGCTCGGACATGCTCGACGGCCTGCATTACACCTCTTTCAGCAGGAAGGACGCCGACGCCCAGTGGCTCAGGGACTATTACCAGTACGGCAGCTACCTGACCACCGAGGCGCCCAGCACGCTGCGCGACCAGATGGGCGGCGGCGGCCTGCGCGTGGACTTCATGCATCCCTCCTACACCGGCACCGGCGACTGGGCCCACGTCATCACTTTCAGCGGCTACCAGTACTACGGCATGACCCAGCTGGCCGCGCGCTACGGCGGCACCCAGGCGGCATTGTACGTGCGCAAGGAGAATAACTCCGGCGACAATACCTGGAGCGCCTGGCGGCCCCTGCTTTCCAAGGTGGTCACCACCGTTACCTGCCAGGGCGGCAACGCCAACTGCACGCCTCCTCCCTGCCCGTCCGGCACCACCGCGGACCTGGGCGTTTCCTGCCCGGCCAACTACAGCTGTATCAGGCAGTGCTGCTGGGGCAACGATTAATCTGGCGCAGGCTTAAAAACATATATGCCCGGAAAGATGTTAAAAATATTCATCCTTATGCTCCTGTTGCCGGCGTCCTCGCGGGCTTCTAATGCGGCGGTAGCCGTTTCCACCATTCCCGTAGTCCCTCCGGGCAGTAACCCCGCAGCGGTCGTCAGCACCGTTCCCGCCCCGGGCGCGGCGTCCGGAACGTCCTCCAGGCTGGCCGCCGACACGGCCGCGGCCAAAGCCGCCACGGAGGCGGCCGCCGCCAAAGCGTCCCCGCGCACCGCCGCTACCCCGCCGGGAGATATAAGGCCGCAGCCGGACCTGAACCTGGAGCCGCTGGAACTGGACAAGGCCATAGAGGAAGTTTCCCGCGACACCGGGGCGGCCGTAGTCCTGTACAACGCGGTCAGGGAGATCTACATCAGGCAGGGGAAAACCCGGAAAGCTATCAGTCTGCTGGCCACCTACGACCGCAACAGGGGCACGGACCCGTCCCTTCTCAACAGCCTGGCCAACCTTTATGAACAGGCCGGCGCGCAGGACCTGGCCCTGAAAGTGCATGAAAGGGTAGCCGCGCTGGATCCCGATAATGCCCGCAACAGGCCGGTACTGGCCGAGCTCTACATGAGGCAGGGCGATTACAAGAAAGCCAGGTCGACGCTGGAAGCCATGTCCAAAGCGTATCCCGACAACGTGACCCTGCTCCGGCAGATGTCCGTCATCCAGCGCGGGCTTAACGACTGGAAAGCCGAGGAGACCGTCAAGAAGGTTATCAGGCTGGACCCGCAGTGTTCCGATTACCAGCTCCTGGCCGACCTGTATTTCCAGGAGAAGAAATATGACGAAGCGGCAAGGACGCTGGAGGCGGGCATGGCGAAAGTCCCCAACGGCGACCAATGTCTCGGCCCCACGCTGTCTTCCGTCTATTTTCAGCAGGGCAACAAGAGCGGCGCCTCGGTATTGCTTACCGGGCTGCTCCTGAAGGCCAAGGACCCGGTTATCAAGGCGGATATCCAGATCAGGCTCAAGGCTCTGAGCGACCTGGGCCCGGCCGCGCTCCCTCCCGCTTCCACCGGGTACCTGAACGTGCCGACGCCTAAAGCCGCGCCGCCCTCCGCGCCCGCCGCGGTAAGGTGACCCGCGCCGCCGCCGCCCTCCCGCTACCTGTAATGGCAAATGAGATCTCCTTTAAAAAAGTCGTGCTGGTGCCCGGCTACCAGTGCAACAACCGCTGCGTCTTCTGCATTAATTCCGGCAAAAGGGATATCAAGCCCAAGACCATCTTCGAGCTCAGGCTGGAGATAAAGGAAGCCGCGGCCCGGGGCTGCGACTACCTGGAGTTCGCCGGCGGCGAGAATACCATCAACCCCGATTTCTTCCGCCTCGTCGCTTTCGCGCGCCGCTCCGGTTTCAAGCGGGTGGCCATAGCCACCAACGGGCGCCTCTTCTCCTACCCCGCTTTCGCGCGCGCCGCGGTGGACAGCGGCCTGAGCGAGATAATCTTCTCCATCCACGGCCCGGACGCCCGGGTGCACGACGCCCTTACCCGGGTGGAAGGCAGCTTCCGCCAGCTGCTCAAGGGCATAGAGAACGTCAGGAAGATCTTCAAGGGGATAATAGCCACCAACACCGCCGTGACGCGGCTCAACTACCGCTCCCTGCCCGCCACCGGCAAATTCATAGCCGGCCTGGGCCTTTATAACGCCGAGTTCATTTTCGCCGACCCCAGCTATGGCGGCGTGCACGACAATTTCAAGGAACTTATGCCGCGCATTTCCGACTGCGCCCCGTACATGCGCGACTGCCTCGACATCGCCGCCCCGCGCCTGGCGGGGGCCACCAACGCCCTGGCCTCCTGCAACTGGTCCGCGCGCTACGTGCCGCTGTGTTATTTCGAAGGCTATTACCCGCTGCAGGTCAGCGAAGCCCGCGAGCTCCTGATCTACCGCAACGTGCAGCACGTGGCACCGGACTATGTCAGCCTCGACTATATCAAGGGCCGCCGGGAACTGGGCCGCGCCAAGCCGCCCAAGTGCCGGGGCTGCGCCCTTTACGCCGGCTGCGAAGGCATCTGGAAGGAATACCTGCGGGTCTACGGGGGCGGCGAGCTCAAGCCGGTAAAAAAACCCGGCGCTAAAAAAATAATATAATTATCCGCGTGACACGCGTTTATCTAGGGCCTTCGCTTTTATGAGATGTATCCCCGTCTGGAACCGCTGCAACAACAAATGCGCCATGTGCTCGAACCCGCCGGACTACCACAGGTTCGGGAAGTACGACCTCGCCAGCCTTAAGGCCAGGATAAACCGCATCAAGGCCGGGGAGACGGAGATCTACCTGACCGGGGGGGAGCCGTCGCTTTCCCCGGCGCTGCTGCCCCTGCTCGCCCACATCCGCAAACGGCTCCCGCGGGCCAGGATAATGATGGATACCAACGGCCGGATGTTCTCCTACCCGGCGTTCGCCGCCGGCTGCGCGGCTTTGGGCAATATTGAATTCCAGGTTTCGCTCTGCGGCCACACCCCGGCGGCGCACGACGGGGTCACGCGCACTCCCGGCAGTTTCAAGCAGGCCCTGGCGGGCATCAAGAACCTCCTGGCGCTCAAGGGCGCCGGCATCGACGTGGAGGTGCGGTTCGTGCTGACCAGGCTCAGCCTGGGCAACCTGGACGGGGTTTACCGGCTGGTCTCCGGCTCGCTCCAGGGCATAAAATCGCTGGTCTTCATCTTCATGGAGATGGAGGGCCACGCCGGGGTCAACCTGAAGTCCGTCGGCCTGACGTACGGCCAGGCCCGCGGGCCCGTGGAAAAGTTCTTCTCGCGGCTGGAAGGCGCCCGGGGCAAAGCGCCGTTCGAACTGAAGCTGTACCATTTCCCGCTCTGCACTCTCCCGCAGGGGCTTTGGAAGTACGCCTGGCGCACCCTGCCGCGCAAGGAGGTCTCCTTCCCGGCGGTCTGCTCCCGCTGCGCCGTTAAAAAATACTGCCTCGGCGTCCACAAGGACTACCTCAGGCATTTCGGCGCGGCCGGGTTCGTTCCGCTGGCGTCGGCGCCGCGCCTGAAACTTTCTCCCAACGTCTGCCATCCCATAATCGGGGTCACGGGGGAAAAATGTCCCTGATACCGCTGATAACCGCCTGCAACCAGCGCTGCCTGTTCTGCTCGGCCCAGGGCCGGGGGGATACCCCGTCCCTGCCCTGGGTGCTCAAGGAAATAAAAAGACAGGCCGCCGCCGGCGCCGGCACCGTGATACTTTCCGGGGGGGAGACCACGTTCTCTCCGGACCTGGAGCGGATAGTGCTGTTCGCGAAGAAGCTCGGCCTGAAAATAGAGCTCCAGACCAACGCCCTCACCTCCTGCTATCCCGAAAAAGCCGCCTGGCTCGTCGGGCTGGGCGTGGAACTTTTCAATATCAACTTCCCTTCCCACGAGAGCGCCGGCAACGACCGCATCACCGGCACCAAGGGCACGCTGAAGCTGCGCGCCGCCGGCGTGAAGAACCTGCTCAGGGCCGGGGGGCGGGTGCGCCTTACGCATATCATCTCCTCCCTGAATTACCGCAGCCTGCCCGCCTTCATAACCTACGCGGCCAAAAATTTCCCCGGCGTGAAATACATACAGTTCAGCTACCTCAAGGGGATGGGGGCCGCGCAGGAGAACTCCTGGCTGCTGCCCGCCTACGCGAAAGTCTCACCGCACCTGGTCAAAGCACTGGGGCTTTGCGCCAGGGCCGGTATAGAGACCGTGGTAGACCATATCCCGCCCTGTTTCCTCGGCCCCTTCTACGGCCGGCACATCGATTTCATCAAGTGCGCCGCCGGCTGGGACACTTCGCTTTCAAAGCTGGAGAAGAAGCGCCTGCCGGGCTGCCGCCCCTGCCTGCTCAAGGCGAACTGCTTCGGCCCGCGCAAGGAACATGTGGCTATGCTCAAGGGGGCGGAGTTCATCCGCCCTGTAACCAAGCTGCCGGGAAAGGCGGGCTGACCATATGGGATTAACGGATATACGGGCATCGTTCCCGGCGCTGGCGCGCAAGGTGGGCGGCAAGAAACTCGTCTACCTCGACAACGCCTGCAGCGTGCTCAAGCCCCGCCCGGTCATCAAGGCGGTGAACCATTACCTGTCGGCGCTGGGCGCCTGCGCGGGGGGGCGCTCCGGCCACGCGCTGAGCGCGGCCGTGGAGGAGCTGTGCCACGAGGCGCGCGCCAAGACCGCGGCTTTCGTCAACGCCGCGTCCGCTTCGGAGATCATCTTCACCTCCAACACCACCGAAGGCATCAACCTGGCCGCGCGCAGCTTCCCGTTCACGAAGGGGAAGAACGAGGTGGTGGTGACCGCTTTCGACCATCACAGCAACCTGCTGCCCTTCCTGGAGGAGCAGAAGCGCGGGAACCTCAAGGTCCGCATCGCCGGCCTGGACGGCGGCTGGAAGCTGGACGCGGACCGCATCTGCCCGCTTATCAATTCCCGCACGGCCCTGGTGAGCCTGCCGCGCGCCTCCAACGTGACCGGGCAGTTCTTCCCGGTGGAAGAAGTGGCGCGCGAAGCGCACCGCCGCGGCGCGGTGGTGCTGGCTGACGCGGCGCAGTACCTTTCCACCAGCCGCGAGGACGTGCGCGCCGCCGGCATCGACATGCTGGCCTTTTCCGGCCACAAGCTGGGCGCGCCTCCCGGCATAGGGGCGCTCTACTGCCGCGCGGACCTGATGCGCCGGCTGAAGAATTTCAAAGTGGGCGGCGGCACCGTTTCCGACGTGACCCTTGCAGGCGGTCTCCCCGAGGCGCATTACTTCGGGGATTGCCGGCGCTTCGAGGCCGGCATCCAGAACTACGCCGGGATCATCGGCCTCGGCGCCGCCATAGACTTCCTTTCCCGGACCGGGCTCGGCCTGATAAAGGAGCGCACGGCCGCGCTGGCGGCCTCCTGCCGGCGCCGCCTTGCCGGCGTGGAGGCGGTGGAGCTGCTCGGCCCGGCGGACCTGCCCGGCTCCCCGATAGTTTCCTTCTCTTTCAGGGACCGGCGCGTCTTCGCCCAGGACTTCAACCTTTTCCTCAACAACGAGCTGCCCGGGCACGTGATCTGCGCGCGCTGCGGCAACCATTGCGCCATCCCGCTGCACCGCAGCCGCGGGGTGAAGCAGTCGTTGCGGCTGTCCTTTTTTGTCTATAATACTGAAAGCGAAATCCGGCTTTTTTGCGACGCCCTGGAGGGCTATCTTGCCGGCACCGGCGGGAAAAGATGAAACTGGAATTCAAGCTTGCCGGCGCGCCCGCGGCCCTGAGGGCCCTGAAGCGTTCAGGGGATAAAAAGTTCGTGCTTGTGCCGGACAGCGCCCTGCTTGCCGCCCCGGGCGGGCTGGACCTGCTGCGCGAGGCGGCGGACCTCTGCATCGAAAAGGGGGCCGGCCTCAGTATAGAAGGGGTGACCCCCTGCCTGCTCCCGGGCTATACCCGCTACTTGTCGGCCTCCCGCCGCTCCCTGCCCTGCCCGGCGAAAGAGCGCTGTTTCCTGCAGGGGGCCTGCGCCGGGATACCGGCCGCGCATTCGGGCGTCGCCGCGGCGTTCAAACCCCCGGCGCGCCCGCTGACGGACCTGGAGAAATGCATGCTGGCGGTCCTGGCGCGGAAGAATAAGATCACCACCGCGCAGGTGCTCAAGCTGGCCAAAGGGATAAAGATCTGCGCTTCCTGCTCCAACGAGGGCGAGGTTTTCAGGGCGGCCGAGCGGCTTATCCGCATGGGCCTGGTCGCGAAGGAATACCGCGGAGGGGTATACATATGGACAAAAAAAACTGGTTGATCGCGGCGTCGCTCCTGCTGTTCGCCTGCGCGGCGCACGCCCAGGGCTGGAAAGGTTTTCCTTATGCCGATACTTCTACGACCACTTTTAACGGCATGTCCCCTTATGACTGGCCGCTGGGCATCCCCGACCAGGGCGGGGGTTCCTTGCCTACCGGCAAGAGTTTCAAGCAGAAGGCGATGAACGACATGGCCGACGAGCTGGAGCCGGACAAGCCGTATTCACGCTTTAAAAGCATCGCGGTCTATAAGGGCGAGTCGGCCGTCAGGGAGACCTTTAAACTGAAAGTGACGGAAGGCGCGCACTGGCGGGTCCTCTGGAAAGTCGCTATCACGGAAAAAAAGGAAAAGACCGCGTTCAAGATGGAGGTGCGCTCGCCTTCTGACCCCAAATACCTGCAGGGCATAAACAAGGACATGATCCCCGCGGACGAGGGGGCTTTCGGGGTGGTGAACGTCTGCCTGACCACCGGCGAGGATTTTACCATCGGGCTGGATATCTCCACCGCCAGCTGGCGGGTGGAGGCCCAGCGTCTCGACTGACCTCCGCCTATGAGCTTCGACAGGAAGGAGAATTCCAAACGGGTTTACGAGCTGACGCTCGGCTACGCCTGCAACTGCAATTGCGCCTTCTGCTCGATCACGGACAAGAAACTGCGCCCGCCTAAAAATACGGCCGAGGCGCTGGCGGATATCGCCCAGGCGCGCCGCGAAGGCTTCCGCACCATCGGCTTCGGCGGCGGGGAGCCTACGATAAGGCCGGATATACTCTCGCTCACCTCCTTCGCCCGCAAATCCGGCTTCGACACCATCCGCGTGCAGACCAACGGCATCATGCTTTCCTACAAGGACTTCGCCCGCCGTCTCGTCGAGGCCGGCGCCGATTACTTCAAGTTCTCCATCCACGGCCACAACGCCGCCATCCACGACCGCCTGACCATGGTAGAGGGCTCTTTCGCGCGCGCGCTGGGCGGGCTGCGCAATGTCCGGGCCCTGGGGGCGCGGACCAGCGTGGATATAGTGATAACGCGGCCGAACTACCGCTTCCTGCCGCAGTACGTGGAAACTTTCGCCCTCCGCGAAGGGGTCAGCGGCATCGGTTTCATCTACCCCATCTACGAAGGCTCCATGCGCGCCAACGCGGACTGGCTGGGCGTGAAGATGTCGGAGGCGCTGCCTTACGTGACAGAGGCCCTGGCCCTGGCGCGCGGGGTCCTCATCGACCGCCACATAGTTTTCAATATGCCCTACTGCCTTTTCGACGCGGAGCTGCACGACCTCATCCCCGGCGGCAGGCTGAAGCTGAAGGTCAACTCCCCCGGCCAGGTGGAGGAGAACGTTTTCCTGAACTCCCAGGGCTCCAAGCTCCGCCCGAAGGCCTGCGCGGCCTGTCCCAAGCTGGAGGACTGCGGCGGCATCTGGAAAACTTACGCCGCCGTGTTCGGCCTCTCGGAGATCAAGGCGCCCCGGAAAAAGCCGCCGGCCGGGAAGAAGGCGGCATGAAATTCCCCGCTCCCCTGTTATGAAGCCCGACATCCTCGACCTGGCCCTGGTCCCGGCCCTCGCCGTTATCTGCGCGGCCACCTCCTTCTCCGATTCCCGGGAGGGGAAGATCCGCAATTTCTGGATACTCGCGGGGCTCGCCTGGGCGGTGCTGGCTTACGGCGGAGTTTCTCTTTACAGGCTGTACGCCCCCTATGTTACCGAGGAGCTCCTGCTCAACACTCTTTTCGCGGGCAGCTGGCCGCGCCTGCTGCTGCTCACCGCGGTAAACTCGCTCTTCGCGCTGGTCTGCGGTTTCCTGCTGTTCCATTTCAACCTGTGGTCGGCCGGCGACGCCAAGCTCTTTTTCGTGCTGGTGCTCCTGCTCCCGCTGAAATATTATTTCCGCCATTACATCCCGCTGTTCCCCGCCTTCAACCTTTTTCTCAACACCATCACCGTGGCCGCGGTCTTCGTCTGGGCGGACACCGCCTGGAAGCTGGTCCGGTTCGCGCGGGCCAGCACGGAAAAGAACCTCTGGCGGGAAATGGCCGGGGCCTCGCTGGAAAAGCTGAAGAACGCCGCCGGGCTGATGCTGCTCGCCGGGGTGCTCTTCAGCGTGCTGATGTGCGTTACCTGGTTCTTCCATTTCGACAAGCGGGTCTCCACCATGCTGACCCTGGCGGCCATGATAGCGCTGCTTTTCTGGGGGGGGGACGCCGGGCGGAAGCTGGAGGAGGAGCCGTTCAGGCGGCGGTTCCGCGTGTTCGCCGGGCTGTTCTTCTCGGCCCTGCTCCTGTCGCCGGTGCGCCTGCAGTTCCTGCACATGGCCCTCATCATGATGGCCACGTTCTTCGTGCTTTACCTGCTGGTGGGGATACTGCCTTCGCTGGCCGCCAAGTACGGGATAGGCGCGGACGACATGCCTTTCGCCGCCTGGATCACGATCGGGCTGGCGTCCACGATGCTGATAAAAGGTTCGTTCCTGTACCTGATATTTTTCTGAGGAGCCGTCAATGGAAGCGCTGTTAAGCCGCAATTACGAGGGAGGGACCATCAGGCTGGCCAGGCCGCTGGCGCCCGGGGTCTCCCGCGTCAACATCACGGACCCGACCTTTTCCGACCTGGCCGGCGTGCTTACCGGCGCCAAGCCCGTCACCTATACCTCCTGTTCGCACGAAAGGCTGCCCCTCCTGCAGGACCTTTGCGCCAGGCTGAAGCTTAAATGCATCCCGGCCGAAAAGTTCGCCGGCAGGAGCTGCTTTCACATGGAGGGCAGCAAAGAGATCTTCTTCATCGGCCGCGACGAGAAACTGCTGACGAAGGCGGCGCTGACCTGGAAGGACCCGAAGAACAACGAGCGCTGGTCCGTGATGCTGGGCTACCCGGAATGCTGCATCCGCATGTACCGGCAGTGGCTCGACACGATGGGGCAGGGGCAGGACCTGGTGGAGATGGCGTACAAGGGCACGGCGGGAAAAGAGAAGCTGGATTTCAGGATGAACAACGTCTACAATTATTCCTCCCGCATCCATAACGACAACGCCGCGGACCAGCGCAGCTACGCGAAGGTGGAAAAGTACAACAGCGGGTACGTCTTCCAGACGCTGCACGTCATAGGCTGGCATCCCTGTTCCTATGACTGCCCCAGAAGCCTCCGCAAGGCCGCGGACATCTTCGCCTTCATAAAACATTACGCGCCGGAATACGCGGCCGCGCTGGAAGCCGCGCTGGCCAAGCCCGTCCTTTTCTGGGGGAAGTACCGCTACGCCTTCGTGGACGGGCGCCTTAAGGACGGGCGCATCGCCGGCCCGGCCGTCTCCCTGCCGCGCTCCCTGCTCGACGACGGGCTCTACAGGCGGCTGGCGCTCTCGGACGAGATCCGGGTGTCCGGCGGCAGGGCGGAGCCTTTCCGGGGCGGGAAACCGCTGTTCTCCACGCTGGCCGCGAGGCCTTTCGTGCTCAATTTTGAAAAATTACCGGCCCGGCGAAAGGGCCCGGGGGAGCGGGCGGCCGGGCACCGCTGATATTATGATGAAAAAACAAGGCGGCGGCGCGGCGGGCCGGAAAAAGAACGATACGATAAACAGCGTCTATCCCATCGTGGACCTGGTCACCAGGTGCAACCAGAAGTGCCTGTTCTGCAGCAATCTCCCCGATAACATCCCTTCCGCGCCCGACCAGATAAAGAAGCTGCTGGCTTCGGGCGCCGACACCCTGCGCATAGGCCTCTGGGAGCCCACGCTGTCCGACAAGCTGCCGGACCTGGTGCGCTTCGCCCGCAAGAGCGGCTTTGAAAAAGTGCTGCTGCGCACCAACGGCGTCCGGCTTTCCGACCTGGCTTTCACCCGGTCCCTGCTGGACGCGGGCGTCACCACTTTCCACGTCAATTTCCCGTCGCACCTGCCGGCGCTGTCCGACCGCATAACGCAGAGCAAGGGGTCATACCTCCGCCGGCTCAAAGGCATGGAGAACATCGTGAAGCTCGGCGGCGAGAAGACGATGTGTATCCTGATGGTGATCACCACCCTCAACTACGATACGATGGAGGAGTACGCCTCCTTCGTGGCGGAAAAATTCCCCGGGGTGCTCAACGTCCTTTTCAACATGGTCTGCATCCTCGGCATGGTCCCCAAGCGGCTTTCGCTGGTGCCCCGCTTTGAAAAGGTAGGGCCCCACCTGGCCGCGGCCGCGCGGGTCTGCGACAAGAACGACATAAAGTACATTGTGGACGATATCCCCATCTGCTTCATGAAGGGGTTCGAGCACGCTTCGATAGACAGGTATATGATGCTCAACCAGAAGAACATCCAGATAGACAAGGTGAAGCCGCCGGTCTGCTCCGGCTGCGCGCTGGGGGGGGAATGCGCCGGCATCCGGCCGCAGTACCTGGACCTGTACGGCGCCGGGGAGCTCCGCCCTGTGCTGAAAGGCCGCGCGCCGGCTGCCGGCAAAAAGCGCTGAGCATTCATGATTTCTTCGGGACTTCGGCCTCCGGCCGGTATATAATATAATTAGCGAACGCCCCGTGCGAACGGGCGGCAATTTTTCCTTGCGAACACGAGGGAGAATGTGGTATACATATAGCAGGAGATGGTGCGCCCGCTGCGGCTTTTTTTGTATAAAATGTATGGATAAAATGAATAAATCGGTCTTCAACCTCAACCTCGACACCTATAGCCTGGAAAGCGTCTATCAGGCGGCTTATTCCATGCTGGACAAGCTCTATTTCTATTTCGACAAGCGCAACGCCAAAACCCTCATGGTGGAGATAAAATCCAAGGAAAACCTCCCCATGCCGGCCCTTGAAAAGCTGAAGGGAGAATTTCTCAACGAGCTGCTCAACTCCGAGCTGCGCGTTTCCGTGGCCAAGCGCACCAGGAAGGTCCGCGAAGCTCTGATAGCCCAGGCGCTGATAGGCGCCTCCGCCGACAAGGCCGATTACATCGAGGACCCGCTGGGCATAGCGCTGCCCTGGGAAGAAAAATATGGCGACAAAGAAAAGCCCCAAAAAGACAAGCTTAAAAAAGCTAAGCATTAAGCTGCACCGGGAGATCTACAAGGAAGCCGCCGTTAAAGAGGCGGCGCGTGAATATTCCGCCCTGGCGGACTTTTCCATTTCCGGCAGCGGCGCCTATATCACGGCGGTCATAACGCCCAAGGGCGGGGTGCCGGCCGAGCGCGTAGAAGCGGAATTTGTGAACATGGCGCTGTGCAATTCAATATGAAGACCAAGAAAACCAAGCCCGCCGCGGCCGTGACGGAAGTGGTGCCCGCTCCCGAGACCGGCGCTTATTATTTCGAGCCGATGGGCCTCGGCCGCATGCTGGTCACCAACGACTGGGGCGGCTGGGCCGTGCTCGACAAGAACGAATTCACGGCTTTCTCCTCCGGGAAGCTGGACTGCGGCCATCCCAAATACGCGGAGCTGTCCGAGAGCGGCTTCTTCGTGGAATCGGCCGGCTTCGCGTCCTGCGCGGAGAAGTTCGCCAACCTCCATTCCTCGGTGTTCGCCGGCACTACGCTGCATATCATGATCCTCACGATACGCTGCAACCAGAAATGCGTGTACTGCCACGCCTCCGCCAAGGGCGAGGAGGACAAGCGCTTCGACATGGACGTGGAGACGGCCCGCAAGACGCTGGACTTCATTTTCGCCTCCGCCGGGAAGAATCTGGTCATAGAGTTCCAGGGCGGCGAACCCTTCCTGAACTGGGAGACCCTGCTTTTCTCGGTCAAGTACGCCCAGGACAAGGCCGCCAAGCTCAAAAAGAGCGTGGATTTCAAACTGGTCTCCAACCTCTCTTCGCTGGACGAGGAAAAGCTGCATTTCATCTTCCGCAACAATATCGGCGTCGCCACCTCGCTCGACGGCCCGGCCAAGCTGCACGACGCGCAGCGCGTCTACAGCCGCGGCTCCAGCCACGCGCAGGTCGTTTCCTGGATCAAGAAGTTCAACAAGGCCCGGCCGCGCTATCTCAAGAAGGGCTACATCTACAGGATAACGGCCCTCGCCACCGTCACCAGGCAGGCGCTCGGCTCCGCCCGCGCGCTGGTGGACGAATACCTGCGCCTGGGCCTGCGCGAGATCTACGCGCGCCCGCTGAACCCTTTCGGCTTTACCGCGGCCAACTGGCAGCGCATCGGCTACGGCGCGGCGGAGTACCTGGCGTTCTACCGGGAACTGCTGGAGTACCTGATAACCCTTAACCTCAAGGGCGTCAAGATCCGCGAGAAGACGGCGCAGACCCTGCTTACCAAGATCCTGTCCGGCTCCGATCCCGCGCATATGGACTGCCGCATGATCTGCGGCGCCGCCATAGGGCAGTTGGCCTATAACTACAACGGCGACATCTACACCTGCGACGAGGGCCGCATGCTTTCCGTGATGGGGGACGAGAGCTTTCGGCTGGGCAACGTGGCCGACACCTCCTATACCCAGGTGCTGGAAAGCCCCGTCACCAAGACCTTGTGCGTCTCCTCCTGCCTCGAAAGCCTGCCGGGCTGCTCCGACTGCGCTTTCAAGCCGTTCTGCGGGGTCTGCCCCATCAACAGCTATTTTTCCGGCAGCCTGTTCCCGCAGAAGGCCAACGACCAGCGCTGCATGATGAACAAGGGCATACTGAAGATAATTTTCGAAAAGCTTTCGCGCCCGGAGGACCGGAAGGTCCTGGCCTCCTGGCTTAACGAGGGCTGGTATAAGGACGTGTTCAAAAAGTGAGTTACCGGAGCGGGACAAGCGGTCCCGCCGACGAAGGATGAGGGGACGATATGCCTGAACGCAAAAAACCAAAAGACGAGCTTCCCCGTCTTAAAAAGAGCCTTCAAAAGTTCCTCACCTGCGAGGAGGGACGCATAACCAAGACGAAGATCGGCAACATGGCCGGGGCCACCATCGGCCTGGGCATGGGGCTCGGCGCGCTGCTGGTTTCGGTCAAATCCACCGAAGCCGCCTGCTCGCATTCCTCGCACGGCTCGCACGGCTCGCACTCGTCGCACGCTTCGCACTCGTCGCATGCCTCGCACGGCTCGCACACCTCGCACTCGTCTCATTCTTCGCACGGGTCGCACGGCTCCCACGCCTCGCACGGCTCGCACACCTCGCACGGGTCTCATTCTTCGCACGGCTCGCATGCTTCGCACGGCTCGCACGGCTCGCATGGGTCGCACGGCTCGCACGGCTCGCACGGCTCGCACGGGTCATATTAGGACAGGAGGGGGGACAATGCTGAAGAAAATACTTTTGGTGTTTACGCTCTTTACGCTTTTCTCGGCGCAGGCTTACGCGCAGCAGGACCCGAAAAAGGCGCTGGTCGTCGTACGCTCCAGCGTGGACGACCGGTTCGGCTTCCTGATGGCCGTGCAGCATATCATGCAGCTGAAGGTGGCCGGCGTGGAGGTCCATGCCCTGTTCGAGGGGGAAGCGGTGCTTTTCTTCCTGGGCAAGGCCACCCTGGAGTCCTACCGCAACATCCCGACCGGCGCGGTCGTTGTTTCTTCCAATCCGGTGCTCTCCCAGGTCAAGCCGGTCCCGCTGCTGCTGGGAGACACCACCACCTATATCCTGCCGCAGGAAAATCCCCGCCCCGCGGGCGAGGCCCCCGGCGCCCCGATAGTCGAGAAGGAGTTCAAGTTCCCCGGGAGGCTGGTCAAGACGGCGGCCGGCTTTACTTTCGGCAGCCCTTTCACCAGCACGCGCGAGGAATATTTCTGGCTGACGATGACCGATTTTACCGCCGCCAAGATCCCTTATACGCTGTGTTCCCGCTCGGCGACCATGCTCGGGATGCACGCCAAGCTCAAGGCGCTGGGCCTGCCGCTTTCCCCCGACCCGGTCGGTTTCGTGGATCTGGCCCCGTTCGTAAAGGGGAACTACCAGGTCATAGTCTACTGACCGTCCGGGGAGGTTCCCGGACAGAACTTGCCTCCCGGTATTTCCCGCTCCGGGCCGCCGGGCCCTTCCCGGCCGGCACCCGCGGCGGGTTCCCATGAACATGCATACAGGAAGATGTAAGACACCGCGCGAGGAGAAGGTCGTCCGCAGGCAGCTTTCCGTGCACCTGGCGGCTTCCTGCAACCTTGCCTGCGTCTATTGCCAGTGCCCGCCCACGGGGCGCGCCATGACCCGCGCTGAAGTGCGCGCGGCCCTCGGCAGGACCGGGGCCGGCGCCGTCTGCCTGGAGGGGGGCGGGGAGCCTACCATCAGCCCCGGCCTGCAGGGCTGGATAAAATTCCTGAAAGCGCGGGGCGTTAAAACCTTCATGCTTTCCACCAACGGCGTGGCCCTGGCCGACATGCGGCTGGCGCGCAGGCTGGCCGGGAGCGTGGATTCCTTCATCCTGAACCTGCCGGCCTGCGACGAAAGGACTTACCGGCTGGCGACCCGCAGCGTGAAATTCCAGGCGGCCCTGAAAGGCCTGGAGAACCTGGAAAAACTGGGCGCCGCCGGGAAAACGCGGCTTTTTCACATAATCTTCCGGCATAATTACCGCCGGCTGCCCGCTTTCGCGGGCTGGGTGGCCCGGCATCATCCCGATATAGGCTTCGTCAATTTCATCTTCATGCGCAATGTCGGCCGCGCGGCGGTCAGCCCCGAGCCGCTGCTGCCCAGCTACACGCAGGCGGTGCCGTACATACGGACGGCGCTGGCCTACCTGAAACTAAGCGGGATAAAAGCGGTCATACAGAACACGCCGCTCTGCGTGCTTGGCAGGTTCAAGGGCTTCGCCTTCGAGCTGCACCGCTGGCGCCGGGGCGACCCGGTGCTGCCGCCTAACGCGGCGCCCAAGGCCGCCGTCCCCGCCTGCCGCCGCTGCCGCCTCGAGCCCGCCTGCTGCGGGGCCAGGCCGGATTATCTGGCCGTGCACGGCAGCGGGGAGCTGAAGGCTTCCGCTGTCGCCCCGGGCTCGGTAAAGCCGGAGAATTTCTGATGAAGGTCGTTTCCTGTTTTACCGATACCGCGGAAATGGCCCCGCTCGTGGCGGCCGGGGCCGGCGAGCTGTATTGCGCCGTGCCCGCCTTTCCCAGCTACGGGCTGGCCGCCAGGCTCGGGACGCGCCGGCTGCTTCCCGCCGTGAAGAGGGCGCACGAGCTGGGCGTTAAGCTCTCGCTCGCCGTAAATTCCCTCTACCTGGATTTCGACGCTCCCGGCTGGAGGCGTTTCGGGGAGGAACTCCTGAAGCTGGACCGCGCGGGTCTGGACTCCTTCATCGTCTCGAGCCCGGCCTTCTTCGCGCTCGCGCGCAAGGCGGGCCCGTTCAAAGCCGCCATCCACCTGAGTTCCGTCCAGCCCTGCTTCAACCCGGCCGCCGCGGCCTTCTTCATGCGCCTCGGGGCCTCCCGCGTGATCTTCCCCGTCCAGCTTACCGGCCCGGAGACCGCGCTGATGGTCCGCGCCTGCCGCAGGGCCGGGGCCGAGACCGAGCTCTTCGACTACAGGTTCTTCGGCTGCGGCTACGTCAACGGGCGCTGCAAGCTGCACCGCCCCGTCTTCCACACCTTCAACGATATGAGCCAGGCGGGCGAGCTGTGCCGCATAGGCGGCTGCGGGGGAGAGGTCAGCGTAAAAACGCTCGACGCCGATCCCGCCGGGAAGCGGGAGCTGTCCGCCATTACCGCCCGCGTGGCCGTGCGCGTGAACTCGGGCGGGCCGCTGCGGTTGTCCGGGGCCGGGGCGTTCTTCGACGCCTTCGCGGCCGGGGCCGGTTTCCTCAAGTACGGGACGCGCTCCGACCCCTCCCCGCTCAAGGTCCGCAAGGTCGCGGCCATGCGGCAGATGATCCTGCTGGCGGAAGAACTGAAGGGGGAACTGGGCCCGGAAAAGGCCCGCGCGGCGTTCGTCTCTAGAATGCGCGCCTGGGACCCGGCGAGGCTTTCCCTATGAAGCTTGAAAAAGCCGTGCGGCTGGAAGCCGCGGCCGCCGCGACGGCCGCCTCCCCGGAAAAGCTCCGCGCCGTCCTCGCAAGGTTCGACAGGGTTTACCTGGGGGCCGAATTCTGCGCGAACCTGCTGCCTTCCCCGGAAACCGCCCGCGCCCAGGCCGCGTTCTTCCTTTCAAGGGGGAAGAAGGTCACCTTCCTTACGCCCATGTCCGGCCCGGCGGGGCTGCCCAAGCTGAAGGCCGTACTGAAGGCCCTCTCGCGCCTCTCCCGGCCGGGCCGGCAAAAGGGAACGCTTGAGTTGACCGTGAACGATTTCGGGGCGCTGGAGCTGGCGGCGCAGCTGAAGCTGCCCCTGAAGCTGAACCTGGGCAGGCTGCTCTACGATAATCTTTTCATGTTCAGCGCCGGCAGGCTGCTGCTGACGAGCCGCGCCGCTCTCGATTTCTTCCTCAAGGCCGGGGTGAGCCGCTTCGAGCTTTCTTCACCGGGGCGGCGCTTCCGGGCGGACCTGGGCCGCGCCGGCGGCAAGTTCGCTATTTCCCTGTACTACCCTTACCTGAACCTGACCAGCACCAGGGCCTGCCTGCCGGGGCTTGCCGCGCCGGCCGCAGGCAAAGAGCCGGACCCTGACTCCTGCGGCAGGGAATGCGGCGCCTGCGCCCTGGAGCTTTCGCACCCGAGGGTGAGGGAGAGGCTGATAGTGAAGGGGAATACCACTTTCCTGTATTTCCCGGAGAAGTTCTACGCGAAGGAAAGCGAACTGGCAAAGCTGGGCGTGGACAGGCTGGTCTATTGCCCGCGGCCCTGAGTTCTTCCGAAATATAATTTCATCCCGATGCCCCGCGCGAATTCAGCCGCCGCGGTCTTCCGGCTTTTGCCGTGCAGGCCCGGGACCAGCGCCGAGCCGTGCCCCTTAAGCCTCGCGTCGAGCAACCGCACCAGGAGGGGCTGCAGGCCGGCCGCGCGGCTCCCGGCCGCCCGTATCACGGCCCGGGGGCCGTCCGCCGGGATGCCGCTGAAAGCGTCTTTTTTGTAGGGCTTGAGCTCTCCGGCGCCGTAGAGCTCCTCGTAAAAACGCCAGATCCCGCTGCAGACGTCCCTGAGGGCGCACTTCCCGCAGGCCGCGGCCTTGACCCGGTTGCGCTCGTTGAAATCGTCCCGGAAAAAGGGGAGCAGCTCCAGCTTCCGGCTGTCGCGCGTATCCCACTTGTTCCTGTCGAAGGTGACGGCGTCCCCGTCATGCTTGAGATAGGCCTGCGTGAAAAAACTTTCCTGTCCCCGCAGCAGGCAGACCGGCATCATGCCGGAATTGCCCAGCATGGGCGTTACCCCCGCGCGCTCAAGCCGGCTTATGGCCCCGGCCAGGAAAGGCAGGGCGCTTGAAAATCTGGGGTAGACGCCGCGCATGGCGGCCAGGTTGTGCTGCACGGGGTAAATGTGCGAAAAGACCACCTTTGAAACGCCCTTTAATTCCCGCGCGGCGAAATCTGCGAAGCCCGGGAGAGCGCGGTAGTTCTGGCGCGTTATGACGTGATAGACCGAGACGTCGAAGCCGGCGGCCAGCAGGTTCTTTATTCCGTCCACGGTCCGCCGGAAGGTCCCGCGGGAGCGCGTCAGCTTTTCGGAGACGGCCCGTTTATGGGAGTGGAGCGAGACGCAGAAAGAAATTCGCGAGGGGCGGCCGCCTTCCGGCGCGGCCAGCCGCCGGACGTTCTCCGCGCTCAGCGCGGCGCCGTTGGTCATGACCATTATTTTTTTGTAGCCGAGCAAAAGGGCGTACTTCAGGATGCGCGGCAGGTCACGCCTGAGCGTAGGCTCGCCGCCGTCGAGGGAGACCGAGGCGAACCCCCTGGCGCGCTGGCGCTTCAGGGCCGCCAGGCATTCCAGCAGCGGGGGGACGGAGTTCTCCTGCTCGGGGGGGGCCTTCTTAAGGCAGAACACGCAGTTCTCGTTGCAGTCCCAGAGCAGGGACAGGTAAAATGTTTTCACGATTTTTTCAGACCGCCTCCGGCGTGGTTCTTGCGCCGGCCCTTCCGTCAGCCCAGCTTGCCCAGTTCGGTCATGGGGCCGCAGACGGAGTTCAGGATGCGGCCCGCCAGGGTCGCCGCTCCCGCGAAGCCGAAGTACGGCTCCGGGCCGAGGCAATGGTGGCTGTAGGACGGGAACCCGATCTCCAGGAAGGCGATCCCCCTGGAATAACCTTCCGTGAGGGCGAACGTGTTCCCGGCGAGCAGGGCCGGCCTGGAATAGCCGGACAAAGCGGCTATCGCCGCGGCGGCCTCCCCGGTGCCGGGCGAAAAAAGGAGGCTTTCCGGGACTTTCCCGGTGCCTAGGGGTTTGGGAAAAGAATCTATGATGGCCAGCGGCAGCCGCATGCCGAGCTCGGCGGTAAAGGCGGAAAGCCCGGAGAAGAGATAGGGATCGCCGGCGTAGACCAGGCTCAGGTGGGCTATGGCGTCGAGCAGGGGGGCGATGTCGGCGGCGGCCTGCCGCTCAAGGTCCTTTACGGCCTGCGGGAGCCCGCCCTTTATCCCCGCGGCCGCGCAGATGTCCTTAAGCCAGCCGGCGGTGCCTTTGAGGCCCAGCGGCAGCCCGGTCTCCACCAGGACGGCGCCGGACCGCTGCGCCAGCCTGGCGGCGGCCTTGCGCCCGTACGGCAGCGAGACCACCACTTCGGCCTCCAGGGCGCGCGAGAGTTCCGCAAAAGTGCCGCCGGAGGGGAAAACGCAGACCAGCTCCAGCCCGCAGAGGCCGAGCAGCCGCCGCAGCTCCGCGATGTTCGCCTTATGGTCGCCCTCGTTGCGGTCCAGCAGGTAGCCGGCTAGCGCCACCGTGCGCCTGCGTTTTTTCAGCTTCCGCTCCGGCAGGGCGCGGGCCAGCGCGTCCAGGGCGCCGGCATAGCCGTCGAGCCAGTCGCCTTCGAGCGAAGAGGGGGGCACGTCCACTACCGGCACCGGGCCCTTGATCCCGGCGGCTATCCCTTCGTAATCCATGCCGGCCAGCTTCTGGAAGGGAAGGCCGGTCACCATGATCACCGAGTAAAGGCCGGAGCCGGCCACGCCGGAAAGCATGCCCGAAAGGGCTTTTTCGGGGTTGCTCTTCTGCGGGAGCGGGCCCGCCATGTTGCAGATGACCCTGTGCGTGCCGGCGGGGGAGAGCAGCGTGGAATACAGGTCGTGATTGCCCGCGATGAAATCTATCTTCGGCATCACGCAGTTCGAGCCGTCCATGAACGCGCAGGAATCCGATACGGCGTTCGCCGCCAGGTAGACTCCCAGCTGGTAGGGCAGGTTGAAGGTCTTGGGGAACTCAGTTCCGGAGGTATCTTTCATTGAAATCCCATTCGCAGAGGGCCAGCAGCCTGCGCCAGGTTTCCAGCGCGCCGTCGTAGCCCGGTTCAAAGAGCGAGGTCGAAAACGGATATTTCCCGGCGGAGACCACGCGCGGGTCGCGGCGTATGTCCGAGTAGACCAGGCGCGTGGGCGGGTCAGCCCGCAGCAGCCTGGCCAGCTCTTCCTGCTTCGAGAAGGTGTCCGTGGAGAGGTGCGTGCCCGGCAGGGAGGCTTTCAGCGCCCGGAGCTGCGCCGCCGCTTCGGCAGGGAGCCCGGGCTTGCCGGCCTTCCCGTCCCGGCCTTCCGCGGTCATCAGGAGCAGGCGCACCTTGAAACCGGCTTCGGCCAGCACCGGCAGCACGGGCACCATTTTAAGCGCGGTGCTCCCGGAAAGAAGGCCGATCTCCTCGGTGGCCAGGACGAAAGCCGCCGTATAGCGGCTGGCGCGGGCCCAAAGCCCCGCCGCCAGCGCCTTCTGGGCCGCCGAGGGGCCCGCGGGGGCTTTTTTCCTGCCCAGCGCCGAGGCAATGGCGCCGAGCCACTTGTGCGTGCCGCCGAAACCGTAGGGTTGGGGCGGCATTATCCACTTCAGGCCCGCCTTGTCGAAAGCCGGGGTCAGCACGGTATCGGGATGGGAGAGCACCTGCAGGCGCGCCGAGGCCGCCTCGCGGTAAAAATCCTTGCGGCGGTCCACGGTGGAGATCCCGTGTTCGGCCAGCAGCTTGTCCAGGACGCCCGTGGGGTCGTGAGAGTCCGCCAGGTAGACGTCGCGGTCCTTCGCGGCGCCAGCCTTGGAAAGTTTGTGGGCCATGTACGAAACGCGCACGGCGCCCTTGGCGCTGCCGTGCTCGTAAAAACTGTTGAAGCGCTCCAGCATGATCTTTACGCCCTTCTCCCGCTCGACCCGCGCGGCCAGGGAGGAAGTGTCGCCGGCGAGCATGATGGGGGAGCAGCCGACGTAGAATTCCACGAGCCCGCCGGGGCCGGCCTTATCCGCCGCGGCTTCCAGGGACCGCGCCACTTTCTTCTCGTCGCCGAAGAGCGCGTCGTCGGAGGAAAAGCCCGTGTTGACGATGCGCTTGTCTATCCTCGGCAGCACCGGCATGTTCAGGGCCTTGCCGGGGGTCTTGATGCCGGGGTTGTCGTTGAACATGTTCAGGATGCCGCTTTCGGAGGAGCAGAAGCGGCATTCGATATCGCCGTGCTCGACCATGACCGAGCCGGGGGGGATGTAGGCCTGGCTCAGCCCGGCGGGGAAGATGAAGCGCTGCCACTGGCCGAAGCCCATGTGCGGCCGCCGCGGCGTGTCGGGGGCGGCCAGGGTCGTGTCTTCCGGGCCGGACAGGTTAAGGAGCGGCCCGTAAAAATCCCTGGACCCGGTGAAAACGGACAGCATCTCGTCGAAGCGCAGCCCGGCCAGGGTCCCGGCGGCTTTCATCAGCGCGCCTCCCGGGGGGGGCGGTTCCTGCGGGGTCGTCGGGTGGAAGCAGACGGCCCAGTCCGAGATGCGGGGCATGTCGCCCTTCGCCGAGGAGCCCGGCGCTATCACTACCTTGTAAAGGGACTGCCCGCATTTCCAGTCGCAGATTATCTGGCTGTCTTCCATGCCGGCCGGTTTGAAGCCGGCGGCGGAAAAAAGGGCCTTGGCGGATCTCACGGCCTGCTTCCTGCCCTTCCCGGCGGGCGCGCCCGCGGGCACGGCCGTCCTCCTGCCTTCGGCGAAAGCGAAAAAATCCGGGTCCGGCAGGGCGCGCGGCGGCGTGGCCGGCGGCCTGGCCGTCCGTATCTCCTGCGTCAGCGCCCAGACCCGGCGCGCGAAGCCGCTCTTGGGGTAGGCGATGGCCGCGGGCCTGTGCTCGCGCTCGGCGGAGGAGACGGCCGGGTCCTGCAGCATCACTCCCAGGATGCGGGTGTTCACGGCGCGGGCGAACTCCTCCACGGTCTTAAGGCGGGTCTGGTCCTTCAGGTTCACCGCGAGCCCGGCCAGGTAGACGCCGTTGCGCGCGTAGTTGGCGGCCATCATTATCAGCCTGTTGGCCGCGTAAAGGGAAAGGATCTCTTCCGACGTGACTATCACCATCTTTTTCGCGAAGCCGCGCCGGAGCGGGGCCGCGAAGCCGCCGCAGACCACGTCGCCGAGCACGTCGAACACGGCGGCGCCGTAGCCGTCTTTTTCGAGCAGGGCCTCGTCCTTCATCGCGTCCAGCATGGAGCCTATGGCGGTGCCGCCGCAGCCTACGCCGGGCTGCGGGCCGCCGGCCTCGATGCAGTGGACGCCGCGGACCGGGGACTGGTAAATGCTGTCGCGCAGGCCGGGGCGGCCGGAACTGCCGCCCAGGATGGCGAAAGGCTCGATATGCCTGCCCATGAGGGAAAGGGTGCAGTCCATCTTGGGGTCGCAGCCGATATGCAGGACCTTCTTGCCCCCGGCCGCGAGGAGGGACGTGACGCTGGCGGCAATGGTGCTCTTGCCTATGCCGCCTTTGCCGAAGAATACGATGCTTTCCATCTGGGTGGTTTGCTCAACGGTGAACGGTGTCCGCGGGTAGTCTGCCGGGGCCCGGCAGAGGGCGCTTTTCCCGGTTCCGGGCGGGTTTTCCCTTAAATTCCCGTCTCCTGCTATAATGGTATAATAAAAGCGTGCCATATGGCGAATCCCGGCGTGAAAAAGAAATGGATAAGCGAGCAGGCCTGCGTCAGCATGGCGCGCACCTGCAACCTGTACTGCGTCTATTGCCATAACCCGCCCACCGGCGAAAGGCGCGGCCTCCCCGAAACCGCCGCGGAGCTTAAAAGAACGGGGATCAAAGCCGTAAGCCTGGAGGGCGGGGGCGAACCCACGGCCAGTGGTGACTTTTTCACCTGGATAAAAACCCTTAAAGCCGCCGGGGTCAGGAATTTCATGCTTTCCACCAACGCGGTGGCTCTTTCCGATCCCGCTTTCTGTAAAAAATCGGTAAAGGAAATAGAGTATTTCACCGTTAACTTCCCTTCCCACCGGCCCGAGGTTTACGCGCGGGCCACCCGCAGCGTCAAGTTCCAGCTGGCCGTCAGGGGGCTGGCCAACCTCAAGGCCGCCGGGGCGGAGGAAAAGCTCCGGCTCTTTCATATTATCTCCAGCCTTAACTACAGGTTCCTGCCGGAATTCGCGCTCTGGGCTTCCAGGAATTTTCCCCGCGCGGCCCTGGTCAATTTCACTTTCGTCCGCAACAAGGGCAGGGCGCTGAAAACTCCCGCCATCATCCCGCGCTACTCCCAGGTGGCCCCTTTCCTGAACATGGCCCTGGCTACGCTGAAAATGAACGGCCTCAAGACCGTGGCGCAGAACGTGCCCCTCTGCCAACTGAAAGGCACCGAGGGCTTTTCCTTCGAGTTCCACCGCTGGCGGCGGGGAGACAAGGTGCTGGAAGGCGGGGTGGACGCGAAAGCCGCCTGCCCGGCCTGCTCCCGCTGCGCGCTGGAGCCCGCCTGCTGCGGCGCCCGGGCCGATTACCTGCAAGCGCACGGGTCCGGCGAACTTAAGGCGTCTAAAAAAGACCCCGCTTCCATAGAGCCCGAAAGATTCTGATGAAGATAGTTTCCTGCTTCGTTGACCCCGCGGAGATCCGGGCGCTGGCTAAAGCCGGCGCGGACGAGCTTTATTGCGGCGTGGCCCAGCTGCCCTCCTTCGGGCCGCAGGAATCCCTGCCGGACATGAAGGCGCTAGGGGACGCCGTGCGCAGCGCGCACGCCGAGGGCCTGAAGATCTCCCTCGCGGTCAACAGCGTGACGCTGAACTTCGATCCCCGCAGCGAGGCCTCCATGGTCGAACTCCTGGGGGAGGCCGACGGGCTCGGGGTGGATTATTTCATCGTGGCGAACCCCGCCATGTTCACGCTTTTCTCAAGGCTGAAGCGGCTCCGGGCGGGGCTTCATCTCAGTTCTTTACAGCCCTGCTTCAACAGCCTGACGGCGGATTTTTTCATAAGGCTTGGGATAAAGCGGATAATCCTCCCGAACCAGCTTTCCCCTTACGAAGCGAAGAAGCTCTTCGCCCTTTGCCGCCGGAAGAAGATAGAGACGGAGATGTTCGACTACCGGTTCTTCGGCTGCTCCTACCTGAACGGCCGCTGCCATATGCACAGGCCGGAATATTACAGCGCCACCCGCAAATACAAAGGCGGCTCCATGTGCCACCCCGATATGGGGGCCTGCGGCATGCCCGCGCCGGGAGTGATAAACCTCTCCCCGGCGTGGAAGCCGCGGCTGGGCGGGATCATAAAACGCTTTTCCGAAAGGTTCGGCTGCGGCACCACCCCGCGCATAGCCAACGCGGCGTCTTTCTTCGACTTCTTCGCGGGCGGGCTCGGCTACCTCAAGTACGGGATACGCCAGGACCCCTCCGCGCAAAAGTTCAAAAAGGTGCGCGAGATGCGGCTTATGCTGGACCTGGCCGAAGAGCTGCGCGCTTGCCTCCCGCCCGCCGAGGCCAGGCGGCGGTTCATCGAAAAGATGTCCGGGTGGCGGGAGCCCAAGCTATGACGGGGCGCGTCGAACACGGCATCAGGCTCGGCGGCTCCGTCTTCCCGGAGACCAGGGTGAAGGACGCGCTGAAGCGGTTCGACTGGGTCTATATCGGTTCGGAATTCTGCGAGAACCTCCTGGACGCGTCCGTCTGCGCCGAAGCGGCCGGGTACCAGGAGCTGGGCAAGAAAGTCTGCCTGCTCACCCCGCTCCTGACGGAGAGGGGCGTCGAAAGCCTGTCGGCCGTCTTCAAGGGGCTGAAGAAGCTGCACCGCGCCGGGCGCCTGGCAGCGGACAGGCTGGAGATAACAGTGAACGACTTCGGCGCGCTGGCGCTCGCCGCGCGCGAAAAGCTGCCCTTCACGCTTAACGCCGGACGGCAGTTCTCCCTCAACGCCTTCGTCAGGCAGGCCCACGGCATAGCCGTCCTGAACAGCCTGTCGCTGGCGTTCCTGGCGAAACGCGGGATAAGCCGCTACGAGTTCTCCTCCACCGGCACCAGGCCCGTAGCCAACTACGTGTCGGACGACAGCCCGTTCGTCCGGGAGAAATTCAGCCTTACTCTTTATTACCCTTACCTTCCCCTGACGACCACGCGGACCTGCATGGTCGGGATGCCGTATATCGGCCCGGAGGATTCCATGCGCGGTATCGAGTGCCGCCAGGAATGCCGGGCCTGCGCCTTCACCGTCGACCATCCCTGGATAAAGGAAAAGCTCGCGGTGCGGGGCAACACCGTCTTCCTCGAGTTCCCCGAAAAGTTCTATTCCACGGCCGAAGAACTGCGGGAGCTGCGTATCGACCGGCTGGTCTATTGCCCTTTTCCCTGATGATCAAATTATTCTTGGTCCTGCCGGTGTTCCTGCTGCTGTCCGCGCCGCGGCGGGCCGGGGCCGCGCCGGGGAGCGGCGCCGCCAGGGACGACGGGCAGGCCGGCTATTATTGCGGCGACATAAAAAAACCGTTCTTCGCCGAAACCGCTAAAGGGGAATTCGCGGCGCAGCGAAAACTGGCCATGCCTGAAAAGTTCACTATGCCGAAGCCCGCCGGGGTAAAAAGGGTTTTCGTCCTGGGGGAGTCCGTCGCCGCCCTGCTGGACAGGGGTGTCTGCGCGCTCTCCAGCTGCGCCGACCTGCCCTGGGAGAAGGGCGCGGACGCAGTGGATAACTCCGGTTTCGAGATCATAAACTGCGGTATGGGCGGCTACGAAAGCGTAAGGATCTACGGCATTTTCAAGGAGGTCCTGCGCTATGACCCGGACCTGCTCGTTATACTGAGCGGGAACCACGAGGGCTCGCCCGACCAGAACTGCCCGGGCCTGGATTTCGAGCTGAAGCGCAGGAAATTCCGCCTCTTTGAGAAATATTATTCGCGCACGGACGTGCCGCAGCAGGCCGTTAAAAAAGCCTCGCTGAAGATACATGCCGCCATGGTCTCCGATATGTCCGCCGCGGCCCGGAAAGCCGGCGTGCCGGTGGTTTTCTGCACGCTGCCGGCCAACGTCAGGGATATGCCTTCGCGGACCCAGCTTTTACTGGAGGACCCGCAGTTCGCCGCCGGGTATAAACTTTTTTACGAGAACGACCACAAGGCCGCCCTCGAAAAATTCCGCGCGGGGCTGGCGGCGCAGCCGTACGACAGCCTGCTGAATTTCTATACGGCCAGGACCCTGGACAAGCTGGGGCGCGCCGCCGAGGCCGCGGCCTATTACCGGAAGGCGGTGGACGTGGACGCGGATATGGCCCGGGCCAGCGAGGCCCGCAACGACAGCATCCGCGGCGCGGCCGCCGCCGAAGGCGCGTGCGTGGCCGACCTCGACAAGCTTTTCCGCGGCGTGGCGGACAGCGGGCTTCCCGGCTTCCGCGAATTCACCGACGGCATGCATTGGCGCACTTCCTACAACCGTGCGGTCTGGAACGAGATCTTCCGCTCGGCCTCCGCCTGCGGGCTGAAGGGCTTCGAGAAGTTCAGGGCCGCGGACAGCCCGACGTGGAAGGAGACGGCCCGGGAGGACGCGCTCAAGCGGCTCAGTTACGCGGCTACCTGGCTGAACCCGGGGGACAGGTCCTTTAACGAGGCTTCGCTGGCGGAACTCGCCTATGTCCGGCAGGAGGCGCCCGGGCTGCTGGAGAACGCCGCGGTTTCCGCCCAGGCCCTGGATAAAGCGATCCTCCGCAATTTCTGGTCTATCGGCAAGGTCGTCCAGCTCGAAGCGCTTTTCCCGCTTTTCCTGGGGCATCTCTCCGAGGTCGAGCGGCGCCAGGGAAATTACGGCGCCGCTATGATATTGTGCGACAGGGCCCTGGCCCTGGACCCCGCGCGCGGCTTCCTGAAGCTTCTGCGGGCCCAGATCCTGGCCGGCCAGGGAAATAAGAAGGAAGCGGAGCGGGAATTTAACGGGTCAGGGCTGGTGCGGGAAGCCCGCGGCCTGGGGCTCGCTTATGGTTTTGAGACGCAGGCCGCCGGCCCCCGGCCCGCAGGCGGCGGGCCCGGTCCGCTGGCCGGGAAAAAAACTCCGCCGCCGGTCGGGCAGGCCAGGCCGCCCGGTAATACTTCCCTAACCCCTGGTCCCGGCAAGCACAGCGTTTTGAAAGCCGTTCCGTTTGACGGCGCTCCCAGGCCCGCGCCTAAAGAGGGCGTCGAGGCGCTTATGGAACAGTGTCTTGACGCTTCAGGGGAAGGGGGGAAGGAAAGGGCGCTGCAAGCCTGCCAGGGAGCGGCTTATGCGGCGGGCCCGGGGAAACCCGGTGGCGGGAACCCGTACCTCGGAAGCGAAGCTTCTTTTGAAAGTTACAGGCTGCTCACGGCCCTGGGCCGTAACGAGGAGGCCGGGGAAGCCCTGCTCTGGACCGTGGAGAACGCGTCTCCTTCCTGGCCGAAACTGGCCGAAGCCAGGAAGCTGCTGGGGCAAAAGGCCCCGTAAACCTTCCCGCGGCGGCCTAGCGGGAGCCGCCGCCGCGCCTGCCGAAAACCTTCTCTATCTTCGCCTTCACCGAAGCCGGCGTCACCCGGCTCGGGCGTAGCTCTTTCCAGCCGTGACGGGAAACATAATCTTTGCGCGGGCCCCTGCAGACGGCCGCCAGCGAGCAGCCTGAACAGGGCGGGCGCTGCTCCTTTTCCGCCAGGTAGTCCTGGCCGAGGTCGCCGTAAGCCGCCGCGTGCGCGTCTATCGCGCAGTATTCGAAGCCTTTCATCGCGCAGAGCGGGAACCCGTCGGTAATCACCTTCATCCCGCCCGCCTGCAGGAGCTTTACCGCCGTCCGCAGGGGCAGCCGGCAGGCGGCGAGGTCCGGTATGAGCCAGGGGCGCTCCACGCAGCCGCCGAGCAGCTTCGGGAAATTTATCTCCAGGTAGAGCAGCTCGGGAAAATTCCGCAGCACGAACAGGGCGTACTCCGGCAGCTTCGGGATCATGACGGAGGTCGCTACCAGCGTGACGCGGACCTTGCGCCCGCCCGCGGCGCGGATGAGTGTGCGCACCGCCTTGACCCGCCGGGCGAAGTTGGCCCGGGTCCGGGTGAGGGCGTCGTAAAGGGCCGGGGTATGCGCCGGCAGGTTCACGTTGAAAAAATCCACGCCGGCCTCGACGTATTTCTCCGCCGCCGCGGGGTCGTCCAGGGAAAAGCCGTTGGTGACGAGGACGACGTTCCTGACCCCTTCCTTCTTCGCGAAGCGTATCCATTTGAGGGTGTCCGGGAAGAGGGTCGGCTCGCCTCCTTCGAAGCAGACGGAGTCCTTGAACTTCCGTATCGAGGCCCGGATGAGCTTGGGGGGGTGAGGGGGCAGCCAGCTGTCCCTCGAGCAGAAAAGGCAGCGCTGGTTGCACGCGGCGGTCACGTTGATGATCTGGTTCAGCTCTATCTTCCGGCGGGCCGCAGGTCGTTTTTGTCTCATCGTAAAATTCCCGCCGCTGAAGAAACTTCCTGCGGCTCCCCCGGAGCTAACCGGAGTGCAGGCAGTTAAGGAGGCGCGCGGCCAGGCTCCTTGCGCCGGAAAAACCGAGGAAGGGCTCGTCCGTCAGGCAGTGATGCGCGTACGAAGGGAAGCCGAACTCCATGAAAGGCAGCCCGCAGTTCAGCCCCTCGGACAGCGCGAACGAATCGCCGACGGCGAGATGCGGCTTCTGGTAGGCCGGCAGCGCCTGTACCGCGGCGCGCGCGGCCGGGATCTCCGGGCCGAACAGCATTACCGCAGGCGTTCCGGCCGTACGGACCGGGCGCCGCCTGGTGTTAAGCAGCGCGCAGGAGGCGTCCATGCACAGTTCCTCCGCGAAGGAGGCCAGGGCCGAGTAAAGGCCCGGGTCGCCGGTGAAAAGGATGTTCTTGTGGAGGAGCGCCGGCAGGGCCGGGGCGATGACCGCGGCCGTCCGCCTGGCTTCCTCGCGCAGGGCTACCGGCAGCTCCCCGCGGAGCCCGGCCGCCCGGGTTATGGTCCGAAGCCAGTCGAGGGTCCCCTGCAGACCCAGCGGCAGCCCTGTCTCCACGAGCGGGGCGCCGAACCTTTCGGACAGCGCCTTCGCCGTCTTCCTGCCGTGCGGCAGGGAAACTACCAGCCCCGCTTGCGCGGCGCGGGCGAGCTCCGCGCAATCGCCGCCGGAAGGCCAGACAGAGACCGTCTCAAGCCCGGCCGCCGCCAGCAGCCGCCGCAGCTCGGCCAGGTTGGCCGAGTGGTCGAATTCGTTGCGGTCCAGCATATAGCCGGCCAGCACTACCGCGCGCCGGCGCTTTATAGCTTTGCGGGGCGCGGGGAGCGACCGGGCCAGCGCGGCCAGCGTCTCGTCGTAGCCGTCCAGCCAGTCCAGCTCCAGCGACTTGGCGGGGACATAGGCCACCGGCGTCCTGGCGGACGCGGCGGCGGCTATCCCCGCGTAATCCACGCCGGAGATCCTGCTGAAAGGCAGCGCCGTCAGCACTACCGCGCCGAATTGCCCCGAGGCGGCCACCTTCCCGACAAGCGTGGTTATCTTCGTGTCCGGGCTGCGGTCGGAAGAGACCGGGTGGGCCATCGTGCAGAGGATCCTGTGCCGCCCTTCGCCCGACAGCAGCGTGGAAAAAAGGTCGTGGTTGCCCCAGATGAGGTCCGCCTTCTGCATGATGCAGTCAGGCCCGTCCACCACCACGCAGACGTCCTTGACCGCGTTGGCCGCCAGGTAAACGCCCAGCAGGTACGGGAGCACGTAGGTCCTTGAAAATTCGCCGTCAGCGGAGGTATCGTTCATTGAAATTCCATTTGCAGAGCCTGAGCAGCCGCCTGGCGGTTTCCAGCGCTCCGTCGTAGCCCGGCTCGAAGACGGCGGGGGACAGCACGTTCCTGCCGGCGGAGACTATCCGCCGGTCGGCGACGATATCCGAATAGACCAGCCGCATTTTGCGGTCTCCGGCCAGGGCGGCGGCCAGCTGGGCCGGCGTCCGGAAAAGAACGGCCGTCACGCGGGCGCGGCTGAACCTGGCGCGGAGTTCCTGCGTCCGCCGCTCAGCCTTCTTTTCTGCTTCCTTGTCCGGCGCGTACAGCATCAGCCTGAGGGCGAAGCCCGCCTCGGCCATGAAGCCGAGAACGGGGAACCTGTCCGAAAGAAGGACGGGCAGCTCGTCGGGCGCGGCGACGAAGCCGGCGGTGAACGCGGAGCAGCCGGCCGCCAGCCCGCGCCGCAGGGCCGCGGCGGCGCCGCCGCGCGGCGGGCGCGGCGCGGGCCGGCCCAGGGCCGAGTAGACGCCGGCCAGCCACCTGGAGGTGGCCGCGAAACCGTAAGGCGCCGGCGGCGACACCCACTTTATGCCGCGCCGCTCGAAAGCCCGCACCAGTACCGGCTCAGGCTCCGGCAGGATCTGCAGCCTGGCCGAGAGGATATCGGCGTAGAGGTCGTCCGAAGGGGCCGTTATCGTAAGGCCGCCGCTTTCCAGCAGCGCGGAAAGCGGCTTCCGGGGATCGCCGAAGTTTATAAAATTCACGTCGCGGGAAGGCTTGCGCCGGCCGCGGGAAGACAGTTCTTTCTCCACGAAGTCCGCGCGCGCGGCCGTCTTGGCGGGGGCATGGACCGAAATGCTGTTGCAGCTCTCGATGAAGACGTTTATGCCCGTTCTTTCGGAAACGCGCTCCACCGGGGCGCGCACGTCGCCCGCTACCATGTGGGCGGGGCAGCACATATAAAGCTCTACGTGCCCGCTTTTCCCGGTCCTGCCGGCGGCGACGTTGAGGGCTTTCTCTATCTTCGCCTCGTCCCCGGCGAACGCGTCCTGGGCATCGAAACCGGTGCTGAAGACGTTCTTTTCCTGCTTGGGCAGGCGCGGGACGGGGGAAGTGCCCGGGCTGCCCGCGAGGCCGCCCCAGGTCTGGAACATGCTCAGCGGCGTTACGTTATAGAAGGCGAAGCGGCATTCGATGTCGCCGTGCTCGACTATCGGGAAGCCAGGCGGGATGAATTTGCCGTCGCAGTTCGAGAAAAGGAATTTCTGCCATTGGCCGAAGGCGTAATAAGGCCGCTCCGGCGGGCCGTCCCCGGCGGTGTTCCCGGAGAGGTTGTAGGTCATCACGCTGCCGTAAAAGCTTTCGCTGCCGCAGAACGCGGCCACGAAATCGTCGAAGCGCAGGGGCCGGAGCCGGCGCGCCGCCGCCTGGACCTTGCCCGTGAGTTCGCCGTCCACGTCCTTCTCGTCGGGGGCGACGCAGATGCCCCAGTCGTTGACGAGCTGCATTCCCTCGGCGCACCTGCCCGCGGGGACTATGAATACCCTAAGTTCGCGGCCGTCCAGCCCCAGGCGGCAGAGCACCTGGCCGCCGGCTATGCCCGAAAGCTTGAAACCCATTTCGTCCAGCAGCTCCCGCATCTCGACGGGGGAGAGCCCGGACCGGGGGGCAGCGGGGCCCGCCCGCGGGGCCGGCGGCCTGCGCTTTACGGCCTCTCCTTTGAGGAAGGCGAAGATCTCGGGGTCGGACAGGGCCCGGCAGGGGGCGGCCGGCGGCCTGGCCGAAGCGATCGCCCGGCTCAGGGCGCGCAGGCGCCTGGCGGCGTCGCTGTGCGGGGCGTGGAGCACCGCTACGCGCTGGGCCTTCTCCGCGCGCGTGATCTCGGCGCTGCGCAGCACCACGCCCAGCACCTTCGTGTTTACCGCCCTGGCGAAATCCTGCACTATTTTAAGGCCGTCCGCGTTCTTGAGGTTGGCGGCCAGGCCGGCCAGGTAAACCCCGTTGCGGGAATAGTTCTCAACCATCTTTACCAGGCGGTTGGCGGCGTAGAGGGCCAGTATTTCCTCGGAGACGACTATCACGGCCTTTTGCGCGAAGCCGCGCCTGAGCGGGGCCGCGAACCCGCCGCAGACCACGTCGCCCAGCACGTCGAAGATCACGGCGTCGTAGCGGTCCTTCTCCAGCAGGGCGACGGAGCGGATGGTGTCGAGCATGGCGCTTATTCCCGCGCCGGCGCAGCCCAGCCCGGGGTCGGGGCCGCCGGCCTCGATGCAGAAAACGCCGTTTACCGGGGAAGGGTGGATGCTCTTGCGGAGGGTCTCCTCGTCCTCGAGGAGCCCGGAGGAGGTGAAGGGCGGGATGCCCCGGCCCATCAGGGAGACCGAAGAATCCATTTTCGGGTCGCAGCCCACGTGGAGGATCCTGGCGCTGCCCTGGGCGAGCGCCGCGGTAACGTTGGAGGCGATGGTGCTTTTGCCGATGCCGCCTTTGCCGAAGAAAACTATGTTTTCCATTAGATGTTTCCGGGCCGGCGGCTGTGCGGCTGAATTATCAATTATACTTAGTTTAAGCGGGCGGGCTCAAGCGCGCGGCCGGCAATCCGCAAAATGCTAAAATTAAGTTTTGCCGGGCAGCGGCCGGGCCAAAGCGCATATGTCCAACGTCTGGGAACTTTTAAGCAGATTCGAATTTATCGGGCGGCTGGTGAACGCCGACCTCGGCGGGGTCAGCCTGTACTACGTTTATATAGCGCTGCTGTTCGCCGGGTTCTGGCCCGGGCTGATCTACCTGCTGGTGAAGAACCGCAGGGAGCTGCTCCCGAAGCTGTTCCCGGGCCCCTGCCTGCTGCTGGCGCTTGGGTTGGCGGCTTTTTTCTTTCTCTTCGGCGGGAACAATAATATCTATTCGGCCCCTTCCTACGAGGTGCAGAACCTCGCCGACGCGGCGGCCGCGGTCGGCGCCGGGGAGCTTGCGCCTGTCGTCCGCCAGACCCGCATAGTCCCGCTGATCTTCGGCGCCGTGCTGTATTTCTCCAATCTCCAGGTCCTGAAGGTCCTGCTGTGGGGCTTACTGGGGTTGTTCTACTCGGTCTGGGCGCTGATACTGTCGGACGTGTTCGGCTTCAGCAACAAGTTAGTGGTCCCGCTGCTGTGCCTGGCGGCCGTAGCGCACGTGAAAACTTTTTACTTCTTCTCCGCCTATGCCATTTTCGCCCTCTGCTTTTCCGCGCTGTTCCTCTACAGCCTCCTGGCTATCGTTAAAAAGCCGCCGGAAGAGGTTTCCTTCCTGCGTTTGTCGCAGCCGGTCTACCTCATCCTGCTGGCCTCCCTGTTCAGGCAGGAAAGCGTGGTCCTGTTCCTGGTATATTTCACGGGCATGGCTTTCGCCGGGAAGGCTTTGTTCAAAAAAGCGCTCCTCAGCCTGCTGGCCGGGGCGGTGCTGTATCTCCCTTTTCTTTACCGCGACTGGACCCACGAGGAGAACCAGGTCCTCAGCTACAGCTGGAACCAGGAGCTGGTCGAACAGGTCTACTCCGCGCCTCCCGGCGCGCAGGACTTCTCTGGGGTGGCGGCTGCGGACGGCCTGCTTCTTAACGCCGCCACCAATATCAAGAACGGCAGCCGGGGGGGCATGGGCAGGCAGGAGTTCGTCGACGCGGTCAGGCTTGCCTACTTCGCCCCGCAGCCTTCTCTCCGGAACGTCTGGTATAACCTGAAATACAGGTCGGGCCTGTTCCTGCTTTTGACCGCGGCCTGGCTGGCGGTCCTGCTGGCGGGCCTCCTGAACCTGCGCTATCTGCGCGGCGAACTGAAATACCTGGCCGTACTCGCGGCGTATATCTGTTCCCTGTTCCTGATCTATCACCTGGCGAACATGGCGGTGATGATAGGGCTGTCTTACAATTACCTGGTCCCCGCCTACCTCGCCTTCTGCCTGATAGTAGCGAGGAGCGTTTACAGGGGGAGGGCCGGCGCCGTATGAAGAGGAAGCTCCTGCTCTTTATCCCCATGTATAACTGCGAAAAGCAGATAAAGCGGGTCCTTGCTAAGGTGGACTCCGGGGTCCGGGAATATCTCACGGAGATACTGGTAGCGGATAACGGCAGCGCGGACGGGTCCGTCGACAGCGCCCGGCTGGCTTTGAGCGGGATAAAGGGCGTCCGGACCGTGCTGATAAAGAACAAAAAAAATTACAGCCTGGGCGGGTCGCTGAAGCTCGCTTTTAAATATTGCCTGGACAATAATTTCGATCATTGCCTGGTGCTGCACGGCGACGACCAGGCCGATATCGGGGATATCCTGCCCTATCTGCGGGACGAGAAATTCTTTTCGTATGATTGCGCGTTCGGTTCCCGGTTCGATACGCGGTCCAGGCTCCGCGGCTATTCCAGGACCAGGACCCTGGGCAACAAAGCGCTTAATCTCCTGACGTCCCTGGCGGCGGGCCGCAAAGTAACGGACCTGGGCTCCGGGCTGCAGCTGTATTCGGCGGCGTATTTAAAGGGCGGGTCCTACCTGCGTTTCCCCGACAATCTTTCTTTCGAGGTGTACCTGCTGTTCCACTGCCTGTGGACCGGGGCGAAGTTCGTATTTTTCCCTATCAGCTGGACCGAAGAGGACCAGAAAAGCAATGCCAGGTCTTTCCGGCAGGGGCTGGAAATATTATTCCTTTTGCTGAAATGCCTGGTGAACCCTAAACACCTCTCCGCTCCGGGCCCTTCCGCCGGGATAGAATATTCGTACGATATAATCTATTCGCGCGAGCCCTGATCGCGGCCCCCGCGTCCTTGCGACGAACTGTTTCGGGATCTACCGCACTTCATTCTCCGGCTTCCCGCCGAGCAAAGCCTTCAGGTTCTGCTTGAGCCTGGCTTCGAAGACCGAACTTGAGGAATTCCAGAACAGGACGGCCTTGCAGAACTCCAGCGGGTGCGTCAGGTAATGCACCGCGTAGAAGAGCAGGGTGCCCGAGAGCTGGTACAGGGAAAGCTCGAGGGGCCCGGCGGCGCCGCAGTAGCGGTTCCTGTTGCCTGAAAAAAGGTTAAGCCCGAGGGAATTGAAATAGGCGTCGTTCAGCTCCGGGATGAGCTTGCGCCGCCGCAGGTCCTCGAAATATGCCGAACCGGGGTAGGGGGAGAACTGGAAAATGGGCGCGTCGCTGACGCCCGCCAGCGCCAGGCGCAGCTGCAGGAGCAGGGTCCTGAAGATCTGCCGTCTTGTTTCTCCCGGAAAGCCGATCACCAGGTTCGCCTTGACCCCGAGCTTGTGTTTCCTGGCGGCTTTTACGGCCCTGTGCAGGTCCGCCAGGTCCAGCTTTTTGTCCACAGCCCGCAGCGTCTCCGGGGAGCCGCTTTCCGGGGCGAAACCGAGGTAGCGGCACCCGGCGGCGCCGGCCAGCGCGACAAGTTCCTCGTCGAGGGACTCGACGCGGGTGCCCGAGGCCATCTGCCAGCGCGCTTTTACTTTGCGCGCGAGCATCAGCCCGCAGAAGTCGCGCAGCCACTGCCGCCCCGTTACGGGGGACGGGTCGTAGAAATCGACGCACTGCACGTTATATTTCTCCACGTACAACTCTATCTCCCGCACTACGTCTTCAGGCGGTCTCTGCTCGTGGCGGGCGCCCCACATCCGCGCGTTGGAACAGAACCTGCAGGCATACGGGCAGCCCCTGCTGGCCAGGACGGGCAGCGTCCTGCCCAGGTACGGGCCGTGCGAGACTTTGGCTTTGAAATAATTCTCTATCGGCACGGCGTCCCAGGCGGGCAGCGGCAGGTCGCCGGCCCTGAGCCGTTCTCTCTGCGGTGTTATTACTATCGAGGCGCCGCGCCTGAAGGCGATGCCGTTCACCCCGCCGGTGCCGGCGCCGCGCGAAATGGCCTCCAGCAGTTCCCTTAAGGTCTCCTCGCCCTCGCCGATCACGGCCAGGTCCAGGCCCGGGGCCTGGGCGAGGACCAGTTCCGGCAGGGCCGAAACATGTTCGCCCCCGGCGATAAGGACCGCGCCCGGAAAGGCCCGGCGCAGGCCCGCCAACATTTCCCTGTAGAAAGGCCATTCGGAAGAGAACATGCAGGAGATGCCGATGACGTCCGTTCCGGGCGGGATCCTGGCCAGCATGTTTTCCGGGGACAAACCGCGGTATTTCAGCCTTTTACCGCCGAGGGTCCCGACGTGTTCAGGGGCCTCGCCCAGGCAGTCCACTACCGTTACGGGAAAGCCGTGCAGCTCGGCGTAAGCCGCCAGGCAGGCCAGGGACAAAGGGGGGGCGACGGAGGAGACATTGAACTGTCCTTCCGGCATCACTGTGGGAAAACGCAGCAGGACGGTACGCATGATCTAATTCGCCCGGAAGTTGAAAGTAGTGACCGTCCGCCACGGCCGGGCCGCGCGGCCGGGCTGCTTTCCGGCCGGGGCGAAATAGGCCTTTTCCGACAGCAGCAGCGGATAGGGGATAAGAGGGTTGGAGAGTTTCACCAGCTTGCCGCCGCAGGAATGGGCGCAGCGGGAGTTGTAGTGTTTTTCGAACGGGCAGAACGTGGTAACGGACCTGAACGCCGGCCCGGGGTGCCAGGAAACGGCTAGCCCCAGCGCGGCGGCGGCGGCCGCCCGTTGCGGGGCGTCGGTTTCCGCGGAGGCAAGGCCGTGCTCACGGATGAAGCCTGACGCCCAGGCCGCGTCGGTGCGCGTAAGTTCGGTCGTCAGCAGCCTGCCGGACGATAATTTAAAAGGCCCGGTCTTTTTCAGCAGGGGGAAGATGCCCCAGTCGTTAGCGACTACCTCCGCCACGAGCCTCGTCCCCCTGAGGGCCCTGAAGAGGGTCTCCCAGCGCCGCAGGCCGCTGTCAGTGAGTATCGACGTCGCCAGGGAGAGCCCGACGCCCGGGAAAGCGCGCGCCAGCCTTTTGAGCAGCGACAGGGCGGGCACCTGGTTCTGGCAGAATTCGCTCCCCACGATGAGCGCGGCAAAGCCCGCGCCCGGCAGCTTCCGCCCGGAAAGCAGGCTTTCAGCCTCGGAGGGGGTAATAAGTAAAGCTTTTTCCATATTCCATCGGCTTCGTGTCCAGTTCCAGCCCGCGCTTGACGAACGCGGCGCGCGCCAGGCCCCTGTCCAGCAGGTCCAGCAGGTAGCGCGCCTTTAAAAAGAGGTCGGCCTCCCGCCGGGTGTTCGGCCAGCGGGCCACCTTCAGGTAGCCGGCCCCGGCCTTGTAAAAGTCGTATAGCGCGTTGAGCCGGAACTCCTGGCCGGGCATCGGCATGAAATAGTCCCCCTGCGGGCTCATGAACGGGAGCAGGCAGGGATAATCCTCGAACAGGGCCGTCTTTTTGCTCCCGTCGTGAGGGCAGGGCAGGAAGCAGTGGGAATCCACGTTCACGCTGTAGTAAAGCGGCAGGCAGAAGATCTCGGTCTCTATCCCCAGGCGGTTGGCCAGCAGCGCGCGGGCGTTGTCCGGCGTCATCTGTATCGGCAGCACCACCCGCGAAATGCCCAGCCCCGCGAAGAATTCCAGGGTCGGGGTGTTGAAGCAGTTCACCAGCGTGCTGAGCGTGAAATGCGTGCGGAATCTTTCGCGCTTGAAATAGGCCAGCAGCGCCGGGTCGCTGATGATCGCCCCGGCCAGGCCCTTGTCGGTCAGCCGCGCCAGCAGTCTCAGCGTTTTAAGATAGTCGCTCCTGCGCAGCATCAGGTTCGCGGCCAGGTACACCTTCCTGCCGAGGCCGCCCGCCAGCCGTATGACCCGCTCGATCTCGGCGGCGCTCGAGAAATTCTCGCAGAAAGGACGGTTATTCGGGATAGTGAACAGGCCGCAGTAGACCGAGTCCGCGCCGTTGGCGAAGAAATATTCCGCTTCGCGGAAGGATTTAATTCCTACTATTGTCTTCATGCCGGATCCCGGGGAAATCTTTCCCCGGTGTCACCGCGACCTAGTATACAAAATCCCCCGCCGCCGATGGCAATCGCCTTGTGCTGCGCGCGCTTAATCTTATAACATAAGTCCTGCAACACCATGATAAACGTAAAGATATCGGCTTGCGCGCCGGGCCTGATAGGGGCCTGCCTGCTCCTGTCCTGCGGGCCCGGGCCCGCCAGGGACGGGGATCCCTGCGGGGACGCATCCCCGTTCTTCGCCGAGGCCCCGGGCGGGACGGGCGTTTTCCGGCCCGTCAGGGCCTCCGCCTTTCCCGGAGAATTTTCCATGCCCAAGCCCGCCGGGCTGAAGCGGGTCTTCGTCGCCGGAGGGGCCGCGGCCGTTCTGCTGGGGCCCGGCGGCAGGGTGCCCGGGGACGCTAAAGCCGGCGCCCGCGCGGACGTCGAAGTGATCAACTGCGGCATAAACGGTTACGGCGGGGCGCCGGTAAAGGACGTCCTGGGTGAGGCCGTTAAGTACAGCCCCGACCTGCTGGTCGTACTGGGGGACGCCCGGGAGCTGCCCGCCCGCCTGCAATGCGCCGGCTCCTCCGGCGCGCTTCGCCGCGCCGGCTACAGGCTGCTGGAGTTATATTATTCCTGGAAATACGATCCGCGGCGGGCCTCGGCCCTGGTGTCGGTTAAAATACAGGAAGCGGCGCTAAAGGCGTCGGCCCGGGCGGCGAAAAAAGCCGGGATACCTGCGGTCTTCTGCACCTTGCCGGTGAATATAAAGGACATGCCCCCGGCCGTACCGCTTCCCCTGGCCGAGCAGGGCTTCGCTTACGGCTACAGGCTTTTTTACGAAAAAAAATACCAGGCCGCCCTGGATAAATTCTCCGCCTCCCCGGCGGCAGGCGCGGGGCATGCCATGGTAAATTATTACATCGCCAAAACCCTGGAAAAGCTGGGCAGGACCGCGGAGGCCGGGCCTCACTACCTGACGGCGCTGAGCTCGCGCCTGGACATGTCGGGAACGGCCGGCGACCGCAACGCCATGATAAAACGCGTGGCGGCCGCGGAGGGCGCCTGCGTGGCCGACCTCGGCGCTCTTTTCCTGAGGCTATCCTGGGACGGGCTGCCGGGCTTCCGGGAATTCACCGACGAGGCGCATTGGCGTCCCGGGTACAACAAGGCGGTCTGGGGGGAGATCTCCCGGGCGGCGGGCGCCTGCGGCCTTGAGGGGCTCGGCGGGCCGCTTGCCCCCGGAGCCTCCGAGCCGGCGCGGCTTGACGCCGCCAAAAGGCTTACCTATGCCGCCGCCCTGGTAGACGGGAAGGAACTTAACGAGGCGGCTTTGGCCGAGCTTTCCTACATCGGAGAAAAAGTCCCGGGCCTGCTCAAAGAGGCCGCCGTTTCCGCGGGCGCTCTTGCCGGGCTCCTCGTGCGCGGCAGCGGGCCCGCGCCGGACCCGGCCGCGCTGCGGATGGTTTTTCCTTTATTCCTGGCGCACCTGGCGGAGGCGGACAGGCGCGCCGGGAATTATGACGGCGCCCTCGCTTTGTGTAAAAGGGCCCTGTTCCTGAACCCCGGTCATGCGGCTTTAAGGCTTGAGCATGCCCAGATCCTGGCCGGAATGGGAAGGCTGAAAGAAGCGGAGTCGGAATTTACCGCCCTGCTGGACGCCGGCGATTTCAAGGAAGCCGAATCCCTCGGGCGCGCGTACGGGGTCATCGTTTCAGCCCATAAGGACACGGACCCCCGGCTGGAACCGGAAGCCCCGCCGAAGGAAAAGACCAAAGGGGAAAAACTTATCGAGAGCTGCTTCTCCCCGGCAAAGGAGAAGGCTGCCAGGGGCGTCGCGCTGCAGGCCTGCCAGTCGGTAGTTTACCTTTCCGGTTCCGGCGAGCTGCGCGACGAGCGCGAAGCCGGCGTCCTCGAAAGCGACGCTTCGTACCAGAGCTCTAAACTGCTTGCCGCGCTCGGCCGCGCCGAGGAGGCCCGCGAGGCCCTGCTCTGGACCGTCGCCAACGCCCCCGCTTCCTGGCCCGGCCTCGCAAAGGCCCGCCGCGAGGTCCAAGAGGACGGTTCCCCGCGCTGAAGCCGCCCCGCAAATGACAACTCCAACACACGTTCCCCCGGCAGGGGAAAAAAAGCCGCCGCTCTCCCGGCCGGCGGCCCGGAAGGCCCTGGCGCTGGCCCTGGGAATTATTTTCGCGCTTTTCAGCGCGGAGGCGGCGCTGCGCCTGGGCGGTTTCTTTTACCGCGCCTCCCAGGAAAAGCGCAACAGCCTTGCCGTAGGGCGCGAGGGTTACCGCATCATGTGCCTGGGCGAATCGACCACCGCCGGAGGCAAAGGCTCCTGGCCCTTCCTGCTGGAGGATACGCTCGCAAAACGCTACCCGGCCCTCCGGTTCAGCGTGGTGAATAAAGGGGTCCCGGCGGTCAACACTACCGACATCCTGCGCGAGCTTGAAAAGAACCTCGACGAGGTCCGGCCGGACCTGGTGATAGCGATGATGGGCATGAACGACGGCTTTGTCCGGTATTACGAAGGCGTCAGCGATCCCGGCAGCCCCCTGTTCAGGCACCTCCGTGTATACAAACTGTTCAAGCTGCTGCTCAATAAAGAAAAAGCCGAGCGGCCGCTGCCGGTGCGGGTGGCGCCGCAGGTATCGCGCGCGCCGGCGCTGATGGACCCTTACGGGCCGTACCATGACGGTACGCTGGACATTACCCGGCACGAGAAGGAACTTCTCCAGAAGATAGAGCGCGACCCGCGCGACGCCGCTTCCCTGTACCTGCTGGGCCGGTACTGGGTGCTGCACAAGTCCTGGCGGGAGACGGGGACGGACCAGAGCGGGAAGGGAAAGGACCTGCTGCTGCGGGCGGAGAAACTGGAACCAAATAATTCTTTCGTGGCGTGGACGCTCGGGATGTATTACCTGCTTATCCGGAATGACGCCGGGCGCGGCCTCCCGTACCTGCAGAAGGCGGCCGAGCTTAACCCGACGGGGGAGAACTGGACCTACCTCGGAAGGGCTTATAAATTCCAGGGCCGGCGAGAGAAAGCGGAAGCCGCGATGCTCCGGGCGCTGGCCCCCGAAAACCCGCTGGAGGTGCGGGAGGAAGCAATCCTCGAGCTTTCCTGGATGTACATCGCCGACAAGGATTATTTAAAAGCGGAGAAACTGCTGCAGAAAGCGCGTTCGCTGGACCCGTACAACGAGAAGGTCTCCGGCGCGCTGGCCAGCCTTTACACCGAGAGCGGGCGCCCCGCCCTGGCTGCCGGGTACGCGCAGAAGCTTTCTTCTACCCGCGCCCTGTTCACGTATAAGACGCGGACCAATTTCCGCGAACTCCGCCGCATACTGAAGGAACGCGGCATCCGGCTCGCGGTGATGCAGTATCCCCTGTGCGACCCGGCCCCCCTGAAGGCGCTCTTCGAGGAGCCCGGCGATATTATTTTTATCGCGAACGAGCGGACTTTCAGGAAGGCGGTAAATGAAAAGGGCTATACCTATTACTTCCAGGACATGTTCGCGGGGAATTTCGGCCACTGCACCGGGGCCGGGAACGAGCTGATAGCGGCCAATGCCGCCGACGCACTGGCCGGCTATCTCGGCAGGTGAAGCCCTTCGCCCGGGCCGGTCATTTCGCCGCGCCCCGCCTCACTAAACCTTTTTTAGCCAGGACGTCCGCGACCTGCTCCGCCATTATGCGGTAGCCGCGCGCCGAGCAATGCGGGTCCTTGTACGCGAAGTAGTCGTCCCGGCGGCCGGCCGCCACGAATTTTGAGAATACAAAAGCCTGGTCCGCGAACGGCAGCGAGCGGGCGGCGGCCGCCCGGCGCAGCAGGTCCGAGGCGGTGACCGCTTCTTTAAGTTCAGCGCTTGGATAGTTCTGGAAGATGAGCGCCGTGCCGTGCGCCGAGGCCAGCCCGGAGATCTCGTCCAGGTCCAGCTTTATCCAGGCGGGCACGTCGTAGTTCCCGGATAGCAGGGCCGCGGTCCCGCCGCCGGTGCGCAGCGCGCCCAGCCTCATCCATCTCTCGGCCTCCGCGCGGTCCTTGCCGAGGGCGTTGCTTATCCCGATATAGACGAGCGGGTCGCCGGGGTCCTCGTCGGCCGCTTTTTTCAGCCATTCCAGCGCCTCCACCGGCCTGAAGGTGTTAAGGTAGGTGAAGCCGACGCTTTTCAGGGCGTCCATATCCTGGGGACATTTGCGGACCGCGGTCTTGCAGACCTCCAGTATCCCGTCGATGTCCTTGAACTCCTTCATCTTTTCTATGCAAAGGCCGTGCTCCGGCACGCCGCGGCACCGCAGCCGGCGTTCTTCTTTCCTGCGCGCGGCCCTGTCCGCGGCCCGGCGCGAAACTTCCCGCCAGAGGAGCTTTGCCAGGCGCGCTACGCGCACACGGTCCAGCGCCTCCGGGCGGCGCGGGCCCTTGTCGTCGCGGTAGCCCCAGTAGTTCCAGAAGTTGTTGAGGCCGGACAGCAGGATTACCGCGTCGGGGCGGACTTTATCCAGCGCCTGCGGCAGCCGGTCGAGGAGCTGGGCCGTGTTCTGGCCGGACTCGCCGAAGTTCACAACGCTGAAAGCCTGCCCGGGAAATCTTTCCTTAAGCACGTTCTCGAGCTGGCGCGGGTAACTGCTCTCCGCCGGGGCTCCGGCCCCGTACGTGAAGGAGTCTCCCACGCAGAGCACGGTGTAGGCCCCGTCCTGCCCGCGGGCGGACAGGCGGGCCGCGTAACGGCTTCCGAACAGCCGCAGCGAGACTTCGAGGCAGAGCGTCAGGAGCAGGGCGCCGGCCAGGAAGGCCGCCAGTTTGACGACAAAGCTTTTTAAACCTTTAGTCATGGCCGGCCGCCTTTTCAGGGCGCGGCCCCGCGCGCGCGGGGACCGGCAGCTCCGCGAGGGGGAAGATGCGGGTCTTTATTATGGCATCCGCCGCGTTGGCGGCCATGATGCCGTAACCCTCGGCGGTGCAATGGCCGAACGTGTCCGCGTTGAACAGGTTGCGGCCGCCGGCCGTCAGCTTCTCGAAAACGGAATAGTTGTCCACCAGCGGCACCGACTTCTTCCGGGCTATCTCGGCGTAGTTTTCCGGGAGATAGGCCCAGAGGGTCTTGTTGCGCACCGGGTAATTCTGCAGGATGACCGGGATGCCCTTTTCCCGGCAGATGTCTATTATCTTTTCCAGGTCGTGGGAAAGCCACCTGGAAAAGTCCCGGGCGGGCTGCGGTTCGCCCTGCAGGTTCGGATAGAGAGCGTGCAGCGGGCAGTCGGCCGGGGCCTGCAGTCCCTTCGCGCGCCAGGCGGCCGCTTCGGCGCTGTTCCCGGCGGCCTCGTACAGCCTGGCCAGGTCCCAGCAGATAAAGGCGTTCTCAGGGTCCAGCAGCGCCGCTTCTTTCAACCGGTCGATGGCCCCGGGCCGGTCTCCGTTTCCCGCCGCCGCGTCGGCCTGCCGGTAATGTTCCGAGATCGCGGCGTCGGCGGCTTTGGGCAGGCACTGCCCGGCGGCCATTTTCCCGCGGCCGCGGCCGGGCTCTGCCGCCGCTGGATTGCCGCCGGCCCCGCCGGGCAGCAGCAGGCTTATCAGTTTTACCACCCTGATGGTATAAAGCCGGTCCGCCAGGCGCGCCCACCAGCCCGTGTAGAGGAAGGAGCGGTAGCCGTAATAGTTCCAGCTGTTCGCCCCGCCGGCCAGGAGGAGGACCAGGGCGGGTCTGGCTTCGGCAAGATCGCCCTCCAGCGCCCGCAGTATCTGCGAGGTGTTCTGGCCGGGGACTCCCGCGTTGATCACGGTGAAAGCCAGGCCCTCCCTGTTGCGGTTGAGGAGATGCTCCAGCTGCCCGGGGTAGCTCTGGTCCGTGCTGAGCGAAAAATTATAGGTGAAGGAGTCCCCCAGGCACAGGATCCTGTAGCCGGGCGCGCCGGGGCGCGCCTCCGCCTTGTTCCAGGCGGAGCCGGTCAGCCTGAGCGCCGCCTCGGCCAGGAGCAGGGCGGCGGCGAAGCCGAGCGCAAGGGCCAGCAGTCTGTGCTTCATCGCTTCGGGGGAGCCTCCGGCCGGTATTGCCGGACCGTTCCCAGTTCCTCTATGGCCCGCGGAAAGTTCTTCCGGAAAAAGAATTCCGTGTCCTTGCCGCCCAGCTCGCGCGCCAGGCCCGCGGCCGCCGCGGTCTCTCCCCGGGCGAGCGCTTCTATAAGGGCGCGGTGTTCCGGCGGAACTTTCGCGCCGGAGAGCTTCTCTATCTTCGCCAGCTCGGCCGCCGCCGCGGTCTTTTTCTTTTCCGCCGCGTAGGAAAGCGCCAGGAAGTACTTGCAGTTAAGGCAGGAGGGATCGGCGGCCGCCGCCCGGCCGAACTGCAGGGCCGCTTCGCTGTAATTGCCCGCGTCGAAAGCGCAGGCGCCGTCCATGGTTTTAAGGAAAGCCGCGTCGCGTCCCGAAACGTCGAGGCTGAAGAAACCAGCCGTCACCGGGAGCGGCTCCGTCGTTTCGGTGACAGAGCCCTCGATAGCGGTGTAAAAGGAATGTTTGAAATCGACGGCTTTCCAGGCGGAGCCCGGCGGGCCGGGGAGCAGCGGCGCCTGCCGGAGCGGGCCGGCCCCGGAATCCCTGAAGACCAGGTTTTCCGGCGAGACGTACTTCAGCAGCTTTTGCCCCGCGCCGCGGTCGCAGTCCGGCATCAGCGGGAAATATTTCCGCACCACGTCGGCCCGGGTGTTAGCCCTGGAGCGTACCGGGTACACCGCCAGGGCGTCCGGCGGCCATTCCCGCCGCGCCTGCATCAGGAATTCCAGTTCCCTGTCGTTGGTGCGCAATTCCCGGTTGAAGCCGACCGCGGCGCGCGCGTTGAGCACGGCGTAGTGGGCGGCCGCCAGCACGCAAAGCGCGGTAAAAAAGCCCTTCGCGCGGGCGCCCGCGGCGCGTTCGAACCCGTCCAGGCCCGCGGCGAAGAGGAACGCGAACGGCAGGAAAAAATACAGCTGGTGGCGCATGAAATGCAGCGGGTAGAAATCCAGCGGCTGGAAAATAACGGAAAAATAACCCGCCCACGCCGACAATAGCGCGAGGGCTCCCAGCCTGCGCCTGCAGCTTTCCCGGTCGGCCAGGCAGCCGGCCGCAATGCCCGCTGCAATAAAGAGGAACAGCGCCGCGCAAAGCGCGTAGCAGGCGGGGGGGATGGAGTGATCTATGAGCTTGCGGATCCCCTGCAGGTGCGGCGCCCAGCCCGTCATCGTTCCCAGGTTCCTGGCCCCCAGCTGGTACAGCAGGTTGAAAAGCGGCTGGATATCCCCGCCGACCTGCCTGACCGGGCTGGGGTTGAGCGTGTGCCGGGCCCAGGCCGCGGCCAGCAGGACGCCCGCCGCGATCACCGCGAGGTTGGCGGGTTTAAGGAAGAACCTGTTGCCCCTGGCGGCTTTTACGGCGATGAGGCCCGCTATAAGGAGCAGGCAGGCCGGCAAGAATTCTATCCTGGCGCCGATCACCAGCACCAGGGAGGAAGCTATCCAGGCGGTGCCGTATACCCCCGGGCCCTCTTTCGAGGCGTAGGCGTCGAAGATCGACAGCAGGCATAACAGCATGATGAAAATGTTAGAGGAGGTGGTGGAGAACGAGGAGGCGTTTAGAAGGGAAAGGAAATTCAGGAAGAAAAATGCCGCCGAGACCGCGGAGACCAGGATGCCCGCCCCCAGGCGGCGCAGGCCCGTGAAGAACAGGAATAGGGAAAAGACCGGCAGCAGCCGGTTCTTCCACAGCACGGCGAAAATGGACTTGCCGCTGGCGTAGTCCGAGATCCCGTCGGTGAACAGGGGGGAAACCTCCTTGAACGTGAGCAGTATGCCGGGGCGGGAAGTGAAGAACTCCTGGCCCAGGCACAGGAAATCGTGGTTGTTGTCGTAGCCGCCGCGCGCCGGCAGGAAGAACATAACGCCGACGGCCAGCGCGGCCAGCGCCCCCATCGACAGCCAGGCCCCCAGTTTTTCCGGCTCGTTCTCATGCCATTCCAGCGCGAAGAGCGCCAGGAAATAGATGTTCAGCGCCCAGCAGGCGGCGAGGCCGTAATATAGGATGTAGTTAAGGACCATATGCCAGCCGCCGGACAGGCGCTTGCGTGCTCCGGCGACAGTACAAATTATAACAATAAAGACCGGCGCGGTGCCGCCGCCCGGAAAGCGGCACCCGCTCCCGGGAAATTGTATATAATCGTTCTATAATCTATGGCCTTGAAAAGGGTGCTTGAGCCCGAACTGATGGAGACGGACCGCGACGCCCGCGAATACGGGAAGATCGACCACGCGGCCGCGGAGATGGAATTCGTAAGGGTCCTGTCGGAAGAGCTCGGCTTCGCCCGGGGCGGGCTGATCGACCTCGGCGCCGGCCCTTGCGGCATCCCCGTCGAGATCTGCCGGCGCATAAAGGGGGCGCGGGTCACGGCCGTGGAAATGGCCCTGCCGATGCTGAAGCTCGCTTCGGGGCGGATAGCCCGCAGCGGCTTTTCCGGCTGCATACGCCTGGTGCGGGCCGACGCCAAAGCCACCGGCCTTCCGCCCCGCTCCTTCGATTTCGCCGTCTGCAACAACCTGGCGCATCATATCGCGGACCCGCGCCTGCTGTTCCGGGAGATAGCCCGCCTGCTCCGCCCCGGCGGCGGCGTTCTCATCAGGGACCTCCGGCGCCCGCGGACCGCCCGGGAACTGGCCGACCGCATGGGGCATTGCTGCGGCGATACGCCCCGCCAGCGGGAACTGCTGCGCGGCTCGCTGCTGGCGGCGCTGCTGCCGGAAGAGGCCGCGGCCTTCGCCCGGAAGGCCGGGCTGAAGGGGCTTTCGCTGCGCGTAGAGGGCGACAGGCACTGGGAACTGCGGCGCGCGGTGGAGTGAAGCCCGCGCCGCTCTGCATAGTTTAATACAATCTCAATATGCGCGTTAAAAAGATCGCGTTCGTTTACGCCCCGGCCGTATTGAAGAGCACTCTCCTGCGCAGAAAGGGCTGGGGCACCATGCCGCCGCTCTGGGCGCTTTTCCTCGGCTCGTATCTCAGGAAGGCCCTGCCCGGGCTCAGGATAGACATCCTGGACCAGCAGATACTCGGGGGGGAGGAATTCGCGAAAAGGCTGAAGACCGGCAGGTACGATTTCGCCTGCTTCAGCCCCATTTTCCTCACTTACGCCGATAACCTCGGTTATGCCAGGCTGCTCAAGCGCAACGGCGCCTTCGTCGTTTTCGGCGGGAACTACGCCACGCCTCTCAAACGGGAGATACTGCTCAACAGGGGGCCCGGCTCCGCGGACCACTGCGTCGACGCGGTGGTGCAGTACGACGGCGAGCGGGCTTTGCTGGAGCTGGTGAAAGGCGCCGCTTTTTCGAAAATAAACAATCTCGTCTACCGCGCCGGCAGCGGGCAGATCGTGGAAAACCCGGTGGCGACGCCCGACGCCTCCGAACTGCCCGAGCTGGACTATTCCCTCGTCGACCTGGAGGAATATTTCTCGCGGCAGTCACCGTACGCCGGGAGGATCATCCCTTTTATCACGCAGCGGGGCTGCATGCGGGCCTCCAAAGCCGGGCGCTGCGTTTTCTGCAGCATCAAGGACAGGGGCTATCGCACTATCTCCCCGGACCTGCTCTGGAAGCGCATTGCCCGCCTGACGAAGCGCTACGGGATACGCGGCCTGTACGATTCCAGCGCCGATTTTATGGGCGGGAAAGAATGGTTCCGGGACTTCTGCGCGGGCGCCTCAGCCTGCCGGGAAAAGCCGGTGATGAAAGTGGCGCTGCGGCTGGACGACGTGACGGAGCGCAGCGCGAAGTCCCTGCGCTCGATAAACGTCCGCAACGCCATACTCGGCGTTGAATCATTCGACGACGGGATCCTGCGCCGCCTGCACAAGGGCTGCACCTGCGAGACCAACAAGCGGGGGATACTGACCCTGGCCAAAGCCGGCGTGGTCCCGGAGATGTACCTGCTGGCCGGCGCTCCCGGCGAGAGCGTTAAAAGCCTGAAGACGACTTTCCGGGAGCTTAACAGCCTCGACCTGCCGGCGCAGGCCTGGGAAACGGCCATCATCCACACGATGAACATGATCCCGGGCTCGGCCGTCTGGCACCAGCTCCTCGGCGTGGAGAAGAAATACGCCGGCGACGATATCTTCGATTTCAGGCGGATGTTCGAAGACTGGGTGGGCCATTTCTGTTCGGCCGGTTTTTCAGAGATACAGGAGATGAAGGCCGCGATCCGCAAGCTGATCGCGGTAAAAGCGCGCATCTGACGGCGGGCGTAACGGGAGAAAGATGAAAAAATACTCCGAATTCCTCAAAAAGGCCGAAGCTCTCGGCGCCGCCAAGGCGAAGATAATCCGCGCCGGCTCCGTAGTTACCGCCGAATGGGTGAGATGGCGCTGCCGGTACGGCTGCGACAGGTTCGGGGCCGCCCTCACCTGCCCGCCTCACGCGCCCGCCCCGGAAGTGACCCGTAAACTGCTGGACGGGTATAAGTACGGGCTGCTGTTCCGGGCTGAGCGGTGCCGCGAGATACGCCGCATAGCCCCGCTGCTGGAGCGGGAGGTTTTCCTGCGCGGCTTCTATAAGGCTTTCGCGCTGGCGGCCGGCCCGTGTTCCCTGTGCCGGTCCTGCGCGCCGGCCTGCCGGCACCCGGAGAAAGCCCGCCCCGCCATGGAAGCGTGCGGGATAGACGTCTTTGCGACGGTGCGCAAGAGCGGCATGCACCTGGAAGTTCTGGGGGACAGGAAGTCCGGGCAGGACTGCTACGGGCTCGTCCTTATCGAATAGCTTTTTTCGCCGCCGGCCAGCTTTCCGCGGCGGCCAGCACTTCGGGCAGGCAGCGCTTTACCGTCGTGAGGTCGCCGGCAAGCGACCCCGCTCCGCTCCCGGCGGAGGCCGAAGCCAGCAGCAGGTCCGCCGCGCGGCCCAGCAATTCCCTGCCGGGTTTTCCCGAGATCACGGCGTAGCCGCATGAGGGCGGCCTTGAGCGCAGCGAGACCACGAAGCGGGCGCTGCCGCTCTTCGCGTCCAGGCGCAGCGTGAAGCGCCCTTTCTCCGGCTCTGAACCCTCCGTTACCAGCCTGCCCCCGGCCGAGCCCAGCAGTTCCGCCAGCTCCCGGTTATAGCGGTCCTTCATGTCCGTTTCCTGCGAAGTGAGCAGGAAAAAATCGCCGTGCACGCGGTCGTCGCCGGGGTTGATCAGGGTGGCCTCGCTCCTGGCCATGACCGAACAGCCCAGGCGCGCGGCGCCTTTGCCCAGGCTGAAGCTTATGTTCTCCGGCGTGCTGCCCTCCAGCTCAATGGACACTCCCGCGCGGCGCAGCGCGGCGTTAAGCCCGGAGGAGGGCAGCCGGACCTGGGAGTTAAGGTGCGCGTAGGACTCGGCTATGTGAGGGTTCACCGTATAGGCGTCCTCATAAAGCCGCTCAATTTCTTTTTTCCGGCCGTGCCCCAGTACGCGGTACAGGTACATCAGCAGGTGGGAATCGTCCATCCTGGAGGCGGTAGGTTTCTGGCTGCCCTTCAGGTCGTCGATATAGCGGCGTATGTGCCGGTTGTTAAGCTCGTTCTGCCTGGCTTTCTCGCGCCAGGCCAGCCCGCCTTCCTCGTCGAACTCCGTCTGGCAGTAGAGCTTCATGGCGTCTTTAAGCTTGAACCCGAATTTTTCCGGGTCCTTGCTGAACGGCGAGCCGTCCGCCATGTGGAAGGAGCCTACGGTATAGGCGTTTATCAGGTCCTTGGTGTCCCGGAGCCAGGCTTCCAGCTCCTTTATGTCGGCGGCCGTTTCCGTGGGCATGCCGGTTATCAGCAGGACGTGGTTCCAGATGCCCGCCTTGTGCAGGTCTTCCAGGTTGCGGTTTATCTTGTCGACGGTAATGCCCTTGTTGATGTACTTTAGCATGCGCGGCGTCGGGTATTCTACTCCGGCTACCACCTTGATCACACCGGCTTCGCGCATCAGCGCGATCATTTCGCCGTCCATGTTGCGCAGGTTGAAGCAGTCCGCCCAGAGGATGTCCAGCTTCTCCTTGATTATGCGCTCGAGGAAGGCGCGGGCGTATTTATAGGTGGGGTTGAAATTCGGATTGTAAAAAAGGAAATGGCGGCAGCCCAGCTCGTCCCGGAAGATCTTCAGCATCCGTATGGATTCGTCGAGGTCCAGCGCGAACACCCCGCTGCCGGCGTTGCTGCAGAACAGGCAGTTGAAATTGCAGCCTTCGCTGAAACTCACCTGCAGGGTCAGGTAGTTGTCGGGCGCAAAGCGCTTCTCCTCCCTGGCCAGCGGCGGCGGCAGATGGTAGAACTCCCTGATCCTCCGGCCGGTGTAGCTGAAGTCCCGGCTGTTGGCTTTGTCGTAGGCGGGGAAGCCGAAAGGAACAGAGGGGTCCTTAACCTCCCCGGCGAGCCGGGGGGCGAAATAATAGCTGTGCGCGTCATCCATCTTGCCGGTGATCCCGCCTTGTATCAGGAGGCCTGCGCCCGCCTTTTCTATGTTCAGTTGCGTAGTTCCCCTGAACTCGCGTCCGGCCTCTACGGCGCGGCAGAGCTCCAGCATGGCGGCGTGGGCTTCGCCGCAGACGGCGTAATCTATCTCCGGGCAGTCCCTGAGCATCTTTTTATAATTGTCGCGCTGGAACTGGCCGGACATGTTCTGCATGCCCCCAAGCATGATCTTGGCGCCCGGGAAGCGTTCTTTGAGCGCCTTGGCCAGGCATTCGGCCAGGCGGATCCCGAGATCTATCTCCCTGTTGTCGCCGAGGAAATGGCTCAGCGAGATCCCGAACAGGTCATGTTCCTTAACCCCGAGCTCGTCGATAAAGAACGCCGTCTGCCTGCTTATCTCGCGCGCTCCCGGGGTTTTGGTCTTCCCGCCCAGGAAGGCGGCCACTGAAGCCTCGTCGGCATAGAGCATCAGCCTGACTTTCCCCGGGGTCTTCTCGTAGGCGCGGCAGATCTGGTTATTGAAATCGTACTGGGTGATGTCCGGGAACCCGGCCCGCTTGAGAAAGCCGGCCAGGTTGGGGATGCCCACTTTCTGCCAGAGCAGGTCCCGGTACCAGTCATGCTTGAGCACCGTCGGGGAGGGGGTTAAAAAGGCGATTTTCATATTAGGTGGGAGCTGTCCGCCGGCCCGGCGTCAGCCCGGAATCCATTCTCCAATTTTACTTCCGTGCTGTCAAACCGCTGCGCAGCCAGGGGTCCCGCCCGCCGCGGCGCGCGCCGTCCGCGCCGGCCAGGAACCGGCTGCCGCCAAGGCAGCGCAGGCGGAAAACGCAGGCCCGGCAGCCTTGCGCGTACCCGGCTTTATCCAGCTTTTTCAGCCAGGGGCTGTTCCAGGCCGCCATGAGGTCGCGGCCCAGGTCCTTCTGTATGTAATAACTGGGCTTGTAGAAACCGCGCGGGTCCAGCACCAGCCGCGTATGCCCGTCGTCGAAGCGCGCGCCGAGAAAGAGCGGCGCCTGCCTGGCGGGAAAAAGGCAGAGCGGCGCCGGGTTGGCGAAAAGCACCTGCGGCTTTGTCCCGGCGGCGGTTTCCAGGCGGTCCGCCAGCCCGCGCAAAAGCGCGGGGGTTACTTCCCGGCCCCGGCCGGGGGAGGCGCCGGCCATCGGCCGGTACAGCTCCCAGATGTCGGCCTGAAGCCCGGCTGCCAGCCCGAGATATTTGTCCAGGACGCCGGGCAGGGCGGCGGAAATCACAGTGCCTAAACGCAGCGTAGTCACCGCGCGCCGCAGCGCTTTTATGTTCCGGAGCTTGGCGGCGAAAAGGCCGGCCGCGCCCGTTTCCGCGGCGTCCGAAGCCGCGTCCCAGCCCTGCAGCGAGACCAGCACGTTGTCCATCAGGGGCGCAGCCTTTTTTATCAGGGAGGGGGTCAGCAGCGTGGCGTTGGTGTTCACGAGGACGTAGAACCCGTTCTTCCTGGCCGCCGAAAGCATTTCAAGGAGCCGCGGGTGGAGGAACGGCTCACCGCCGGTGAAGCGGACGTTCTTTATCCCCAGCCGTCGGGCGCGGGCAAGTTCCCGCTTTACCCGCGGGAGGCTGAGCTCTTCCTGCAGGTGCCTGGACGAACAGACGCGGCAGGCCAGGTTGCACTTGCGGTTGACCTCGAAGACTATTTCCGACGGGACCGCGAGCACCGGCCTTAGCCCGGCGTCCGGGCGGCGGAAGAACGGGCCGCCCGGCCCGGGGCAGGCGTGCCTCAGGCGGCAGTCCCGGCAGATATTCAGGCGCCCGCCCGCGCCAGTCCCGGGCTGTGCCGTAATATGGTCCGCGGCGTCGGGCAGGAAGCAGAAGGGAACTCCCGCTATGGATACGGTAAAGCGCTTTTCGTAGGCGTTGAGGACGCGATAGAGTAATTCCCGGAGCGGGCCGTGGGCGGCGGGTCCGGGCCTGACGCGGACGCTCACCCTGCGGCGCGCGCGGTCGGCGTGAATTGTTACGCCCGGCAGCGGGTTCAGGATTTCCGTTGCGGTGTTCTTCATTTCCTGAGAACGGGCTTTCCCGGCACCGGCCGGAATTCCTTCCAGCCGTAGAGCTCCGGGTACTCGCGCCAGGGACCTTCGCAGATCTTGAAATACCTGCAGGGCCTGCAGGAGGGGGCTTTGATCTTGCCTTCGTTGCGGCGGTAGTCGCCGTAGCTTTTGATGAATTTTTCGCCGTCGGCCACCGGGCCCTCGGGGATTATCCGTTCCGCTACGCACTGCTCGTAGCCTTTCATCAGGCAGAACGGGATAGCCTCGGTGAAGCAGAGGACGTCTTTTTCTATGCCCACGTCCAGGCCCTTCTTGACCCACGGCATTATCTCCGATTTCCTGGGCACTATCCATTTCTTGTTCTCGAGGGCGGTGCCGATGATATGCACGAAAGCGAACTGGTACTGCCTCACGCCCAGTTTCACCAGCAGCGCCGCCAGGGCGGGGAGCTCTTTGTAATTGGCGGAAGTTATCACGGAGTTGGTGATAATGTGCATCCCGAGGCTGGCCGCGTTCTTTATGCCGGAAACGGTCTGCATGAAGCTGCCCGGCGCGTGGGTGAGCCCGTCGTGGGTCTCCGGCTTGGCGCCATGCAGCGAGGGGCCCATTTCGTTGGCGCCGGCGGCTTTGAGGCGTTCGAGAAGGCCTTTATACGCGAAAGTGCGGCCGTTGGTCTGAAGCTGTATCCTGTGATAGCCCAGCTTCTTGGCCATAGCCACGCAGTCGATGATATGCGGGTGCATGGTCGGTTCGCCCCCGGTAAAGACCACGTCGCGGCTGCCGTTGGCGTAGGCGGAAGTCAGGTCTTTGTGGACCTGTTCCAGCGTGCGGTCAGTCACGATATCCCGCTTATGCCCCTGGGCGCAGAAATCGCATTTGTTATTGCAGCGGAAAGTGATTTTGATGTCTATGCGGGTATACATAAGCAGGCGGCGCCGAATGAAAGTATACTAAATTCACCGCGGCCGCCGTCGGCCGGAAAAGGCGCAAAATGCTAGAATCTTGTTCGCGCCGCGTGGCGCTCTGATGAACATTCTCGGCATTTCGGCCTACTATCATGATTCTTCCGCCTGCCTGGTGCAGGGCGGAAAAATAACCGCGGCGGCGCAGGAAGAGCGCTTCTCGCGCCGGAAGAACACGCCCGATTTCCCGCTGGCCGCTGTAAACTACTGCCTGCAGGCGGGAAACATCACGGCGGACGACCTGGACTGCGTGGTTTTTTACGAAAAGCCTTTTCTTAAGTTCGCCCGCGTGCTGACCGGGCATATCGGAGCCTGGCCGGGCTCGTTCGGGAGTTTCATGCGCTCCATGCCGCTGTGGCTGGACGACCGGCTTACCCTGCCGCTCACGCTCAAGGAAAAGATGGGCTACGGCGGGCGGGTCTTCTTTCTCAGGCACCATCTTTCCCACGCGGCTTCCGCCTTCCTGCCCTCCGCTTTCGATTCGGCCGCCATCCTTACGGCGGACGCCGTGGGCGAATGGGCCACCAACACCTGCGGGACCGGAACGGGCAGCAGCGTCAGCATAGAGCGCGAGATCTCCTTCCCGGATTCCATCGGGCTGTTCTATACCGCTCTCACTACCTTCCTGGGGTTCGAAGCCCACGAAGGGGAGGGCAAGGTGATGGGGCTGGCGGGCTGCGGCAAGCCCGGGTTCATGAAGGAGTTCGGCGAGCTGGCGGAAGTGGCGCCCGACGGCAGCTACAGGCTTAACCCGGCTTACTTCTCTTTTTATGGCGCGGAACGCATGTACCGCAGGAAACTTGAAGACCTGCTCGGGCCCGCAAGGGCGCCGGAAGGCCCGCTGGACGGGCGGCACGCCGACATCGCGGCCAGCCTGCAGAAATTCACCGAAGATATCCTGAGCAAACAGGCGCGGGACCTGCGCGCGCGGACGGGGCAGCGCAACCTCTGCCTCGCCGGCGGGGTCTTCCTTAACTGCGTGGCGAACCATAAGATACTGGAAACTTCCGGCTTCAGCGAGATCTTCGTCCAGCCCGCCGCGGGGGATTGCGGCGGGGCGCTGGGAGCGGCGCTCTACGCCGCGTGCGGGCTCCTGGGGGAGCCGCGCCCCGGGGCGATGACCCACGCCTGCCTCGGGCCGGAATTCCCGGACCGGGAAATAGAGCGGGCCGTCTCCGCCGCGGGACTGAAGGCGGAAAAACTTTCAGACGAAGAACTGGTGTCCCGTACGGCGAAGCTGGTAGCCGGCGGTAAGGTGGCGGGCTGGTTCCAGGGACGTATGGAATTCGGCCCGCGGGCTTTGGGGAACCGGACGATACTCGGGGACCCGCGGAACCCGGACATGAAGCGCCTGCTCAATGATAAGGTCAAGCACCGGGAAACGTTCCGGCCTTACGCGCCGGCGGTCCTGGCGGAGCGCGCGAAGGAATATTTCGGGCTTATCGGGGATTCTCCCTTCATGCTGATGGCGCCCCCGGTGCGCGCGGAGACGGCCCCCGGCGTGCCGGCCGCCTGCCACGACGACGGCACCGCGCGCGTGCAGACGGTCGACCGGGCGTCCAATCCGCGGTTTTATGCCCTGATCGAGGCCTTCGGCGGACTTACCGGTGTGCCGCTGGTCTTAAATACTTCCTTCAACAGGCGCGGGGAGCCTATAGTAAGGTCTCCCGGCGAAGCGCTGCAGGTGTTCCTTGGGACGGAGATGGACGCCCTGGTAATGGGAAACTATATCCTGGAGAAGAAGAATGGACAGGTTTAAACGGTTTACCCGCGCCGTATTCCTGGCCGTCCAGCGGGTCCTGGTGCCGTGCTGCCTCTTTCTCGCTTATATCTTCGCCGTCGGCGCGATGGCCGCGCTCGACCGTATCTTCCATTTTAGCCCGCGCCCGTGCGCGCCCGGGAAAACTTTCTGGAAAGAAACGCTGAAAGGCGGAGGGGAGGCGGCGGACGCCGCGGAACAGTCCTGATCTATGAAAAAACTGATACTCCTGTTAAAAGAAAGCCTGCTGCTGGTTAAGAAGCATAAATTCTATTTTCTGCTGCCGCTGCTTATCTGCCTTGCGCTGCTGGCCATGCTGGCTTTCCATATCGGCCCGGGCATCGTCATTTCCTTCATCTACGCCGGGGTTTAGCGTCCGGCGGCCGGACACCGCGGCTTATTTAGAAAGGAGCTCGCGCTTCTTTGCGCTGTGCCCGTCTATTATCCTCTTCCTGTCGGTCTGGAATTTGTCCTGCTTCTCTTTTGTCAGCGAGCCCTTTGAGGCCTCCAGGCCCTGAGCGGAGTTGACCTCGTTAAGGTCTTTTTTTAACTGGATCTCCAGCTCGGCAAGGTCCTTGTCCCGCTTGGCCAGCCTGCTGCCGGAGCCGGGTTCGAGGCGGTCCATTATGGCGTATTTTTCGGAGTTGTATTTCTTTTTCACCAGGACTATCTGTTCCTGGTAGCTTTTTATCTCTTCCAGCAGTTTCTTCCTGTTGAGCTCCATCTTTTCTTCCAGCGCCCGTATTTCTCCCGCCTGTTTCTTGTCCAGTTCGGCCATTTCAAGCTTATTCTTTTGCGCGGCGTTCTCGGCCGGCAGGGGGGGCGTTGTCGCGGCCGGCGGGTTATCGGCGGCAGGCATATTTAGCTCCTGCGCGAAGGCTAAACCGGTCCCGGCCGCAAGTATGGCCCAAAAAATAAAGCAGCGTTTCATCGTAACACCTCCCAAAATAATCCATCCCCCTTAGTATAGCATGAATTAAAGGGACAGTATACTTAATTCACCATAGTTGCTATACTTTCTGTGCTCGAGTGGGTATTAATTCGAGAATCTATTGTACGCTTCTGAGGGAGTATGCCAAGAATTGCGCGTGTCGTTATCCCGGGGTATCCGCATCATGTGACCCAGCGAGGGAACAGGCGGCAGCCGGTTTTTTTTACGGAAAACGATTATCGCACCTACCTAAAACTGATGGGGGAATGGTGCCAGAAGCGGGGGGTAGACGTGTGGGGGTATTGCCTGATGCCCAACCATGTTCACCTGATCCTTGTTCCTCAGGATGAAACAAGCTTGCGGCTGGCGATAGGGGAGGCGCACCGGAGATATACCCTCCACGTAAACTTCCGCGAGGGCTGGAAAGGGCACCTGTGGCAGGAGCGTTTCTCGTCGTTCGCCATGGATGAACGGTATCTCCTGGCGGCGACCAGGTATATTGAACTTAACCCAGTTCGCGCTAAGCTCGTGAAAAAGCCGGAGGATTATCGCTGGAGCAGCGCGAGAGCCCATATGCGCAACAAGGACGACGGGTTCGTCAATGTTTCCGGAGTCGGGCAGCTGATCGGGAATTGGAACGAGTTCCTTTCCGGGGATGTCGGCAAAGAGATGGTCTCCGGGATCCAGGAACATTTATCTAACGGGCGTCCGGCGGGGGGGGCTGAATTCCTGAAGAAATTGCAGGCGGATTTTAAGATCCCGCCGAAGGTTCTTTTTAAAAAGAAACCAGGCCCGCAAAAAGGTGCAAAAAATGCCTCAGCAGTGCGATATCGTGATGAAAATACTGAGGTTGATTGACCAGTTTTTTTACAACTTGCCGCAGGCATAAATTTTAGTTAAGTATACTGTCCCTCAAACTTCCTCAACCTACTGGAGAATTTCACGGAAACGGTGGGATTGGCTGGGATTTTTTGCTTCTGTTTGGGCCTTAAATCACTCAAAATTGCGGAGAAATGGCGGTTTTTTGCACTATTTTGTTAAAAAATAGGCAAAAAACCGCCTTTTTTGCATTTTTTTGCGTTTTTGTCGTCAATGCGGTTTTTGGGCCGAAAAGTTGATTGAAAACGACAAAACCTCCCGGTTTTTTTGAGGTTAGGGCGTCCGTCCCTCCGGCTTTTTGGGGCCCGCCTGGCGGCCCCTGACCCCCCCCTGAAATCGTTAATTTTACGACTTCGCCTTTTCTTCGGGATTACACTCATTTTTCCTCGTAGACTATGAATGTAAATATTATGAACCTCGCGAACACCAAAAAACTTCTTGCCGCAGCGGCCGCGATAATCATCGCCGCCTGCGGTTTTTTTGCTGTTCGCGTTTCCGCCGGTGAAGCCGGCACCACGTCGGCCGCCTTCCTGAAATTCGATCCCAGCCCCCGCGGCACCGCGATGGGCGAAGCCTACACCGCCGTCACGCAGGACGCCTACTCCGCCTGGTGGAACCCGGCGGGTCTGGCCAGCATCGAAGTGCCCGAGCTGGCCGCCACCCACAACGCCTCCTTCGCCGACGTGACCAACCAGTTCGCTTCCTTCGCGTATCCCCTGCGCTACGGCTCCACCCTCGGCGTTAATATAACGCGCCAGAGCGTCGCCCCTTTCCAGGGCTACGACGCGGCCGGCGCGGCGACCCGCAAGCTGCAGGCTTCCGACACTTCCATCGCCGCTTCTTACGCGCGCACGTTTATTAAAGACGAGATCGAGCGCCCCGTCCTCAACGTCGGCGTGAACGTGAAGAGCATCTCCTCCAAGCTCGACAGCGCCTCCGCCAGCGCGATGGCCATCGACCTGGGCGCCATCTACCACATCCGCCCTTCCAAGTACTGGATGAAGAACATCCCCGCCCAGGAATTCCGCGTCGCCCTCTCCGTCAAGAACCTGGGCACTTCGATGAAGTTCGATAAGGACGCCTTCCCTCTTCCCCAGTCCGAGACCCTGGGCCTGGCCTGGATCTCCCATCCCGCCGGCGCGCACACGCTGACCGTTTCTCTCGACCAGACCATCTCCAACTACGACAAGTACAAAGTGAACCTCGGCGCCGAGTACTTCATGTTCCAGCTGCTCTCCGTCCGCGGCGGCTACGTTTCCGGCCAGGACATCGGTTCCGGCCTTCGCCTGGGCGTGGGCTTCCGCCTCTCCTTCATGGACCTGGACTACTCAATGTCTCCCTTCGGCGAGCTCGGCTCCATGCAGAAGCTCGGCGCGACCGTCCGCTTCGGCTCTTCCCGCGCGAAGCAGCCCCTGGCCGGCGCCACCGCCCGCGTCGCCCGCGCCGCGATCCTCGCCCCCCAGGAAAAGATCGAAGCCCTCAAGCTCTACGCCAATGACTATGTCGAGCTTGCCCGCAAGAACGTTGACTCCCGCGAATACACCCTGGCGGTCGACAACCTGAACAAGGCCTTCAACCTGGAGCCCGAGCTGAAGAACGGCGCGTGGGGCGACAAAGCCGACAGGCTCGAGAAGCTCAACAAGCGCCTGCAGCTCAAAGCGACCCCCGTCCGCGAGAAGATCTTCCAGAAGAGCGAAGAGCAGTCCAACGTCGCGCACGAAGCGGTGGTCTCCTACATCGAAGGCCGCGAGCTGAAAGCCTTCCTGCTGGCGCACGCGGCCCTCGGCGAGAATCCCCGCGGCGACGCCCTCTTCGAAGAGCTGCTCTACAACCTGGGCGACCTGACCCGCAACAGCGTCCGCCGCGACGAGATCATGCCCAAAGCCGCCCTGCTCAAAGAGAAGCTCAAGAAAGCCGCCAAGGGCTTCTACATCCAGCAGTTCGACATGGCCGCCAAGGAATGCGAAGAAGTGGTCCTCCTCGATGAGACCAACCCCATGGGCTGGACCCGCCTTGGTTCCGCCTACTACATGATGGGCGACAAGGTGAAAGCCCGCAAGGCCTACGAGAAAGTGATGGAGCTCAACCCCTCCGACACCGTGACCCGCCAGTTCATGGACGCGCAGGGCTGGAACTAAGGACGGACGAAAGCTATGCAAAGACCGACCGGAAGTACGCGGGAAGCACAGGAGGCGCTCTTATGAAAGTGCTTTTAGCCGACGACGACGACAACTTCAGGATGCTGCTTTCCGAGATCCTGCAGGACGAGGGCTTCGAGGTCTCCGCCCACGAGAACGGGCAGCTCGCCTGGGAAGCCCTGCAGGCGGAGGGGGCGGACATAGCCGTGCTGGACGTGAACATGCCGGAGATGGGCGGCTTCGAGCTGCTCAAGCTCATCAGGGAGAGCAACAGCCTGGCCGGGCTGCCCGTGCTGATGATGACGGTGCGCTCCGCGGTCACGGACCAGGTGGAGGGCTACGACAGCGGCGCCGACGACTACCTGGCGAAGCCTTTCGCCAACGAGGTGCTGGTGGCGAGGGTCAGGGTGCTGGAGCGGAGGATCCTCGGGGCCGCCTGAACGCGCTCCGAATTTTTTATACTGTATGGTAGGATAAGACTATGGAATTCGCGATAGTAGCTCTCGGGCCGATGCTCCTCATGTTCCTGGCTGCAGGCGCAATATTCGTCATGCAGGTGACGGGCTTCATGCAGAACAGCTCTTTCAGCAGGCGCGAGCAGTTCTCGCAGAACCTGATAAAGCAGTACGTGATGGAGATAGCCCTGGCGCAGACGCAGGTGTTCCAGCGCTCGCAGGACCTGGAGATCCTCACGTCCAGGCTGGCCCTGTCCAACCAGGAGCTGGGCCGGCTCAACGATATGAAGTCCAAGTTCCTGTCGATGGTCGTGCACGACGTGCGCACCCCGCTCGCCTCCATCAGGGGCTTCAGCGAACTGCTGATGAAGAAGAACGTGGGGGAGAAAGAGGCGCAGTACCTCAAGAACATAGTGGGCTCCACCGACCAGCTGGGCCACCTGATCGCCGACCTCACCGACCTGGCCATGATCGAGGCCGGCAAGCTCAAGATGGAAAAGACCCTTTTCGATTTCGCGTACGTGGCCCGGGACATCCTGCCCGCCATGACCATCAACGCGCAGAAGCGCGGGGTGGAGTTCGTGGCCAACCCGCTGCCCGAGGGCGTCATGATCACCGGGGACCGGTTCAGGCTGTCGCAGGTTCTGATGAATCTTATTAATAACGCCATCAAGTTCACACCGGTGGGCAAGCGCGTGGAGGTCACCCTGCGCCAGGAGGGGAACAAGGCCTGCGCCTACGTTAAGGACTCCGGCATCGGCATCCACCGCAGCGAGACGGCGCTGATCTTCGAGAAATTCTACCAGGCCAAGCACCAGAAGGACGAGAAACTGCGCAAGCAGGGCTGGGGCCTGGGCCTTTCCATCGCCGGCGAGATCATCCGCGGGCATAACGGGATAATAAAGGCCACCAGCCCGGGCCTGGGCAAAGGGTCCACTTTCTATTTCAAGATACCTTTTACTTCATGAAAATAACGGATAAAGCCTGTTATCCCCCGTATCGCGACCCGGCCGCGGCCTAAGGCCCGGGGGGGAAGCGGACTATTAGTGTAACAGCTTTATAACTTTTCTGAAACATGGGATATCTATAATTTAACAGGATGAAGAGTAACGTACATTAAGAACAAGGATACCTGATCTATGGACTTCGCCACAGTTCTCGGGATAGTCGCGTTCATCGCGTTCATCGTGGTGGGCGTACAGACAGGGCAGCTCGAATCCTCCCTGGTGAACTTCCACGCCGTCTTCGTCGTGCTCGGCGGCGGCAGTATCTCCATGCTCATCAACACCCCTTTCAAGTACCTGGTGAAGTCCGTCACGGAACTGCGCTCGCTGATGTTCGCCGACGAAACGGCGGAGATCCAGCGCACCATCCCGATAATGGTGGGCCTGGCCGAACAGTGCCGCGCCACCGGCCTTTCCGCGCTGCGGGAAGCGGACCCCAGGCATGCCAACGGCTTCCTGGCGCGCGTCTCCCTGGCCGCGCTGGAGTACAACGATTCCAATTTCGTGAAACACGTCATCGAGCTGGAGATAAACCAGGGCGCCGACGAACTCAATGAAATAGCCAACGTCTACCGCACCTTCGGCATCCAGTCCCCGATGTTCGGCCTGCTGGGAACGCTGATCGGCATAATCGGCGTGCTCAAACAGGTCTCCGATCCCGACTCCGTGGGGCCCGCCATGGCCACGGCCATCACTTCCGCTTTCTACGGCATCTTCTTCGCCAGCATGGTCTGTACCCCGATAGCCGGCAAGATACGCTCGCGCATGGTGGCCCAGATCAAGCTTAAGGCGATGATCCTCGAAGGCGTCCTGGAAATAATGAAAGGCAGCATCCCCATGGTGGTGGAGCGCAGGCTCCAGTCATACCTCGGCTAAGGCGGCAAGGCGGCTATGGAAAAGACGGCTCTCAGCAACTGCAAACGCCCCGGGAAGGTCACGACCATCCTGGCGGCCGCTCTTTTGCTGTCTTTTCTGCAGGTTCTCGCGGCCCCGGCGCTGACGGCGCAGAGCCTGCCGCTGGACGACAAGGCCCGCTACGAGAAATCCCTTGAGATAAAGATAGACGAGGTGCTGCTGAAGCTGCTGGGGCCCAACCAGGCCAAGGTGGTGGTGCAGGCCTCTATGGACTTTACGCGCACCGAGCAGGTGCAGATCGTCAAAGGCGGGGCCGAAAAGCCGGCGGATGGCGCCGCGGGCGAAATGTTCAAGTGGCAGAACCCTTCCACCGAGGGCCAGCCTTTCAACGAATACCTCCTGCCCGGCTTTCCTTCCATGAACGCCGAGGCGGAAAACCAGTCGTACCAGAAGCAGTTGATCTTCCCGGCCTCTTTTGTAAAGAAATTAATAGTAACAGTAGTTGTTAATAAGAATATGAGCGATGCGGACGCGCAGAACGTGCGCTCCGTGGTCTCGGAGGTCCTGGGCCTGGACGCCAAGCGCGGCGACGACCTGGCCGTGATAAAGACGCCTTTCGCCCCGGTCTGGCGCACCATCTGGTATACCCCGGAAGCCGTGGGCCTTATATTTAAATACAGTGTACTTACCCTTATGGGCATAGTTTCGATGATGGTGGTCTCCGTAGGCTTCCTGAAGCTGGCCGGCGCCATGAACATGATGGCCAAGGCCCAGCAGAGCCACCAGATCACCATGGACCTGGGTAAAGGCGGAGCCGGAGGGCCCGGAGGCCCCGGAGGCGCCCCCGGGGGAGGAGGAGGAGGGGGAGGGGTCAGCGTGGGCGGCGTGGGCGGCGGCGGCAAGCTGGAGCTGGACATCACGGAGAGGAAGGAACGGCATCCCCAGATCGAAATGGACGCCGAATCTATGTTCAACGTCAAGGTTGAGCAGGTGGATTTCCTTGTGAATCTTATGTCCGGTGAGGACCCCGCGAATATTTCGCTGGTAGCCGGGCACCTGCCGGAAGAGGCGAAGAGCGAGTTCCTGCGCATGCTCCCCACGGAAGTTTCTTCCGAAGTAATGGCCAATATGGCCAGTATGCGCTTCGTGGACCCCGATGTGGTATCGACCATCAAGGAAGAGATAGAAAAGCGCCTGGCGGGCGCGTTCGGCGGCGTAAACATGGTGATAGACGCCCTGGACAAGGTGAGCCTGAAGGCCAAACGCGATATGCTGGCCCAGCTGGAAGCCCGCCACCCGGACGTGGCGAAAAAAGTGCGCCCGCGCATCTTCCTGCCGGACGACATCAAGAAATTCTCGGACAAGGACCTTTCCGTGCTGGCTACCAGCGTGAAGATAGAGGACTGGGCCATGGCGCTCTGGGATTTCGACCAGGACTTCAAGGACAAACTCAAGGCGCAGCTCACGGAAAAGACCTGGATGATGCTGGAGCAGACCATGAAGTACGGCGCTCCCTCTCCGGAGAAGACCGAGCGCGCGGTGGAAGCCGTAGTGCTGACGGCCATGAAGCTTGTACGGGACGGGCGCGTGGCCAACCCGCTCAAAGCGCAGCCAGCCGCGGCGCCCGGCGCCCAGCCTTCCCTGCCGGGGCCCGAAGCAGCCGCGGCCGTTCCCGCGGCGCCCGGCGCGCCGCAGCCCCCTGCGCCGTCTCCCGGGGCCCCTCCGGCCCCCGCCCAGCAGCCGGGAAAACCTTCGGTGCCGCCGCAGCCGCCCGCGGCGAAGGGAGGTAAGTAATGGCTTTAGGCTCCACCGGTTCTGGCGGGACCCAGAAGGGCTCCATCTTCGGAAGCCTGGCCCCGGCGCCCGCGCCGGCGGCCGCTCCCAGGCCCGCGCCCGCGCCGGCGGCCGCTCCCAGGCCGGCGGTGGACTCCGACGCGCTGGCCGCCCTCAAACTTAAGATAGACGCGCTTGAAAAGAACATCGTGGCCCAGCTCAAGGCCGCCGCGCCGGCCCCGGGCGCGCCGCAGCAGTATATGCAGGCCCCGCCTCCTCCGCCGGCGCGCATACCGGAGATGGATATGCTCGTCCGCAAATTCGAGGAGATGGACCGCAGGCTGTCCGATTTCAGCCAGTCGGCGGCGATGTCCGCGTCGCAGCTGCGCAATATAGAAGAATCCAAGATCAGCGCCCGCCGCGAGATAGAGGACCTGCTCAAAGCCGTGCGGGACCAGCAGAAATATTCGGAGATGGACCGGCAGATGCACGAGCAGCTCGAGCGCGCCTGGACGCGCGCCGAAGAGCTGGAAAAGAAGCTGATGGAGTTCTACTCCTCCGTGCTGGCGCTGGAGACCAAGCGCCGCGAGGACGCCGACCGCAGCTCCTCCTCCACCACGGCGGCCCTGGACGCGCTTACCGCCAGGCTGGCTTCCCTGGAGGCCAGGCTTGCCGACAGCAAGCCCTCCGACGAACTGCGCGCTTCCCAGCAGGAGTTCGCCCGCCGTGCCGAGGAACAGTCCCGCGCCCAGGCCGCCGCTATCGATGCTTTGCGCGCCGAAATGCTCGCCGGGATGCAGAAACTTTCAGCGTCATCGCAGGCCGGCGAGGTCCGCGCCTCGCAGGAAGAGTTCTTCGCCCGCATGAGCGAGGAGTGGCGCCGCCGCGCCGACGCCCAGGAAGCGTCGCGCCAGGAGATGATGGGCGGGATAAAGGAAAGCTCCGCCTCCTTCAAAGATGTGTTCGAGAATTACGTGCGCAAGGAAATAGAGATAATCGGCAGCAAGGTCGGCGCCGAAACCGAAGCGCTGCGCCGCGAGCTCGCCGCGTCCACCGACGAGTCCAGGAAGTTCCTGCGCGAGCAGGCGTCCTTCGCGACGGAAAAGACGCTGGAGTTCGAGCGGATAGCGCAGGCGAACATCCTCAAGGCCGAGGGCGTCCAGGACGCGCTGGACGAAGCGGCGCGCCGCCAGGCCCAGGCCCTGCAGGATTTTTCCGGGCGGCTGCAGTCGGAGATCCGCGCGATGAACTCGGATCTGGCCTCCGCCGTGAAGGCCGAGAACGACGCCCGGTTCGACAAGTTCGGCGCCAAATACGCGGACGCGCTGCTTTCCGCCACCTTCGTCGAGAATTTCAGCTCCTCCCTCGCCGAGATCGTCGGCAAGCTGGAAGGCTACGAGAAAGCGCTGGCCGGCTTCCTGAAGGAAGTGGACCCGCTGCAGCTGGAAAAAGCCGGCGGAGTTTCGGGGGACGTCGTGCGCCGCCAGTTCGGGACCATGGCCTCCACCCTTAAGACGCTGCAGGCCGAGGGATCGCGCCTGCGCGAGATAAAGGCCGGCATGGAAGAAAAATTCAGGGACATCTTCAAGGAACGTTGAAATGGGCGTCTACCGAAACCGCAGGGAGGAACTGGAAAACCAGCTCAACAAGGGCGCGCTGTGGGCGATCACGTACGGCGACCTGATGAGCTACATGATGATCTTTTTCCTCATGATGTTCTCCTTCGCCGTCGCCAAGCAGGATAAGACCAAGAGCCGGAAATACGAAGAATCGCTCAGCAATATCCAGAGCGCGTTCGGCGGCAAAAAGGACCAGAAGGTGGTGGACCGGGCCAAGGCCAAGGCGGCGGAGCAGAACGTGGAAGACACCCTGAAGGAGAACGACTCCCTGGCCAACCTGGTGTCCATCCAGTCCAACGAGCGCAAGGTGAAGCTGGTGCTTACCGAGGGCGTGCTTTTCACTTCGGGCCACGCGGACCTCAAGGAGCCGGCTAAGAAGGTGCTGGCGCCCATAGCCGCTGAGCTCAAGAAGGTCCCCAACGATATCATCATCGAAGGCCACACCGACAACGTGCCGATAAGAAGCGGCAAGTACGAGTCCAACTGGGAGCTTTCCATGGCCCGCGCCTACAGCGTGCTCCTCTTCTTCGCCGAACAGGGCATCCCGGCCAAGAACCTGGCCGGCATAGGTTACGGCGAGAACCGCCCCATAGGCGATAACGCAACCCCGGTGGGCCGCGCCCAGAACCGCCGCATCGAGATATCGCTGATGAAGTCCGAATAGAGCAGTTACCCTAAAAACCCCGGTTTTACCGTAAACCCGCCGCCACCCAAGGCCGCCGGGCGCGGTTTTGTAGTATAATTTATACTATTATTGTATTCCAAGGCTCTCAACATGACAACGACCAACGCTGATTATTCAAAGACCGTTTTCCTCCCCAATACGGCATTTTCCATGAGGGGGGACCTGGTTAAAAAAGAGCCCGGCATACTGGCCGAGTGGGAGAAAATGGACCTTTACGGCAAGATCCTGGCCAAGCGCCGCGATTCCAAGCCTTTCATCCTGCACGACGGCCCGCCTTACGCCAACGGCCCCATACATATCGGTACCGCGCTCAACAAGATACTGAAGGATATGGTCGTGAAGTCCCACGCTATCCTGGGTTTCTTCACCCCTTATGTCCCGGGCTGGGACTGTCACGGGCTGCCGATAGAGCAGGCCCTGCTCAAAGAGATGAAGATGGGCAAGCGCCACATCGACGACATCCCCGCTTTCCGCCAGAAGGCCCGCGACTTCGCCAACCGCTTCTTAGACATACAGCGCGAGGGCTTCAAGCGCCTCGGCGTGCTGGGCGCCTGGGCCGCGCCCTACATCACCATGTCCAAGGAGTACGAGGGCACCGTCATAAAGGCCTTCCGCGAACTACTGGAGAAAGGCCACATCCACCGCGACAAGAAAACCATCTACTGGTGCGTCTCCTGTGAGACCGCCCTGGCCGACGCCGAGGTGGAATACCACGACCACACCTCGCCGTCCATCTACGTGCGCTTCCCGCTGGAGACCCTGCCCGAAGGCCTGCCGTCGGACGCGAAGGGCCGCGCCTCCATAGTGATCTGGACCACCACGCCGTGGACGCTGCCGTCCAATATGGCGGCGGCGGTCTCGAATACCGAAGATTACCGCGTGCTCGAGACCGGCGGCCAGTACCTGCTGGTCGCTGACAAGCTGGTTGAAGCCTTCCTGGCCGAGACCAGGCTTGAGGCCGTTAAAGGCGCAGCTATCCCCGGAGAAAAGCTCGTCGGGCTTAAATACACGCATTGCCTGGCCCCGCACCTGCCCGAGTCCAGGCGCTTTCCGCGCGAGATCATCGCGACGGATTTTGTGGACATGTCCACCGGCACCGGCGTGGTGCACATAGCCCCCGGCCACGGCGAGGAAGACTTCCACGCCGGCAAGAAGCACGGCCTGGATATTTTCTGCCCGGTCAAGGCGGATGGCACATTCAACGCCGACGCCGGTATCTTCGAAGGCATGAAGGTCTTCGAGTCCAACGACAAGGTGGCCGAAACCCTTAAAGCCGACGGCCTGCTGCTGGCCCTGAAAAAGATAGAGCACAGCTACCCGCATTGCTGGCGCTGCAAGCAGCCGGTCATCTTCCGCGCCACCGAGCAGTGGTTCCTCAAGGTGGACCTGGACGGCCTGCGCGGGAAGCTCCTGAAAGCCGCCGACGGCGTGCGCTGGCTGCCCGCGGCCGGCCGCGAGCGCATGGCGGGCATGCTAAAGACCCGCCCCGACTGGTGCCTGTCGCGCCAGCGCTACTGGGGCACGCCCATCATAGCCGTGTACTGCAAGGACTGCGGCAAGGTGCAGGAGGACACGGCTTTCCTCAAGCGCATGGAAGAGCGCGTCTTCAGGGAAGGCAGCGATTTCTGGTTCTCCGAACCCGTGGAAAAACTCATGGAGCCCGGCTGTAAGTGCTCCTGCGGCGGCACCGCTTTCACAAAAGAAAAAGACATCATGGACGTCTGGCTGGACTCCGGCGTGTCCTGGTACGCCGTGCTGGAAGGCGGCATGCTCGGCCCCGGCAAGTTCTTCCCGGCCGACGTTTACCTGGAGGGTTCCGACCAGCACCGCGGCTGGTTCCAGACCTCGCTCATCCCTTCCGTAGCCCTGCGCGGCGAGCCGGCTTTTAAGACCGTCATCACGCACGGCATGATCCTCGACGACAAGGGCCGCGCCATGCATAAGTCCGCGGGCAACGCCATCGACCCGGCCGAGATCATCTCCAAGTACGGCGCCGAGATCCTGCGCCTGTGGGTGGCCCTGTGCGACTACTCCGAGGACGTGCGCATCTCCGAAAAGATCCTGGCCGGCGCCATAGACACCTACCGCAAGATCCGCAACACCCTGCGCTACCTGCTGGGCAACCTGGCCGACTTCAAGCCGGCGGCGCACCGCGTCCCCGACGCTAAACTGCTCGAGGTGGACCGCTACATGCGGGCCCGCCTGGCCGTCACCGTGGCCGCCGTGGAGAAGCATTACGCCAACTTCCAGTTCCGCCAGGCCATCAGGGCCATAGCCGACTTCTGCATCCTGGACCTGTCGGCCTTCTACCTGGACTCGCTTAAGGACCGGCTGTACACCTTCAGCCCCGACGCGCCCGAGCGCCGCTCGGCGCAGACCGTGCTGCACGACATCCTGCTCGCCGTCACCAAGATGATGGCGCCGGTGCTGTCGTTCACGGCCGAAGAAGCGTGGAAGACCGCCAAGGCCGAGATAGATCCTTCGCTGGAGGACAGCGTGTTCCTGTCCGACTATCCGCGCTACGACGCCGCCTGGTCCGACCCGGCCCTGCTGGCGCGCTGGGAAGGCATCATGGCCGTGCGCGAGGTCGTCACCAAGGCCATAGAGGAAAAGCGCCAGGCCGGCGAAGTCGGCTCTTCGCTCGAGGCCCGCATCGTCCTGCGCACCTCCGAAGAAGAAAAAAAGAAGTTCCTCGACTCCGCTCTGGCCCTCTGGCCCCAGGTCGCTATCGTTTCCGAGGCCGCCGTCGAGTTCGACGCGGCCGCGCCGGAGCTGGAAGTGAAAGTATTCAAGGCCGAAGGCGCCAAGTGCCCCCGCTGCTGGCAGTGGCGCAGGGACATCGGCTCGGACCAGGCGCGGCCGGACCTGTGCGGGCGCTGCGCCGCGGTGGTGAAAGGCGCGAATAACGGATGAAGAAATTACTCAGCCCGGCGATAGTGCTCGCGGTTTTCCTGCTGGACAGGCTGGCCAAAAGCTGGGCGCTAGGGCATCTCTTCGGCCGGTCGGTGCAGGTGCTGCCTTTTTTTCACCTCACCTACGCGGAGAATACCGGGGTGGCTTTCGGCATGTTCCACGGCAATAACGTGTTCTTCATGGTGGTCAGCACCGGGCTCATAGCCGCCCTGCTGTTCTACCGGCGGCGCATACAGGGCTACGGGACCGCCGCGGGCGCGGGCCTCGCCCTTGTCCTTGCCGGCGCGCTGGGCAACCTCTACGACCGGATAGCGTACGGCTTCGTGGTGGATTTTTTCGACTTCAGCTTTTTTCCCGCGGTCTTTAACGTGGCGGACAGTTCCATAACCGTCGGGGCGCTCCTTATGGCCCTCGGCATTAAAGACACCGGGAAGGAGAAAGCGGCGGACTAGCTTGGTTCCTTGTTTCAGACGCGGACAGAAAACTTCCGGGGAAAACTATGAAAAAGACAATCTTCTTCTTTATCCTGGCGGCCGGGCTGGCGGGCTGTAACCGCTCTCCCGAGTTCTATTTTAAACGGGCCAATTACCTGGTCTCGGTGGGAAAGGACTCGCAGGCGCTGGAGAACTACAACAAGGCCGTACTCCTGCAGCGCAGCTTCCCTGAAGCGCTTACGGCCCGGGGAATGTTCTACGAGCGCCAGGGCGACAAGCAGAAGGCCGGCCTCGATTATTCCCGGTCCATCGATACCAACCCGGCCTACCTGCCGGCCTATAACAACATGGCCGCGCTGCTCATGGACGAGGGGAATTACAAGGGCGCCGTGGAGGTTCTCGACAAGGCGCTGGCGGCGAGCCCGGGCTATTCCTACGCCCTGCTCAACCGCGGGCTTTCCTATTACAAGCTGAACAACTGCGGCGCGGCTTCGGAGGACCTCACAAGGGCCATCAATCTCAATCCCAAATTCGAGCTCGCTTTTTATCACCGGGCGCTCTGCGCCAAAAAGGCCAGCAACATTACCGCCGCGCTGACGGACCTGGATTCCGTGCTGACGCTGAACCCGGCGGCGGCGATGGCCTGGTTCGAGCGCGGCAAGATAAAGTACGCCGTGAACGACTTCGCGGGCGCTTCCCTGGATTTCGCCAAGGCGGTGGAACTTAAGCCGGAAGGCCCGGCCATGGTCTACTGGCATGCCCTGGGGCTTTACAAGACCGGGGCTCAGGAGGCCGCGCTCGAGAGCGCCCTGCGGGCGTTAGACCTGAAAACGGATTCCTACCAGGCGGCCGGCCTGATCGGCGATATCTACGCCGCCATGTACGACGTGCCGAAAGCGCGGGAGTATTACCTAAAGGCCGCGGAGCTGGCCCCCAAGTATTCCGCCTATTACAAAGCGCGCATTGCCGCGGCAGCCAAGGCTGCCGCCAGGCGTTGAACGGGGACGGGAGCTTTTATGTCTGAAAACGAGATACCGAGCTGGCGCAGGAAATTCCTGGCCAACAGGATGAGTTTCGAGAGCATCCTGTTCGAGCGGGAACTCGTGATGCCGAAGAAGGAGAAGGTCAGTAACGGCCTTCTGGTCACGCTGGGCATCTGGTTCCTCTATTCCCTGCTGCTGCTGCAGTGGGTGCAGCGCCGGGGCTATTTCTTCCCCCAGGCCGACGCCGAAGGTTTTAGAGCCGTTCTTGATTTTACCGCTTATTTCAACAGCCAGGGCTGGTGGGCGCTGATAAGGCCGGAGCTCCCCGCCGCGACGTTCAATCCTCCCTTGTATTATCTCGCCTACGTGCCCGTGCTCAAGTTCTTCACCTCGGACCTGAACCTCGCCCTGGTGGCCGTCAATTCGTTCTTCATGCTGATCCTGGCGGCGTCCATCTTCTTTTCCGTGCGCAAGGACCGCCCGAACCGCGCCTCCTGGCTGGGAGTGATCGTCGCGCTGTCGCTGCCTTTCGTCATGGAGAGCGCGCGCCGGCCCGACCCGGGCATCGCCCTTCTCGCGTTCACCGCCGCCCTTTATGCCTGTTATATCCAGTCGAACGACCTCGAACATCCCAAGTGGGCGTTCTGGTTCGCCGTTTCGCTGGGCCTGGGCATGTTCGCCCACAGGTTCTACTGGCTGTACGTGCTGCCGCTGGTGCCGTTCATAGGCGCGGCCCTCACCAGCCCGATGTGCCGCGACGAGCTCATAAAAGGCGCTTTTCCGGTGTTCGTGCTTAATTTGCCGTGGTATCTGTTCGCGGCCGTAGCGGTGGCGGCGGGGTTTGTTCCCCTGCACGGAGAATTTTTGGGCATCACTGCCGTCCTCAGGATGTGCGTCCAGTCCGCCGGGCTGCCCCTTTTCGCCCTGGGCGGTTTAGCGCTCGTCTGGATGTATTATTCCGTTTTCATGCCTTATGGAAAAAAGGCCATGGTGGCGGCCTGGTTCTGGGTGCCCTTACTGGTAGTCACGTTCCTGGTGCGCGGCGACCGCCCAGAACTGCTGTACGCGGCGCTGCTGCCCTTCGCCATAGCGCTGCCGGTCATGACCCCGCACGTTTTCAGGAAATACGTGATAGCTTTCGTGCTGCTGCTGGGGCTGGCCAACCAGTCCGGCCTGGTGTCGGAACGTTACCTGGGCGGCTATCGGCTGGCCGGGCTGCCGCTGCCTCCCGCCCAGTCCTACCGCGCGGCAGATATCCTGGACGCCGTAAGGTCCGGCCTGCCCGCGGGCGGGGGACTGGTCGGGGTGTACGGTTCGGATGCCAACCTTAACGCGGACAGCCTGCGGTTCGCCTCGACCAGGAGCGGCGGGAAGGAAAAGTTCGAGAACGACCCCGCCTGCCCCGCCTGCCCGGAAGTCCTGATAAACAAAACGCTGCCCCCAGGGGCCCCCCTGTCCGTCAGCGCCCAGGCGTTTTCCGAGCTCCGCGGCAGGCTCTGGTTCCGCGGCCTCTTCGAGAAAAAGACGGTAATAGACCTCGCCGACGCTTCGAAAGCGGAGATCTACACCAAGCGGCCGCCTTTTGCGAAAATATTCGACGAAGGTTCCCACGAACTGCGCAACCTTGTCCTGGGACCGATCAGCATGGAGAACGCCGTTCTGAAGATAGATGGGTATGACCCCGCTTCCGGCACCTACGCCAGGGGAGAACTTTTCTCTCCCGCCGCGCTTATCCAGGGGGGGGATATCTACGGCTTTACGGTCACGATGGAAGGGGTCCGGCTCGACGGAACCCCGCTGGAACCGGTCCTGGCCGGCGTCAGGAGCATGCACCTGGTCTCCGCCAAGATCTCCGACTACGCCGTCGAACGGTATCTTGCCTCGAAGCTGCCGCTTTTTTCCAAGCTCAAGGTGTCCCTGGGGAACACGCTGGATATCAAAGCGCAGGTGCGCGGCATGGAGCTTAACGCTGCTTTCACCGTCTCCATGGCAAGCCCGGGGGTCGTAGAGATAAAGCCCGTGGCCTTCTCTATGGGCCCGGTGAACATCATGGGCATGCTGCTGAACCTTTTCTCTTTCCGCATGGATTTTTCCGACAATCCCTACAACCTGAGGGTTACCGGCCTGCGCGTTGCCGGCAATATGCTGGAAGTTTATTGAAATGACATCACCGCTTTGCCGCCTTTCCCGGCTGTCCTTCGCCGCCGCCGTCTGCCTGGGTGCCGGCGGCTGCGTGCCGCTGCCGGAGGGGACCGTGCTGGACCTCCCGCAGGGGCAGGCGCTGGAATCCCCGTACAAGGGGCTCGATCCCGGCTATAAGACGCAGGAGACCACGCACTTTTCCGTGAAGGCTTATTCTTCTTCCGACGCTTCGGATTACGCCAGGCTCTGCGAAGAGAATTACAGCCGCATCATGCAGGACCTCGGCACCTATTCCTTCGTCCCGTCCCGGCCGTACAACGTGGTCTTCTACCGCGACGCGGCGGAGTACCATGCCAAGACCGGGCTGCCGGAATGGTCGGGGGGGGCGGCTTACGGCAACGTGCTGCTGCTTTACGAGAACCCCGGGCTGCGGGCCACCATGGCGCACGAGATGACGCACCTGGTCTTCAACGAGTTCATGGGCCTGCGCCAGGCGTCCCAGCTGCGCTGGCTTAACGAGGGGGTGGCCGTCTACGAGGAAACCCGCTCCAACAGCCAGTCCGAGGCCTCTTACGCGCGGCGCCTGAACGAGACGGTGGCGCCCAACCCCATACCCTTTTCGCAGATGGTGAACCTGGCCCCGCAGGGCGAGAGCCTTAAGAACGTGGACCGCTGGTACGCGCAGGTGGGCTCCGTGGCCGGGTTCATGATCCGCAACGGCGGCTCCTTCAATTTTTCCCTGTTCCTGTCCAAGCTGCGCGACGGCGCCTCTCCGGACCAGGCCGTAGCCGACACCTATTCCGGCTCCTGGAAGAAGCTCGAAGATATAGAGAAGAACTGGCTGCTCGAAGTGAAAAGATAAGCCGCTGCCGCGACACTTATGAGTAAAACGGCAAATACGGATAAATATAAAAAGGCGATAGTGCCGCTGGACGGGCTGCATTGTTCGTCGTGCGCCGCCCGCGTGGAAAAAGGCCTCGGGGAGCTGAAGGGCATCGCCAGCGTGTCCGTGCACCTGCCGACCAAGACCGCGTTCCTCCTTTACGACCCCGCGCTGGTGGACGGGGCCGCGGTCACGGCGAAAATAGACTCGCTGGGCTACAAGGCGCTCTCTTTCTCGCAGTCCGCGAGCTCCGCCGGAAATACCGCCCTGGACGCGCTGGAGAGGGAAAAGAACCTTTTTTTCTACAGGTTCCTGCTGGGGCTGTTCCTTACCGGCTTCATGCTGCTGGATTTCGTCGTCGGGTTCTCCGTCTACACGATGATGGCCGCGGCCGCGCTGACCTGGTGGTTCGCCGGCAGGCACTTCCACTCCGGGCTGGCCCGCGCCCTGAAGGCCCGCTCCGCCGACATGAACACGCTGGTCTCGCTCAGCACCAGCGTCATGTTCTTCTACGGGGTCCTGGTCACGGTCTACCCGCCTTCCGGCGGGGAACACTACCACGCGCAGTGGCACGAAGTGGGCATGCTGATAACTTTCATCAACCTGGGGCGCTGGCTCGAGACGCGCTCCCGGAGCAAGGCCGGGGAGGCCGTCTCCAAGCTTTTCCGGATCGCTCCCAAATTCGCCCGGCGGCTCTGCCCGACCGGCGAGGAGACCGTGCCGGTCAGCGAGATCGTGCCGGGAGACAAGGTGCTCCTGCGCCCCGGCGAGCAGGTGCCCGCCGACGGCAAGGTGACCAACGGGGCCTCGTCGGTGGACGAGAGCCTGCTGACGGGCGAAGCCGTGCCCTGCGAGAAAGCGGAAGGCTCGACGCTGTACGCCGGCACCGTCAACAAGACCGGGTGGCTGGAGTTCCGCGCCGAGGGCGTAGGCGAGGAGACCGCGCTGATGCGCATAGTGCGGGCGGTGCAGGAGAGCCAGGCCGCCAAGAGCTCGGTGCAGCGGCTGGTGGACAGGATCTCCGCGTGGTTCGTCCCGCTGGTGTTCTTCGCGGCCTGCTTCTCCGCGGCCCTGTGGTTCTATTATTCGGGCCCGTACAGGGCCGTGAACGTTTTTGCCGCCGTGCTGGCCGTGGCCTGTCCCTGCGCCATGGGGCTGGCCGTGCCTATGGCCGTGGCGGTCGGGTTCGGCCGCGCCGCCTCGGAAGGCGTGCTGATGCGCAACGCGGACGTGCTCGAGCGCATCTCGCGCGTGGACGTGATGATCTTCGACAAGACCGGCACCGTGACCACCGGCCGCCTGCGCCTGCATTCGATTAAACCGTTCATGGTCGGCGAGAAGGAGTTCCTCGGGCTCCTGGCCGCCGCCGAGGATAAATCCGAGCATCCCTTCGCCGAGGCCGTGCGCGCCGCCGCGGCCGCCGCCGGCGTGAAGCCGCGCGCGGTGATAGCTTTCGAGGCGTTCCCCGGCAAGGGCGTAAAGGCCAGGGTGGAGAAAGGCGAGATAGCCGCCGGCAGCCTCAAATGGTTCACCGAGCTGGGTTTTACCGTTCCCGACGCGGCGCGCTCCGAGATCAAGGACGCCTCCGAAGCCCTGCTCCTGCTGGCGCTCGACGGCGAATACAAGGGCTACGCGCGCCTGGGCGACGCGATACGTCCCGAGGCGGCCGGCATAGTGCGCGAGCTGGGGGCGATGGGCATAGAGGCGGTGATGGCCTCCGGCGACAGGCAGCTGGTGGTCGCCGCCGCGGCGGAGGCCGTGGGCATAAAGACTTTTCACGCCGAGATCTTCCCCGAGGACAAGCGGGAGCTGGTCAGGCGCTATAAAGCCCTGGGCAAGAAGACCGCCATGGTGGGGGACGGCTTCAACGACGCGCCCGCCCTGTCGGAGGCCGATATCGGCATTTCGATGCGCTCGGGCACCGACGTGGCCGCCGAGGCCAGCGATATCACGCTCATGCACAACGACCTGCGCTCCGTGGTGAAGGCCATAAAGATCTCCAAAGCTATCAAGCGGACCATAAACCAGAACCTCGCCTGGGCTTTCGTCTACAACACGGCGCTCATCCCGCTGGCGGCCGGGCTGTTCTACCCGCTCTGGCATATCATGGTCCCGCCGTACTTCGCCGGCGCGGCTATGGCGCTGAGCTCCGTTTCCGTGGTCATGAATTCGCTGCGGCTGAAAAAGGTCAGGCTCTGACCGGGTTCCATCTTTAAGGAGAATTATGAAGACATCAACTGCTTTCGGCTATACCAGGGCGCAGGCCCAGAGCGTCAGGGATGTGAAGCTCCCCGCTATCGAAGCGTGGGAGAACCAGTATAAGC
>Ga0154587_144_pt1 | contig 88482 bp, 80 predicted proteins | sample RifGroF2_FD_116016 | JGI IMG/M metagenome (GOLD analysis project Ga0154587, IMG submission 116016) | Elusimicrobia bacterium GWF2_62_30 | reverse complement strand
CCTTCCGTAGGCCGAGGCTTGCATAGCGCCGAGGCCGGAGGATGAGCGAGGCACGGTGTGCCGAGCGCGGTTTGCGTTCCGGTCCCCGCGCCGCCCGCTGCGGTGTATGAAACCTCTGTAATAATAAAAATAGTTTGCCATCCCAAGCGCAGCGTTTGTATAATATAGATATAGTTAAGGCCCAGTTGGCGCAGCGGTAGCGCGTTCCCTTGACATGGGAAAGGTCACAGGTTCGATCCCTGTACTGGGCACCAGTTTTTATCCCGAATCCCGCCTTGGCGGGATTCCCCGCGAAGCGGGTTGAGGACAAGCGCTATGCGCGCCAGTCCGAAAGGGTGTATCCCGGAGCGAAGCTCCCCGAGCTATGCGAGGGAAAAATTCATCGGAATTTTTCGGGACAGTAACTCAGTCAGGGCCCGTTAGAACCCGCTCCGGGAACTGGCGGGCTTCATTATTAAGGAACCTAACTTATGGCCGACGACAACAAAGAAGAAGCAGCAAAAGAAGAATTCATCCACAAGATGCGCCACTCGCTGGCGCACGTGCTGGCCGAGGCCGTGGCGGAACTGTTCCCCGGCGTGAAATTCGGCATCGGGCCCGCCATCGAGAACGGCTTTTACTACGACTTCGCCCTCGAGCATCACTTCACCCCCGAGGACCTGCCCAAGATAGAGAAGAAGATGAAGCATATCATGGCGCAGACCCAGAAGTTCGAGCGCGTGGAACTGCCCCGCGCCGAAGCCCTCAAGCATTTCGCCGACAAGGGGGAGAACTTCAAGGTGGAGCTGATCAACGACCTGCCCGAGGGCAGCGTCATCAGCATCTACAAGAACGGCCCGTTCGAGGACCTCTGCAAGGGCCCGCACGTGGAGCATACCGGCAAGCTCAAAGCCTTCAAGCTGATGTCCATAGCCGGCGCCTACTGGCGCGGCAGCGAGAAGAACCCCATGCTGCAGCGCATCTACGCCGTGGCCTTTGAGACCCAGGACGAACTTAACGCCTATCTGAAGCAGCAGGAAGAGGCCGCCAAGCGCGACCACCGCAAGATCGGCAAGCAGCTGGAGATCTTCACCTTCGACGACGACATAGGCCCGGGCCTGCCGCTCTGGCTGCCCAACGGCGCCATTATGATAGAGGAGCTGGAAAAGCTCGCGAAAGAGACGGAGGCCGCCGCCGGCTACGTGCGCGTGAAGACCCCGCATCTCTGCAAAGAAACTCTCTACCAGAAAAGCGGGCACCTGCCTTATTACGCCGAGAGCATGTTCCCGGCCATGGATATCGACGGGCAGAAGTACTACATCAAGCCGATGAACTGCCCGCATCACCACAAGATCTACGGCTCCAAGCCGCGCAGCTACCGCGACCTGCCGGTGCGCATGGCGGAGTACGGCACCTGCTACCGCTACGAGCAGTCGGGCGAGCTGTTCGGCCTGATGCGCGTGCGCTCCATGCAGATGAACGACGCGCATATCTACTGCACGCCGGAGCAGTTCCAGGAGGAGTTCCTGGCCGTCTGCCGCATGTACCTCGGGTATTTCAAGATCTTCGGCATCGAGAAGTACGTGATGCGCTTCAGCACCCACGCCCCGGAGGGCCTGGGTAAAAAGTACGTGGACAATCCCGAACTGTGGGCTTCCACGGAGATCATGGTGCGCGACACGCTGGTCAGCGGCGGGATCCCGTTCAAGGAGATCCCCAACGAAGCCGCTTTCTACGGCCCCAAGATCGACGTGCAGGTGTGGAGCGTGATAGGCAAGGAGTTCTCGCTCGCCACCAACCAGGTGGACTTCGCCGTACCCGCCCGCTTCGAGCTGGTCTACAAGGACTCCGACGGCAAGGAAAAGACGCCGCTGTGCATCCACCGCGCCCCGCTCGGCACGCACGAGCGCTTCATTGGTTTCCTGATCGAGCATTTCGCCGGCAACTTCCCGCTCTGGCTGTCGCCGCTGCAGGTCAAGGTCATGAGCATCACCGAGGAGTCGGAAGCCTACGCCCGAGGGATAGAGGCGAAGCTGAAAGCCGCGGGCCTGCGCGCGGCCGGTAACTACGGCAGCGAAACGATAAACGCCAAGGTCCGCGAGGCCTCGGTCGAAAAGACCCCCTACATGGTCGTGGTCGGCAAGAAGGAAATGGACGCCGGCACGGTGACCCTGCGCCTGCGCGGGGGCAAACAGGTGTTTGGCGTCAGCCTTGCCGAGTTCATCGAGAACCTGCGCAAGGAAGCCGCCGAACGGCTTCTTACCGGGACCTATGTCTGAACGGATAAGACTCCGAACGCTGCTGGCCGCCGCGCTGCTGTGCGCGGCGCCCGCCCGCGCCCTGGCGCAGGCGGGGGACTCCCAGCTGGCCGAGGACGAGGCGGCGTTCCAGAACATCGCCGCCCTTTATGAGACGGCCGCGGACCGGTCGGCGGTGGTGGAGGCCTTTAAGAAATATCTCAAGCAGTATCCCAAAAGCAACCGCGTGCCCGACGCCTTCTTCATGCAGGGCGAGTCCCACATGGCCAAGGGCACCGAGATCCTGCGCCAGGAAAAAAATTCCAAGATGATCTCGGAAGCCCGGGTGATGGCGGGCTCCAACGCCGCCGCCCTGGCGGAGCTCAGGGCCGCGGCCGAGGCCTATTCCTCGGCTATCTCCAAAGGCTCCAAAAGCGGGCTGGAACCCTCCGCCCAGTACCGCATAGGCGAAGCCTGGTACAACAGCGGCAACTGGGAGCGCGCGCTTAAAGAATTTACCAGGGTGGAGGACAAGTATCCCAAGTCCTACATCGTCCCGGCGAGCCTCCTGGGCCAGGTCTACTCCTATATCGCCCTCGGGCGCTACCAGGACGCGCAGGCCACCCTTTTCCGGCTGCAGGAGACCTGGCTGCCCTACGCGCGCGAGCCCGCCGTGGTTTTCGCCAACGGCGTGATAGAGCTGAACCGCAAGAATTACGCGTCGGCGCAGAACCTTTTCTCGCAGCTTAATACCCCGGAAGCCAGGTTCTTCCTGGGCAAGGCATACCTCTACGAGGGGAAAACCTACGTGGCCGCTTCGGTGTTCCAGAAGCTGGTCGCCGATTTCCCGGAGGTCGATTTCAAGGAGGAGGCCGAATTCCTGGCCTCGGACTCCTATTTCCACGCCCGCGACTTCGACGGCGCCATAGTCAAGTACCAGGAGTTCATCCGGAAATACCCGCACTCCAAGCTTTACAGCGCGGCCCTGTTCCGCGTCGGGGCCTCCCAGTTCAACAAGAAGGATTACCCCGGCGCCCGGGCCAGTTTCCAGGCCGTGATAGACCGGGACCCGAGGGATTTCTTCTCGCCGCTGGCCCAGTTCTTCATCGCCGAGGCGTACCTGGAGAACAAGCAGGTGCGCGACGCGCTTTTCGCTTATGCCAAGGCGACCACCGGCTACGGCGGCTCTTCCGTGGCCCCGGCCAGCCAGTACAAGCTGGCCTGGTGCCAGTACCTGCTGGGCGACCATACCCAGGCGGTCGGCGCGCTGGACAGCTTCCTGGCGCTTTACCCGTCCGACGTGCTGGCCAAGAACGCGCATTACCTCAAAGGCCTGGCGCTGCTGGAACTCAAGAAGTCGCCCGACGCGCTGCGCGCTTTCCAGAGCGCCGTGGATATGGCCCCGGACAGCTCCGTAGCCGAACAGGCGATGTTCATGATCCTGCGCGCCGAATACGAGCGCGGCAACTATAACAGCATCCTCACTTCCTACCAGTTCATTTTCAAGCAGCTGCCCCAGTCCGGCTCCAAGTGGCGGGCCCTCAGCCTGCTGTACGTGGCCGAAGCCTACATGGCAATGAACCTGACGGCCGACGCCAGGAACGTTTACGAGACCATAGTCCGGATCTACCCCAACGACGTCACCGCCCTGTACGCCCAGGAAGGGCTGGTCTGGTGCTTCTCCCTGGGCGGGGACACGGCGGCCGCGGCCCGCGCGCGGGAGAAACTGCGCACGCTCAGGGAGGCCTTCCCCGCGGCGCAGCAGCCCGGTGGGGAGGACGAGATGGCGCTGGCGGACAGCCATTTCAACAAGAAGGACTACGAGAAGGCCTACCAGCTTTACGAAGATTTCGTCGCCGGGCAGCCTAAGAACCCGTACGCGGCCACGGCGCTGTACCGCGCCGGCCTCGCCCTGTACAGGCTGCGCTATTACAGCCAGGCCGTGGATACCTGGGAAAAGATCTCGAAGAGGTATCCCGGCGCGCCCGAGACCGAGCCCGCCGATTTCCAGATAGCCGATACCTGGTTCCGCGCGCAGAAGTACAACGAATCCGCCGCGGCTTACGACACTATCGTGACCAAGTACCCGAAAAGCCGGCAACTGCCCCTGGCCTGGCTGCGGCTGGCCCAGGTCCGCTATAGCCTCAACCAGGACGCCGCCGCCGCAGAGCAGGCGAGGCTCGCGGTTTCCCAGTTCCCGCTGGCCCCGGAGGCCGCCGACGCCTTCGATATCGCGGAAGCCGCTTTCGACCGCAACCCGGGTTTGGATTTCAAGAACTGGTTCCTGGGGCTGGCCCAGCGCCGGCCGCAGGACAGGACTTCCGGCGAGGCCCTGTTCCGGCTCGGGCGCCGCCTGTTCGAGAAGAAGGACTTCGCCGGGGCGGTGGAGAACCTCAAGAAGTTCAGCCTGGACTACATAGACCACCCGGCTATTAAGGACGCGCAGTTCTACCTCGGCGAAGCGTACTTCCAGGCCGGTGAACTGGAGAACGCCGCCGGGGTCTTCGACCGCTTCGCGCAGAATTATCCCGACGCCAAGGAACACGCCATGGGGCTGTTCCGGCTGGGCAGCTCCTATTACGGCCTCAAGGACCATGAGCGGGCGGCGCAGGCGTATTCTAAACTGGTCGCCCTCTACCCGTCGAGCGAATACGTGAAGCCGGCGCTTTTCAACCTGGCCCTCAGCTACAAGGCCACCGGCGCCACCGACAAGGCCGAATCGACCTACCGCCGGTATTACGACCTGACCGGCAAGTCCGACGACGCGCTGGCCGCGCTGTGGGAGATCTTCAATATCCGCAAGACCCGCGGCGACTTCTCCGGCGCGATCAAGATCCTGACCCAGATCTACGGCGAAGCGGAGGGGCGGGAGGACGCGCTGGAGGCCATGTACCACATGGGCGAGCTGAGCGCCGACAACCGGCAGGTGGAAGAGGCGCGCGATTACTGGGAACGGCTCAGCCGGCAGACGCCGCTGCACAACGCCTGGCGCCTGCAGGGGCTGGTCAAGCTCGGAGAGCTTTACGAGAGCGAGAAGAACTACGCCGAAGCGGCGCGCGTTTACGAAGATATAGCAAAGAACTCCAGCAAGCCCGAGTTCGCCGGCGCGGCCGCCGAGAGGGCCAAGGCCCTGCATGAAATGGGGCGCTCGGCTTCCGGCGCTAAGCCGGAAAGTCCCGCCGCCGCACCGGCGCCCGCGCCCGCCGGCCCCGCCGAGGTTGTTCCGCAGGAAGCCCCCGTGGTAGAGCCGCCCGCGGCCGCCCCGGCGCCCGAAGAAAAAGCGGCCCCGGCGAAGAAAAAGGCCGCCCCCGCGGCTAAGAAAAAAGTTTCGACAGGTACCAAGAAGAAATAAACAGGAGATCTACATGGAGAATATCAGTTACCTCGAGCTGTTCAAAGAAAGTTTTACGCTGCTTATCCTGCTGGTCTGTTCCCTGCTTTCCTTCACCTTCGCCTTCGAGCGCTGGTGGTTCTTCCGCAAGGCGCGGCAGGAGAAGGTGGATGAATTCCTCTCCAAAATAAGCGGGATGCTTAAAGAGGGGAAAATGGACAAAGCGGCCGAGTTCACCGCCAAAATAGATTCGCCGCTTTCCCGCCTGTTCCATTACGCGCTGGCGCACCGGGAGATGTCCCGCAGGGACCTGGAAGAGCTGCTGGCCACGAAACGCCAGGAAGAGCGGCTGGGCCTCGAGCGGAACCTGGGCGTGCTGGGGACCATGGGCAATATCGCGCCCTTCATCGGGCTCTTCGGCACGGTGGTCGGCATCATAAAAGCTTTCAGGGACCTGGCCCTTTCCGGCACGGGCGGCCCCACCGTGGTGGCCAAGGGCATCGCGGAGGCGCTCGTGGCCACGGCCGGCGGCCTCGCGGTCGCCATCCCCGCGGTGATAATCTACAACTACTTCATGCGCAAGACCAAGGTCATCTCCAGCGAGCTCGAGATCTTCTCCGCCCGCCTGGTGATCATGCTGGAGAATAAATAACGCGGACCGGCGGCGGCTTAATATGGGCGTATCCTCGAATAATTCCGACGAGCCGATAACCGAGATCAACCTCACGCCGCTGGTGGACGTGTCGCTGGTGCTCGTCATTATCTTCATGGCCGTGGCGCCCTTCGCCATCACCGCCGGCATCAAGGTGCTGCAGTCCAAGGCCAGCGCGCAGGTGGGGAAAGTGTCCGTTTCGGACAGCGTCCAGGTCAAGCTCCTCAGCGACGGGACGCTTACGCTCAACGGCGCCGCCCTGGCGCGCGCGGAGTATCCCGCGGCCGTGGCCAAGGCGCTCCTCAAGAGCGCCGACAAGTTCGTGATAGTAAAAGCCGATCCCGCCAACAAGGTGGGCCAGGTGGTGGGCCTGCTCGACGAAGCCAGGCAGGCCGGGGCGCTTAAGATGGCGCTGATGAGGAACTGATGTCCTTCAAGGTTGAGAACGACGATTCGATCATGGCCGGCATCAACGTGGCGCCGCTCGTCGACGTCTGCCTCGTGCTCGTTATCATTTTCATGGTCACCGCGCCGCTCCTGTCCGATCCGCCCCTGAAGGTAAGCCTGCCGCAGGCCAAGACCCAGGAGGGGGAGGAGAAGGACAAGGTAACGGTCACCATCTCCGCCGATTCCAGGTTCGCGGTGAACGAGAAGGTGTTCCGGGAAGAGGCGGCCATGCTGGCCTGCGTCGAGGACACCATAAAGAACGGCAGCTCCAGGCTGCTGGTCATCCGGGCCGATGCTGAGGCGCCTTACGGCGTGCTCACCGAAGTGATGCGGCGGGCCAAGGAAGCCGGCGCGTCCGGCATAACCATAGCCACGGAGCAGAAAGGGAAGAAATAGGGCATGTCCTACCGCGGAAACAATTCCATCGCCTATCCGCTGGCCGCGTCGGTAGCGTTCCATGCGCTCTTCGTGTTCCTGTACGTCTATTTCGTCATCATGCACCCGCCGGCCCGCACCGTGGTGCTTAACAACGTGGACCTTATTTTGCAGGAAAAGGAAGCCAGGGCCAAGCCGGAGCAGAACAAGACCATGAACTTCCTCAAGCTGGCGCTGCCGCAGCTGCCCAAGCTGGCCATGCAGGCGCCGCCCAAGCCGCTGGCCCCGGCGCAGCTGGACATAAAGCCGCCGGAGCCGGTGCGCAAGGCCCTGGACCTGCCCGAGAAGCTTTCCGGCAGAGAGGGCCGCCTGACTACCGCAGAGAAGCTGGACATGGATATGGGAAAGAAACTGGCTTCGGCGCCGAAGGACGCGGGCCTGGAGCTGCGGTCGGACAGGGGGGCGCAGGCCGCAGCCCCGCGCATCGAGCTCGAGGAGATCGGGCTGAAAAGGGCTCCGTCCATCCCGCAGGGGCTGAAATTCGAGGATTCCGGCCAGGTGGTGCGCCCGCAGACCATGCAGGAACTCAATCTTGCCGTCGACCGGGCCAGGCGTACCGTGGCCGGTCCCCAGGGACTTTCGGAGCGGGAGGGAAAGCTCGCTTCCGCCAGGGCGGTGACCGCCGCCGCCGCGGCCCCGCAGCGCCTGACCGAGGCCCGCGACGCCGGGGTGCAGCTGGCTTCCAGGCCGCAGCCGGTAATGACCGCGCAGAGCTTATCCCTGCGCAGGGGAGAGTCCTTGCGCCAGGCCTCGGCGCCGGAACCCCCGCGCCTTGAAATAACCGGGCCCCTTTCCCGCCGGAAGGTGCTTAGCTCATACGCCCCGCCTTTCCCGGACTGGGCGCGCGAGCGGGGCGTGCTGGAGGCCGCGGTCTCCATCAAGTTCTACGTGGACAGCGCGGGCCGCGTGCTGGACAACGCCGCGGTGGAGAAAACTTCGGGGTACGGGCCCCTCGACCGGCTCGCCCTCGGCGCGATAAAGCGCTGGACCTTCGAGCCGTCGGGAGAGGGGCGCGCGACGCAGTGGGGAATAATAACTTTCAGGTTCCTGTCGGATTAAAAATAATTATGAAATCTAACACATTACGGGTCGTTGCCGCATCCTCCGTCCGCGCGCTGGCGGCGCTATTGGCGGCCGCCGCGTTCTGCGCTCTCCCGGCGGGCGCGCAGGACCTGGCCGGGCCGGCCACGGCCTACAGCGAAGTCCCGCAGGAAGTGCTGGTGAAGTCCGAGGCTGAAGAGATACGCACCAAAAAACCGCCGCTCAAGGTCAAGACGGATAATTTCGAGAGCATAAAGAATTCTTTCGAGTCCGACAAGAACCTGTTCCTGTTCGAGTCCGGGAACTTCATCAGCTTTTTCCGGAATTACCCGGAGAAGCTTTCCAACGGGCGCGTGATAAAGCCCTGGCGCACGTCGTTCAACGACCGCACGGTCATCGCTTTTTACCCGCTGAAGAAGTTCGAAGAGGTGTTCGGCCGGAACTACGCCGAGAAGGTCACGAAGGATTTCCAGTGGACGCTTTCCATAACGGACGAGGAGGGCAGGAACTTCCACAGGTATTCCGGCGCCGGCCTGCCGCCTGAGACCATCAACTGGAGCGGCGAGAACGACCAGCACGAATGGGTGCATGCCGGGCACAGCTACGCGCCGCTTTACGTCTTTACCGAAGCCCAGGGGGTGCGCAAGACCGTGATAGGGGAACTCGTCAGGTTCACCGCCATCGTCTACCAGAAGGGGAACTCGCTGGTGATCAGCATGGATTCCGCGCTGCTCTTCGGTTCCAACAAGTCGGCAAAGACCGTGGAGAAACCGGGCGGGGAAGCGCTGCTGGCCGCCGCGGCCGACCTGATAAAACGCCGCTATTACAATATCCCGCTCAAGGTGAACGTCTATGCCCAGACGAAAGACCTCTCCGACCAGCAGGCGTCGCAGGTGCGGGACAGCCTGAAGGCTTCGCTGATGTGCGGGGAGAACCTGCTCTCCTACGAGGGCTTCGACGACACTTTCGCGCAGCAGCGCACCGATATCGTGCTGCTGAACAAGTAAAAGCCATACATGAAACTAGTCATCGAGCGCGCCAGGTTTCCCGGGGTCCTGCTGATAAAGCCGGAAAGGTTCCTCGACGGCCGCGGTTCCGGTTCGGAGCTCTACAAGGCTTCGGAACTGCGCCGGGCCGGTATCCGGGAAACGTTCGTTCAGGAAAACCGCTCCATCTCGCGCAAGGGCGTGCTGCGCGGCCTGCATTACCAGCGGGCCCCTTACGCCCAGGCCAAGCTGGTGCGCTGCGGGCGCGGCCGCGTCTTCAATGCCGCAGTGGACCTGCGGCGCGGCTCTAAGACTTTCGGCGTCTCTTTCTGCCTGACCCTCTCCGAAGCGGAGGGGACGATGGTGTACCTGCCGGCGGGGTTCGCGCACGGCTTCCTGGCGCTGACCGACGGGGCGGAAGTGCTTTACAAGTGCTCGCGGGAGTTCAGCGCGGCCCATTACGGCGGCCTGCGCTGGAACGACCCGCAGCTGGGGATAAAATGGCCGGCGAAAAAGCCGCTCTTGTCCGCTAAGGACGGCGCGCTGCCGCTGCTTAAGGAGATAAAGGGAATATGAAAGGCATAATACTCGCGGGCGGTTCCGGGACCAGGCTCTATCCCATCACCAGCGTGGTCTGCAAACAGCTGCTGCCGGTCTACGACAAGCCGATGATCTATTACCCTATGTCGGCGCTGATGCTGGCCGGCATAAGGGACATACTTATAATTTCCACGCCCAAGGACCTGCCCCGCTTCCGCGATATCTTCGGCGACGGCTCGGCCTGGGGCCTCAAGCTGTCGTATAAAGAACAGCCCGCGCCCAACGGCATAGCGCAGGCCTTCCTTATCGGCGAAGAATTCATCGGCTCCGACGATGTCTGCCTGGTGCTGGGTGACAATATCTTTTACGGCCACGGCCTGCCGGAGGCCTTTCTGAAGGCGGTGGCTGCGGCGAAGGCCAAAAAAGCCACGGTGTTCGGCTACTACGTGAACGACCCGGAACGCTACGGGGTGGTGGATTTCGACGCCGCGGGCAACGCGCTGTCCATCGAAGAGAAACCGGCGAAGCCTAAAAGCAACTACGCAGTAACCGGTCTTTACTTTTACCCTAACGGGGTGGCCAAAGTGGCCGCCTCAATAAAACCGTCGGCCCGCGGCGAACTCGAGATCACCGACGTGAACAGGGAATACCTCAAGAGCGGCGCCCTGGGCGTGGAACTGCTCGGACGCGGTTACGCCTGGCTGGATACCGGCACTTTTGAGAGCCTGCTGGAGGCGGGGGAATTCATCGCCACCGTGGAGCGCAGGCAGGGGCTGAAGATCGCCTGCATCGAGGAGATAGCCTACGCGCAGGGCTGGATAGACAAAGCAAGCCTGCTGCGGCTCGCCGACGGGCTCAGCAAGAACAGCTACGGCGCTTATCTGAAGAAAGTCGCCGAAGGCAAGTGAGAACCTATGCCATTTGAATTCGAGAATACCGGGCTTGAGGGCGCGGTGCTGGTAAAGCCCCGCGTCTTCCCCGACGACCGGGGTTTCTTCGTCGAGACTTACAAGCGCGCGGACTTCCTGCAGGCCGGGATCCCGGCGGAGTTCGTGCAGGACAACCACTCCAAGTCCTCGCAGGGCGTGCTGCGCGGGCTGCATTACCAGCGCGGCGCCGCCGCGCAGGGTAAACTGGTGCGCTGCGTGGCCGGGGCCATCCTCGACGTGGCGGTGGACGTGCGCCGGGGGTCGCCGGGCTTCGGCAAATGGGTGGCCGCGGAACTTACCGCGGCTAACGCGCATATGCTGTACGTGCCGCCGGGCTTCGCGCACGGCTTCCTGGTGCTGAGCGAAACCGCCGAGATAATTTACAAGTGCACTGTGGAATACTCCCCGAAAGACGAAGGCGGCATACGCTGGGACGACCCGCAGATCGGCGTGCGGTGGGGCATAAAGGACCCGGTCCTGTCGGCCAGGGACAAGGTACTGCCGCTCCTGAAGGACGCTATCCTTTAATGAGAGTCTTCATTACCGGCGCAAAAGGCCAGCTCGGCACCTCCTTTGTGAGGCGCTTCGAAGCCAACGGCTGGGACTACCAGGCGGCCGACGTCGACACGCTTGATATTACCGATGTCAACGCCGTGATGGACGCCCTGATGCCTTACCGGCCCGGGCTTATCATAAACTGCGCGGCTTACAACCTGGTTGATAAAGCCGAGACGGACGCCGCCGCGGCTTATGCCGTGAACGCCGAAGGCCCGCGCAACCTCTCGCTGGCCGCGCGCAAGCTGGAATCCACCCTGGTGCATTTCGGGACGGATTATATTTTCGACGGGGCCAAGGCGGCCCCTTATACCGAGGCCGACAAACCCAACCCTCTCAACGTTTACGGCAGCTCCAAACTTAAAGGCGAGGAATATGTCCTGCAGGCCCCCGGCAGCCTGGTGCTCCGGCTCAGTTGGGTCTTCGGGCGGGGGGAGCAGAACTTCATCCATAAGCTCAAGGGCTGGGCCGCCAAGCCGGGACCGCTGCGCATCTCGGTAGACGAAGTTTCCGTCCCTACCTATACTGAAGACGTCGTCTCCGTTGCGCTGGAGGCTTTGAAATGCGGATTGATGGGCGTCTGGCACCTGGCCAATACCGGCCGGTGTTCGCGCTATGACTGGGCCAGGCTGGCCCTGGCGGAGTATGGGATAGACAAAGAACTGCTCCCGGCCAAAATGGCGGAGTTCAAGACGGCCGCCCGCCGCCCCGGCTATTCGGCCATGTCCAACGCCGCGCTGTCAGCAGAGCTCGGGCTCAAAATACCGTCGTGGGAAGAGGCCGTGAAGGCTTTTATACGGGAGAACAAATGAAAAAGAACATACTGGTTACCGGCGGGGCGGGCTTTATCGGCTCTAATTTCATACGCTGCGCTTTCAAGCAGCCCGGATTCAAGGGAAAAATCGTCAACCTCGATAAGCTCACCTACGCCGGCAACCCGGAGAACCTCGCCGGCATACAGAAAAAATACCGCGGCCGCTATGTTTTCGCGAAAGGCGACATCTGCGACTACAAGACCGTGCTGGCCCTGATGAAGAAGCACGACATCTCGGTCGTGGCGCATTTCGCCGCCGAGAGCCACGTGGACCGCTCCATCTTCGGGCCCAAAGATTTCATCGAGACGAACATCAACGGCACCTTCACCCTGCTCGAAGCCGCGCGCACGTTCTGGGCGGGGCGCAAGGACGTCCGTTTCCACCACGTCAGCACCGACGAGGTCTACGGTTCGCTGGGCGCCGCCGGCAAGTTCAAGGAGACCACGCCTTACGACCCGCGCAGCCCCTATTCCGCTTCGAAGGCTTCTTCGGACCACCTGGTGCGCGCCTATGGCCACACCTACGGCCTGCCGGTCACCATTTCCAACTGCTCCAACAATTATGGGCCGTTCCACTTTCCCGAGAAGCTCATCCCGCTGGTGATCCTCAACGCGCTGGGCGGCAAGCCGCTGCCGGTGTACGGAGACGGGCTGCAGGTGCGCGACTGGCTGTACGTCGAAGACCACTGCTCGGCCATCTGGCGGATAATCAGCAGGGGCCGCGCGGGCGCCACGTATAATGTGGGCGGGAACTGCGAGATGAAGAATATCGACGTGGTAAAGGGCATCTGCGGCGCGCTCGAGGCGCTGGCCCCTTCCGCGAAGAACCCGGCCCTGGGCGGCCGGAAGTACTCGGACCTTATCACCTACGTCAAGGACCGCCCCGGGCATGACCGGCGCTACGCCATCGATTTCAGCAGGATCAAAAAAGAGCTGGGCTGGAGCCCGTCGGTGGACTTCAAGACCGGCCTGCGCAGGACCGTGGCCTGGTACCTGGCCAACGAAGCCTGGGTGGAGAACGTGAAGACCGGCGCTTACCGCAGCTGGCTGAAGAAGAACTATAAATAATGGAAGCGATCTTCCTCGGCACCACCGGCTGGTACGATACGCCGCAGGGCAGCACGGTCTGCACCCTGCTCAGGACGAAGAAATACGACATCGTCCTGGACGCCGGCTACGGCCTGAACAGGCTGGAGCGGTATGTGGACGGCGGCGGGCCTGTTTACCTGTTCCTCAGCCATTTCCACCTCGACCATATCGTCGGGCTGCACACGCTCGTTAAATTCAAGCGTATCAAGCGGCTCACCATCTGCGCCGGCGCGGGCGCGCGGCGTATACTCGGCGCCTTCATCAATAAGCCCTTCACCGTGCCGCTGGCGGCGCTGCCTTACCAGGTGAAGGTCCTGGAACTGCCGGCGGAGGCGAAAAAACTTCCCTTCTCCGTTTCGACCCTGCCGCTCGAGCACGCCGACCCCGTGCTGGGCTTCCGCTTCAGGCTGGACGGGAAGATAGTGACCTACTGCACGGATACCGGCTATTGCCCCAACGCCCTCAAGCTCGCCCGCGGCGCGGACCTGCTGATAACCGAGTGCTCGCACCTGCCCGGGGAAGCCAACCCGGGCTGGCCGCATTTCAACCCGGAGACCGCCGCCAGGCTGGCCGCCGAGGCCGGCGCCGGCCGCCTTATCCTTACCCATTTCTCCGCGGACCGCTACCCGCGGCCCGCCGACAGGGCCGCCGGCCTGCGCGTAGCCCGCCGGACTTTCCCCGGGGCCGCCGCGGCGCGTGACGGGCTGCGCTTTAAATTCTAGCGCCCTCTTTTTATAGTCTTCCCAAACCTTGTATAATTATTAATATAAGTTACGCCGGTTCTGCGGCGGCCGCGGACTTGAGCTGTTCGCGGTAACTTCTGGAGGGAACCATGAAAGTCGTTATCCTTGCCGGCGGTATGGGGACGCGCCTCAGCGAAGAGACGGACCTTAAGCCCAAGCCTATGGCCGAGCTGGGCGAAAAGCCGATGCTCTGGCACATCATGAAGATCTATTCGCAGTACGGCTTCAACGACTTCGTCCTGTGCCTGGGCTACAAGGGCTACATGATAAAGGAATACTTTGCCAACTATTTCCTGCATCAGGCCGACGTCACCATCGACATGAAGAACAATAAGATGGAGGTGCACCACCAGAAGGCCGAGCCCTGGAAAGTCACCCTCGTCGATACCGGGCTCAATACCATGACCGGCGGCCGCCTCAAGCGCGTGCAGAAGTACGTGGGCAAAGAAACCTTCATGCTGACCTACGGCGACGGGCTGGCGGATATCGACCTGAAAAAACTGCTCGCTTTCCATAAGAAGCACGGGAAACACGCCACCATAACGGCCATACAGAACCTGGGCCGCTTCGGCGCCCTGGATATGTCCCCCGACGGTGCCGTTTATTCTTTTCAGGAAAAGCCCATCGGCGACGGCGCCTGGATCAACGGCGGTTTCTTCGTGCTGGAGCCGGAGATCTTCAACTATATCAAAGACGGCGACCCCACCATCTGGGAACGCAAGCCCATGGAGCAGCTGGCGGCGGAAGGGCAGCTTAACGCCTACCTGCACAAGGGTTTCTGGAAGTGCATGGATACGCTGCGCGACAAGACGGAGCTGGAGAACGCCTGGAAGAGCGGCAACCCGCCCTGGAAGGTCTGGAAATGAGCGCTTCCTGGCGCGGGAAGAAAGTTTTCCTGACGGGACATACGGGGTTTAAAGGGGCCTGGCTGTCCATCTGGCTGGACTCCCTGGGCGCCAAGGTGACCGGCTACGCCCTTAAGCCCCCGACGAAGCCCAGCCTTTTCGAACTCTGCCGCCTGGACCGCCGTATTAAGTCCAATATCGGCGACGTGCGCGACGCGGCCCGGCTTAAGAAGGCCGTGCTGGCGGCGCGCCCGGAGATCGTCATCCACATGGCGGCGCAGCCGCTGGTGCGCGAATCCTACCGCGCTCCCGCCGAAACCTTTGAGACCAATATCATGGGCGTGGTGAACCTGCTGGAGGCCGTGCGGGCCTGCCCCACGGTAAAAGCCGTGGTGAACGTCACCACCGACAAATGCTACGAGAACAAGGAGCACGCGCGCGCCTTCCGCGAGGACGAGCCCATGGGCGGCTACGACCCGTACTCGTCAAGCAAGGCCTGCTCCGAACTGGTCACCTCCTCCTACCGCAATTCCTTTTTCAACCCCGCGGATTTTAAAAAGCACGGCGTGGCGCTGGCCTCGGCCCGCGCCGGCAACGTCATAGGCGGCGGCGACTGGGCGGCGGACCGGCTCATCCCGGACATGATCCGCGCGGCGCTCAGAGGGGAAAAGGTGCGCATCCGCAGCCCCCGCGCCATCCGCCCCTGGCAGCACGTGCTGGAGCCGCTCAGCGGCTACCTGCTGCTGGCGGAAAAGCTTTATGAGCACGGGCCGAAGTACGCCCAGGCCTGGAACTTCGGGCCCGACGCCGGTGACGCCAAGGACGTGGAGTGGATAGTCAGGCGCATGTTCGGCCGCTGGCCGGAGGCGCCGGGCTATGCGATAGACAAGGGCCGCCACCCGCACGAGGCGCATTACCTTAAACTCGATTCGTCGAAAGCCCGCCGCCAGCTGGGCTGGGCGCCGCGCTGGAACGTCGGCACCGCCGTGGACAGGACCGTGGAGTGGTTCAAGGCGTGGCGGCGCGGCGAGGACGTGCGCGCGGCGTGCCTGGCGCAGATACGCGAGTACGCGGATTAACCTGATCTTAGGAAGGACTATAATGAAACGCGAAGAGATAATCAAAGCCGTAAAAGCCTACCATTCGGCCGCTTTCCCCGCCAAGGCGTTCAACAGGGAAAAGGACACCGTCCGTTACGCGGGCCGGGTATTCGACGAGAACGAGCTGGCCGCCCTGGTGGATTCTTCGCTGGATTTCTGGCTGACGGAGGGCCGCTACTCCGAGACCTTCGCCGAGAAGCTTTCCGACCTGCTCGGGATCGAGAACGTGCTGCTGACCAATTCCGGCTCGTCCTCCAACCTGCTGGCGCTGTCGGCCCTTACCTCTAAAAAACTTGGCAAGAAACGCCTCGTTCCCGGCGACGAAGTGATCACCGTGGCCGCGGGCTTCCCGTCCACGGTCACCCCTATCCTGCAGAACGGGCTGATCCCCGTTTTCGTCGACGTGGAGCTGCCCACTTATAATATAAATATCGAAGCCCTCAAGAAGGCCGTGTCGCCCAAGACCCGCGCCATCTTCCTGGCCCATACCCTGGGCAACCCGTTCAACCTCGACGAGGTGCTGAAGGTGGTCAAGGAGCACGACCTCTGGCTGATAGAGGATAACTGCGACGCGCTCGGCAGCCGCTACAAGGGTAAATACACCGGCACGTTCGGGCACATAGCCACTTTCTCTTTTTACCCGGCCCACCATATCACGACGGGCGAAGGGGGCGCGGTGGCCACCAACAGCGAGCAGCTGGCGCAGATCATCCGTTCTTTCCGCGACTGGGGCCGCGACTGTTACTGCACCGGCGGGGAGAACAATACCTGCGGCAAGCGCTTCTCCCAGCAGTTCGGCACGCTGCCCCTGGGCTACGACCATAAATACGTCTACTCGGAGATAGGCTACAACCTGAAGATGACCGATATGCAGGCGGCTATCGGCTCCGTGCAGATGGACAAGCTGGAAGCGTTCGGCGAGAAAAGGCGCGCTAATTTCAAGCGCTACCAGAAGATCTTCTCGGCCTGGGAAAAGTTCTTTATCCTCACCCAGCCGACGCCGGACGCGGACCCCTCCTGGTTCACCTATGTCCTTTCCGTCAGGGAAGACGCGCCCTTCACGCGCAACGAACTGGTGACGTTCCTCAACGAGCGCCGGATCGAGACCCGCAACATCTTCGCCGGCAATATCCTGCGCCAGCCGGCCTTCGTCGACAAGCCCTGCCGGGTGGCGGGGGAACTGACCGTCACCGACTTCATCATGAACAACACTTTCTTCCTGGGGACCTTCCCCGGCATGACGGAGGAGATGTTCTCCTACGTCGAAGACTGCGTGGCAGAATTCCTGGGGCGGTTCGCGAAATGATCGTAAAGAAGTACAGGTCCGAGGTGGTTTCCGTCGAGAATCCCCTGGCCGATATCCGGACCGTCACGCTGCGCCCGCTGGAAAAGGCCTACAAATACAACCCCGGCCAGTTCCTGCACCTGGCGCTGGACGAATACGACCCTTCCAGACCCTGGCCCGAGTCCCGCTGCTTTTCCATGCAGAGCTCGCCGGACCAGGACACCATCAGGATAACCTTCGCCGCCAAGGGAAAATTTACCGCCCGCATGGCGGCCGAACTGGTCCCGGGCAAGGAGATCTGTGTAAAACTCCCTTACGGAGATCTCTTTTCGTCCGACCATGACAAGGCGAAGTCCGTTTTCGTCGCCGGGGGGACCGGGATTACGCCCTTCCTTTCCCTGTTCACGTCCGCAGCTTTCGCCGCCTACCAGGAGCCCCGGCTGTATTTCGGCGTGAGGAACGCCGCGCATAACCTTTACGCGGCAGACCTTGAAAAAGCCCGCGGCGTTAACCCCGCTTTCCGCCTGACGCTGCTCGACGAGGAAAAAGACGGCCGGCTGGATATCCTGAAGATCCTGGGCGAAAACGGGCCTTCCGCCGTGTATTTCATCTCGGGGCCGCCCGTGATGATAAAGAACTTCAAGACCAGCCTGGCTGAGCGCGGCGTTCCCCCGGAAAATATCAGGACCGACGACTGGGAGTAGCAGGCTCCCGTCAGAAATACTTTTGACCCCTTCAAACGGCATAAACGCGCCCCCGGTAAAGACCTCCCGGGGGCCCTGCTATTTTGCCGCTTTATAGCTTTGCTATAATATAAATAAGTATTAAGGCCTTTAAATGGCCGTCTATTCTGCCGCACCAGGGAGAGACGATGAAAAAAGCTTTGATCACAGGCATTACCGGGCAGGACGGGGCGTACCTTAGCGAGCTGCTCCTGAAAAAAGGGTACGAAGTGCATGGCGTCCGCCGCCGCGCCGCTTCCGTGAACACGGAGCGCATAGGGCACCTGCTGCGCCACCCCCGCCTTAAGCTGCACTACGGCGACCTGACCGATTCCACCAACCTTACCCGCCTCATCGCGGAAATAAAGCCCGCCGAAATATACAACCTCGGCGCCCAGAGCCACGTGGCCGTGAGCTTCGAGGAACCGGAGTATACCGCCGACTGCGACGGGCTCGGCACCATGCGCCTGCTGGAAGCCGTGCGCCTGCTGGGGCTGGCTAAGAAAACCCGCATCTACCAGGCCTCCACCTCCGAACTCTTCGGCAAGGTGCAGGAAATACCGCAGAGCGAGAAAACCCCGTTCTACCCGCGCAGCCCGTACGGCGTGGCCAAGATGTACGCTTTCTGGATCACCGTCAATTATCGCGAGTCCTACGATATCTTCGCCTCCAACGGCATCCTTTTCAACCACGAGTCGCCGCTGCGCGGCGAGGAATTCGTCACCAGGAAGATCACCCGCGCCATGGGCCGCATCCTGCTGGGCACGCAGGACTGCCTGTATATGGGCAATATGAACTCCCTGCGCGACTGGGGCCACGCTAAGGACTACGTGCGGGCCATGTGGCTGATCCTGCAGGCTAAGAAGGCCGAGGATTTCGTGATAGCCACCGGCAAGCAGTACTCCGTGCGCAAGTTCATAGAGCTTGCCGCTAAAGAGGTGGGCATAACCATCGCCTGGAAGGGGAAAGGCCTGAAAGAGACGGGCATAGTAAAAAGCGTGAAGCCCGTAGCCGGCGTGACCGCCGCGGCCGTGAAGCTCAAAAAGGGCGACGTGATAGTGCGCGTGGACCCGAAGTTCTACCGCCCGGCGGAAGTGGAAACCCTGCTGGGCAACCCCGCCAAGTCCCGCCGCGTGCTCGGCTGGAAGCCCGAGATCTCCTTCGAGCAGCTCGTTTCCGGCATGGCCGCCTCGGACCTGAAGCTGGCCCTGGCCGAGCGCTATATGAGCGACGGCGGCTACGGCGCCCCCAAGGCCCTCTGAGCTTTACGATGAAGAAAGCCCTCATCACCGGCAACCGCGGACAGGACGGCGCGTATTTAAGCCGCTTCCTGCTTTCCAAAGGCTACGAAGTGTACGGCGCGGACCGCGCCGGGGACTCCGGCCTCTGGCGCCTGCGGGAGCTCGGCATAGAGGGCCGTGTCAAGGACGTCTGCCTGGACCTCCTCGAGCTTTCCAATATCATGGACGTGATGGACCGGGTCCGCCCCGACGAGGTTTACAACTTCGCCGCGCAGAGCTTTGTGCAGACCTCCTTCGAGCAGCCCATACTGGCCGCCGAGACCAACGGCGTGGGCGTGGCGCGCCTGCTGGAAGCCATCCGCAAAGCCTGCCCCGCCGCCAGGTTCTTCCAGGCGTCCACCGCCGAGCTGTTCGGCAAAGCCGGCGAGAAGCCGCTTACCGAGGGCATAGCTTTCTATCCCAAAAGCCCCTACAGCGTGGCCAAGCTTTACGGCCACTGGATAACCGTGAATTACCGGGAGGCCTACGGCCTGCACGCCTCCTGCGGTATTCTCTTTAACCACGAATCCCCGCTGCGCGGCGAAGAGTTCGTGACCCGCAAGATCACTACCGCCGCCGCGCGCATAAAGAAAGGCCTGCAGGAGAAGGTGCAGGTAGGCAACATGGACGCCCGCCGCGACTGGGGCTTCGCCGAAGAATACGTGGAAGGCATCTGGCTGATGCTGCAGCAGCCGGCTGCCGGCGACTATATCCTGGCCACCGGCGAGACGCACAGCGTGCGCGAATTCATAGAAGCCGCTTTCCTGGCGGCCGGTTTTAAACTGCGCTGGACAGGCACGGGCGAGGGGGAGAAAGGCCTGGACGCCGCCACCGGGAAGGTCCTGGTGGAAGTTTCAAAAGAGTTCTATCGCAAGTCGGAGGTGGACTTCCTTTCCGGCGACGCCGCCAAGGCGAAGGCAGCCCTGGGCTGGGCGCCGAAAGTTAAATTCCAGGAGCTGGTTTCCATAATGGTCGACGCGGACATCAAGCGTCTCGAGGTGAAACGATGAAAGCTGTAATACTGGCCGGGGGCTCCGGCACCAGGCTGTGGCCGCTCTCGCGCTACGGCCTGCCCAAACAATTCATAAAGCTCAACGGCGAAAAATCCCTGCTCTGCCAGACGGTGGAGCGCCTTTCCGCGGTGACCCGGCTCAAGGATATCTTCGTGATAACCAACGAAGACTACCTGTTCCACGTGCAGGAAGACCTGAAGGCGGTGTCCCCGGAGCTTGAGAACAACATCATCCTCGAGCCCGTCGGCCGCAATACGGCCCCGGCCATCGCCCTCGTCATCAAGTACTTCGAGGAGAAGCTCGGCTGCCGCAAGGACGAGGTGGTCTTCATCTGCCCCTCGGACCATATCATAGAGCCGGTGGAAAAATTCGCCCGCTACGCCCGCCAGGCCGAGGAAGCCGCCAAGGCCGGCAGCATCGTCACGTTCGGGATAAAACCGTCCCGCCCGGAAACGGGCTACGGGTATATCAAAAAAGGCTCGAAGCTGGGCGGGGTGTTCAAAGTGGACAGGTTCGTGGAGAAGCCGGACCAGAAGACCGCGGAAAAGTATTTGGCCGACGGGAATTATTACTGGAACTCCGGCATGTTCTCGTTCACGCTGGGGACCATGCGTGCCGAATTCAAGGCGCACTCTCCCGAGATCCTGCGGCGCATGGCGGCGCCGCTGGCCAAAATGACCGCCGAGTTCAAGCACATGCCGTCCATCTCCATAGACTACGCCGTTATGGAAAAATCGGCCAGGACTTCTTTGCTGCCTATCGACATAACCTGGTCCGACGTCGGCTCCTGGGATTCCCTGCCGGACGTCGTCAAGCCCGACTCCGACGGCAACGTGAAGATAGGCGACATCATGGTCCTCGATACCAAGCGCACCATCCTGATGGGCGGGAAGCGGCTTATCTCCGCCGTTGGGCTTAAAGACCTCATCGTTATCGATACCGCGGACGCCCTGTTCATCGTAAAGCGCGGCCAGGCCCAGCGCGTCAAAGAAGTGGTGGAGCTGCTCAGGGAGCGGGAGCGCAAAGAGATAATCGAACATACCACCATCTACCGCCCCTGGGGCAGCTTTATCGTGCTGGAAGAGGGGCCGCGCTACAAGATAAAGCGCGTGGTGCTCAAACCCGGCCACAAGGTCAGCCACCAGCTGCATTATCACCGCAGCGAGCACTGGGTCGTTATCAAGGGCGCCGCCAGCGTCACTATCGGCGGTAAGAAGCGCATCGTCCACGAGAACGAGAGCACTTATGTGCCCAAGTCCACCAGGCACCGGCTAGAGAACCCGGGCAAGCTGCCGCTGGAACTGCTGGAAGTGCAGAACGGGGAATACATGGGCGAGGATGACGTGGTGCGGGCGGTTTACCGGGATAAGAAGGCTGGATAAACATACTTGTATGTCAAAGCTCTGGAACTTCTTGCGCGCCAATAAAAAATACTGGCTTATCCCTTTGGGGATACTGCTGCTGGTGATAGGCGGCCTGATCGCCATAACTTCCGGCCCGCAGCAATCGCCGATGATGTACACGTTCTTTTGACTCCGGGCCGGCTACAGAGGTAATAATGAAACTTTCAGATTACGTGATAGACTTCCTGGTAAAAGAGAGGGTGCATCATGTCTTCGAGATGATAGGCGGGGCCATCACCCACCTGCTCGATTCCACCTACGCCCGCGGGGACATCGCCTGCGTTTCCATGCACCACGAGCAGGCTGCGGCTTTCGCGGCCGAGGGCTATGCCAGGATGAACGGCCGGCTGGGCGTGGCCATGGCCACCAGCGGGCCCGGCGCGCTGAACCTGCTGACGCCCATAGGCAGCTGCTATTTCGATTCCGTGCCCTGCCTGTTCATCACCGGCCAGGTTAACACTTACGAGTACAAGTTCGACAAGCCCGTGCGGCAGATAGGCTTCCAGGAGACGGATATCGTCAGCATAGCGCGCCCGATAGTGAAATACGCCGAGCTGGTGCAGGACCCGAAGCTGATCCGCTACTCGCTTGAAAAAGCGGTGTTCCTGGCGCAGTCCGGGCGCCCGGGGCCGGCGCTGCTGGATATCCCGATGAATATCCAGCGCGCGGAGATAGACCCCAAAAAGCTTATCGGTTTTTACGGCAGCCCGGAGCACAAGCGCCTGACCCGGAAAGAACCGGCCGCCGGCGACGCTGTGGCGGAAGTTATCGCCCTGCTCAGGACCGCCAGGCGGCCGCTTATCCTGGCCGGAGGGGGGGTGCGCACTGCCGGCGCCACGGCAGAACTGGCCAGGCTGGTAGAAAAGACCGGCATCCCCGTGGTATGTTCCCTGATGGGCCTGGACGCCATCCCGCATGAGGACCCCGCTTTTACCGGCATGATAGGTTCCTACGGCACCCGCTACAGCAATATCACCCTGGCCAACTGCGATCTTCTCCTGATCCTCGGCTCCCGCCTGGATACCCGGCAGACAGGCACCCGCCCCGAGACCTTCGCGCGCGGCGCTAAAAAGGTCCACGTCGACATCGACCTGCAGGAACTCAACGGCAAGGTGAAGGCCGATATCGCGCTGCACAGCGACGTTAAGGCTTTCCTCGCGGAATTGAACTCCCGGCTTAAGTCTTTTAAAAAGCCGGACCTTTCGGCCTGGTACAAGGCCATCGCAAAGTTGAGAAAGGATTTCCCCGAAGTGGAGACGGAAGAAAAGAAAGGCGAGATCAATCCCAACAGGTTCATCTCCTTCCTGTCCGGCCTTTGCCGGGAGGGGGATATCATCTGCGCCGACGTGGGCCAGAACCAGATGTGGACCGGCCAGTCCTTCCGCTCTAAAAAGGGCCAGCGCCTGCTTTTCTCCGGCGGCATGGGCTCCATGGGCTTTTCGCTGCCTGCGGCCATAGGCGCCTCCCTTTCCTCCCCGGGCAAGCGCGTCATCGTCATCTCCGGCGACGGCGGGATGCAGGTGAATATCCAGGATATCGATTCCCTCGTCACCAAGAAGCTGCCGGTGAAGATAATAATGATGAACAACGGCTGCCTGGGCATGGTGCGCCAGTTCCAGGACATCTATTTCGACCGCCGCAGGCAGTCCACCCTCGAAGGGTACAGTTGCCCCGACATCAAGGCCGTGGCCGCGGCCTACGGGGTGAAAGGCTATACGATAAAGAAAATGGAAGAGGCCGGGGCGGTTCTCCGTGAGGCCCTTGCCGGCCCCGGGCCGTGCCTGGTGGACGTCAAGCTCAGCCTCGAGACGGCCGTAGAGCCCAAACTGATAGTCAACAAACCGATAGAGGATATGTCGCCGCAGCTGCCCCGCGCCAGGCTGCGCCGGGCCATGATTGTTAAGCCGCTCTCGAAGCAGCGGCAGTGACGGAGAGAAAATGAGGATATTCCTTACAGGCGGCTCGGGGATGGTCGGGCACAACATCCTGGAGCATCCCGCGGCCGCCGGCCACGAGTTCTGCGCGCCGGACATCCCCGACCTGAACCTTTTTGATTTCGCGGCGGTAAAGGCCGCGGTCGAAAAATTCAGGCCGGACCTGGTGATACACGCCGCGGGCCGCGTGGGCGGCATCCAGGCCAACATGGCCAACCCGGTGGCGTTCCTGCTGGAGAACCTGGACATGGGCCGCAACCTGGTCTGGGCCGCGCGCCAATGCGGGGTTAAGAAACTGCTGAATCTCGGCAGTTCCTGCATGTACCCGCGCAATGCCGTCAACCCGCTAAGGGAGGAGATGGTGCTGCAGGGCGAGCTGGAGCCGACCAATGAGGGCTATGCTCTGGCGAAGACCGTAGTTTCCCGTCTTTGCTCCTATATTTCGCGCGAGAACCCGGAGTTCCAGTATAAGACGCTCATTCCCTGCAACCTCTACGGCCGCTGGGACAAGTTCGCCCCGGAGCATTCGCATATGATCCCCGCCGTTATCCGCAAGCTGCACGTGGCTGCTCTTAAAGGCGATAAGACCGTGGAGATCTGGGGCGACGGCACCGCGCGGCGCGAGTTCATGTACGCCGGTGACGTAGCGGACTGCATCCACCGGGCCGCGGCCGAGTTCGGCTCCCTGCCCGAGCTGATGAACGTCGGAATGGGCGACGACCACTCGGTCAACGACTATTACCAGGCCGTGGCGGAAGTCGTCGGGTATAAGGGCGCTTTCACCCATGACCTGACGAAACCGGCCGGCATGGCCCGCAAACTGGTGGACGTTACCCGGCTGAAAAGCTGGGGCTGGGCCCCGAAGATTACGCTCAAGGAAGGCATAGCCGGGGCGTATGAATTCTTTCGCAGTACTTGCAGCTAAGGCGGAGCGTGCCTCCGGCCGTTAATATGGAAAAAAGACAGAAACTTTTTGCCCTGCGCGATCTCAACCTGTTCCAGGCGGGAGCGATGGTCTGGATGCTGGGCACCATTTCCGGCTATTTTATTTACAGGCTGGGCGGCGGCGGCCTTTACCGTGACGGCTATAACCTGCCGTCCATGCTGCCGATGGGCATCGATTTCGGCTATGTCTATGGCTACGGCGCCGCCCTGCGCGAAGGCATCTCAAGTTATAGCGCCGCCGGCAGCGGCTATCCGCCTCTTATTACCATCCTTCTGCTTCCGCTTACTTACTTCCCGCCGCATACGGCCTACCGCATATATGTCCTGGTCTTGATCCTGGCCCTGTTCTCAATGATATACCTCTGTCTGCGCGAGGGGGGGAGGGCAGGGGGTGCGGCAGGGTTCTTCCAGGCGCTTGCCATCTCTTCGGTGCTCTACTTTTCCTACCCGTTCAACTTCGCGCTTGAGCGCGGCAACAGCGACCTCCTCGCCGGCGCTTTTGCCGTTATTTCCCTGTTCGCGATGACCAGGGGGCGTTTCTTCCTCAGCGTGATAGCGCTTGCGGCCGCCACGCAGTTCAAGCTCTATCCCGCCATCCTTATTGCCGTCTTGTTTCTCCGCTTCGGTTTTCGGTCCCTGTTGTGGTTTATCCTTCTTAACGCGGCGGCGCTGCTCATGCTAGGCTGGACGCCAGTCCTGCAGTTCGTAGCGATCCTGAAAACCATGGCCACCGCCCCCTCCACCTGGGAGGGCAATCATTCCATCTATTCCTATGTCGCCAGCCTCGCGGCGAAAGGTACCATTTTCTCTGGCAGCCAGGCGCTGTTCCGGGATGGTTTTTATTTTTGCTCGCTCGGGTTGTTCGCCGCTGCCTGGCTTAAATACTGGCTGTCCTCACTGAAGCCTATTTCTCCGGCCGCCGCGCCGCGGCGGCTCAACGGGGCGGAGATAGGACTGGTGGGGATGAGCTTCTGCCTGATGACGCTGATCCCCTCGGTGAGTTATGACTATAAGCTGGTGCTGCAGGCAATGCCGTTCCTGCTGCTGACTTCCAGGGAGGATACACAACTGTTCGCCTTGCCAGCCTGGTCGCGGTTGGCGGCCGTACTGGCCGGAGGGCTTCTTTCCCTGAGCCTGATCCCCCGCGATATACTGACTTTGTTGAAGACCCCATGGCTGCTGCTGCTGTTCCTGCTTTACTTCTGCCTGGCTTTCTTCGGAAAAGCGGAGCGCGGCCTGACCGGTCAGGAGAAGACTTGAGCTGATCACGGTCCGGAATCTGCTTTGCCGGTTAAGGAGACAAAAAATGATACCACTGATGAAGAACACGTTCCTCAACGAGTACGAGACCAAGAAAGAGCTGGTGGACTTCATTATGAAGGCCAAGATCCTGAGCATGGGCGAGAAATGCCTGGAATTCGAAAAGGCCTTCGCCAAGGTGCAGGGCCGCAAGCACTGCATCCTTTTCAACAGCGGCGGCAGCGCCAACCTGGCCCTGCTGCAGGCGCTCAAGAACCTGGGGCGGCTCAAGGACGGGGATTCCATAGGCTTCTCGGCGCTCACCTGGTCTACTAACGTGATGCCCATCCTGCAGCTGGGCATGAAGGCCGTGCCGGTGGACTGCGAGGCGCAGACGCTCAACTGCATGTCAGCCAACCTGGCCGAAACGCTCAAGAAGAAGAAGTTGAACGCGTTCTTCATCACCAACGCCCTTGGCTTCGCCGGGGACCTGGGCGCCATCCGCGACCTGTGCAACAAGAACGGCGTGCTGCTTATTGAGGACAACTGCGAATCCCTGGGCACGGCTCTCCCGGAGGGGAAGACCGGCAATTTCGGCGTCGGCTCAACTTTCTCCTTCTTCGTGGCGCACCATATGTCCACCATAGAGGGCGGCTGCGCCTGCACCGACGACGACGAGCTCGACGAGATGCTGCGCATCACGCGCGCCAACGGCTGGGACCGCAACCTGAATTTCGCCGCGCAGCGCCGCCTGCGCGAGAAGTACAAGGTCAAGAACGAGTTCGAGGCCAAATACACGTTCTACGACCTGGGCTTCAACCTGCGCCCCACGGAAATAACCGGCTTCCTGGGCCTTACCCAGCTGAGGTATCTCGACGATAACTGCAAGGTGCGCCAGAAGAATTACCTGGCCCTCGAGGAAGAGGTGAACAACAACCCCGACCTGCTGCCGCTTAAGCGCGGGCATCTTTCCTTCGTCTCCAACTTCGCTTTCCCGGTGCTCTGCAAGACCAAGGAACTGCGCAGCAAATATATCGAGCAGTTCTCCGGCGACGGCGTGGAGATCCGGCCCGTGATAGCCGGCAATATGCAGCGCCAGCCTTTCTACGCCAAGTACGTGGGCGAGACGTACGACCTGAAAGGCGCGGAAACTCTGCACGAGTGCGGCTTCTACTTCGGGAACTACCCGGAGCTGACGGGTTCCGACCTGGATATGCTCAAGAGCTGCCTGAGACGTTACGCCTGACAAGGACGCGGTCCGCCTGCCGTCATGGCGTGAAGCCGGAGTAAAATAAGGATACACACTGAACTATGATCGACATCTCCAAAAAGAAAGTTATGCTCACCGGCGGCGCGGGCTTTCTGGGTTCGTTCGTGACCGAAAAGCTGAAAGCCCGCGGCTGTAAAGATATCTTCATCCCTACGGAGCAGGAATTCGACCTTGTAAAGTCCGCCGACGTTAAGCGGGCCTTCGCGCTTTCAAAACCGGAGGTGGTCATCCACCTGGCGGCCAAGGTGGGGGGGATAGGCGCCAACCGGGAGAATCCCGGCAAGTTCTTTTACGACAACCTCATGATGGGCGTACAGCTGATGGAGGAAGCCCGCCTCTCCGGGGTCGAAAAGTTCGTGGCCCTGGGCACTATCTGCGCGTATCCCAAATTCGCCCCGGTGCCCTTCAAAGAGGAAACTCTCTGGGACGGTTATCCGGAGGAGACCAATGCGCCGTACGGCCTCGCCAAGAAAATGCTACTCGTGCAGTCCCAGGCCTATCGCCAGCAGTACGGCTTTAATTCCGTCTTCCTGCTGCCGGTCAACCTTTACGGACCCCGGGATAATTTCAACCCGGAGTCCTCGCATGTTATCCCGGCCCTCATCAAGAAATGCATAGACGCGGGCAAAGCCGGCGCCGGAGAGATAACGGTCTGGGGCAGCGGCAGGGCCACCAGGGAGTTCCTGTACGTCGAGGATTGCGCCGAAGCCATCCTGCTGGCGGCCGAAAAGTACGACTCGCCCGAGCCGGTGAATATCGGCGCCGGGTTCGAGATAGCCATAAAAGACCTGGCCGAATTGATAGCCCGGCTCAGCGGCTTTAGCGGCAAGCTGATCTGGGACGCGTCCAAGCCCGATGGCCAGCCCCGCCGCATGCTCGACACTTCCCGGGCTGCAAAAGAATTCGCTTTCAAAGCCTCTACGGGTTTTGAAGAGGGCCTCAAGAGGACCATCGAGTGGTACCGTTCGCAAAAATGACCGCTAAATTCAACAAGAAAATACTGGCCGTCCTGATGGAGTGGGACTACTGCGACCCAGCGCGCGGACCTTCCATGGACAAGGAGTATTTTTACAAGACCTTGTCGAAACTGGCCGCCAACGTGGAGCCTTTCTGGTATGACGCCTACATTAACGATATCCCCAGGCTTCAGCAGCTGCTTCTCGAGAAGGCCGAGGCCTGCCAGCCGGACCTTGTGTTCTTCGTGCCGTACCTGGACCAGTTCCTCCCCGAAACCCTGGACCGCCTCAAAGAGCGCTGGCCCACCTTTGCCTGGTTCGGCGACGATACCTGGCGTTTCGAACTTTACGCCAAGAAAATGGCTCCGCACTTCTCCCATGTGGGGACCACTGACCTCTTCAGCGTTCCTAAATACAGGAAGCTGGGGATCAAGCCGATAGTTACGCAGTGGGCAGCGCAGCTCGATGACGCCCTCCCCGGCCCGGTTCCGCCCGGTTCCTACGATCACGACGTCTCTTTCGTCGGCGGCTATAACAGGTTCCGGGCCTGGTACATAGAGCAGCTGGCGAAAGCGGGTATCGCGGTGCAGTGCTTCGGTGCGGGCTGGCCCGCCGGCAAGGTGTCTTTTGAGGAAATGCACCGTATCTTTTACAAAACCAGGATAAATCTCAATCTCTCCAACAGCGTCAGCCAGGATATCCGTTTCATCTTCAGCAGTCTGCGTTCCGTATCCAACTATCTCCGCTCGCCAAAGCGGGCGGAGCAGATCAAGGCGCGGAATTTCGAGATCCCCCTGGCCGGCGGCTTCCAGCTCACCAATTACGTGGCCGGCCTGGAACACTATCTGAAGATCGGGGAAGAAGTGGCGGTCTTTTCCTCGCCGGAGGAATGCGCGCAGCAGATCAGGTATTACCTCGATAACGAGCCGGAGCGCCTTGCCGTGCTGCTGGCCGGTAAGGGCCGGGCTGAAAAAGAGCATACCTATGAGGCCCGGTTAAGAGAGATACTTGCGTGTATCTTCGGTGAAAAGTGAGTGTTCTGGTGCCTTGTGCGCCGCATGAAAGGGGTGCATGACGCCGAGTATCTTTCCCGCCTGGAAGCTATCAAAGCTTTCCTTTCAGGGGAAAAGGGCCGCAGATTCTCAACGGCGTGTTTCGCGGAAATGACCTCGAACGTTCTTCATGGAGAAATATGAAAAAAGTCCTCTTGATAAACCCGCCCCTGCAGGTTAACGCCCAGGCGCATTCCAAGGATAATTCCAATGGCCTGGGCCTGGCTTATCTCCACGCGGTGCTGCGGGCGCCGCTTTATTACGGGGATATGCGCGAAATGAAACTATTCGTGCCGCGGGTTAAATATGGCAGCTAAGCCTTTCAAGATACTGATGACAGGTGCTACCGGTTTTCTCGGCAGCAACCTGCTGCGCAAATTCCTTGCCGAGAAGCGCGACGTGTGCCTGCTCGTGCGCTCCGCCTCCAACTACTCGCGGATAAAGGACCTGGTGCCGAAGTTAAAGCTTTTCTCCATAGATGAGATCTCGTTGGAAAGGTTCTTCAAGGCTGAGAAGATCGACGTGATACTTCACTGCGCCACTAATTACGGCAGGAAAATGGAGCCCCCCGTCTCGGTGCTGCAGGCCAACCTGCTGCTGCCCCTGCGCCTGCTGCAGATAGGCGCGGAACACGGGTTGAATTGCTTCATAAATTCCGATACGATATTGGACAAACGCGTCAGCCATTATTCACTTTCCAAGTCACAGTTCAGGGAATGGCTTAACCTGTATTCCGACAGGGTGGTGTGCGGCAATGTGGCGCTGGAGCATTTCTACGGCCCCGGTGACGACAATTCCAAGTTCGTTACGCTCATGATACAGTCGCTGCTGCGCGGCGTCCCCAGTATAGGGCTTACGCCCGGAGAGCAGAAGCGCGACTTCATCCATATTTCGGACGTGGTTAACGCTTTCTCAACGGTGGTGGAATGGCTCAAAAGGAAGAAGGCCGGCTTCTATAATTTCGAGATCGGCACCGGCAGCACGATCTCGATCAGGGACTTCATGTGCCTGCTCAAGGAACTGACCGGGAACACTGTGACGAAGCTGGATTTCGGAGCCTTTCCCTACAGGGAGAACGAGGTGATGGAATCGAACGTGGACCTGTCCCTTATCCGGGCCGCGGGCTGGCGGCCTAAAATGCCGCTGGCGCGGGGGCTCAGGGGCGCGATACTATCCGAAAAGGAAAGAATTCTCAAATGAAAATACTTATCACCGGCGGCTGCGGGTTCCTGGGAAGCAATATCGCTTGCAAGGCGCTCGCTTTGAAGGACAAGCTGTGGGTATACGATAACCTGTACCGGCACGGCGCGGAAAAGAACCTGGCGTGGCTGAAGTCCCTCGGGAAGTTCGGCTTTCTGAAAGCAGACATCCGGGACAGGTCCCGGCTGGACGCGGCCGTTAAAACGATCAGGCCGGACGTTATCTATCATTTGGCCGGACAGGTGGCGATGACCACTTCGCTGCAGGACCCGCGGATGGATTTCGAGGTGAACGCCGTGGGGACGCAGAACCTCCTGGAGGCGGTGCGCCGCTTCTCGCCGGCTACCGTGGTGGTGTATTCGTCCACCAACAAGGTCTATGGCGATCTGGAGGATCACAAATACGCCGCTACCCCGACCCGTTTCGTCTGTAAGGGGAAACCGAAAGGGTTCGATGAAGCGACGCCTCTGCACTTCACAACTCCTTATGGCTGTTCCAAGGGCGCGGCGGACCAGTACGTGCTGGACTACGCGAAGATGTTCGGCCTGAAGACCGTTGTTTTTCGCCACTCCTCCATCTTCGGCGGCCGCCAGTTCTCCACCTACGACCAGGGTTGGATAGGCTGGTTCTGCCGGCAGGCGGTGGAAGCCGCCGCCGGTAAAGGCAAAGTCTTCACCATTTCAGGCACGGGCAAGCAGGTGCGGGACGTGCTCCACGCCGACGACGCGGCTGAACTGTATTACAAGGTCCCCGGCTGCATCGGCAGGGCGAAGGGGCGGCCGTTCAATATCGGCGGCGGCATGAACAACAGCCTTTCCCTGCTGGAGCTGTTCGCCGAGCTGGAAGATATCATGGGCGTTAAACTGAAATACAAAAGGCTGCCTTTCAGGCAGAGCGACCAGAAGGTTTTCGTGGCGGATATAACCGCCGCGCGTTCCATGTTTAAATGGTCCCCGCGCGTGGACAAAAGATCCGGCATCATCAAGATGCTAAACTGGGTGAAAAATGCCCGGTAAAACAGAACTAAGCATTGTGCTGCCCGCCTACAGAGAGCGGGACAACCTGGCCCTGCTGCTCCCGGAAATCAAGCGGGTGGCGGCTGAACTTACAGGCGCGTTCGAGATACTGGTGGTGGACTCCTTCCAGCCGCTGGACGAAACCGCGGCACTGTGCCGCGGCCTGGGCGTCAGGTGCGTGAACCGGCGCGGCAGCGACGCCTACGGCGACGCGGTGCGGACCGGGATTTCAGAGGCCGCCGGCACGTATGTCGTCTTCATGGACGCAGACGGGTCTCACGCCCCGGCCTTCCTGGCCGAACTGTGGCAAGCCAGGGAGAGCGCGGACGTGGTGGTGGCCTCCAGGTACGTGGACGGGGGGCGGACAGATAACAGTCTGGCCCTTGTGCTGATGAGCCGTACGCTTAATATTATTTACTCACTGGTGCTCGGGATACCCTGCAACGATATCTCCAACAGCTTCAAACTTTACAGGGGGGAACTGCTCAAGGGGCTTGCACTGACCACGGAGAACTTCGATATCGTAGAAGAAATATTTTACAAGCTGGTGAAGAAGGTCCCGGGGCTGCGTATAAAAGAACTGCCGTTCAGGTTCGAAAAGCGCAAGCACGGGGAGACGAAGCGGAACCTTATTGTTTTCATGCTTTCGTTTTTAACTACGCTCATACGACTGCGTTTCGGCAGGAGTTAAGGAAGCGTAGCCGGCAGCGGAATGCCTGGGTTTAGGAGAATTTTATGGACCAGAAGCGTCCAATGTCTTTGTTCTATTTCCTTATCCCCATCATCATTATATTCGGAGCGCAGCGTCTGATAGGCCTGGGCTTCACCGGTTGGGATACCCATGATTTAAGTTTCGACAACTTCGTATATTTCCGCGATTGTCTGGCGAACGGGATGCTCCCTCTGTGGAATCCTTTCATTCAGTCCGGCACTTTTTTCCCTTCGCTTTTCCAGATAGGGCATTTTGCGCTTTTCCAGTTTCCCTTCGCAGTCCTGGCGCTGCTTGTCCCTCCCATGCTGGCTTATGAGTGGATGCTTCAGTTCGTAGTTCTTATGGGCGGCGTAGGGGCCTATGTATATTTCCGGGCCGCAGAGTCCGAGCAAGATATCGCTTGTTTAGGCGCGTTCATTTATACCCTTACGACGATGGTTGTCAATATTGGTCAGGTGTGGTTCATTTTTTCGTTTGCCGCGCTCCCCTGGCTGCTGGCCGCCGCCCATGCAATAGTGAAGGGCGAACGGAAACTGTCGAACTGGCCTTTATTCGGTATCCTTCTCGGCTTTGTTTATGCCTCCGGTTACCAATGGATGAATCTGGTAAATACCGGGATCTTTGTCGCTTATGTTTTGTTTACTTACCGGTACTGCGCGGAGAGGGCCAGATTAGAAGAAGTCGGTCTCAGGCTTGTTTTGTTCCTGCTCCCGTTGCTGGCCGTACACCTGATCCTTATTTATCCAGGCCTAGCTAATCTTGGCTTTAACTATTCCGGTTTTTCAGGGGACTACGCTAACCCGGAGCCGCGCCTCCGCGCCTTAGGCGGTGGCGGCTGGGCATATACTTATAACGACCCATTCCAGGCAATCCTGGGCCTGATCAACTGGGCGAGTTTCCGACCCGGCGCCGGAGCCGGCTGGACCCTCGGAGCCGGGTGGGCAACTTGTCTTCTTCTCATTAACGCGATCTGCAGGAAGCCGAAACTCCGACCTGAGTATTATTTCTGGGGCGCCATCGTTGCCGCGGGTCTTATCTATTCAAGCGCGACGGGCCATCATCTGAGCGCATTAATAAGGCGCGTGCCGCTTTTTAGTTCTAACCGGTGGTGGGTCCTTGGGGTGGATTACAGTATTATCGCGCTGGTGATCCTTACGGTTACCTGGTTGGGAGATGCTGTCGGCAACGGCGTTCTGAACGCCGTAGGCCGGGGAAAATGGTGCCTGCGGACATTTCTTGCTTTTCTGGTCCTGTTCCTGCTTTACCAGCACGCGCCGTGGTATGAGTTCGTGGTTCTTTCTGGACTGTACTTTGTTCTTGGTGTGGACGGTTTTATAAGTTCCCGCAGGCATCAGCTTGTCGCTGTCGCCGCCTTGGCGATTTTTGACTGGCTGTTGCTTGTCTACTGTTTACCTGGAGGCAGTATATGCAAACCGCAACATTGTGAAAAGACGTACAGGGCCGCTCTTGCAGGAAGAATTGTATCCCCGGTCCTCATGGACCTAAATGAGAGAAGGCTCGGAATTAGTAAAGATTATGATTACACGGATACAGACTGGTATGTGCGGAAGTCTCCTTATTCCCACGGATACGATCCTTTAGGCAACCCTATTTACTGGCATCTTAAGGACACCCAGGTCGTTGCCCATCTCTTTACCGTAGCCCAGGATATCCGGGAAGAGGCCAGGATACTAAGAGCCGGGTATGAGAACGATAACCGCTATGTCGATGCTGTTGTCTCCGATATACTGGCCCGTCCGGATATTCCGACGATAAATATTCCCGTTTCGAAAGCTGGTCCCGCAGTGAAGATTAGTGCCAAGATACTGCACACAGAATTGTGGCCTAACAAAGCAGTCGTACGGGTACAAACCAATGGCCCAGTTCTGGTATCCTTTAATAATAATTTCGTTCCAGGGTGGGAGGTGTTTGTCGACGGCAAGAAGGCGCAGCTGCTGAGCGTTAACCATATATTTATGGGAACTCTGCTTCCCGCGGAAGGAAGTTACACTGTTCAGTTCAAGTTTCAGCCGGTTTCTCTCATTCTGGCGATTATGGCGCCATACGTGGCTTTATTGGCGGCTCTTCTGCTTTTTGTCCTATAGCCGCTCCGCTGACCGTCAAGGTCCGGCGAGCCAGTTTGGGCGTGTTAGTCCATGCGTGCCCTGGCAGCGGGCTTATGCGCCCGCCGCATATAATATAATGTAAATACGAAAAAAATATTATGCACAACGCCGGCCTGGAACATTATCTGAAGATCGGGGAAGAAGTGGCGGTCTTTTCCTCGCCGGAGGAATGCGCGCAGCAGATCAGGTATTACCTCGATAACGAGCCGGAGCGCCTTGCCGTGCTGCTGGCCGGTAAGGGCCGGGCTGAAAAAGAGCACACCTATGAGGCCCGGTTAAAAGAGATCCTGTCGGCTATCTGGGGGGGGAAATGAATGTTCTGTTGACCGGGGCTACCGGTTTCCTGGGGAGCCATATTCTTGAGATGCTCCTTTCCGGCGAGGGAATAAAAGTCACTGCGCTGAAAAGGAGCTTCTCCAGTTTAGAGAGAATAACCCATCTGGTTTCGGATCCCTCTCTTAAAATGTACGATATCGACCGCACTGCCCTGCCTGAAATATTCGCCGCGGAACAGATCGATACGATCATACACGCAGCTACGGAATACGGGCGCGGCGACCCTTCCTGCATAAAGGCGATAGATACAAACCTGGTCTTCCCTGTGCAATTGATCGAGGAAGGGATTAAACACGGATTAAAAACCTTCATTAATACCGATTCCTATTTCAACAAGGAAAATCTTTCATATTTTCACCTGATCAATTACTCGCTTTCTAAAAAAGTCTTTTTAAAATGGCTGCACCACTTTTCCAAGAGTATCAAGGTCTGCAATCTCGTGCTGGAACATCTGTACGGCGAGGGGGATTCACGCGCTAAATTCGTGCCGATGCTGATAGACGCCATAGCCGTTAATCCGCAGGAGCGGCTGGCCCTTACCTACGGACATCAAAAGCGGGATTTCGTTTATGTGTCCGACGTCGTCAGCGCTTACAGGACCGTCGTCGATTTCGCGGAAAAAAACAGTTTCAGGTTTAAGACCTTCGAGGTAGGTACCGGCGTCAGCACTTCTATAAAGGAATTCGCCGAGACCGTTAAAGAAGTTTCCGGCAGCCCGACCTTCCTGGATTTCGGCGCGCTGCCCTATAGGGACGACGAGATAATGAACTCGTTCGCGGACCCGATAGAGCTGAAAAACCTCGGATGGAAACCCGCTTTCTCTCTTAAAGAAGGGCTTTCCCGTACTGTTGCCGCTTCAGCAACAAAGAAGGGTATGTGACCAGTCTTCCTCTCTTAACGTTCGCGATCCCCACGTATAATGGGGCGGAATATCTTAAAGGGGCCATAGACTCTATTCTTAACGAGGTACTGGCGAAAAAAATAGATGACATCGAAATATTAATCTCGGACAATTGTTCCCGGGACGCAACGGGAGAGATATCCGAAAAGTATCAGGCGCAATATCCGGGGCTTGTAAGATACCGCAGGAACGCTGAAAATGCCGGTTATGACCGCAATGTCGATCTGGCGATAAGGGCGGCGAAAGGTGAATATGTCTGGCTCATCGGGGACGATGATTATTTGAGCCCGGACGCAGTATCCGTAATCCGGGCCAAAGTTTTAGCGTTCAGTGATCCCAAACCGGCCGCCTGTATCGCTCCGGCGGATCATTACAACATGGTTCGCAAAGAGATGGTGTATGCGGCGCGTCCGGCCGCGGACAAAGTATACCCCGACGGGAATTCCTTTTTTCAGAGCACCATGTGGGCGACCTCCTCGATGGCGTCGGTCATTGTCAGACGGGCCGATTGGGAACGGATCGACCTGGCCGATTCTTACGGCAGCCAATGGGTGCATCTTGCCGGCCTGATCAGGATAATGAGGAACAGGCCCGGGATCGTGTTGTCGTCCCCGCCGGTAATTGTCCGGATACGCAACCCGAGATGGCAGGGAAATTTCGGGAACCAGTTATGGGCAGGGGTTTCTCACCTTGACACGTTGTCCCGCCTTAATACAGAAGGATATTCTCCGGAAATCTTCGACGAATTTATCAGGCAACGCGTCGCGTCTAACCTGATGGCGATCCTGACTTTAAAGCCGTCGGATCTTGCGAGCAAGGTGAAAATTGCGAAAGGGATGGCGCATTATCTTTACAAATATCCGGTATTCTGGCTGATTCATTTGCCGGCGCTGCTTTTCATCCCTAATCTCCCGCGGGTTAAACGGGCATTGAAAAAAATGATTTCAGGCGATTACAAGTGCTTGTTTGAATAATAGCCGTAGTGTTGCCGGAACTGTTTAATGAGTCGCAGATATGGAACCTAAAAAAATCGCAATCTGGGTCGCCCCGTTGTACGCCAAGAACGCTGTCTTTGATGCCGCCTCCGTGCTCAACCGCGACAATTGCCTGGCCGGCTTCCGTGCGCTAAAAAGCACTATTGAGGCTGCGGGAAGCAGCTGTAATACTTTTGACGTCTACCTTGCGGAAAATACCATCCCGGACGCCGTTCTGTTCCTTGATATCCCTTTGCGGCCGGTTAATGAACTTCTGGGGAAGTGGGCGGACCGCGTTTTCAAATGCGTGTTATTGCAGGAACCGGAAACGATCGTGCCGCAGAACTGGGACTTCTCCCTGCATAAGCAGTTCGACCGCATACTGACATGGAATGATGGTCTGGTGGACAATAAGTTCTACTTCAAATTCAATTACGGGAACGTGCTGCCGCAGAGTATTCCCAAGGACCTTTCGAAAAAAAAGAACCTGTGCGTTGTGATAGCCGGGCACCGTAAATCCGCACATCCGGTCGAATTGTATTCAAAGCGTGAAGAGGTGATCCGCTGGTTCGAAGCCCACCATCCCGGGGAGTTCGACCTTTATGGGCGAGGCTGGGATGAATACCTGTTCCAGGGGCCCAGACTCTGGCGCGCTCTTAACAGGATAAAGTTTCTCAGGAAAATACTGGCCCCCAGGTTCCCGTCCTACAGGGGGGAGGCCGCCCGGAAGCTGGATGTCCTGGGAAAATATAAATTTTCCGTATGTTACGAGAACAACTGCGGGATGCCCGGATATATCAGCGAGAAGATATTCGATTGTTTTCTGGCGGGCTGCCTGCCGGTTTACTGGGGCGCCCCGAATATCAAAGAGCACATCCCGCAAGAGTGCTTCCTGGATAAGCGGGAGTTCCATGATTACGAAGCTTTGTATAAGCGCATGAAAGAAATGACCGACGCCGAATACCTTTCACGCCTGCAGGCAATAGAAACCTTCTTGAACAGCGAAAAGGGCCGCAGCTTTTCAGTCGAGCGTTTCGCGAAAACAATAGCTGATGCGTTACTAGGAGAAATATGAAAAAGATCCTGCTTGTAAGTCCGCCGCTACAGGTAAACGCTCAGGCTCATTCCAAGGACAATTCATATGGACTTGGCCTTGCCTACCTTCACGCGGTCCTGGAGCGGGAGGGGTACGACATCCGTACGTTAAGCCATAACAACGACGACCTGGCGGCGGCGTCGGCAGCCGTAGAGGCGGAATTGTCCGGGTTCAGGCCTGATTTCCTGCTGGTACAGATCTTCACCATGAACCGGGTGGAGTGTTATAAAACCATAAAGAAAGCCCGGGAACTGCTCCCCGGGGCCCGTATAATAGCCGGAGGGGTGCACGCTTCCATCTATCCGGCGCAGCTGCTTGATAACTATCCGCTGGACTGCGTGGTTATAGGAGAAGGGGAAGCCACTATCGTTGAGCTCCTGCGGGTGCTTTCCTCCGGGGAAGACCTCGGGACGGTAAAGGGAATTGCCTACCGTAAGGCTGGTGCCGCTGTACTGACACCCCAAAGGCCGCTGATAGAGGACCTGGATTCCATCCCTTTCCCCAAGCATGAACTCTTCATCAAACCTGAGCCGCTGCGTGAGATGGGCTGTATCCTGACCAGCCGCGGCTGCCCTTACCGCTGCAGCTTCTGCTGCCTTCATACTATTTCCCGGCGCCGTTTCCGCACCCGTTCGGTAAAGAACGTGGTGGATGAAATAGCTCATATAGCCGAGAACTTTCCGCAGATAAAGGTACTGCAGATAGCTGACGACACCTTTACGCTTAACCAGCCCAGGGCCATAGAGATCTGCCGCGAAATAATCCGGCGCGGCATAAAAATGAGGTTTCTCTGCTCGGCCCGCATAAAGCCGGCCAGCGTGGAACTGTTCGAGATAATGGAAAAGGCCGGATTCGAGGGTATCGGCTTCGGCCTGGAAACGGGCAGCGAAAAACTGCTTAAGTCCATCCATAAGAACATAACGCGCGACGAGGTCATCAAAACCTTTGAAATGCTCAAAGGCAGGAGTATCCGTATCGCCACCTACCTCATGGTGGGCTTTCCCGGGGAGAATGATGAAACCGTGGCTGAAACCATAGACCTCGTAAAGAAATTGCAGAAGATAAAATATTTTGAATTCGCGGGCGTGGCGCGCCTCTGGGTCTATCCCAATACCGAGGTGTATGAAGTTCTCCGGGCCAGCGGACGTATAGACGACAGCTACTGGCTGACGGATAAAGATGTCCCGTTCTTTACGCTTGAGCATAGCGAAGAGGAATTGGAGCGCATGGTTACGCGAATAACACTGGCCTGCCAGCCCTGGCGGCAGTGGGTTAAGCGTATTTTCAGCGAACTCCTGCTTAATCCCGCCCAGGCAATGAGAAAAGTCGTGCCCCGGCTGCGCAAGCTGAAACAAGTAATGTTCCATCGATGAAACGCGATTACATAATACTCAGCGCCGGGCGCGTGCTCCAGATCTTTGTAGCTCTGGCGGCCATGCGCCTGATGACGCATCTCCTGTCGGGAAGCGAGGTCGGCAACGTCTATCTGGTCCTTTCCGTTACCTCATATTTCTCCCTGGTGCTCCTGAGCCCGGTAGGCCTGTACATGACGAGGCGGTTGAACGATTGGCACAAAGAAAGACGCCTGCTGGACTACTTCGCCTGTTACAATCTGTATGTCCTGGCCGTTTCCCTGTCCGTTTTCCCGGTCTTATACCTGGTCAAAAAGGCCTTCGGGATAGGCACTGGGATGAGCACCCTGAGCCTCTGCCTGCTCGCCGGCGGCTATATTTACGCCGGTACATGGAACTCGACTATCATACCGGCCCTCAACATGCTCCACCACCGGAAGAGTTTTGTTTTCTTTTCCACCGCGACCCTGCTGCTCTCACTGGCATTTTCCGTTTCACTTGTAAAAGCGTCCGGCGCCACCTCGACGATGTGGATCTCAGGCCAGATCTTCGGCCTTATAACCCTTGCCGCCGCGTCCTTATATTATTTTCAGCACAAAGTGGAATACGGGGTAAACTTCCCAGGGGTTTGGGAAACCATCAAAAACCCCGGCTTACAGGGGATAACCAAATTCAGTTTTCCGCTGCTGGTGACAACATTCTTTATGTGGATGCAAAACCAGTCCTATCGGCTTGTTCTCGAAAGAAATATCGGGCTGGATTTCCTGGGGCGGATGGCGGTGGGTTTGGGGATAGCGGCGGCTATTGCCGCGGCCGCGGAGTCCCTTATCCAGCAGATCTATCAGCCCATTTATTACGCGGAGATAAACACGCAGGATGTCGGCGCCAGGAAAGCCGCCTGGGATAAAATGGCAGGGACGATTATCCCGATATATCTGCTTACGACCTTGTTCGTTTCTTTTCTCTCCTGGCATATTGTGACGGTGCTTGTAGACGCAAAATTCCATGCGGTCTGGGTCTTTACCGTCTTTGGGGCGTGGGTGGAATTTGCGCGAATCACCACAAATATCTTCTCGAACGTCGCCCATTCTGAAATGCGCACAGGGCCACTGGCGAAGCCTTATGTTTTTGGCGGTGTTTTTACCGCAGGCGGAGTCTATTTAGCCTCGCTATCGGCCGGTTATTCATTCTGGGTGCCCGTTACCCTTGTTCTTTCCGGCTTTGTTACTCTTTTCTTTATGATCGCCGGAATGCGCCGCATCCTGAAGCTGGCGATAAATTTCAGGGCTATAAAAATGGCCATGCTGCTGGCTTTGCCGTTCCCTGCGGGGCTGCTTGTAAGGAACAATGGCGGGTCGATAGTAATTTCATTCGCGGTACTGCTGGCCCTGGGCCTTTATTTCATGTTTGCGCAATACCTTCTTTACCGCAAGGCCGCGGCAGTACGGGAGGGAGCATGACCGATCCGGCAATGCCGCTTGTATATATTTGTGTCCCGACCTATAACGCCGAAAAGACGCTGCCGGAGACGCTTGATTCTATATTGGGGCAGACATACCGCAATCTCACGCTCCTTATAGTGGATAATGCCTCTACGGATAATACGCTGGGGATCGCCGACACCTATGCCTCCAGGGACAGCCGGGTGCGGGTTTACCGCCACACGGAGAACGTCGGCCCCGAGGGGAACTTCACGCGCTGCCTGCAGCTTGCGGGCGGCGACTATACCGCAATCTTCCATTCCGACGACATCTATACCCCGGAGATGATCTCCGAACAGGTGTCTTTCCTTGAAAAGCACCCTCAGGCCGGGGCTGTCTTCACGATGGCCGAGTATATCAACGCCGAAGGGAAACCCAGCAGGATCTTCAAGCTCCCGGACGAGCTGGTCCGCGCGGAAGCTTCGCTTTACACTTTCCCGGAAATATTCCGCGCGGTGCTCAAGTATGGGAATTTCTTTTTTTGCCCCAGCGCGATGGCAAGGACCGTTGTCTACAGGGATCAGATCAAAGTGTGGGATGCCGCGGGGTATCGGTCTTCCGCCGACCTGGATGTCTGGTTCCGGATATTGAAGTCAGCCCCGATAGGGATCCTGCCCGCGCCGCTCCTGCGCTACCGCGGCGCGGCGGCCACCAGCTTTAGCTATACCGCGCTGAGAAAAAAGACCGCTCCCCACGACATGCTGAAGGTCCTTGAGGCCTATTCCACCGGGTTTGCCGCTGAATTTATGGGCCCGGCTGAGCGTGCCGCGCTTAAACTGCTTATCCTCAAGGATAACGTTAACCGCGCCTTCAACATCGTTTCTTCAGGCCAGCGCAAAGAGGCCTTCCCGCTCCTGCGCGGCCTTTTCGAAACAGAGACCCTGCTGTATGCGGTTAAAAGTACTATTTACCTCAAGGTGCTCGCCTACGGGTATGCGGTCTTTCTGTATTCTTTTCTGCCACTTCCGGAAAGTGTCCGCAGCCGGATTTTTAAAGCCAGGCACACCAGCTAGACTTCCCTTTTGCATTACTTCCATATTATCCGTTGTGCGGCCCTTCTGATTTCTCAGGAAGGCAAATAATATATAATGGTAACACCGTTTTGGGCGTAAAAATGTCAGAGCTTTTTCAAAAACTTTCCCGTTTCCCGCTGCAGGCGGCTATTTCCAGCGTTTTTTTTGTTTACCTGGCGCTGTATTTCCTTGTGCCGTATAAACCCTGGCTTTCCCCGATAAGTTTTCATACTCCCTTTTTAGCTTTCGGGCTGCTGCTTTATGCTTTGCAGGTATGGCAGGAAGTGCGCAGCGGCGTTTTCCGCCTTCCGCTCGACATCTCTATTTTTGCGCTGGTAGTCGGGTTATTCTGGTTTTCCGCCGGGGTCATACACTTCGGGGATTTTTCAAGGGCGGGAGTCCAGGCCTATACCGTTTCCTTCTGCTGCCTGTTCTTTATCAGGGTCGCGGTCAACTCTGTCAGCCTTGATAGGCTGGTTTACTGGATGAAAATTTACCTGATAGTTTCCGGCATCCTTATCCTGCTGCAGGTGAATTTCGTCAGTCCGTTCTATGTTGCGGGTTTCCTGGGGCAGTTGAATTTCGGGATCGGGACCCAGGGCTGGGGATTCGGCAATACCCATATCTGGGCGGGAGGCGCGGCGGCCTGGATGCTGGGCATAGTGCTGAGCCGGTACGCCATTGAACCCAAGGAGCAGCTGCGTCTTCCCGTCGAACTGTTATATGTATTCTCCCTGGGTATCGGCGCGGCGGGCCTTTTTTACACGATGAACAGGGGGGCCTGGCTTGGGTTGGGCCTGGCCATTATATTTCTTGGGGGTATCCTTGTTCGTTCCAAAGTCCCTTTGTGGCGTGTTCTTAAGGGTCTGGCTGTAATGTTCATCTTTGTCGCATTCTGCCGGTTTACCATCCATCCTGATGTTTATAAAATGCAGGAAAAAATTGCCTTCATGGGGAATGTTTATGATTCCCCTAAACTGGCCCTGGTAAATGACGCCGCGTCTTTAACACGGTTGAAGGCCTGGGGCGTGGCGCTGGACGGCATAAAGTCGAATCCTTTCTGGGGCGTCGGCATCGGCCAGTATCCCGCTCTGTACGAAAAAGCCTTCCCGAACCTCTTCAAAGGCCTGGCCGCTGATAAATTCGACCCTAACACGAAGCAGATCCCGCACAATTCGTACCTGTATTATACCGTCGAAGCGGGTTTGCTGCCCGCCCTGCTGCTTTTCTTTTTCATGGGCTTTATCTTTTTTTCAGGCCTGCGCGCCGGGGTTTCCTCCGCGGTATTCCCTTTCCTTATCGGGGGGGTAACCGTATGCTTGTGGATGGTCACCTGCGATTATATAAACGAAAGGATCTTCTGGATCGCGCTCGGCGCTGTGGCAGGGCTGGGAGCTGTTGCCAGGCCGGATAAAGCCGGCGCGTCTCCCCTTACGGCTTCCAAGCCCTGAGCCCGCTTTTCCCACCAAGATGAGAATCGCCATTATCAACCTTACCGGCGGCGGTATAAGCGGCGGTCACCGCAAGTATCTGCAGAATATGCTTCCGCGGCTGGCCGCTTGCACCGAAATAGAGAACATACTTTGCGCCTCTCCCGCCGGGATGTCCGCCGGGGACTGGCTGCCCGCCATCCCGAAAGTGTCCTATTCCCTCTGCGAGCCTTTCCGCCCTTTCAGACACGTGCCCGACGAAGGCCTAAGGGCGGGTCTCGACGCGTTCAAGCCCGATCTGCTGTTCATCCCTATAGAGCGGTATGTAAACTATAACGACCTGCCCGTAGTGGTAATGCTGCAGAACATGGCGCCTTTGGCCGGCGTGAAGACAGGCTCGGGGTTAAAAGAAATAGCGGTAGCCATAGCCAGGCGCCACGAGACGCGGATCGCGCTCGAACGGGCCGCGGCGGCTATAGTGCCCACGGGCTACGTCAAGGATTTCCTGGCCGGAAAGGCCGGGGTTCCGGCTGAAAAGCTGACCGTAATACATTACGGGCGGAACTCGGTGTCCGGCTCGGCTCGTCCGCCTGCCGCCTTCTCCGGAGGGGAGGAGAAGTTCATCTTTACCGCGGGTTCTCTCGAAGCTTACCGCGGGCTGGAAGACCTTGTCCGGGCTTTGCCGGGATTAAAAATTGCGCACCCGGACCTCAAACTTGTTATAGCGGGAGGGGCCCGGACAGGCGCGGAAAAATACGCCGTTTCCTTGAGGGAGCTGGCCGCGGGCCTGGGGGTTGCCGGCGACATTGCCTGGCTTGGCAATCTCCCGGAGGCGGAACTGTCCTGGTGCTACAGCAACTGCGCCGCCTTCGCCCTCACCAGCCGCATGGAATCGTTTTGTTTTGTAGCGCTTGAGGCGCTGACTCACGGCTGCAATATCGTTTCAACCCGCAGCGCCTGTCTTCCCGAGATCTTTAAAGAGGCGGCGCTATATTATGAAGCCGGGGACGAGAGCGGCCTCTCCCTCGCGGTTTCCGCTGTCCTTGCGCGCACCGGAGAGGAACGTCTCGCCGCAGCTTCGGCTGCCGCCGCGCGGGCCGGGGCTTTCTCCTGGGACGCCGCAGCCGGCGCGACGCTCGCCGTTCTCGGGAAAGCGGTCCGCGCGCGCTGACCGGCGCTCTATTTAATTCCAAAACGCAGTTTGAACAAGGTGACCGCAAAGGAGAGGATGAAGAGGAACAGGTTCCTCTTTGTTTCCCCGAACTTGCGTTTTTCAAAGGTGAACGGTATTTCTTTTATCTTTACCCGCGGGTTGGACTTAACTATCTTGTAAAGTATTTCTTCGACGATGTCGAAATTGTCGCAATCCAGCCTGAGCCCCGCAAGCAGGTCTTTGCGGTAGAGCTTAAAGCTGTTTGAAATGTCCTTGCACGGGATATTCAGGACCACCGAATAGATCAGGTTCAGGACCCTGCTCATTAAGATCAGGGACTTCGCGTTCTCCGTGCCGCCGCCGGCCACATACCGCGAGGCGATAACCACATCGGAGTCGTGCCTGCTTTTGTAAAGTTCCGATATGAACTCCGGGGGATGGGAGCCGTCGGCGTCCATGAAGATGGCGTGCCGTCCCCGGCAACAGGCGATCCCCGTGCGGACAGCGTCGCCGTAGGAATCGCTGTCCTTCCTGTTTATATATACGGCGCTGTTGGCGGCGCAGATCTCCGGGGTCTCGTCAGTACTCGCGATCCTGTCCACTACCAGTATTTCGAAATGGATCCCTTCCGCTCCCAGCACTCCGGTAAGGCGCGGCAGGAGGTCCCGGAGGTTTTCAGCCTCGTTATAAGCCGGTACAATAACGCTCAGGTCTGGTTTATTTTCCATTTTCCACCCAGCCGAGCATTTTGGTCACTCCCTCATCTTTGCCCACCCGCGGCGCCCACCCGGTCAGCCTGGTGATCTTGGCCAGGTCGGAGACGAACACTTTCTGATCGCTCGCCCTTACCGGTAGCTTTACGTACTTGAGTTTAACTCCGGTCTTTTTCTCCAGGAAGGAGAACAGTTCCAGCAGGGAAAGGGAATTCGCCATTCCGCCGCCGACATTGAAAGCCTGGCCCCTTATCTTTGAGACGCTCTTTAGCGCGCTGAAATAGAGACGCTGCATATCTTCCGAGTGCAGCACGTCGCGTACCTGCCTGCCGTCGCCTGAAATAGTGAACGCTTTTTTCTCCCCGCGTTTCTGCTCCAGGGCTTTCTGGCAGAACCAGCCTATCCAGCCCTGGTCATAGGTGGCGAACTGCCTGCCTCCGTACATGGAGGAATGGCGGAACACTACGGTCTTAAGTCCGAAGATCCTGGCATAGTCCAGCATATACTGGTCCGCCGCGCCCTTCGAGCACCCGTAAGGGGAATGGAATTCCAGCGGAGTGGCTTCGTCGAAGCCCCGGGGCTTATCCTTGCAGACATATCTGGAAGCTGTTGTGCGGTAAGAGTATTGTTCCAGGTCCCCGTAAACCTTGTTCGTCGAGGAGTAAAAGACCGCGGCGCCGGGGGCGTGTTTGCGGACCGCCTCGAGCAGGTTTATCGTGCCGCCGACGTTTATCTCGAAGTCGGTGCGGGGGGAAGCGATGGAGGTCGTCATCGCTACCTGGCCGGCCAGGTGGAAGATCGCCTGGGGCTTGAAATCCCTGACCAGGGACTCTACTTCTTCGGAAGAACGGATATCCCCGTGGTCGAATCTGAAGTCCCCGGCGCTCTTCAGCCATTGCAGATTAAGTACGGAGCCCTCCCGGCGCAGGCTGTCGAACAGCGCGACTTTGTGCCCGCCTTTGGCCGCATAGTCGGCAAGGTTGCTGCCAAGGAAGCCGCAGCCGCCCGTAATAAGTATTCTCATTTAAGTTTCCTCTTTTCTATCTCTATCGTTCTGCCAAGGCCGTCTCTGAGGCCGATCGCCGGTTCCCAGCCGAGTTTCTTAATGCCGGAGAGCTCCACCGTCGAAGCCATTACCTCGTTCTTGCGGTAGGGGATGGCCCCGAAGTCAAGGAAAGTTGAGGTGTTCCCGACCAGGCCCTTTATCGTCAAGACAAAATCCGAGATGGAAACCAGCTGCCCGGAACCTATTTCATAGTGGAAAAAACCTTTTTCACGGGTCAGGGAGTCCCGCAGGATATAGACGAAAGCCTCGGCTACGTCGTCTATATGGATAAAGTCGCGCTTTTGTTCTCCCCTGGTCAGCTTTATCTCCGGCAGGTCTTTGATAAGCGACTGGATGATCCACGTAACGAATTTCGACGGGTTGTCTCCCGGGCCGTAGAAATGCTCCAGGGCGACGTTCACGCAGGTCATCCTGTCCGAATAACTCTGCAGCCAGTCGCGGAAATGCCTTTTTGACAGGGCGTAATTGCTGACCCGTTTATCCAGCACCGTATCGGTGTTGATAAAGCATTTTACTCCCGAAGCCGAACCTATCTGGAGGAGCTTGAGCGGCAGCGTAAGATTCGCTTCGAGGATATCCAGCGGGGCCTGATTTTCGCGGCCGTAGTTGGTGGCGCAATGGATTATCGAGTCTATTCTTTCACCGGTGAACAGGCCGGCAAGATCGGAGGTCTCCAGGTATACCGGGGTAAACTTCCCGCGCAGGTCTTCGATCCGGGTCAGTATTGATTTCGCCCGAAGCAGCACAAAAACATCGGAATCGAGCGCTATAAGCTTTCTGAGCAGGTTGCTGCCTAGAAATCCGTTGCCGCCTGTAAGGAAGATCCGGGGTTTACTGGCCATTGCGCCCTTTATGAAAATGCCGCGCTGCTCTTGCGCAGCGCTCCGTGGTTAATTTTATCATTACAGGCATCATGCCTCGCCTTTCTCGGCGGAGATCTTTCCCGGGCAGGTTTTTTTCCCGGTCCAGGCCAGATAGAAGTAAAGAATAAAAAGCAGGATCAGCCAGGGGGTCTTAAGTACGGAAACCAGGTCGCGCGGAAGCAAAAGCAGGGCCATCAGCGCCGCCGCCAGCGCCGCGACCGTCCGGGCGCGCGCATGCGACTCAAACAGCTGGCTTTCCGGGCGCGACAGCAGCAGCAGGAAAGGGACTACTTGAATGGCGAGTTTGTAATCGTAGCTTACCGCCGGCAGAAGGCTCATCAGGGTGAAAGACATGCCTGTAAGGCCAATTTCAGAGCCGCTTAAATGGCAGCCGCGCTTCTGGCCGCCGGCTGCAAAGTGCTTCCGAGTCGATAGCCAGGACTTCACCCAGGCAGCGCAGAACAGCCCTGTAAAGAACAGGTAGGACAATTTCCTGGCCAGGCCCTGGCTGTCCGAAAAAATAAAGCCCTTTTTTGCGAGGCGGGAAACATAGGCATACAGGGAGTGATTCCCTTGCCAGGCAGACGGTGCTTCGGTCAGAGTCTGGAGCGAACTTGTAAAGTGCAGAAAAGCTGGCATCCCCAGGATAAAAAGCGCGGCCGCGTTGAGCGCAAAAAAATATACGGCCGCGCGAACTCCGAAGCGCGTGGAAAGCAGGACGATGAGTACGGCCGGATAGACCTTGAACTGGGTGCTGATAGTCAGGGCGATAATACTGGGAAAGAACCACCCGCGGGACATCGCAAACAGGGAGAAAGCGGCGAAGCTGCCGGCCACAAGGTCGCTGTTCCCGCGCTCAAAGGCGAAATTAACGGGATAAGAAAAGAATAAAAGCGCGGTAATGATCAGCGCATAGAAGAGTTCGTTCGCGGGGAGCAGCTCCTCTCCTTCCTTCAGGCAGGCGAAGGTCATGGCGAACAGTGCCAGCATCAGGACCAGGACATAAAGGGAATAAGCCAGGTGAGGCGGGAAGAAGGTCAGTGGCAGCAGCGCCACGGTAACAAAAGGGGGGTAACAGTTCGCCGCCTGGAAATAGGCGGAAGTCCCTTCCCGCAGTCCCACGCCGAAGGAATAGACGGCGTTGAAATCTATTCCCATCGGGAGCATTGACGGCAAACTGTAATGGTCCCGGTATAAGCCGCGCCCTCCAAGCCTGTAAATGTGATAGCCAAGGAGCGAGCCTGTCACCCAGATGAAAGCGCCAAGCTGGAACAAGGTCAGCTCCCTGAGCCTGTTCCGCGCCCCGGAGAAACGGGAGAGGACTCTTTTTAAGGCGGTGTTGTTTCGTTCTGACATAAGACGCGTGCGTGCAGCACGCTTACCATTATAGATAAAATATATAGCGTGGGGCGTGCTTTTGTCAGCTGCGGACGAGTACGCGGCTTTGGATAGTTGCTCCAATTAAAATTTGTTATCATTACATCATAAGGGCGAGTGATCCCTGTATTAACTTTCGCTGGAATGCCGGAGTACAACGCGCGTGTCTAAAACGGGAAGGCTGCTTATAACGGGCGGAGGCGGGACGCTGGGGCATAAGCTCTGGCAGACTTTTTCGCGGGAATTCCCCGGCGCTTTCGTTTCCATCCGCAAACACAGGGACTTCTACGCTAAAACCGGGCTTTTCACGGGCCCTAACGTCATAGACGGGCTGGACCTGCGCGATTTCTCCCGCCTCAACTCCGTCCTGGACAACCTGAAGCCCTCCGTGATAATCAATTGCGCCGGGGTTACGCTGCGCAGCAAAGAGGCCCTGGACAAGAATTCCGCCATTTCCATAAACGCGCTGCTGCCGCACCGGCTGGCCGAGTGGTGCTCGAAGAGCGGATCGCGCCTGATACATTTCAGCACCGTCTGCGTCTTCGACGGCAAGACCGGCGGCTACGTAGAGGACAGCCTGCCGGACGCGCGCGACCTTTACGGCACCACTAAGGCCCTGGGCGACGTCTCCGCGCCTTTCGCGCTTACGCTGCGCTCCTCCTTTATCGGCCGCGAGATCTTCGCGGGCACCGAGCTCCTGGAATGGTTCCTGGCGCAGCAGGGGAAAAAGATAAAAGGCTTTACCAGGGCCATGTTCACCGGCCTTACCACCAACCAGCTGGCTTTGCTGGTCAAGGACCTGGTGCTGAACCATCCCGCGCTCAACGGGCTTTTCCACGTCTCCAGCGAGACCGTTTCCAAGTTCGAGCTGGTCAAGCTGATGAAAGAGGCCTATAAGCTGGACGTGCAGATAGAACCCGACGACAGTTTTGAATGCAGGCGCGATCTGAACGGGGAAAGGTTCGCCAAAGCGGCGGGCTTCGTCTGCCCGCCCTGGAAACAGATGATGGCCGAAATGGCCGCGGACATTACGCCTTACAGCGACTGGCGGAAATAGGGACCTGCCGGAGAAAAAGGAACTGTTCATTATGCCGAATATCAAGAACAAAACTATTTTAATAACCGGGGGCACCGGCTCTTTCGGGCATGAACTGCTCGATACGATACTGGACAAGGACTTCAAAGAAGTGCGCATTTTCAGCCGCGACGAGCTCAAGCAGGAGCACATGCGCATCCAGCTCAATAACCCCAAGGTCAAGTTCTATATCGGCGACGTGCGCGAGCGCGACAGCGTCGACCAGGCCATGAAAGGCGTGGACATGGTTTTCCACGCGGCCGCCCTGAAGCAGGTCCCTTCCTGCGAATTCTTCCCTATCCAGGCCGTAATGACCAATATCATGGGCAGCCATAACGTGGTGGAATCCGCCATCCAGCACAAGGCGGCCAGCGTGGTCTGCCTGGGCACGGACAAAGCCGTTTACCCCGTCAACGCCATGGGCATGACCAAGGCGCTGATGGAGAAGGTGAGCCAGGCCGCCTGCCGCGGGCTGGGCGAAAAGGACACCGTGGTTTCCTGCGTGCGGTACGGCAACGTGATGTGCTCGCGCGGTTCCGTCATCCCGCTGTTCATCAAACAGATCAAGGAAAAAAAGCCCATAACCGTGACCGACGCCGGCATGACCAGGTTCCTGCTGCCGCTGCCCGAGGCCATCAAGCTGGTGCTGTTCGCTTTCAATCACGCCAAACAGGGCGACATCTTTATCCGAAAAGCCCCGGCCTGCACCGTGGGGGACCTGGCAGCCGCCCTGAAGGAACTGTTCAAGTCCGACGTGCCGGTCAAGAGCATCGGCATCCGCCACGGCGAAAAGATCTTCGAGACCCTGGCCACCACCGAGGAGCTGCGCCGCGCCGAGGATATGGGGAATTACTACCGGGTGAGCATGGACGGCCGCGACCTGAACTACAACAAGTACTTCACCGAGGGGGACAAGAAGGAAGCGCTGCTGTCCGACTACACTTCGCATAACACCGAACGCCTCAGCGTGAAACAGGTAAAGGAACTGCTTTTGAAACTGCCGGAAGTGGCGGCGGAACTGAAATAGCCGGAGCTGCCGGAATACACCCCCAGGAGATCTTATGCCTTTGAAACTGATGACGATAGTCGGTACCCGCCCGGAAATAATAAAGCTGAGCCGCGTAATGTACGAGGCGGAGCAGCACCTGGAGCACGTCATCGTGCACACCGGGCAGAATTACGATTACGAGCTCAACGAGATCTTCTTCAAGGAGCTGGGCATCCGCAAGCCCGATTATTTCCTGGACTCCGTCGGCGCCACGCTGGCGGCCACCATCGGCAACATCATCGCCAAGGCCGACGAGGTGATGGAAAAAGAGAAGCCCGACGCCATCCTGCTTTACGGCGACACCAACAGCTGCCTCTCCGTGATAGCGGCCAAGCGCCGCAAGATCCCGGTGTTCCACATGGAGGCCGGCAACCGCTCCTTCGACCAGCGGGTGCCCGAGGAGCTCAACCGCAAAGTGGTGGACCACCTGAGCGACATCAATATGACGCTCACCGAGCATGCCCGCCGCTACCTGCTGGCCGAGGGCCTGCGCCCGGAGACGGTGATAAAGACCGGCTCGCCCATGAAGGAAGTGCTGGCGCATTATATGCCCGAGATCATGAAGTCCGGCGTGCTCAAGCGCCTGAAGCTCAAAGAGAACGCCTACTTCGTGGTGAGCACGCACCGTGAGGAGAACGTGGACAGCCCCGAGAATTTCCGCAACCTGCTGGGCTCGCTCAACGCGCTGGCGAAGAAATACGATATGCCCGTCATCGTGTCCACGCATCCGCGCACCCGCAAGAAGCTCGAAGAGCTGGGCATGAAGGGCCTGGATAAACGCATCAGCTTCCTCAAACCGCTGGGCTTCTACGACTACGTGAAACTGCAGCTCAACGCTTTCTGCGTGGTGTCCGACAGCGGCACCATCACCGAGGAGTCCACTATCCTCAACGTGCCCGCCGTCACCATCCGCCAGGCCCACGAACGGCCCGAGGGAATGGACGAGGGCACGCTGATCATGTGCGGCCTAAAGACGGAGCGCGTGCTTGAATCCGTAGCCGTCGTGGTCAGCCAGCATTCGTGGAAAGAACGGCAGTTCCGCCTGGTGCCGGACTACGACACCGGCAACGTTTCCAAGAAAGTGCTGCGCATCGTGCTCAGCTATACCGATTATATAAACCGCACTGTCTGGCGCAAGACCGCCTGAGGCCAAGTATGCCGGGTAAACTGAAGGTCCTGATACTGACGGAGCGCTTTTACCCGGAAGAATTCATAATTAATGACCTGGCCTCGCAATGGGCCGCCGGCGGGGCAGAAGTGGACGTGCTGACGCAGGCTCCCAGCTATCCTTTCGGAAAGATCTTCCCGGGTTATGCCAACAGCCCGCTCGCGCGGGAAACCTGGAAGGACATAAAGATCACCCGGTTCTTTACCGTTACCGGCTATCGTGATTCCCTGTTCTTCAAGCTCCTGAACTACTTCAGCTTCGCGGTGACCGGCTGCCTTGTCGCCGCGTTCACCTCCCGCAGCTACGACAGGATCTTCGTTTACCAGACCGGCCCGCTTACGCTCGCGCTGCCGGCGGTACTGCTGCGCAAGCTGCGCGGCATCCCGGTGACTATCTGGGTGCAGGACGTGTGGCCCGACATGGTCTACGCCTATGGCTTCAAAAAAACGAAGCTGCTGGCTTTATTCCTGGACACGCTGGTGGGGTTCATCTACCGCAACTGCGATAATATCGCCGTCTCCTGTTCCGGGTTCGCAAAAAGTATAGAGCCTTATGTGCGGGCCAAACAGATGCCGCATTTTCCTAACTGGCCCACCGTTACGCCCGGGCAGGGAGGGGGCGGCGGCGTGAAGCTTTCCGATAAATTCAACTTTACGTTCGCGGGAAATATCGGCAAGTTCCAGAATTTAGAGAATGTGATCCGCGGTTTCGGGCTGGCCTCGGCCGAGAACGCGGAGATGCAGCTGAATATAGTGGGTGACGGCTCCGACCTGCAGCGGTTGAAGGACATCGCCGCAAAAGAAGGGATCAACGGCGTGGCTTTCTGGGGCCGCAAGAGGCAGGATGAAATGCCGGGTTACTTCACGGCCAGCGACGTAATGGTGATCTCTCTTTGCGATCAGCCCGTGCTCGCCCTTACGGTCCCCGCCAAGTTCCAGGCGTACCTGGCCTTTTCCAAACCTATCTTCTGCGTGATGAACGGCGAAGTTAAACGCGTGGTGGAGGAATACAACACCGGCATCTGCGCGCGGCCCGACAGCCCGGAAGACATAAAAGCCGGCTTTCTGAAGTTTTATTCTCTCGGGAAGTCCGGCCTCGGGGCTTTTTCCGGGAATTCGCGCCTGCTGCTTGAAAAAGTCTATAACAGGACTAAAATAATTGAGGGGCTGTCGGAGTTGGTCGGAGGCCGGCCTGCCTAGCCCGGCTATCGCGCGCCGTCCCTCTTAAGCACCACCCCGACGGTTTCGAACAGGATCATCACGTCCAGCCAGAGGTTCCAGTTCTTTACATACCAGCTGTCCATGGTTATCCGGAAATTATAATCCTGGTTGTTCCTGCCGCTTACCTGCCACAGCCCGGTGATGCCGGGGGGGAGGGCGTGGATGATGTCGCTTTCCTCCTTGATGTACTCCCACTCCCGCGGAAGGTAGGGCCTCGGGCCGATCAGGCTCATTTCTCCGAGGATGACGTTAAGGATCTGCGGCAGTTCGTCCAGCGAGGTCTTGCGCAGGATGTTCCCGACCCTGGTTATCCGCGGATCGTCGGTAAGCTTCCAGTATTTCTCCCACTCCTCTTTTGCGGACCTGTCGTTCTCGAGCAGCTTCTTCAGGCGTTCATCCGCGTCGGGCAGCATGGTGCGGAATTTGAAACAGTAAAACTCGCGGGCGTTCTTGCCGATGCGCTTCTGGCGCAGTATGGCCGGGCCCTTGGAGTCCAGCTTGATGATAAGGGCTATCAGCAGCATCGGCGCGAGGAAAACCAGGAAGATGATAACGCCGGCTAGATAGTCCAGGAGGCGCTTGGCGCCGTATTTGAGCGGGTTGGCCAGGGTGTTGCTTACCTCGATGATGATGGTCTGTTCCCTGAAGAAATGGCGCAGTTCCGTGCCCGCTACGGCTATCCCCTTTATATCCGGGATGAAAAGGGTGTTCTCGACCTTGTGCTGCAAGTGGTTCAGCAGCTTTGCCAGTTCGTCTTTGTCCAGTTCCGGCTTGGCCACTATTACGTCATGTATGCCGGCGCTGCGGATGTAGCGGTCTATTTTGTTTATGCCTTTTCGGACCTTGTTGCCGTCTATCTCTTCCATGGCGGGATCGTTATCTACGAACCCGGCTATCTCGTAGCCCAGGTTCGGCTCATGCCTTATCGCGGTATAAGCGCTTACCGCCGCGGGCCCCGAGCCGATTATGAGGATCTTGCGCCGCATCAGCCCGAGGTAATACAGGAACCGTTTGTAATAAATGCGCACGAAGGGGAAAAGGATTATCGCTACCATGGCCATCGTGATGATCAGGGCCCTGGAGTATTCGTGGCCGCGCTTCATGACGAACAGCATGGTGAAGATGGCCACGGAGGAAAAGAAAGAAGATTTCCAGATGAACCGGATCTCGTCCCAGAGCGCCAGGCGTTTTGAATAGCCCTCCTCGTAGAGCAGGATCAGCAGCCAGACCACGAAGATCCAGGAATAGTTCTTGAAACTGTAGTTGTAGTCGGGCATGTCCGAGATGAACCTGGGGAGGATGCCTTCGCGGATAAGCACGGACAAGTGGAAAAAGGCAAAGATGGCGAGGATGTCGCCCAGGAACAGAAGGGCGACGCCAATGCGATTTTTAATTTTTGGGAGGAAGGTCATCGTTCGTAGTAAACCCGTGATTAACAGATTACATTTTTTTAGCCGCTATTCCAAATTCAGGGCGGGCTGAGCGGGGCGCTGGCCATTTAGTTGTATAATAAGGTTATCTAGGGTGACCTCTTAATGCTTATATTCAGGTGGCGAAGGTTCTTCCTCTTCCTCGGCGACGCCTTCCTTTTTTACGCGGCGCTGGCGCTGGCGCTCATGGCCCGCCGGTTCAGCGTCGTGCCGCTGGATTTCTACCTGCAGCACGTCAAGGTGTTCTCCGTCTTCCTGCCCGTCTGGACCGGGGTGTTCTACGTCATCGGTTTTTACGACCTGCGCCGCATCAACAAGCTGGTCAACCTCATCAATATCAGCCTGCTGTCCATGGTGATAAACCTGGCCGCGGCCAGCGCTCTCTTTTACGCTTTTTACCTGCAGCTCGGGCTTACGCCCAAGACCCACCTTTTCCTGACCGTGCTTTTCCTGCACGTCCTCTCTACGGCCTGGAGGCGCTTCTGGACGCGGGTGGTGCTTTCGAAACTGTTAGTGCAGCGCGTAGCTTTCCTGGGCAGCAATACCGTCGTCGACGAGATAAAGAAGGACCTTAAGAACAGTCCCCACCTTGGGTTTTCCGTGGTGGAGCTCCCGGACCTGGGCGAGGCGCAGGAGACCGAGGGCTACTGGAGGCCGAACGGCCGGCGCTGCACCGCCCTGGCCAAAATAGACCTGCTGGTGGTCGACGCCGATGACGCGGAAAAGACGCCGTCCATAGAGGGGCTGCTGCTGTCCACCGCCGTGATGGAGGAGATCCCCATCATAACCCACCTGGACTTCTACGAGGACCTTTACGACAAAGTGCCGCCGGAGCATGCCGCCAAGCCCAGCTGGCTGCTGAGCAACGTGCTGCATCAGAGCGACCAGTTCTATGCGGTCTTCAAGCGCGCGCTGGACATCCTGGGCGCCGTCATCGGGCTCCTGGTGTCGCTACCTTTCTTCCTCCTTATCTATATCGCCGTCAAAATAGAGGGCGGCTGGCGCGCGCCCATGTTCTTCGTGCAGAAGCGCGTGGGGCACCTGGGCCGCAGGTTCATAATCTGGAAACTGCGCACGATGGTGGTGGGGGCCAGCAAGGCCGGGCCGCTTTACAAGGCCGGATCCGGAGACTCACGGGTAACCGCCCTCGGGCGCTTCCTCCGGGCTTCCCGGCTCGACGAGATCCCTCAGCTCTGGAACGTACTGAAAGGCGAAATGTCTTTGGTCGGCCCGCGCCCGGAGTGGACCAGCGAGGTGCATATCCTAGAGCGTTCGGTGCCGCATTATCACCTGCGCCACCTCATCAAGCCCGGCGTTACCGGCTGGGCGCAGATAAATTACCACGCCACCTCCAGCAAGGAGGAATCGGTGGAGAAGCTCCACTACGACCTTTATTATGTGAAGAACATGTCCCTCGCCCTGGACCTGGGCATTATTTTAAGGACTTTCCGCAGGGTGTTCCAGAAAGACGCCGGGATGAAATAAACCGCACGGACCGGGCCGCGGGGCCGGCTATTCCGCTTTTTCCGAGGCGGCCGAGAAGGCCAATGCCAGGAAAACGGCGAACGACGTGTGCACGTGCTGGAAGGATATTTCCGTAAGGTTTACCGCGTAGAAAGCCGGCAGTACGCAAACCGCCCAGAGAGTGTAGGCGCTGCGGACCTCGCGGAAACGCCTGCGCGCGAAGTCGAACATGGCCCAGAAAAGGAACAGCAGCGCCGCCAGGCCAGGCAGCCCCCGCTCCGCCGCCTGGTGGATATAGAGGTTGTGCAGGCTGCCCCAGGCTTTCTGCTCGCCTATAATCCCCTCGTAGAATTTCTTGAAAACCGGTTTGATGTTGTCGGGGCCCACGCCCAGTACGGGGTGGGCCTTTATCATCGTAAAGCCGATCTTCCAGAGAGCTTTGCGAATATTGATCCCGGCCTGCGGGGTATTTGGGGAGAAGTCTCCCTGTTTGGCGTTCGCGACAGCCGTAAGCCGGTCCCGCATCTCGGGGTTCGTCCCGATCATCAGCGAGGCCACGGTGATCATTATGGCGGCATAGGCCGCCATTTTTTTCCTGGAGGGGGTGCAGAAATACAGCATGGCGGCAATGCCGACCATCAGGCCCAGATAAGAGCCGCGGGCCTGGCTCATTATGAGCGAGATGAAGACGGGCACGGCCGCGATGCCGTAGAACAGGTGTTCCCCTTTGAAAACCATCTTCCCCGGTATAATCAGCCGGCTCAGGATGAACATGAACGCGATCGTCATCACCTCGCTGTAGCGGATAGCGTTCATGAAGGCGTTGGTGCGCTGCATGGTAAGCCCGGCCATGTTGGCGCCGGTCACTTCGGAGATGGCGTAGATCGCGGCAAAAAAAGCCGCTACAGTATAGACCACCGAAAGCCGGGGCAGGTGCTCTTTTTTTATGCCGAGCAGCAAGGTCGCGACGCAGAGGTATTTAAGGAAGTCGGAATTAAGCTGGCCGAATCCCTTGGCGGGGTAATAGGCCGTAAGGCTGGTGAGCAGGCAGATGGCGAGGTAGCCCATCCACGGGAGGAACAGGGGGTGGCCGGTCACCTCGGCCTTAAGTTCCTTTAGGGTTCTCTCCCGATATTTTTTGACTAGAAGGAGTATAAGGGCCAGGAAAAGCGCCCCTTCTACTATGGTTACCGAGAAGATCACGGAAAGGGCGAACAGGCCAAGGGTCAGCGAGATGGCTCCATCCAGGGATAGCCGCAAAGATTTCGGGATAGGCATGCGGGATATTATACCAATAACTCCGCCGCGGCCCTCTCCCCGGAGGCGTCAGGGCTTGCCGCAGGTCAAAGGACCTGGAGGGGGGGAATTTGTTATAATTAAGGTGCGTTCGCGGTACAGGGGCGCGCTAAGATTTCGGTAAATCACGTTTCACGGAGGATAAATATAACATGGCGACTAAAATTGGCATTAACGGTTTCGGACGCATCGGCAGGCTGGTAGCGCGCGCGATACTGGCGCGGACCGACGGCAAACTCGAGCTGGTGGCTATCAACGACCTCACCGACTCCAAGACCAACGCCCATCTTCTTAAGTACGATTCCGTGCACGGCCGCCTGCAGGGCGACGTGAAGGCCACCGCCGACGACGAGATCACCGTCGACGGCAAGAAAATAAAGGTTTTCAAGGAAAAGTCCCCGGCCGCCATTAACTGGAAAAGCCTGGGCGTCGAGATCGTGGTGGAATCCACCGGCCTGTTCACCATCAAGAAGGACGGCGTGAACAAGAAGGGCAAGACCGTGGAAGGCGCAGAGAACCATATCACCAAGGGCGGCGCGAAGAAAGTCATCATCAGCGCCCCCGCCGAAGGCGAGGATATCACCATCGTGATGGGCGTCAACGATAATAAGTACGACCCGAAGGCCCACAACGTGGTCTCCAACGCCTCCTGCACCACCAACTGCCTGGCGCCTTTCTGCAAGGTCCTGCAGGACAACTGGGGCATCGAGAAAGGCCTGATGACCACCATCCACGCCTACACCAACGACCAGAAGATCCACGACATGGCCCATTCCGACCTGCGCCGCGCCCGCGCCGCCGCTCTTTCCATGATCCCGACCTCCACCGGCGCCGCCAAGGCCATCGCCCTGGTCATGCCCGAGCTGAAGGGGAAAATGGACGGCTTCGCCATCCGCGTGCCTACCCCCAACGTTTCCGTGGTCGACCTCACCGTCACCCTGGCCAAGCCCGCCACCGCCGAAGAGATCAACGCCGCCATCAAGAAGGCCGCCGAGGGCCCGATGAAAGGCATCATGGACTACGTCGACGAGCCGCTCGTCAGCATCGACTTCAACCACTCCCCGCTGAGCTCCAGCGTGGACGCCAAGAGCACCAAGGTTATCGGCGGGAACATGGCCAAAGTGCTGGCCTGGTACGACAACGAGTGGGGTTATTCCAACCGCGTCGTCGACCTTGCCCTGCTGATGATCCAGAAGGGCCTTTGATCTGCCTGGGTGTCGGGTCCGCGCCGCGCGCGCGGACCCTAAGACGCCCGGCTTGTTCGTGTTTCGATAGGAGAGCAACATGGCTAAGAAAAGAGTGCTGATAATGGGAGCTGCCGGCCGCGACTTCCATAACTTCAACGTGTATTACCGCAACAACCCTGCCTACGAAGTGGTGGCGTTCACCGCCTACCAGATCCCTAACATAGCGGGCCGCAAGTATCCCAAGGAACTTGCCGGCAAGCTGTACCCGAAGGGCATCCCGATATACGAAGAGAAGGAACTGCCGGTCCTGATCAAAAAGCTGAAAGTGGACGAAGTGGAGTTCGCCTACTCCGACGTGGCTTTCAATACCGTCATGGCCAAGGCCTCGCTGGTCATCTCCTGCGGCGCCGACTTCAAGCTGCTCAGCGGCGAGCATACCTATATTAAGTCCAGCAAGCCCGTGGTCGCCGTCTGCGCCGTGCGCACCGGCTGCGGCAAGAGCCAGACCACCCGCGCCATTGCCGGCATGCTCAAGGAGATGGGCAAGAAGGTGGTGGCCATACGCCACCCCATGCCCTACGGCGACCTGGTCGCCCAGACCTGGCAGCGCTACGAGACCCTGGCGGACCTCAAGAAGCACAAGTGCACCATCGAGGAGATGGAGGAGTACGAACCGCACATAGCCGCCGGCCACATCATCTACTCCGGCGTGGACTACGGCGAGATCCTCAAGCGCGCCGAGAAGGAAGCGGACGTCATCCTGTGGGACGGCGGCAACAATGACCTGCCCTTCTACAAGCCGGACCTCCACATCACCGTGACGGACCCGCTGCGCTCCGGCCACGAAGCCACCTTCCACCCCGGCGCCGCCAACATGCGGATGGCCGACATCATCGTCATCAATAAGGTGGACACCGCCACCGCCAAGGAAGTAGCCGTCGTTAAGGCGAACATCAAGGCGATGAACCCGAAAGCGCAGATCATAGAGGCCGAGAGCCCCGTGACCGTGGACAATCCCGCCGCCGTGAAGGGCAAGAGGGTCCTGGTCGTAGAGGACGGCCCCACGCTGACCCACGGCGACATGCACTTCGGCGCCGGCCACGTGGCCGCCAAGAAGTACAAAGCCGCCAAGATCGTGGATCCGCGCCCGTACGCTATCGGCACCATAAAGAAAGTGTACGAGAACTTCAAGCAGATCACCGACATCCTGCCGGCGATGGGCTACGGCGACAAGCAGATGGCCGAGCTTAACAAGACCATCAACGACGTGAAAGCCGACGTCGTGATAGTGGGCACGCCCATAGACCTGGCGCGCCACCTGAAGTTCAACAAGCCGTCCGTGCGCGTGACTTACGACCTGAAAGAGCGCAAAGCCGGCGGCCTCAAGGCCGCCCTGAAGAAAGTAATATAAGACAAGCCCGCCCCGGGCCGGTATTTCCGGCCCGGGCGCGGCTAAAATTTAAGAGGTACAAGATGACCACGGAAAACAAGACCGTATTGAAGCTGGCTAAAGTGCAGGACGCCCGCCTTAAGGATAAGAACGTAGTGGTCCGCGTGGACTACAACGTGCCCCTGAAGGACGGCGTAATAACGGACGACACGCGCATGCGCGAGACGATGAAGACCGTTAAGCTGCTGCTCGAGGGCAACAACCGGGTGGTGCTGATGGCGCACCTGGGCCGCCCTAAGGGCAAGCCCGAGCCCAAATACAGCCTGAAGCCCCTGGTCGCCCATCTCGAAAAGCTGATGGGGGCCAAGGTCCATTTCGCGCCCGACTGCGTGGGACCGGAAGCGGACAAGGTCGTGGCCGCGGCCAAGAAGGGGGAGATAGTGCTCCTCGAGAACCTGCGCTACCACGCCGAGGAAGAGAAGAACGACGAAGCTTTCGCCAAGCTGCTGGCCAAACACGGGGAATTCTTCGTGCAGGAGGCTTTCGGCGCGCTGCACCGCGCGCACGCCTCCACCTCCGCCATCTGCAAGTCACTGCCCGGGGCCATAGGCTTCCTGGTGCAGAAGGAACTGGAGTACCTCGACAAGGCCATGGTCAGCCCCGTACGGCCTTTCCTCGCCATCATCGGCGGGGCCAAGGTCTCCGACAAGATCAGCGTGCTGTACAGCCTTATCGAGAAAGTGGACACCCTTATCATCGGCGGCGGCATGGCCTATACTTTCCTGGCCGCGCAGAACACCAATATCGGCAAGTCGCTCCTCGAGGCGGAAAAGGTGGAAGAGGCCAAGAACATCATCCTGAAGGCCCACCGCAACAACGTCGAGATGCTGCTGCCGGCCGACCACCGCGTGGTGCAGGAAATAAAGCCCGACGCCAAGGTGGACGTGACGCAGGCGATGGCCGTGCCGGACGGCTGGATAGGCGTGGACATAGGCCCCCGCACGGAACTGCTGTTCGCCGACAAGATCAAGTCCTCCAAGACCATCTTCTGGAACGGCCCTGTCGGCATCTTCGAGACGCCGGCTTTCGCCAGCGGCAGCATCACCGTGGCTAACGCCATGGCGCAGGCCACGCGCGGCGGCGCCACCACCATCCTGGGCGGCGGCGACACCCTCTCCGTCCTGAAAACGGCGAAGGTGAAGTCGGAGAATATCTCGCATTGTTCGACCGGCGGCGGCGCCAGCCTAGAATTTATAGAAGGGAAGCAGCTGCCCGGTCTGGTGGCGCTCTCGCAGAAATAACCCGGAGGAATATTAATGTATACCGTTATCATAACCGTTCACGTGCTGCTTGCCATCATCCTGATACTGGCCATAGTGGTGTTCCAGACCAGCAAAGGGTCGGCGCTTTCCATGTTCGGCGGCGGCGGGGATTCGCTCTTTAACGCCGCCAGCGGCACTTCTTTCATAAAGAAGCTTACCGCCGGCGCGGCCGCGCTCTTCGCGGCCACCTCGCTGCTGCTCACCATCTTCTCGTCGAGCGCGCGGTTCCGCTCGGTGGTGCAGGATAACCCGCTGCCGACGCAGCCTCCGGCCCAGCAGGCGGCTCCCGCCCAGCCGGGAACCCAGCCCGCCCCCGCGGCGGCCCCGGCCAAAGCGGCTCCCGCTCCCGTAAAGAAATAAGCGGAAGTCCGGCAGGGAACAGGCAGGCACAAAAGAGAAGCCCCGCGTTAGGCGCGGGGCTTTTCTTTGCCCGTTCCCGGGCCTTTGTCGGCGGGCCTTTTATTCCATCACTTTGTTTTCGAACGTGCGTATCACGTCCATCAGGTTGGCCGAGGTCTTGGCCGAGAACAGGCGCTTGCGCAGGGTCACGTTGGAGATCAGCCCGGAGAGCTGCGAAAGGATGTTCAGCTGCAGCGTGGGCTCGTTGAACGGCGTCAGGATGAGGAAGAGCATTTTTACCGGCTGGCCGTCGGGGGAGGGGAAATACATGCCCTCGCGGCTTTTGCCTATCGCCAGCAGCGGCTTCGACAGCGAGGCCAGGCGGGCATGGGGGAAAGCTGTCTGGTGCCCGAGCGCGGTGGAAAAATTCGTCTCCCTCTTTATCAGGGCCTTCAGCGCTTCGTCCTTGTCGAAAGTAGGAGAGGCGGTGTACAGCTTGGTGAGCACTTCCTCTATCGCTTCGAAGCGCCCGGCTTCGGTGAGATCTAGCTCGCAGGCGTGCGGCACCAGCAGGGAGCTGAGCAGCTGCTTGGGCGGCTGCTCAAACTCGTCGCGTATCTCCCCGGTCAGCTCCTCTACGATGTCCTCCATCGTCAGCAGCCCGGAAATTTCTCCCTTGGCGGTCTTTACCAGCGCCAGCTGCATGCGCTTCTCCTGGAATTCCCTCAGGGCGCGCTCCACCGAACTTTCTTCGGAGATCTCCGCCAGCGGCCTCTTGATGGCGGCCAGGTCCGGCACGCCGCAGTTGCCGGGGTTGAGCATGCAGGACGCCATATCCTTGAAGTGGACGTAGCCCGTTATCGGGCCTGCGGCCGGGCCGAGAGGGTAGCGGGATAATTTCCTCTCTTTTATTATCTTGAGGTTAGACTCCCAGGGGGCGGCCGGATCAAGGAGGGCTATAGCGCCGCGGGGGGTCATTACCTCTTTTATCCTGGTCTTGCCGAAATCGAAAAGGTGTTCGAACATCATCAGGCGGCCCAGCGAGATCTTGCCGTGCTCCTGCGACTGGCCGAGTATCATGCGCAACTCCTCGTCGGAGTGGATGGTTTCTTCCTGGTTCGCCTTTACATGCAGCAGGCGCAGCACCAGGTTGGCGCTTTCATTGAGCAGCCACATGGGGACGAAGAATACCGTGTGGAAGAATTTGAACGGCGCGGCTATCCAGAGGGCGGATTTTTCCGGCATGCGGATGGCCATGTTCTTCGGTACCAGTTCCCCGAGCACCACGTGAAAGGCGGTAATAATGGTGAAGGCCAGGGCGATGGACGCCGTATGGAGCGCGGCCGGGTTGGCGGCGACGCCCAAAAGATCGAAGAGGGGGGCAATGAGGTGCGCCAGGGCGGGCTCGCCTACCCAGCCCAGGCCGATGCTGGCTATGGTAATGCCGAGCTGGGCGGTGGAGAGGTAGGCCTCCAGGTCTTTTACGGCTTCTTTGGCTATTTTTGCGCGGGTTATACCCTTGGCGGCCAGCTCTTCAAGGCGGGTAAACCGGACCTTTACCACCGCGAATTCGGAAAGGACGAAGAAGGCGTTGAGCAACAGGAAGAACAACGCGGCCAGGAGGTAAAGCAATTCTGTCATTTCTCATATTTTACAATTTTCGCCGGGAATTTGGTAAAATATACACAGTTCTTTTAAAGTTTCGATTTACCGGAAGTCACGGCGGGGAACAAGCCCGGCGCCCGGTTAAACACAGATCTATGCTCGGGTGGTGGAACTGGTAGACACGCACGTTTGAGGGGCGTGTGCCTAACGGCGTGGGGGTTCGAGTCCCCCCCCGAGCAGAATTTAAAAAGGGGGGGCGAGAACCCCCATTTCCGAAAGGGGTTCGGGCGGAGTCCGCCGAAGGCGGACGACACAATTGGCTGTATCATCGGTCACCCCCCGCATACGTAATTCCAATTCGCTAAAGGTGAGACAGATAAAAAGCGGGAAAGCTCCCCGCTTTTTTTTATATCCTTATAACCATGCTTTCCAAATATTTTCCTCCGGCCCTCCTTAAGACCATCGCCGCGCGCGCCGGCACTCCCGCGTACGTCTACTCCCAGGCGGCTTTTCTAAAACAGCTGCGCGCTTATAAAAAAGCTTTCCGCGCCCTCGACCCGCTCTTCTGCTACGCCCTGAAGGCCAATTCCAACGGCGCGCTCTGCGCGCTGGCGGCCCGGGAGGGCTTCGGCGCCGACGTGGTCAGCGGGGGAGAGCTTTACCGCGCGCTGCGCGCCGGCTTCAAGCCCGGGAAAATTATCTTTTCCGGGGTCGGCAAGACGGCCGAGGAGCTTGAGTACGCGCTGAAGGCCGGCATCCTGTTCATAAACGCCGAATCTTTCGAAGAGGTGCTGGCCCTTGAGAAGGCCGCGGCCAGGCTGAAGAAGCCGGCCCCGGTCTCCCTGCGCATCAACCCCGACGTGGACCCGCATACCCACAGGTATATCACCACCGGCAAGCTGGGCAGCAAGTTCGGCGTGTCGTTCGACGAAGCGCTGAAGATCTATATGTACGCGGCCGAGTCCAAATGGCTGCGGCCCGTCGGCGCGCAGTTCCATATAGGCTCCCAGGTGCAGTCGGCGGCGCCCTACGCGCTGGCCGCGGGGCGGCTGGCCGCTTTCATCGTCAAGCTCGCCTCGCGCGGCGTCACGCTTAAATATGCCGACGTGGGCGGCGGCTGGGGCGTGAAGGAAGGCGCCGAGATGCCGGGCCTCTCCGCGCTTGCGCGGGCCGTGGGCGGGGTTTTCAGCGGTACCGGGCTTAAGGTGATATTGGAGCCCGGCCGCTCCATCGCCGCGCCGTGCGGCGCCCTGCTCACCAGGGTGATCTACCGTAAGCGGGGCGGGGATAAGAATTTCATCGTCGTGGACGGCGCCATGAACGACCTGGTGCGTCCCGCCATCTACGGCGCGAAGCATCCCGTGGTGCCGGTGGCGGGCCCGCGCGGGCCCGTTAAAAAATTCGACGTGGTGGGGCCGGTCTGCGAAAGCGGCGATTTCCTGGCCAAAGGCGTGCGCCTGCCGGAGCCGGCGGCCGGGGACCTGCTCCTGGTGCTGTCGGCGGGCGCCTACGGCTTCTCGATGAGCTCGCAGTACAATTCCCGCCCGCGCGCGGCGGAGGCGCTTATCACCGGCGCCGCCTCCTGGCGCCTGGTGCGCCGCCGCGAGACCCTGCGCGACCTCGTAGCCGCCGAACTGCCTTAATCCTTCCATCTAAAAAAATACCCCCGCGTACGGCGGGGGTATTTTGTCGCGGCGGGAACCTTTACCTGTAAAAATTCATCAGCTGGCGCAGGCTTTTCGACTGCTCGGCGTTCAGTTCTACCCGGGCCGGAACGAGGTCCACCGGGACGGCCTGGTTGTCGAAGAGCAGGCCGCGCAGCGTCTCCATTTTTGCGTAGAGGTCGTCGCCGGGGCAGTCGGTGGCCTGCAGGTCGCGGTGGGCGTAGAAGCTGCTCTTGTTCACGGTGTACGTATCCTTAAGGTACGTGCCTGCGGCAAGAAAAGAACTCTGGGTCTCCGGCGTAAAAACATTGGAGACGGGCGGGTGAAAATTGCCCATGATGGAGATGCCGATATTCCCGGTGTTGCGGTACTTGGTGTGCGCGCCCACTACGTTTATGGGCCGGCCTTCGAAGATGTTGCCGAACGGGTCTACCAGGAAGTGGTAGCCGATGTCTATCCACCCCCGGCCGTTCTGGTGGAAGTCCTGGATGAACTGCATTTCCAGCACCGAGCGGTCATAGGTCAGCGGGTAATGCGCCTGTGTGTGGTGCAGGGTGAAGTAGACGGGCTGGTGCGGGGTAAAGGGCTCTTTGGGCGCGGCCGCGCTCCAGGCGGCGCGGCGCACAAGCCTGAAGGGGGCGTTCTCCGGCAGGGAAAGGGCCGGGTCGGGCACATAGGTGAAAGTCGAAGCCTGGACTTCGCGCGTCTCGCGCATGGAGTCCGCTTTAAGCAGCTCAGTGCCGTAGATGGTCAGCGTCGAATCTTTTTCCACTCCCAGGTTCACCACGCTTAGCTTGAGCGGCTGGCGGGTGAGCGGCCCCAGGCGGTACCTGGCCCAGAAGCGGCCGTTGGGAAAGCGGCGCAGCGTCTCCGGCTGGTAGCGTTTGTCCGCGGCCAGGAAGAAACCCGATCTCAGCACCACGTCAAGGCGTATCGCCGCGTCGGGCATCTCGCCTTCCAGCAGCACGGTGTCGTAAGTCGCCCCGGGAGTTTCGCTGAACCGGCTTTCGAACAGGACCGCGCCGGCTTTCTGCGAACCCTGCAGCGTGATCTGCATCGGGTAAGCCAGGCCGGGGATAACTATTTCTTTATCTTCCAGGGCATAAGCGGGAACGGCGGCAAGGCAGATAGCGGCGAGAGCAGTTCGTAAAGCGGTTCTTAGCATATATCAATTATATTATCGCGCGGCTTCCCGCGGGAGGGCTTTAAGGCCCGCCCGCGGCTGGGCCTTTGGGGCAAAACATTATTCCCGGTCACGGATATAGCGCAGCGCGGAAGCGAACACCGTGCGGAAATCCATCAGGGCCGTCTTGAGCCCGGCCGCGCCGTCCAGGAAGCCCAGCTTCAGGAAATAGGCGGAGATGAAGCGCGTGAAAGGGCGGAAAATTATAAAGAGGCGGCTGCGTCCTTTCAGCGCGTAGAGGCGCGTAAGCGTCTCCGAGTAGAAGTCCAGCTTCCTGCGCTGGTCCTCGCTGTCGGTGTAGGGATAATGCAGCAGGGGCTCTTTGAGCCTGCCGATGGCGCCGTCTACCTCCAGGCGTTCGTGCACCGGCCTGGGCAGGTAGCGCGCCGAGCCCCGTTTGAAAAGGCGCAGCTGCCGGTCCGGGTATTTGCCGCCGTGCCTGAGCCAGGCGCCGAAGTAAAAATTCTTGCGGGGCATTTCGAAAGCGGCGGGGGCCGCGGGCGCGGCGGTGACGCGCCTGATCTCGGCCCGCAGGGAGGGGGTTACCTCCTCGTCCGCGTCCAGGATGAAGATCCAGTCGGAAACGGCCTGGTCGGCGGCGAACTGCTTGTTGACGTAGACCGCGCGGCTGTTGGGGCGCGAGAAGAACTTTACCGGGAAGTCCCTGGCCGCCAGCGCGGTGCCGTCGGTGGAGCCGCAGTCCACGAAGATTATTTCGTCGGCCCAAGCGGCGCTGGAAAGGGAGCGCTTGAGGTTCTTCTCCTCGTTGTTGGCTATCATCGCTATGGCTATGGTGGGCATAGGTCGGGTCAGCGCGCGGCGGCGGCCTCCTGGAAAACCGCGCAGGTGGAAGCGGAGAAAATTTCGGGGGAATACTCCCGCTCCGCCCTGGTAAGGTTCTCGCTACCGGCGGACGCGAGCAGCGCGGGATCGGAAAGCAGCGCCGCAAGCTTGTCAGCTATGGCCGCGTGATCTCCGGGCGGGACCAGCCAGCCCAGGCCGGTGAATTCCGGGAGGCTGCCGGCCGTGGTGGAAACAAGCGGCTTGCCGCAGGAGATCCACTCCAGGGCCACGCGCGAGACCGCCTCGCTGGCCAGCGAGGCTATAACCCCGGCGTCGCAGGACGCCATGAAACCAAAAACGTCGCTGATGCCGCCATGAAAGAATACGCTCTCGCGTATGCCGAGCCCGGCCGCGGCCTTCTCAAGGTCCGCCTGCTTCACGTTGGCCTCTGCCCCGGCGATATGGAACTCGGCCTTGAGCCCGCGTTTTTGCAGCTCTGCGGCGGCCTTCAGGAAAATAGCGTGGCCCTTCACGGGGTCCAGCCGGCCCACTATCCCTACTTTCGCCGGGCGGCCCGGGTCGCGGGCCGTTACGGGCCGGACCTTGATGCCGCGGGGTATCAGGGCCAGGCGGCGGCCGTCCAGGCCGGCTTTAAGGTAAAGCCTTTGAATGTAGCCCGACGCTGAAATTACTTTGGCTACCCTGGAATAGATCAGCCCGGCCGTCGGGAGTTTCGCGTCGGCCTTTACCCTGATTACCGGGCGGCCCAGCAGGCAGGCGATAGTCTGCGTCCGGCCGGTATGGGCGCAGACCACGTCCACGCCTTCTTTCCGGCAGAAAGCGCGCAGGGCGAAGACGGCCTGCGGCAGGCGCAGGTGGTCCCTGCGCCCGGGGAGCTCGAAGGTACTGAAACCTTCGCGCCCGGCCAGGTCCATGGCGGCGCTGCCGGCGGGGCAGGCGAAATAGACGGTATGGCCCGCCGCCCGGAGGGCGCGCGCCTGTTCAAAAGCGTAGTCGGCAAGCCCGCTATTCCAGGGGATGTCGATTGCGCTTAAAATTTTCAAGGGCTGTTTCATAACACTTTAAGGTGAGCGCGGCCATGCGCGGGGAGGAAAAATCCTCCCGCCGGCGGTGGGCCTCCTCGGCCAGGCGCGCGCGGAGCTCCGGGTCGCCGATAAGGCGGAGCTGGGCTTTGGCGAGGGCTTCGTGGTCGCGGGGGGGCACGGTCAGCCCGTTGGCCCCGTTCTCCACTACGTCCGTTATGCCGCCGGCCGTGGTGGCGACGATGGGCAGGCGAGCGTTCATGGCTTCTACCAGGACGCTGCCCATACCTTCTTCCGCCGAAGACAACACGAACATATCAAGGGCGGCCAGTACCTTGTAGGGGTCGGGGCGGTAGCCTATCAGCCTGAAGCGGTCGGAGATCTTGAGCATCTTCGCCAGGTGCGCGGTGCGCTGCTCCAGCGGGCCCTCCCCGGCGACCAGGAAGAACAGGTCGGGGACTTCTTTCAGGACCAGGGCCGCGGCGCGGACCATGTTCTCGGGGTCCTTGTGCGGGACCAGGGCTATAAGCGAGCCCGCCCAGAAGGCGCCGGCGGGGATGGCGAGCTCGGCGGCGAGTTCTTTGCGGGCGCTGTCGCGGTAGGCCTGGTAGCCGCTCTGCTTCCAGGGTGTGTCGTCGAGGTCTATGGTGCTGTTCACCACGGCGACCCTTTCGTCGGGTACGCCGGCCTTAAGGAGGATTTCCTTCACGGCGTCGGAGATGGCTATAACGCTGTGGGCCTTGGAATATTTGAACCTGGCGGTGAAGGAGCCCGGCATGAAATCCACGCGCCTGTGAGCCACGCGCACGCAGTCGAGGCCGGCCGAGGCCAGCCAGGAGACGGCGGCGGTATGGCCGGTGTGGGAATGCAGTATGGGCGGCTGCCCGGCGGCCGGGAGGGCTTTAAGGACGCGGCGCAGCAGCAGCGCGGAAACGGGGTCCCACTCGAAGAAGTAGGGGAGCGTGAGGGTTTTGAAATTCTTGCGGGCGGCGGCTTTGTGCAGGGGGGAGCCGTGGCGGCAGACCACGGTGTTGTCGTGGCCCAGGCGGTCCAGCTCTTTGACCAGGTACATCATCTGGCGCTGGCCGCCGCGCAGTTCTTTGCCGTCGTCGAGGTGAAATACGGTGAGGCGTTTCTCCATAATAGTGTGAATATTCTAACAAATAAGGCGCCCCGTCGTGACTGCGATAGAAGATGGTTGGCACACACCCGGGGCAGGGCCAGCCGCGGGGACCGGTGCGCAAAACGCGCTAGGGCACACCGTGCCCGTCGCTCATCCTCCTCCTTCGCCGCTATGCAAGGCTCAGTCGTCGGAAGGTTTTGCTAAACCGGTCCCCGCGTCCAGCCCTGCGGCGCTATTCCATCGCTTCGCCGATAAAATTAAAAAGCCCCGTAAGGGGCTTTTTAAATCTGGTGGACGTGACAGGGATCGAACCTGCGACCTCCTCCATGCCATGGAGGCGCTCTCCCAGCTGAGCTACACGCCCGAATACAGTAGACCGCGACAACTGAACGGTCTTTTAAAGAACTACGTATATCTTATAAAAAAACACGGTGGCAATTCAAATTCACTGTTTGCGGAACAGGGACCGGAGCGCTTCCGCGGCCCGCGCCGCGTAGTGTTTCACGTATAGTTCCTTCCACCACTTCTTGTTCCAGTCCCGCTCCTTTTCGCCCCATTTCTTCATGGAGGCCGCGTAATAGGCCGGGGCCAGGATATCCTTGTTCTTTTCCAGGAAGTAGCGTTCTCGCTTGCCCTCTTTGGAATAATAATCGAGGAAATCCAGTTTCTTCCTGAAAAGGGAATAAGAGCCCTGGCAGCCGATGTGCTCGTGCTTTACGGGGAAGAAGGCCACCTTCAGGTTCTTGCGCCGGAAGCCCAGCGCCCAGTCCTTGTCCTCCAGGCCGATCAGGTAAAATTCGTCGAACAGCCCGCCGGCTTCCAGCGTGGCGCGCCTGGCCAGCGAGATGGTGGGGGACCAGTCGCATTCCTTAAGTATCCCTGCGTCATCCAGGGCGGGAAGCTCTACCGGCGAGCGGTCTATGTACTTGGCCTCGCTGCCGCCTACCATGCCCACGTCCTGACGGGTCTCCAGCACTTTCCGCAGTTTGGGGAACCAGTCCGGGTCTTCCAGGATGACGTCGTCGTGGATGAACGCCACGTAAGTACCGCCGGACAGGCCGAAGGCCTCGTTGCAGGTCTTCGAGATGCCCCCGTACGGCGTGGTCTGGACCACGCTCAGGCGGGGCACGTGTTTAAGGCGCGCTTTAACGGCCTCCAGGCCGGCTGGCTCGCCGTTATAGGCCAGGAAGAATTCCGCCTCCGCGGCGGTGCCGGCAACGATGCTTTCGCACGAGCGGACGAAGTTTTCGTGGTTGGCCAGCGTGGGTATGATAACGCTCAATTCCATTCGGTAAATATTAGCATATCGAGGAAAAAGGGGACAGGCTGCTTTTTTTGCCGCACTCAAAGAAGTCCGGCCGAAAATAAACCAGCCTGTCCCCTTTTTTGCCGCCCCATAATTTCGTAGAATTGTATATATGAAAATCAAATCGTTCAACGTTATTCCCAATCTTCCGGCCAGCCTCAAGGCGCTTGACGAGCTTTCCACCAATATGTGGTTCACCTGGAACTGGGACGCCATCATGATGTTCGTAGGCATAGACGAAGAGCTGTGGCACCGCTCCCACCGCAATCCCAAGTGGATCCTGGGCACGCTGGCCCCCGAAAAGCTCGACTCGCTCAGCCGCGACAATAATTTCCTCGGCAAGCTGGGCGAGATCCAGCGCAAATTCGAAAGCTACATGGCGTTCAAGGACACCTGGTACGCCAAGAACGCCCAGGGCCCCGACAAGACGATGCATATCGCCTATTTCTCCATGGAATACGGCATAGGCGAAGGCCTGCCGATCTATTCCGGCGGCCTCGGGATGCTCAGCGGCGACCATCTTAAATCCGCTTCGGACCTGGGCCTGCCCCTGGTAGGCGTGGGCCTGCTTTACCGCAAGGGCTACGTGCAGCAGGTGCTTAACCGCGACAGCTGGCAGGTGGAGCGCTATCCCGAGAACGACTGGTACAACATGCCGGTGCAGATCGTGAAGGACGCCTCCGGCCAGCCGCTGCGCGTCGAGGTGGAATTCGCGGGCGAGAAAGTGAAGATAGGCGTCTGGCAGGTGCCGGTGGGCAGGACATCCCTGTTCCTGCTGGACACCAACCTGCCGGAGAACACGCCCCAGACCCGGACCATCACCGAGCAGCTTTACGGCGGCGACCGCGAGAACCGCATCCGCCAGGAGATAGTGCTGGGCATCGGCGGCGCCCGCGCCCTCGAGGCCATGGGCATAAGCCCTACGGTGTTCCACGTCAACGAGGGCCACAGCGCCTTCCTGCTCTTCGAGCGCATCCGGCAGCTCATGCGGTCCCGCGGGCTGACCTTCGCCGAGGCCCGGGAAGTGGTGTGGTCCTCTTCCGTGTTCACCACGCACACGCCGGTGATGGCCGGCAACGAGTATTTCGATTTCGAGCTGGTGCGCAAGCACCTGGAAGTCTATTCCAAGGACCTGGGGCTGACGTTCCCGGAATTCCTGGAGATAGGCAAGGAAGAGCCCGCTTCCATGGGCTTCTGCATGACCGTGGTGGCCATGCGCCTCAGCGCCTATCTTAACGGCGTAAGCCTCCTGCACCGCGACGTGTCCCGCGAGATGTGGCATAAGCTCTGGCCCGGCCTCCCGCTCTACGAAGTGCCGATAGAGGGCATCACCAACGGCGTGCATACCTGCTCCTGGATCAGCCACGAGCATCACCAGCTTTACAGCCGCTACCTGGCCGGCGGGGGGAACGGCATCCCCGATTCCTGCGACTGGGTCAAGACCGACGAGATAGACGACCGCGAGCTGTGGGATACCCACATGGTGCGCAAGGTCAAGCTGGTGAAGCTGGTGCGCGAGCGCCTCAAGCGCCAGCACCAGCGCCTGAGCGCCGACCCGACCGTGCTGGCCGAGGCGGAGAAGGTCCTGAACCCCGAATATCTCACGATAGGTTTCGCGCGGCGCTTCGCCACCTATAAGCGCGCCACGCTGTTCATGCGCGACCTCACCCGCCTGCTGGAACTGGTCAACGACGAGAAACTGCCGGTGCAGTTCGTGTTCGCCGGCAAGGCGCACCAGGCCGACGCCCAGGGCAAGGAATTCATCCGCGCCGTGGCCAAGCTTTCCATGGACAAGCGCTTCAAGAGCCGCATCATCTTCGTGGAAGACTACAACATGAACGTGGCCCGCTACATGGTGCAGGGCGTGGATGTGTGGATGAACAACCCCATCCGGCCCCTCGAGGCTTCCGGCACCAGCGGCATGAAGGCCGTGATCAACGGCGTCATGAACCTCTCCGTCCTGGACGGCTGGTGGGTGGAAGGCTACTCTCCCGACGTGGGCTGGGCCATTGGCGGCACGGAGGCGTACAACAGCGACGAAGAGCGCGATTACGTCGAGGCCGAATCCATCTATAACCTCATAAAGAAAGTGATAGCGCCGCTCTACTACGACCGCGGGACGGACGGCCTGCCGCACGGGTGGCTGAAGATGATGAAGGCCTGCGTGCGCAAGCTCGCGCCTCATTTCAACACCAACCGCATGCTGCGCGAGTATTACGAGAAGTTCTACACGCCCGCGCACCGCTCTTCCGTGAAGTTCTCGGAGAACTCGCGCGTGGCCGAGCTGGCGCGCTGGCGTAAAAAGCTCGAGGAGAGCTGGCCGCGCGTAAAGATCGTGCCGGACCAGTTCAAGCCGGAGATGGAAGTGCATTCCGGGGCGAAGCTCCCCGTCACGGCCGTGGTCTGGCTGGGCGACCTGAAGCCCGAGGACGTGGACGTGCAGCTGCACGTCGGCGCGGCCGACGGCGAGGCCGTTTTCAAGGAAGGCCGTTCCGTCTCCATGTCTTTCGACGCGCGCATGGGCGAGGCGTACCTCTACAAGGGGGACGTCCCCTGCTACAAGAGCGGCCGGCACGATTTCGCCGTCCGCGTGGTAGGCAAGCACCCGGACGTGGCGAACCCGTTCATGCCCATGTTCATGAAGTGGAGCGAGGAGTAACGCGGGCAGCCGCTTTCCGGAAAATAATATATAATGTTTTCGGAGCCCGGCCGGCGGCGTTGAACGGTCAGCGACGCGGCCGGGAGAGCGGTAAATAAAGAGAGGTAATCAGGAAATGGCAAAAGGCAAAGTAAAGTGGTTCAACGACAAGAAGGGGTTCGGCTTTATCATCCCGGAGGACGGCTCAAAAGACCTCTTCGTGCATCACTCTTCCATAACAGGTGAAGGCTTCAAGACCCTGGCGGAAAACCAGGAAGTCGAGTTCGACACCGAGAATTCGGACAAAGGCCCGAAAGCGGTGAACGTAAGGAAAACCCAGGCCGCTAAATAAAGACCCCCTCTTTACTTTAGCCGCCGGCCCCGCCTTAAAACGGGGCCGGTTTTTTATGTCGTTTTATGTCTAAAAAGATTGCTGCCGGGACTGACGCGGGGACCGGAACGCAAAACGCGCTCGGCCAGCACCGTGGCCTCGCTCATCCTCCTCCCTCGCCGCTTACGCAAGGCTCGGTCGTCGGAAGGTTTTGCTAACCCGGTCCCCGCGTCAGTCCCGGCAGGGTGGTCGTTTATAGGGTTTCTATACTGTGGATGACTGCAGACGGCCAGGGGGCCGCAGCGCAAAACCTTCCGGAGGCCGAGGCTTGCATAGCGCCGAGGCCGGAGGGTGAGCGAGGCACGGTGTGCCGAGCGCGTTTTGCGCTGCGGCCCCCTGGCCGTCCGCAACCCGGTTCAGTAGTAAAGGATCTCGCGCTTGGTCAGTTCGGGGGCGTGCTGCTTGTCCGGCATGCGGTTGCCGTTATAAACGATGACCTTGGCCTTGCGCTCCTCGGTCCAGTTGCCCTTGTCGTCGAACTTCAGCACGTAGGTAAATTCATAGGCCGGCTCCGGCGAATCCGCGTCGTAGACCAGCTCCTTCTGGTAGCGGCCCTTCTCGTCGCAGTAGACCTCGGACTTCGAAACTACCTGCTCGCCGGAGTCGTGGGTGGTGCGGACCTCGCGCCGCAGCGTGCCGTCCTCGCGCTGCTCGTAGATGGCCTTGCGCCGCAGCTCGTTGTTCTCGCCGAACTCCGAAACGGTCCTCGAGCGGGTAGGCTTGTTCCAGGCCGCCGTCTCGCGCCGCAGCTGCCGGCCGTCGAAATCGTTCACCGTCGTTTCCGTCAGGTTGTTGCCCTTGTCGTAGACGTAGAGCGTCACTGTCTCCAGGTTCATCGTCGGGTCGAACGCGTGCTCCTCGGTAACGAACCCCTTCCCGTTGTACAGCCGGAAGATCTGGCGGATGGGCTTGCGGGTGGTTTCTCTGCCCTGCGACGGGGTCGCGTCATAAACAAGCACCACGCCGAAATCCTTCTTCTTGTTCCTGCGGCAGAACTCGTCGAGCGAGGAGCGGCCTTCGCCGCTGAAGGTCGTGGTGATCTTCTCCTCGGACCTCAGCGTCTCGCAGAGCTTTTTCGCCGCCTCTTTCTCGTGGTACTCGTAAACGGTCTTCAGCAGCAGCGTCTTGCCGTCGTATTCCGCCTCCTCCGTCTTCATGCCGTAGAGGTCGCAGGACTGGGAATGCACGTTCTTCGCGGAGCCTTCCAGCCAGTTGTCGCCCCGCTTCAGGGGCTGCATGCGGGAAACCTTTACCGACCGTATTTTAGGCCTGATATCCTGGCATTTAAGGCCCTGGTCCGCCGACTGCGCCGCCGGGGCGAGCGAAAGGATCAGGATCAAGAGGCTGAGGTGTTTCATTTTGTTGTCTCCCGTACGCGAAAATATATTATACTTTGTAGACGCGTTCGTGAACAGGCTTTAAGGAGGCCGCATGGCTGAAAATAAACAGGACCCGAATAAACCGCTGCAGCTCGAGGTCCAGATGGACGAAACCACCGCGCAGGGCATTTACGCCAACCTGGCGGGCGTTACCCACAGCGAAACCGAATTTATTTTCGATTTTCTTTTCCTCCAGCCCAACCAGCCCAAGGCCAAACTGCGCGCCAGGGTGATCTCGAGCCCGGTGCACACCAAGCGCTTCCTCGCGGCCCTGCTGGAGAATATCAAGCGCTACGAGGAACGGTTCGGGGCCGTGCCGGAGCGCGCCGTCAATATAACGCACGGCCACAGCTAGAGAGCGGCCGGCCTTCATAAAAGAAAATCCCGGGACTTGTCCCGGGATTTTCTTTTGCCGCGCCTTCGGGCGGCGGGCGCTATTTCTGGCCCTGCAGCAGGAAAGACTGTTTTTCGGAGGGCATGAAGCAGTTGAGGGCGAATCCTTTCGCCTGGATGCGCGCCTTGGCGTCGGCGAGCAGCTGGTCCAGTTCCTCGTCCGAATAGTCGGCGTTGCCGTGGAACAGGACGAGGTCGCGCGCCTGGGCCTTCTCGGCGGCGAAATCCACCGTGGTCGAAACGCAGGAATGACCTTCGTTCTTATGCGTCTCGAAATCCTTGTCGCTGAAAGCCGCGTCGTGCAACAGGATGTCGGCGTTGCGGAAGAACCCGCCCAGCTTTTCGTCGTAGTCCTGGAAAGCGGTGGCGTCGCCCCAGATCTCGCTGTCGGGGGCGTAAGCTATTTTCTTGCCCAGCGCTTCCAGCAGGAAGACCATCGTGCTGGTCGGGTGGTTGGAGTAGATGGAAGAAAGCCTGATGCCCGGCAGCAGCTCGTAGTTGTCCTCGAGGATCTCGTAAATATCTATTTTGGCCTTCGGGGGGTTCTTGGCTACCGAGAACGAGCTGTAGAAAGCCGCCTGCGCCACTTCCTTCAGGCTCTTTTCGGGGTCGTTGGCGCCTATCAGGTGTATGGAGAAATTGGAGTCGTACGCCGGCAGGAAGCTGCCCAGCCCGATTATGTGGTCAAGGTGGAAATGTGTGAGGCAGACCCAGATGTTCTTGTAATGGCGCTTCTTCTGCACTATCTCGCGGCCCAGCTCCACTATGCCCGTTCCGGCGTCGAAGACGAACAGGTGCTCCTGGGTCTCAACCGAAACGCAGGAGGTCTGGTGCCCGTAGCGCGAAGCCGAGTTGGGGAGTACCGGGGACATCCCGCGCGAGCCCCAGACGGTCACGCGGATCTGGCCGGCGCCCAGGTCGCTGGCCTGCTCGTATTCGTTGTCGCGGATTATTTCCGGCACGGCCGGCGCGGCGGGGGGGCGGCCGGCGTTGGCCTGGGTGCCGTCCAGGATGTTCTTCACCGTGGAGAAGAAGGTCTCGACGTTATAGGGTTTCTGCAGGAAGAAATCGGCGCCGAACTGGAAGGCGCGCTGCTTTTCCACCTGGTAGGATTTGCCGGAAACTACGATGATCTTGATATGGCGCAGGGCGGGGTCGGACTTGACCGCTTTGCAGATGTCCATGCCGCTGATGCCCGGCATCATGATGTCGGTGACGATCAGCCGCGGGACCTGCTGCTTAATAATCGGGATAGCCTGCATGGAGTCCTGTACGAGCGTGACCGTGTAGCCGCCGTCGGTAAGCAGGTCGCGGGAAAGCTCGCCCACCATGGGGTCGTCGTCAACGACTATGATATCGGGTTTCTCCATATTTACTATAATACATTATACATTTTTTGCGGTTAAGGAAATGTTGCGCCGGCGTTAAGGCTTTATTCCTGCCCCGCTGGCAACAAAGGGACTTTAATATGATGCGTATAATAGCCGGCACCAGGGGAAGCAGGAAGATCTATTCCGTGCCGAAGGACAAGTTCGTAAAACCCATCTCCGCCCGTATCCGCCAGTCGCTGTTCGACATCCTCCGGCCCTACGTGACCGGGGCGACCTTCCTCGACCTTTACGCCGGGGTGGGCACCGTCGGCCTGGAAGCCCTCTCGCGCGGCGCCTCCAAGGCGGTGTTCGTCGAGAAGGACGGCCAGTGCCTGAAGGTCATCGAGCGCAATATCGAAGCCCTGGACTTTAAAGAGCAGGCGAAAGCCCTCAAGGCCGACGTGCTCTCCGGGCTGAAATGGCTGGAACATTATTCGGATTATAAAGGCTACGACATAGTTTTCATGGGGCCGCCCTACCGCACCGACGAGAACTTGCCGCTGTTCTACAGCATGGAAACGCTGGAACTGCTGGCCGCGTCCGGCATAGCCGCCCCCAACGCCGTCATCGTGCTGCAGCACCACAACAAGGAAGAGGTTACCGCCCCCGCCGGACTGGAAATGACCCGGCGCGAAAAATACGGGGATTCTTTCGTGGATTTCTTCCGCCTTAAGAAATGATCTTCGACCCGCTTGAGATCAATTACAGCAAGCTCCGCGCTTATCTTGACTGTCCTTTTCTCTATCGCCATCTCTACGTGGAGCGGCGCTTCGCCCCGCCTACCCCTTTCTCGTCCCTCGGCCTTTCGGTGCACCGGGCGCTGGCCCGCTATCACGCCGGGGGCGGCGACCTCGGCGACCTGATGATGTATTACGAGGATTCCTGGCTGCACCAGGGCTACGCCAGCGCGCAGCAGGGGATGGAATTCTACAACCGCGGGGCGGCCGTGCTCGAGGACTGGTGGAGGTATAACCAGGAGCACAAGGCGCGGACCATCTACTGGGAGAAGCAGTTCGTGTTCCCTTTCGAGAAATGGCTCATCAAAGGGACCATAGACCGCGTCGACCAGCTGCCCGGCGGGCTCGTCGAGCTTATCGATTACAAGATGGGGTTCGAGACCAAGACCCCGGAAGACGTCACCGGCAGCCTGCAGCTTTCCATTTACGCGCTGGGCCTTTCCCGCGCCCTGGACCTGAAGGTAGGCGCCGTCGGGTACATGATCCTGTCCGGCGGGCCGCGCAAGGTGGCCATCCCTTACGACCCCGCCACGGAGACGGCCACGCTCGACCTGATCCGCGCTACGGCGGAGAAAATGCTCGCGCTCGATATGTCGCGCAAAGGGAACTGCCAGCGCTGCCCGATAAGGGAGCTCTGCGCCGAATCCCCCGCCAGGAAGTGGGACGGGACCGGCCCCTGGCCCGGATAAAGCCGCGCCGCCGCGGTTGGGATAGCTCTGGTATGAATAAAGTCCTGAAAGCCCTAGACCGCGGTGAAGTCACCAGCTTCTCGCGCAATTCCTACGAGGTAGTGTTCTCTATCTTCATGATAGCGCTGGCGTATTTCTACCGCAACAGCGCGCAGATAGAATACCCGCGCATACTTTATTTCTTTCTCCTGCTCCTGGTCTTCAACTTCGGCTTCAACTATCTCCTGCGGCGCAGGGCTTCCGTAAACCTGTGGCTGGTGGACGTTATCCTGCTGGCCAATATGTGGATAATCACCGGCGTCCTGTACTGCTCCGGCAAAGGGGAGTCGTATTTCTGGGTGCTTTACCTGCTGCCCGTCTTCGCGGCCTCGCTGATGGCCAGTTTCAAGGACGCCTTCGGGGTGGTGTTCCTCTGCGTGCTGGCGATCGGGGCCCTTTCCTGGCCCCTGGGCTCGGGGGGAATGGCGGAAGTCCTTTCCTTCGCGGTAAAGGCCGGGGTGCTGGCTTTTTCCGCCGGGGTGGTGTACCGCACCGCGCAGTCGCGCAAAAAGGCTGAGCTGGTGCTGGCCGCCAAGCGCGGCGAGGTGGAGCGCCTGGCCGGCGAGATCACGCTGAAAGAACGCGAGATCGTGAAAACAGCCTCGGCCAGCGAGGTCGGCACGCTGGTCAGCGGCGTAATGCACGACCTCGGCAACGCGCTTTCGGTGATCCTGCTGAGCGCCCAGGTCGCTTCCGAGGACGAGAAGCCGGAAAAAGCGGACCTGGACCGGATCATACAGGCCGCCACGCTGGCCAGGACGATGATCGACAGCGCCCTGGACCTCTCGCGGGGCCGTGAATACGATTTCAAGGAAGCGCCGCTGAAGGACGCCGCCGCCGGCGCCGTAGCGCTCGTGGAATATTCGGCGCGCAAAAAGTCCGTTTCCCTGGAGACGGACATCCCGGAAGGGCTGCGGCTGCGGATGAGCCGGATCCACATCGAACGCCTGCTCATCAACGTCCTGTCCAACTCCATCTCGTTCGTCCCGGAAGGGGGGCGCGTGCTGCTCTCGGCCGCCGCCGAAGGCGCGGCGGTGCGCGTGCTTGTCACGGATAACGGCCCCGGCTTCCCGCGGGAGCTCCTCGACGGGGGGATAAAGGCTTTCGCCACTACGCGCGGGGAAGCCGGTGGTACCGGCCTGGGGCTTTACGTCTGCGACCAGATAGCGCAGCGCCACGGCGGGGAGCTCAGGCTCTCCAACGCGGAGGGCGGCGGGGCAAAGATAGAGGTTTTCCTTCCGCAGGGCGGCTGACGGCCGCTAGTTCCAATAGCTCCAGAAGATAGACGCGCCCGGTATCAGCGATCGAAGTTCGCTCATTTTATGATCTCCGTTCCGGGGTAATAATGCTGCAGGATCGCGCGGTAGCTGAACCCTTTGCGCGCCATGCCTTCCGCGCCCCACTGGCACATCCCCACGCCGTGCCCGCTGCCCGCGCCTTCCAGTATCACATGATCCTTGCCCGAATAGATCTTGAAGAAGGAACTTCTGACGGCCTGCCAGCCGGCCCGCCGCCCCACGCCGTGATAGAATTCGGTGGCGGGCACGGTAACGCGGCGCACCTGCGTGTAGATCTCCAGCTTGGCCGCGCGCCCGGAAGCGCCCCAGGCCGAGATGCGCAGCCCGGTGGCCTCCTCGCCGGAGCTGATCCAGCCCGCGCCGCGCGCTATGCGGGTTAGCCCGCTGTAGTAGATCTGGGTCTTCCAGTAGAAGCCCGGCGCAATGGAACAATAGGGTTTTCCGGCCGGCCCGTCGCGCACCGAGACCAGGTATTTCCTGTGTTCAAAAGGCCAGACGTCCGTCATTACCGCGGTATGCCCGCCGCAGGCCGAATGATAAAAGGCGTCCGCCGGCGCGCCGCGGTAGTAAAGCAGTTCGCCGCGGGTTGAATCGGCGGCCTCCTGCGCTTTAGGCTGGATCTCGCCCAGCCCGGGATAGAGCTGGCAGTGCGAGGAATCGCACATGTTGTACCCTTCCTTTATGTGGTTGTACATGTGCGTAAGGGTATAAGTGCGGGCCGCCACCGCCTGCGCCCTGCAGGCTTCCCGCTGTGACAGGTCCGAGGCCTCCGCCGAAACCACGCCGGACAGGTAGGTCTCCAGCGGGAGGGAATTTATTATTTTCAATTTGCCGTTCCGGGCGGAGAAGGTGAGTTTGCCGCGGTAAAGGCGCCGCGGCAGGCCTTTGCCGGAGAGCCAGACGCCTTTGCCGTAGGCCGTCGCTTCTATCCTGGCGCCGCCGGCCTTGATGTCGGAATCCAGCGCGACGAGGTTCCCGCGGGCGGTTATCCTGCCGCGGCCTTTCAGGAGGCGTTCGCCGACGAACACCGAGACCCCGTCGGATTCCAGCTCTACGGCCGGGAACTTGTGCAGGGAATAGAGGCGCACCTCTATCGGCTTCTCCTGCGGAAAAGCCGGCGCGGCGGCCAGTAGGATAAGGAGGAGTATCTTCAAACGGGTTTCCCGCCGGGGATGTAATGTTCGGTAAGGGTGTTGGCGGGGGAAGGGTTGAAGCCCTTCCCGGTGCGTATGCGCGCGAAGCCGGCCGGCGCCATCGGGAGGTCGGGCATGGCCAGGAAGTGCCCGGCCAGGGCCCCGATCAGGGGTTGGTGCCCGACCACCAGGAGGCCGGCGCCTTCCGGCAGCCCGGTGCCGGAAAGGAAGTCCAGCACGGCCCCCGCGTCGCCTTCGCTCAGGGCGTTCATGGTCAGCCTGCGCGCCCCGGGAAAAAATTCTGCCGCAATGTCCGCCGTGGAGGCGGCGCGCCTGAACGGGCTCGAGACTATCAGCGCCGGGGAGAAGCCTTCCTTCCTGAGGCGCTCCGCGGAGCCGGCCGCTTCGGCCAGGCCCAGCGCTGAAAGAGGCCGTTCGGAATCGGACTTGACGCCGGCTTCGGAAGCTCCGAGCGCATGGCCGTGGCGTAAGAAGACCAGGTCGTTCATAAAAGTATTTTACATAATTACAGTTACGGGTGTCCGCCGCTGCCGGGCCCGGCGGTTCGCGGCCGGCTAAGGTTATTAATTCTTCTTATCCCCCGGGAACAGGCCGTACCGGGACCGGCGCCGTTTTCATGGGGGGGACAGGCGGACCGCCAGGCACGGCGTATTAGCGGCGCTTATAAACGGCCGCCGGGAGCGCGGCCGCGGGGTTTTACGGGGACACATGGAGAATACAAAGTTAACTATAATATCCATGCAGCAATGTTAAGCCGATAACGGAGGTCGCGGTGAACTATCATATACTTGAGAAGGAAAACCTGGACGGGTTCATAAAGAAACTCGCCAAAAAAATGAAAGTTTGCGCCCCTGTAGCTAAAGGGCATAATAACTTCGCTTTCGAGGAAGTTACTTCGGCCGCAGAAATAGCGCTGAACTATATCCCCACTATCCTGCCTCCCAAGAAGTACTTCATGCCCCAGCGCGAAAAAATGCTGGACTTCGATATTTCCGAAGGCAAGCCGAAGGACACGGCCACCCTTGAAGCGCCCGAGACGGCCATCTTCGGCGTGCATACCTGCGACCTGGCGGGCATACAGTGCCTGAACATGGTCTTCTCCGAAAGGCCCCGGGACTACAACTACCTGCTCCGCAAGGAAAAGATGTTCATCATCGGCCTTGAGTGCATGGCCTACTGCGACGGCAGCGCCAGCTGCGCGCTGGTGGGCAACCACTTCCCCAACGGCGGCTACGACCTGTTCTTCACCGACCTGGGAGAGAAGTTCATAATCCACGTCAATACGCAGAAGGGTGAAGAATTCGTGGAGAGCATCGGCCTGCCCAAGGCCACCGCCGCGGACATGGCCGCCCTCGACAAGGCGCGCGAGGCCAAGAAGGCCGCGTTCCAGAACGAGATCGGCGTGGACGCCAAGAAGCTCCCGGAGATCTTCGCCAAGGCGATGGAGAGCAAGGTCTGGCACGACGTGGGCGCCCGCTGCGTCAGCTGCGGCAACTGCACCAACGTCTGCCCCACCTGCTACTGCTTCGACATGGCCGACAACGTCAACCTGGACATGAAGACCGGCACGCGCAACCGCACCTGGGATTCCTGCCAGTTCGAGACTTTCGCCGCGGTGGCCGGCGGGGAGAACTTCCGCGAAGAGCGCGCGCACAGGCAGCGCCACCGCCTCTACCGCAAGTTCAAGTACCCGCTCGACAAGTTCTACCGCTCTTTCTGCACCGGCTGCGGCCGCTGCACCCGCACCTGCATGGCCAAGATCAACCTTAAGGACACCCTCAAGGCCCTGGCCGCCGAGCACAAATAAGGGGATATCATGACCGAGGAAATAAAAAACTCCAATTGGAAACTCCGCAAAGGGCAGATAATCGCCGCCAAGCAGATGACGGCCACCGAGAAATGGTTCGACATCAAGCTCGAGGACGGCGACCTGGACCATGAGCCCGGGCAGTTCGTGCAGGTGGAGCTCTACGGCATAGGCGAAGCGCCCATCTCCGTCTGCTCCAGCCCGACCAAGCGCGGCTCTTTCGAGCTTACCGTGCGCTCCGCCGGCCGCCTGACCAGGCACATGCACTCCATGGGCAAGGGCGACTGGCTGGGCATCCGCGGGCCGTTCGGCAAGCCGTTCCCCGTCAAGCTGATGACCGGCAACGACCTGCTGTTCGTGGCCGGGGGACTCGGCATAGCGCCGCTGCGCTCCCTCATTAATTACGTGATGGACAACCGCCGCGAGTTCGGCAAAGTGGACATCCTGCTCGGCTGCAAGACCCCGACGGACATGCTGTTCGGAGACGAGATAGCCGCCTGGCAGAAGCGCCTGGACGTGAACTTCTCCTGCACCGTGGACCGCACAGCCCCGGACTGGAAAGGCAATGTCGGCCTCATCACCAGCCTCATCCCCGGCGTGCACATCAACCCGGAGAAGACCTTCGGCGTCGTGGTCGGCCCCCCGATCATGTACAAGTTCGTCATCGCCGAACTGCTCAAGAAGAACCTGCCCGAGCGCCAGATCATCCTGTCGCTGGAGCGGCACATGAAATGCGGCATGGGGAAATGCGGCCACTGCCAGATAGACCACCCCAAGAACTACTACTGCTGCAAGGACGGCCCCACCTTCACCTATGAAGAGGTGAAGGAAGCGAAGAAGCTTTAATACGGAGAAACAAATGAAAAAAACCACTAAACCCGCAGCTGCACCGGCGAAGGCCCCGAAGGCCGCCGCCAAGCCCAAGGTGGCGTTCTTCGACTTCGCCTCCTGCGAGGGCTGCCAGCTCCAGATCACCAATCTCGGCGAGCTGCTGCTCGACGTGCTCGGCGCCATCGACGTCGTGGAGTTCCGCGAAGCCATCAGCGAGAAATGGGACAAGGATTACGACGTGGTCTTCATCGAGGGGTCGATAGCCGACCACCACGCCGAGGAGCGCATCAAGAAGATACGCGCCCGGGCCAAGGTGCTTATCGCCTACGGCGCATGCGCCACGATAGGCGGCGTCAACGGCATGAAGAACTCCTTCGAACTCGACGAGATCCGGGCTAGCGTGTACGGCAAGGACTTCAAGCTGTTCGACAGCACGAAGACCAAGCCGGTGGACCAGGTGGTCAAGGTTGATTATTACATACACGGCTGCCCGGTGTACGCCCCCGAGATCCTCGAGGTGGTCAAGCACGCGCTGCGCGGCCTGCCCTACACCGTGCCGGACAACCCCGTCTGCGCCGAGTGCAAGCTCAACGAGAACGTCTGCATGTACGAGCGCGGCCTGGCCTGCCTGGGGCCCTGGACGAAAGCCGGCTGCAACAGCTGGTGCGTCAATAACGGCAACATCTGCTACGGCTGCCGCGGCGAGGTGTCTAACCCCGCCAAGAACGCCAACGACGTCATCAGCAAATACAACCTCAAGCCCGAACTTATCAAAGCTAAGTTCGACATGTACAACAAGTGCAAGGAAGGTGCGAAATAATGGCTACCGCTAATAAAGATCTCGACATAAAAGTCGAATACGTCACCCGCGTAGAGGGCCACGGCAACATCGTGGTCAACGTGAAGAACGCGAAGATAGAGAAGTGCGAGTTCCACGTTGTGGAAACGCCCCGCCTGTTCGAGGGCATGCTGCGCGGCCGCAGCATCTTCGAGGCGCAGCACATCACCAGCCGCATCTGCGGCATCTGCTCCTGCGGCCACTCGCTCGCCAGCGTGAAGGCCGCCGAGGACGCCCTGGGCGTGGTCCCGACCGAGCAGACCGTGAAGCTCCGGAAACTCCTGCTCGACTACGAGTTCCTCGACAGCCACATCCTGCACGTGTACCTGCTGGCCGCGCCGGACGTCCTCGGCGTGCCTTCCTTCATCCCGCTTATCGCCTCGCACAATAAAGTGGTGCGCCAGGTACTGCGCCTGAAGAAAGCCGTCAACGACTGCTGCGACATCCTCGTCGGGCGCCACATCCACCCGATCACGATGATAGCGGGCGGCTGGACCAAGCTGCCTTCGAAGAAAGAGATCGACACGCAGATAAAGCTCCTTGAGGGCATGGCCGCCGACCTGACGGACGTGCTCAATCTCGCCAAGACGCTGAAGTTCCCGGACTTCGAGCGCGACATGGAGTTCGTGGCGCTGGTCTCCGACGACGGCGAATACCCGCTCTTGAACGGCGACATCGGCTCCACCGACGGCAAGCGCGTCAGCTGCAAGGACTACCGCAAGTCCACCAACGAGTTCATCGACCCGCGCTCGTCCGCCAAGTGGACGAAGTGGAACCGCGAGAGCCTGTTCGTGGGCGCGCTGGCCCGCTTCAACCTCAACGCCGACAAGCTGCATCCCAAGGCCAAGGCCCTCGCCAAGGAACTGGGCTTCAAGCCGGTCTGCAAGAACCCCTTCCTGAACACCGTGGCGCAGGTGATAGAGATAGTGCACTGCTACTACCACGCGCTCGAGATCCTCAAGGACCTCAAGAAGAACGGCCTGGACTACAGCCAGCAGCTCACCGTGGGCGTCAACGAGAAGGGCGCCGTGCCGGTGCGCGCCGGCGACGGCGTGGGCTCGGTGGAGGTGCCGCGCGGCATCCTGCACCACAACTACGTCACCGACAAGGCCGGCATGATAAAGCAGGCCAACTGCATCATCCCGACCAACCAGAACGTCAACAACATAGAGCACGACTTCGCCAAGTTCCTGCCCGAGATCATCACCCAGTCCAAGGCGGATATCACCTTGAAGCTGGAGATGCTCGTGCGGGCCTACGACCCGTGCATCTCGTGCTCGGCGCACTTCCTCGATGTCAAGTTCGTGGACTGACGAGGTAAAAGCGGCGCTGGCCCCCAAGGGCCGGACGCTCGTGATAACGCTGGGAAGCATACTAAGGGCCGACGATGGCGTCGGCCCTTATGTTTGCGAACACGTGAAGTTCAGCCGCCCGGAGCTGCGCCTTATCGACGCCGGGACCACCCCCGAGAACATCGCCCAGACCGCCATCGACTGGAAGCCCGACAAGGTCATCCTGGTGGACGCGGCGCATTTCGAGGGCCGGGCGGGGGAAGTGCGGGTCATTCCGCTCGAGCAGATAAACCAGGCCACCGTCATCTCCACCCACAGCTTCCCGCTCTCGGTGACCTTCTCCATAGTAAAGGAAGACACCGGCGCCGAGCTGGTGGTGATCGGCGTGCAGGTCAAGTCGCTGGATTACAAAGAAGGCCTTTCCCCCGAAGCGGAGAAAACCGCTTCCGAACTGGCCGCCTATTTTAATAAGATAGGTAACTAACTGTTCAAAGGAGCATATGATACCAGGCCAGCACGAATACAAACCGATAAACATCTATACCGCGCTTTTTCCCGTGGCGGCGGTGGTGGCGATGCTGGCCTATAACGTGAACGTCTACGGCGACAGCGCTGTGGGTGGTTCCAACCAGTTCATCCTGCTGCTGGGCGGGGTTATCGCGGCGCTGGTGGGCTTCCGCAACAAGGTGACTTATGACAGCATGCTCAGCCACGTGGCGGGCAACCTGAAGTCCACCACCGGGGCTATCCTGATACTGCTGATGGTGGGTGCGCTGTCCGGCGCCTGGCTGATAAGCGGCATCATTCCGTCGATGATCTATTACGGCCTGAAGATCCTGAACCCCTCCATCTTCCTGCCCGCCACCCTGCTCATCTGCTCGGTGGTCTCGCTGGCCACGGGCAGCAGCTGGTCCACTTCCGCCACCGTCGGGGTGGCGCTGATCGGCATTGGCAAGACTATCGGCATCCCGGACGCCATGGCCGCCGGCGCGGTCATCTCCGGCGCCTACTTCGGCGACAAGCTCTCCCCGCTGTCGGATACCACCAACCTGGCGCCCGCCATGGCCGGCACCGACCTGTTCACCCATGTGCGCTACATGACCATCACCACTATCCCCAGCTATATCGTAACCCTGCTGGCTTTCATCGGCATGGGGTTCACCATAAACCCCCATGGCGCCGCCAACGCCGGGACCGTGCTTGGCGCCATAGAAGCCGTTTTCACCGTCACCCCCTGGCTGTTCCTGGTGCCGGCGCTGGTCATCTTCATGATAGTGCGCAAGACCCAGCCCCTGGTGGCCCTGGTCGTCGGCACGCTGCTGGGCGGGGCTTTCGCCCTTCTCTTCCAGCCGCAGGTGCTGGCCAAGCTGGCCGGCGTGGAGAAACTGGATTTCCTGTCGGCGTACAAAGGCGTGATGAACGCCATGACGATAAAGACCTCCATCGCCACCACCGAGCCCAGCCTTAACGACCTGTTCGCCTCCAAGGGCATGAAGGGCATGCTGGACACGGTCTGGCTGATCATCTGCGCCATGTTCTTCGGCGGCGTGATGGAAGCCATCGGCGCCCTGCACAAGATAAGCTCCTCGCTGCTGAAGATGGCCAATTCCATTTTCGGCCTGTTCGCCAGCACCGTGGCCAGCTGTATCGCGGTGAACCTCACGGCCTCGGACCAGTACCTTGCCATCGTGGTTCCGGGCAAGATGTTCGCCGAGCCGTTCAAGGACAAGGGCCTCGCCCCGGAGAACCTCAGCCGCACGCTGGAAGATTCCGGCACGGTCACTTCCGCGCTGGTGCCGTGGAACACCTGCGGCGCCTACCAGGCCAGCGTCCTCGGCGTAAGCACGCTGAGCTACCTGCCCTATGCCGTTTTTAATTATGTAAGCCCGTTCATGACCCTGCTCTTCGCGGCTTTCATGATAAAAATAAAAAGACTCCCCGTAAAGTGAGGACGCCATGCTCGACAAAATGAAGCAGCTTTGGGAAATGAAGTCCAAGATGGACGCGATAAAGAAGGAACTGGACGCCCTGGTCCTGGAAAGCGAGGACAACCTCGTGAAGGTCGCCATCACCGGCTCCCAGGAGATAAAAGCCGTCACCATCAAGGTAGAGCTTTCCGCCACCGACAAAGCCAAACTGGAAGCGTCCCTCACCGAGACCGTGGGCCGCGCCGTGCGCGAATCCCAGAAAGCGGCCGCCCACAAAATGAGCGCCCTCGGCGGCCTCCCCGGCCTCAGTTAACGCCTTCCGGCGAAATAGAAAAACCGGCTCCGGCCGGTTTTTTTTATGCTTTGTAATTAGCGGTGAGGTCCAGCCTAGCGACTGGGGGACCGGGTTAGCAAAACCTTCCGACGACCGAGCCTTGCGTAAGCGGCGAGGGAGGAGGATGAGCGACGGCCACGGTGTTGGCCTAGCGCGTTTTGCGTTCCGGTCCCCCAGGCACTAGGCGTCTGGATGTGAACGGTCTTTTTGCGGTTAAAGCCCGAGGCGGGGGAGTTCGGCGGCTATTTCTTTGGCGTACCAGGCGTAGACGTAGGCGGCCGGGTGGATCTTGTCGAATTCGGGGTCGTGCTTCGGGGGCAGCTTCGCAGCCAGGCGGATGACCGGCAGGCCCAGGCCGTCGAAAGCGCCCAGCAGTTTGTTGCCGGGCACCGGCGTTTCCAGGATGGCCATCTTTACCCTGCCCTTATTCTCCTCGTAGAACTTCCGGAAAGCCGCGATATCGGCCGGCGCCAGCTCGTCGCACTTGTTCCAGTCGTAGGCCGGGTCCTTCTTCTTGAGGCTGCGGCTGTTGGCGTAGAAGACCAGCGTGCGCGCCAGCCGCCAGTGCCGCAGCAAAGCCAGCGGGCGCGGCCAGCAGTAGCGCAGGTTCTCGTAATAAAGCTCCGGGTCCTTGTCGAAGAACCCCATGAAAGGCTGCCCGAGCAGGAAAGTCCTGCGGCCGCGGTTGTTGAACTGGAAGAGCAGCAGGTCGGGGGAATAGTCCTTTAGGAAGCGCCGCGCCTGCTCCAGGTTCTGCGGTATCACGTAAGCCGACACCCCGGCGTCCCAGGCCTCGAATTTCCCGGGCCCCTTCGAATTAAGGAGCTTCTCCAGCTGCGCCGGCCAGGTCAGGCCGTCGCCCACCAGCGCGCCGTAGGTGTTGGAGCTGCCCAGGCAGATAACGCGCTTTACGCCCGCGGGCTTCGCCGCGCTCCGGGGCGGGTCCCTGAAGCCGAGCTGGTTGACGGTCACGCCCCTGCCCCCGGCGAAAACGACGTGCGTTCCGGGCGCCAGCTCATAATGAAGGGAGACGCTGTTCGAAACCCGGTGCGCCTCCACGTCGGCGCCCTGGAAGTAGAGGAGGCTGCCCAACAGCCGGGTATCCACACCGGTCCAGGCCAGGAAGCCCTCCGCCAGCGCCAGCACCGCCGCGCATTCGAAAAATATCAGCACCGCCAGGTGCCTGCCGCTCAGCGGGGGGGGCGTGGTCTCTTCGCTCATATCAGAACCAGGTCCGGGCCTTGTAGGCGCGGTACTCCTCTCCGAATCTTTCTTCAAGCACCTTCTCCTCTTTGCGTATCCGGTACGCCTGTACCGCGACGGTGAGCGCCCAGAGCAGCAGCAGCCAGGGGGAATGCAGGCAGAGCACCAGGCCTATCACGATGAACTGCCCGAAGTAATAAATGGGATGGCGCAGTTTCGAATAAAGCCCGGTGGTCACCAGCTTGTGGGTCTGCGCCGACACCGAGAAGGAGGCGCCCAGCTGTACCCTGGCGACGGCCAGCAGGAGAAAACCGGGAATTATCAGGGCTATCCCTGTAAGCGTGTAGGCGTCGCGCGGGAAAAAATCAAGTATGAAATAAAGCAGTACCGGCAGAAGCAGGCCGGCCGTACCAAGCGTGGCGTAATTTACAAAACTGTTGCGCATCGTGTCGGAACCGCCGCGTTCGTTCCTGCCCGGGCGTTTCCGGCAATATTATATAATTAATCGCCTTTAGAGGGCGGAGGGCCTTCAACTTATGAACCTGAGCGAGCTATGTTCTTTCCGCGTTCTGAAACCGGCCTGCGGCCTGCTGTGCCTGGCAGCTCTGCTCGCGCCTCTCTCCAGAGTTTCCTGCGGCGAAAAACCCGCGGCCGGAGTAAAAACGCTGCGCGTCCTGTTCGTCGGCAACAGTTTAACGGCGGTAAACGACCTGCCCGCGGCCATCGCCGAACTGGCGAAGTCCCGGGGCTCCGCGCTGGAATACGTGACGCGCGCCCCGAACGGTTATAGCCTGGCCGACCATTTCGCCGGCAAGCGGCTGGGGGAAAAGCTGGCGCGCGGGAATTGGGAGTTCGTGGTGCTGCAGGAGCAGAGCCGGTCGCCG
>Ga0154587_194_pt1 | contig 94737 bp, 74 predicted proteins | sample RifGroF2_FD_116016 | JGI IMG/M metagenome (GOLD analysis project Ga0154587, IMG submission 116016) | Elusimicrobia bacterium GWF2_62_30 | reverse complement strand
AACGGTGATCGACGGCTGTTCTATCTCGATCCTGCCGGCACGCAGACGGCCCTTTAAAAGCGGGAGCAGCGAGAATGGGATGTAAACGCGTTCCGCTTCCACATCGACCACTGTCGCATTAGTCTCACCGCCGGTGAAGTGCGCCCGGCTGGCGCTCAAGGCCGGCGGCAGCAGTAAAACGCGGACCCGGCCGAGCGACAGCGCGCAGGTGCCGCAGTTAGTGTGAACCGCAGAAATAATTTTGCGCCGCACCAGCCGGGGAACGACCAGTTCTTTCAGGACGATCACGAACGCGAGCGCCGCAAAGAGCGCAGGGAGATACCGTACAATACCGCGTGTTATACTCTTCATAACGCCAGCTCCGCCACACGTTAAGTAAGCTGATTTGCTTTTGCCATAGACCGGCCCGCGCTGCGCAGGGACTCCGGACAGTCCAGCCGCCCGGTGTGAATTTCGATAAAGACAAGGCCGTCCGCCGCGGCGGCCGTGCCCAGCGCTTCTTCAAGTTCTCCTTCCGTGCGGACATCAGGCGCTAAGTTCTCCGACGCCATACGTAGAGGCGAATGCGCCTATCCCGCGGATACGAGCGTAGCCGTCGGCGGCATAGGCCGCGTTGAGTTCATTACAGGTGCGGACATATTTCACGCCGCTCTTAAGCACCTGATTGAAGAAACCCATGGCAAAATCACCCGGCACGCCGAAGAGGTGCTCCACCCCTATCTCTTTGAGCCGTTTTAACAGGTACCCGGCGACCGTGATCTCCGCGGTTAACATAGCGCTGCGCTCCTATGGAATGTCCGCAAAGCAAGCTGCCCCTCCCTGGGGATTGCGGCAGGCTTCCGCGCCAGCTAGCCCAAGGAACTCCACAAGCTCATGGTTGACTTTCCCGGCATGGGTCCACGTCAGGCCGTGCGGCCCGTCCTTTACCACCACCAGGCGGGCTCCTTTAACGGCTTTCTGAGTGCGGATTCCCGTGGCGGCGATAGGAAGTATCCGGTCGGCATCTCCATGTATTACCAGCGTAGGAACATCGATACGCGCAAGGTCCTTGCGGAAATCGGTTCCCCACTCCGAAACACAATCGAAGGTTCCCTTGGGTGAAGCGCCTGCTGCGACATTCCAGTTGTACTGGACCACCTGGGTACTTATAAGCTTCCCGCCAAGGAGGTTGACATTATAGAAATCCGCGAGAAAGGCGGAGAGAAACGCCGGCCGGTCCGCAGCGAGAGCTTTCTTTATTCCCTCGAACACGCTGATATCCACCCCCTCCGGGTTGTCAGCCGTCTTCAGAAGGAAAGGCGGCACCGAAGAGATGAACACAGCCTTGCTCACGCGCTCCGACCCGTAGCGGCCCAGATAGCGGGCCACCTCGCCGCCGCCCATGGAGAAACCCACCAGCGCGGCGTTGCGCAGGTCAAGCTTTGTAATGAGTTTGTGCAGGTCAAGGGAGAAGGTGTCATAGTCGTAGCCCGTCACAGGCCTGCCGGACTGCCCGAACCCCCTGCGGTCATAAGTGATCACACGATATCCCGCACCCAGCAAGACCGTCACCTGCTTCTCCCAGGAGGCGCCGCTAAGCGGCCACCCGTGGATGAGCACTACAGGATTCCCCGAGCCCAGATCCTCATAATAGAGATCGATGCTGCCAGAGTCTGTTTCGCCGACATTAATATATGGCATAGGATACCCTTACGATCCGACATGCTCCACTTTTCTAAAAACCGGTAAAGTGCGGGGCTTAACGCTATTGAATTATTTAGCGCCGCGTTTAGCGACCGCGTCCCAGTCGACCACGTTAAAGAACGCCTCTATATATTTGGCGCGCTCCAGCTGGTAGTCGGTGATATAGGCGTGTTCGAACACATCCAGGACCAGCAGCGGCGTACAGCCGGCCAGATGGCCGCCGTCATGCTCGTTTATCCAGGTGTTGAACAGCCTGCCGGAAACATTGTCCTGGTACAGGACCACCCAGCCGATACCCCGCATGGCCCCGGTGGCCGCGAAGTCTTTTTTCCAGTTTTCGAAGCTGCCGAAGTCTTCCACTATCGTTTTGTAGACCTGGGTGCTCTGCTGCGGCGTCCCGTCGGAGCCCATGTTCCCGAAATAGAGCTCGTGCATGCGCATTCCGTTGAATTCCCAGCCGAAGCGCCGTTTGAGCTCCGCGTATTCGGGAGTCTTCTCCTTACCGTCGGCAAGCAAGGCCGTCAGCTTCTCCGACAGGGTATTTGTGTTGGTCACATAGCCCTGGTAGAGCTTCATGTGGTTGGCTATAAGCTGGGCGCTGAAACCGGGCAGCTTGGAAAGACGCGGATACTCCGCCGCTTTATAAGCTTGTGCCGTTTGCAGCATGGTTTCTCCTTTATTATTTACCGTTCTCTGCGCGTTGACGGTACCCGCCGTCAGGGCGCACGCCGTAAAGGCTAGCGCTATAACCCATTTATTCAGCATGAGCATGCTCCTTGTTCCTATAGTCCGCAGCCGCGCGGATGCGCGGAACTCAGTGTCGTGTTATAGGACCTTACGCCCCTTGATAACCCTGAGCAGCACCACAATAATGGCGATTACCAGCAGCACATGGATAAACCCGCCCATCGTATAGCTGCTTACTAAACCCAGCAGCCACAGGATGACCAGTACTACCGCGATCGTTCCGAGCATATTGTTCTCCTTTACCGCTTACCAGGTATAACATACCCTTTACCCGCCTCAGAATGGTATCAGGAATTATACGCGAAGCTATGCGTAAGCTTCCCGCCCCACCCGGCCCCGGCGTCGACCGTAATACTACCCGGCGGGCCGGGCAAAATTCCTGATAGCCGCGCAAACCGGTGAAGGACTATACTTCTCTCAAGCCCGGGAGGCGGGAACAGTTCCGGCGGTCTAAAAGGAGTTTGATAATGAAAACGAATAACAGGAACAGGAGCGCCATGAAGTGCATAGCGATGTCGGTTCTATTGCTGGGGCTGCAGACGGCCGCATTTGCAGGGGAAGGAGTAGGCGAAAAAGTGCTTTCGCTCGGGGCCAGGGCTAGCTACTACACCCCGAGAGACGCGGATAAAGGGCAGTGGTCTCCCGGCGCGCAAGCCCGGCTGCATTTGTCTTCCGCCGTGGGCTTGGAAGCCTCCATCGATTACCTCAAGAATGATTTTGGTCCGCTCACGACCATCAAAACCTACCCGGTCCAGGCGAGCTTGCTGGGCTATATTATTCCCGGCAGCGTCGTCAGCCCGTTCCTGCTCGGCGGCGTAGGCTGGTATTATACCCAGGTGGACGGCCCGGCCGGGTACAGCAACACCACTTCCCGGTTCGGCCTGCATGCGGGCGCCGGCCTTGAGATCATGTTAAATAAATCTCTGTCGCTGGATGGGACCTACCGCTACGTTTGGCGGGAAAGCCTGGCCTCGAAAGACGCGAACGCGCTGGACAAAAGCTATGAAGCCAGCGGCTCCATGGTAACGCTGGCGCTGAACCTTCTGTTCTGATCGGTATTGCTTGCAGGCTTTAATAAAATCAGCGGACAGTATGACAGGTACATGAAGGTGGATTATCTCCAGGCCGCGCAGGATCCGCTTAAGACGACGGCGCCGCCGGGGACAGGAAAGATAGTTCGGCTAAAGACTTCTGTATCCGCCAGCGGCCTTAGGGCGGCGGAATTAATCCTTTACGCAGCGCACCGACGCGCCGTAACCTTGATCATGGAAGTACACCGACGCCATATCATGGCTGTTCTCCAGGACCAGGTAGAGCGCGTAAGTGGTTAATTTTGTGGAAGAACTCCACCAGTTACCGCTTTTTTGCAGATGCTCGAAAAGCCCCGACTCCCGGCAATAGCCGCCCGGGCGGCCGTCAAAACCGCTGCTGTTATCGCCATTCCCGTAGACATTACCGGTCGGCTCCTGCGCCCAGTCATCCTCAAGTTCCTCGTATTCCGTCCAGCCGGAATTGCTTTTCAGCTTTTTGCCGTTGGAAACGCCCTTACCCGTTAACAGGTCGAATTCAGATTCCGCAGGGATATGCCAGCCTTTGGGGGCCAGGCCGCGCTTATCGCTGACCGCGTACCAATTGTAGAGTTTGCCGTATTTTTCGCCGTTAGCCGGGTCGTAGTCGTAATAACACCAGGCCGGCGTTTGTTCCTCCGAAGCTTTTTTCCACGCCGCCGCCGTATTCGCCTCCGGGATCGCCTCCCCGTTGGCGAACACCGCGACGTCAAGGTTTTTAGCCATCCAGGTCTGCCGGCCTATTACTACTTCCTTAGAAGTTGAGCCGACCGCGCTTTTCTTGGGCGAGGGAAGGACGGCCGCGGCAACGGGCGTTACCTTGCCTGCCCCGGGCGAGACGGGAACAGCCGCGGCGGCGCCGGCGCCGCTTGGGATGTCCGTGGCCTGCGCGGCTTCTTGATCTTTTATGCAGCGCACCGACATGCCAAGATGTTTGGCCCCCAGCCCCAGCACCATCGCCAGATCGATGTTATGCTCCAGGACCAGGTATTGCGCGTAACTGGCAATATCGTCCGTAGAAGAACTCCACCAGTTGCCTCTTGAGTGCCTGTACCTGGAAACTCCGTCCGAGCAATAGCCGCCCGGACGGCCGTCAAAACCCCGGCTATTATCGCCATTCCCGGCTAGTTGCCAATCGTTGTCGCTTTTCAGCTCTTTGCCGTTGGTAAACGCCATCCCCGTCAGCCGTTCAAATTCCTCTTTACTCGGCACATGCCAGCCTTTAGGCGCCAGGCCGCGGGGGTCATGCACCGCGTACCAATTATAAAGCTTCCCGTATTTTTTTCCGTTCGCGGGATCGTTGTCATAGTAACACCAGGCCGGCGTCTTTTCCTTAGTGGCTTTATCCCAGGCCGCTTTAGTGTTCGCTTCCGGGATAGCCTCCCCGTTGGCGAACACGGCCACCTCCAGGTTAGCGGCCATCCAGGTCTGCTTGCCGATTTTAACTTCCTTATAGGCGGCGCTGACCGCGCCGGTCTTGGCCGGGGAAAGAACGGCAGGCGCTGCCGCGGCCACGGGCGTTTCGCTGCTTTCCGCGACCCGCTTTAAGTATACCAGCGCCTGCTCCGCCATCTCCCGGTAGGGGAAATGCAGGGTCATTTCCCCTATCTGCGGCTCAAGAGCGCCATTCTTTAATACGTGATACCAGCTTTTTCCGGCCTGAAATTTCAGGTTTAGATCAAAAACTGCTCCCCCAGTGCCGTACAGTTTGAGCGTATTTTTTCCGGTCTTAGAATTCGCGAAGTCGATATCCCTCACGGCGGCTTCATAACTCGCTCCATACACGTTTTCGTAGAGCGTGCCGTCCGAAAGAAAGTAACAAATTTCAACCTTAAAATCCAATTCGCTGACCGAGATATCAACATCGTCCTTGTTAGCGAACATCTTTTTTATTTCCGCGGTATAGTCCTGCGCCGGGAAGGCGCTGGACGGCGATACCAGGAGAAAGAACAGGACCAGAGCCTTATTTAATTTCATATTGTCAGCGCCCCCCGAGGTAATAGAATACGATACTGACCGCCACGGAACAGCCCACGTAAATATTTTCGACGGTATTGCGCTTCTGTTCGTTCTCCCTCGCCCCCGCCAGGTCCAGCAAGGCCTGCCGGAGCAGGAAGGTGTAGAGGATGTAATACAGGAACGGCAGGACATGCAGGTGGAACGGGTAGTCAACCATCTTCTTGCCGAAGCGCGACAACAACCAGCCGACCTGGGTATAGATGCCGAGCAGGCCCAGGCCGGCATTGATGAACATCCACCTGACCTCGTCCACGCCGAAGAACATGCGGTAGAACAGCGTGTAGACCGCTACAGCAAGGCCGCCGTGCAGAAAGATAAAGTACAGCGGCGGGTGCCACGGGCTGTAAGCCATCACGAACCCGGAAAGGCCGAACAGCAGCATGTGGACCAGGAAGAGAGGATAGATATTCCACCAGGAGACTTCGGCGCCCTTGGCATAGATACGGTTATTTATCGTGATGTCCGTCTGAAGTTTCATTTGGTCCCGCTTGCCTTTTCTTCCTTGGAAGCTTCGCCGCCGGCGCTTCCTGTTTTGGCCTCTTTCACAATCCGTTTTAAATACACTAAGGCCTGATCCGCCATAGCCTTGCTCTTAAAAAACAAGATCATAACGTCCCTGGCCGGCACCGGCGGCCCGTGCTCCCCGACCAGATACACCTTCCTGCCGTCGAGAAGTCTTATTATCAGATAATATGCGGGTTTCCCGGTGCCGCTTAAGGTCTCCACAGTCTCTTTCCCGGTCGTCGCCCTGGGCGGATCTATATCTTTCAGTGCGACCGCATAAGTAGACGAGCTGACTTCATATAGGACGCCGCTCGAAACATAGTAAGAATAGCCTGCATTTTTCAGGCCGTATTTACCGTCCACCGTAATATCAACCCCGTCTTTGTTCTCGAATATTTTCGCTATTTCCGCGGAACGATCTGGCGCGGCAAAAGCATAGGCCGGCAAGGCCATAATACAGGCTAAGACCAGTATTTTAAAATGGAGTGCCTGCCGCGGCAGGAATATTGTAAAGGCCCCGTATCTCACTTGCGGATATTTTAGCAAATGCCACCATCCCGGCAAGCGCCGTCACCCCGCCCGAGAACAGGCGCGAAGAACGGCGTCGGCGGAACAAGTCAACGCGGCATTGTACCAGCAAGTTGACAGGGTTCAGTAATGGGCCAGGATCTTATCCTTGTTGACGAAGTGGTCCAGCAGCAGCCCCGAGACGAGGCCGATGGCGTAACCATAAGGCAGGGCGAAAGCCATAATGCCGACCACCAGCGAGACGAACAGGCACTTCTTTGATCGGGCTACGTCGCCGATGAACGACATCAGCGAAAGCGACTCGAAAAGCAGGATCACGCCGAGTACCGGCATCGGGAAGAATTTCACGAACTCGGAAAAACCCCTGGAAAAGAAAAGGCCGATCACGGCAAAAAGCGCCCCGTAGATGATAACAGAGCCGCCAGTTCTCCCGCCAAAGCCATAATGCCCGGCTATACCTCCGGCCCCATGACAAGTGGGGATACCGCTGAAGAACGGGTTTATCAGGTTCATGGCCGTGTAGGTCCACCCGATCTTTCTGACGGTCAACGCCTTTTCCGGGAACAGGTCGTCCACCGTACGTTTGGTGGCTATCACGGAGTTGGAGATAGACAGCGCGATCTGCGGGATGGCCAGGACAAGGAAGCCGTTTACGATATCCGCGGGCCTGGGGATATTAACCGAAGGCAGGACCAACCCGGCGCCGGCCGCCAGAACGCCGAAGTTCACGGAGAAGAAGCAGGCGTAGATTATCCCGAGCAGTACCACGAAGAGAGCGGGCGGGTATTTTTTATTACCGATAAAGACCACGGTAAGGATAAAACCGAGAGCCGCGAGCAGATACCCCTGCGCGCCGCCGGCGAGCACATACGTTTTGACGGCCAGCGAAGCCAGGCTCAGGCCAAGCCCGAATTGTATCCCCCTCACCACGCTTTTTGGGATGGCCCGTACGATATAGTCCAGCGCCCCGGTAAACGTCAGCACGGCCATGGTTATGCCGATAGAAAGCCCGGCGCCGTAAAGCAGTCCGCCGGAGAGTTTCTGCGAGATCATCAGCACGGCCATCGCTTTAAGCGGCTGCACCGGCATCGGGATGCCGTACAGGATCCCGGTCATGATCTGCATCAGCCCGAACATCAGGAAGCTGCCGGCAGGGTCCAGACCGCAGGCGGCGATCATGCCTATTATCAGCGGTAGGTCCGTCCCTATGTCGCCGAAGGCCCCTGAGAGTTCATTGCGGTTGAAAAGAATTCGGCTCGTCGCGGCCTGAAGTGGTCGTGGTTCGTTTTCAGGATAAGCTTCGGTCCTAGCTTTAACTTCGCTCATATATGACGGGTACCCGGGCGCAAAAGAAGGAATTGGTGAGACCGGGGCAGTGAGGCGCTTATGCGCCGGGCTATTTCTGGATCTCCAGCGTGTCTATGGGCTGGCCGTCCTTATCGTAGACGGTCAGCTTGAGGTTCTTGCCGTTAACCTCGAAATAACCAAAATTGTAGACCGGCAGGAATTTGTCTGACCAGTCCTCGTTGCGGCGCTGGATGTAGAGCGGCGAACCGCCGCCGCCGAACGTCAGGTAGATTATCCCTTTTTCCTCGTCGGGCAGCCCGCCGCTTACCGGCTTGGTGCGCTCGTAATTGTGGTTGTGCCCGTGGAAGACCAGGTCCACTTTGTATTTGAGGAAGAGCGGCTCCAGGGCGGTCAATTGCGCTTCTATCACGCCGTGCGCGCCGGTGGAATACAGCGGCTCGTGGACCGCCACGAACTTCCAGGCCCTGGTAGTCTTCGAAAGGAAATGTTCCAGCCATTTATACTGCTTGGACCCCGGGGTAAGCGCGGGAGCGAACTTGGCGCCGTAGAAAGCGTTGGCGTCCAGCACGAAGAAACGCGCGTCGCCCACATCGAAGAAATAATAATGCGGCGGCATGCCGGTGAGCGGCACGCTGTGGAACGGGGCGAAGTTGGTCTTCAGGAAGCCTTTGCCTTCCTCTTTCTTATAATCCCTGCCGTAGTCATGGTTGCCCAGCGTAAGGAAGAACGGCGCGCGGGACAGCAGCGGGGCGTAAGGCTTGAAATATTCCTCATCGGCGTCGGTGTCCAGGCCGGACTCGATCATATCCCCCAGGTGCAGCACAAAATCCGGCTTATACGCGGCCATCTTTTCCGCCACCTGCAGCTGCTCTTCCGTGCCCGAGCCGGAATCGCCTAAGGCAAGGAACGAAAAATACGGCTTATCCTCCTCCCTGAAAGTGGAGAAAGTCCCCTCGAAAGCCTTGTACACGCCGGTGCTCTGGTCGGCCGGGAGGTAGAGCCGGTAACAATGCGTAGTGTCGGGGGTCAGCCCGAAAAGCGGCAGCTTAACTTCTTTCCCGGCCGGCGCTATGGTCTGGAACCTTTCGCAGTCCGGCGCCGCGCCGAAGGTAAGCCAGGAGGGCGAGGCCACGTCCACCCGGTAGCGCACCGTCACCATCTTGGAGGTCATGTTCTCCAGGTACGGGCCGCGCTCCAGCAGGGCGGCCCGCGCGGGAGCGCAGGCGGCCAGCAGGATTATGGTCAGCAGGGCTTTCTTCATTTCCCCGACGGCCCGCAGAACAGCGGGACTACTTTGAACTTGATGGCGTCGATGACGCCCCGGTCGGTGATGCGCAGCTCCGGGATAGGCGGCAGCGTGAGGAACGCCATAGCCATGAACGGGTCCGAAAGCTTCGAGCCCAGCATCCTGGCCGCCTCGGTCAGGCGCCTGAGCTTCTCGCGCACGAACTCGGAACTGCGGTCCGACATCAGGCCGGCCACCGGCAGGGGCAGGGCCTCCAGTACCTGGCCGTTGAGCGCGGCCACTATGCCGCCCTGCATCTTGACCACCTGCACGGCCGCGGTGTACATGTCCCCGTCGTGCGTGCCGATCACCACGATATTATGGGAATCGTGGGAGACGGAAGAGGCGATGGCGCCTTTTTTCAGATTGAACCCTTTCACCAGGCCGCGCGCTATACGCCCGCTGGCCATGTGCCGCTCGATAACCGCTATCTTGAGCACGTCGTGGTCGGTATCGGAAGAAACGTAGCCGCCGTCCTGCTTGACCTTTTCGATGCTCATCTTGGTCACGATCTGGTCGGGGATGACGTTTATCACCCTGGCGTGGGAACCCTCCGCCTTCAGCGCGAAGTCCTCGTGCTCTATCCACTTTACGTTCACGGTGCCGCGCACCTTGCCCTCGTATTCCCTTATTACGCCGGGCATTATCTTGCGGTCGGAGGCCACCAGCCTGCCCTGCTTTATCACCCTGGTCACCTTCATATTCTTCAGGTCGCTGAGCACGACGAGGTCGGCCTGGTAGCCGGGGGCTATGGCGCCCAGGTTCTTGAGGCCGAAGTATTCGGCGGTATTGATGGTGGCCATCTGGATGGCGCGGATGGGGTCCACGCCCAGCTTTATAGCGGTGCGCACCAGGTAGTCGATGTGCCCCTGGTTCTCTATGTCCTCCAGGTGCCTGTCGTCGGTGACCAGGATGAACTTGCGGGAATTCTCGGAGTTGACGAGAGGCAGCAGGTTCTTGAGGTTCTTGGCGGCGGTGCCCTCGCGGATCATGATGTACATGCCGGCGCGCAGTTTCTCGGCGGCCTCGTCCACGTCGGTGCACTCGTGATCGGACTTGATGCCGGCCGAAACGTAGGCGTAGAGCTGCTTGCCCTTGAGCATCGGCGCGTGGCCGTCTATCACCTTGTTCTTGGCTATCAGGATCTTTTCCAGCGTGCCCCTGTCGCGGTTGATCACGCCGGGGTAGTTCATCATCTCGCCTATGCCCAGCACGCGCTCGTCGTTGAGCAATAGCGACAGGTCGTGCGCGTCCAGTTCGGCGCCGGCTGTCTCCAAATGCGTGGCCGGCACGCAGGACGGGAGCATGATGTAAACGCCCAGCACGGAGTTAAGGCTGGAAGAAAGCATGTACTTGATGCCGTCGAGGCCCAGCACGTTGGCGATCTCGTGCGGGTCGATAACCACGGAGGTGGTGCCGCAGGGCAGCACGGTGCGGGCGAACTCGGGGATCTTCACCATCGAGCTCTCGATATGCACGTGGCCGTCGATGAAGCCGGGGGCGAGGTAGGCGCCTTTCAGGTCTATGGTCTGCTTGGCTTTGTAGTCGCCGAAGCCCACCACTTTGCCGCCGTGTATGGCCACGTGCGAGCGGTGGATGTCGCCGGAGAAAGTGTTTATGACGCGCGCGTTCTTAAGCAGCAGGTCCACGCGCTTGGCGCCGCCGGAGATCTCTATGGTATTCTTCAGTTTCTGGAGGTTGGCTTCCATTTCCATAATATCGCACCGCCTTTATAAAGTATCTAATTTTACATATTACGGGGCGCGTATCAAAGCGCCCCCCCTCTTTATTATGTTAAGTAGCGCCTGACACCGAAGTGTTATAATTTGGCGATGGATATGTTCAACGCCTCGCTGCCCTATCTGCCGCTGACGTTCTTCGTCTTTGTGGCCGGCTTCGTGGATTCCATCGCGGGCGGCGGCGGGCTGATAACGCTGCCGGCCTACCTGGCCTTCGGGGTCCCGCCGGCCCTGGTGCTGGGCACGAACAAGCTCTCTTCGTCGATGGGCACGCTGGTGGCTGCCGCCAAGTTCCTGAAAGAGACGCGGTTCAAAGCGGACTTCCTTTTTATCCTTATATTTGTCGCCGCCGTGGGGGCCTTCCTGGGCGCGCGCGCCATCTCCCTGGTGTCGCCGGAGATGATCCGCTACCTGCTCATAGCGACCCTGCCGCCGATAGCCATCTTCCTGCTGTGGCGCCGCAGGTTCGGGCTTGTGGACACCAGCAGGCAGCATTCGCCGAACGCGCTTTTGGCGCGCTCTTCGGGCATTTCTTTTTCGGTAAGCTTTTACGACGGGCTGCTTGGGCCGGGCACCGGAACCTTCCTGGCGCTGGCGTACACGCGCCTGTGCGGCTTCGACCTGCTGCGCTCCACCGCGCTGGCGAAGCTCCTGAACCTGACGTCGAACGTGGCCGCGCTGGCGGCCTTTCTTTACCTGGGCCGGGTGAACGTGGAGCTGGGCTTGGCCATGGGGCTGGCGGGCATGGCCGGCAACTACGCCGGCTCCCACCTGGCGCTGAAGAAAGGCGCCTGGGTGATCCGCCCCATGCTGGCCGTCATCTGCGCCTCCCTCCTCCTCAAAGTCGCCTGGGACCTGCTTAAATAATATTGGGGTCAGACCCTAGGGTCTGACCCCAACTACTTTAACATCGCCATCATGGCGAAGTGTCCGGTGGCGGCGCCGTCGCGGCGCCAGGAATAGAAGAGTTCCTTGTGCTCGTAGGTGCACAGGTGCATGAATTCGTGCTTGGCTATGCCCAGCGCGTCCAGCTGGTAGCGCAGCAGCTCCCTCAGGCTGAAGAAGTGCAAGCCGTCGCGGACGGTAAGGAAACGCAGGTGCTCCCGCTCCGGGTAGAAGGCCTTCAGCTTGCCCAGGAAATCCTCCCGCACCGGGTAATGGGCCGAAGAGATCATCGGCGAGACGCAGGCCGTCAGGTCCCCGGGCTCCGTGCCGAAACGCATGCGCATCACGTTCAGCACCGAGGCGTAGATGTTCATCAGCGCGCCGCGCCAGCCGCTGTGCATCACGGCCAGCGCCCGGTGCTCCTTATCGTAAAAAGCCGTCAGGGCGCAGTCGGCCGAGCGGGTGATGAGCGGCACGAACGGTTTAGCGGTCACGATCGCGTCGGTATTCTCCGCAGGTTCCCCGCCCCCCTCCTCCACTACGGCCACATTGGCGGTATGGCGCTGGCGCATGGTGGCCACGGCGGACGGGTCCGCGCCGAAAGCTTCGCAGAAAAGCGCCAGGTTCCTGGCCAGGGTTTTTTTGTCGTCGCGGGGGCCGGCGCCCAGGTTCAGGCCGCCGAAGGGCCCTACGCTGAACCCGCCCTGGCGCGTAGAGACCGCGCATTGCAGGCCCGGCTCCGCCTTGAAAGCGTCGAACCTCAAAAGTTTAAGACCATTCTTTTCTTCGGTGAACATGGGCCCTCCATAAGGCTTTTACGGGCGGCGGCAAGATTGTTATGATAAGGCTATGCCTACCCGCCTAAAACTGCGTTTTATAAAGAAAGCGGATGCCGCCGGCCTTAAACGGATTATAACACTTTACCGGGCGCAGGGCTGGTGGGACCGCTCCGACACCCCGCGCAAGCTCGCCAGGCTGATAAAGGGCAGCCAGTGCTTCCTCCTGGCCGAAAGGGACGGGCGGCTGATAGGCATGGGCAGGGCCATCAGCGACGGCGTCAGCGACGCGTATATCCAGGACGTGGCCGTCTTAAAGGAAGAGCGCGGCTCCGGCGCCGGGTCCGCGCTGATCAAAGCCCTGGTAAAACACCTTAAAGCATCCGGCATAAAGTGGATAGGCCTCATAGCGCAGGACAATTCCCACCCGTTCTATGCCCGCCTCGGCTTCAGCCCGCTGGAGCAGGCCAGGCCCATGCTTTCGAAGGGCAGCCATGTTTAACCGCCTTACCCCCGCCGACCACCCGGCCCTGGCCAAATTCTTCGAGGGCCACCGCTACCCGCTGTGCGAATATTCCCTGACCTCCATCATAGTCTGGAACCGCTGCCTGTACGAGGTTTCCTGGAAACTGGACGGCGACCTGCTGCTCTTGGCGGAGACGGAGCTCCACCCCCCTGCCTCCCGCCGGCTGCTAATGCCGCTGCCTTGCCCCTTCCGCGACCTCCCCCCGGCCGAACTGGCCGAGATCGCATGCCGCAACCGGGGCGACCGCTACTACTATATCCCGGAAACTTACGTGCAGCCGCGCCGGGCGGAGCTGGAAGCGCTTTTCACTATTGCGGAACAGCCCGGCTTCATGGATTATATTTACAGCACCCGCGCCCTGGCCGACCTGGCCGGGAGCAAGTATGCTAAAAAGCGCAACCTTATCGCGCAGTTCAACAAGCAGACCGCGGCCGTCAGGAAAGTGGAAGTGCGCCCCATAACCTCCGCGGTCGCCTGCAACTGCCTCAACCTGCTGGACCGCTGGCCCCATTCCCCGGAAGAGACAGGGGCCCAGATGGAAATGCTCGACTGCGAGCGCAAAGCCATAATCAACTCGCTTAAGAATTTCGAGGCCCTGCAGATGCAGGGCGTGCTGGCGGTCATCGACGGCGAGCCCGCGGGCTTCGCCTTCGGCTCCAGACTCAACGCGGACACCTTCGTGCTGAATTTCGAGAAAGCCCTGGACGACGTGAAAGGCCTTTACCAGTTCCTGGATAACGAACTGGCCAAACGCCTCCCGCCGCAGTACGCCCTTATTAATAAGGAAAGCGACCTGCAAAAGCCCGGGCTGATAAAAACCAAGGAATCCTATTACCCCTGCCAGAAAGTGAAGTCCTTCATGTTGACCCTTAAATAGAAGCAAGCCGCAAATAAAAGAGCCCGGCAGAACCGGGCTCTTTTGCCTGGCGGTCGGCCGCTTATTTGTACGGGTTATCCGTAACGCTCAGCAGGTAGACCGCGGCTTTAACGTTGCTGTTCACGGTCCGCGTTATGATGGCCGCGCCGGGGTAGAAACCGCTGCCTTCCAGTTCGAACGTGAAGGACAGGATCTTGCCCGCCTCGTAGGTCCAGTCGCAGCTGTCGCCGGTGGCCACGTACATGTCGCTGGATTTGCGCGCCACGTAGCCGGTCAGCTTGCCCATCTCGCCGGCCAGCTTTATGAAAGCCGCCCTGTCCTTCTGGTCCGGCACGTCGTCGTCGCTGCCGCCCCACGGGTAAAGGATCTCGCCGCCATAGGTGTGGTAGCTGATGTGCGTCCTGAGGTTCGGGCGCTCTTCCACGAACTTCTTGATGGCCTGGGTCTCGGGCTCCGAGAAGGCCCTGGGCCCGCAATAGGTATCGGCCCAGGTGGAGTGGGACGCGCCCTGCTGGCACCACCAGGAATCATAATTGCGGTTGAGGTCCACGCCCCTGGAGCCGTCGGAATTCTTGCTCATGTTCTTGCGGTACATCTGGTACTTGCCGGTCTTGATATCGAATTCCACGCCGTCGGGGTTGTTCATGGGCACGATGTAGATATCGAGCGTCGAAATATATTTCTTCACGTCCGCGTCATTGCGGTGGTCCATAAGCCAGGCGGCGAACAGCAACGGCACTTCGTTGGCGAGGTGCTCGCGGGCGTGCATGTTGCCCAGGAAGAAAGCGCCGGGCTTGGAGCTCTTGGCCGTGCCCTTGGCGTTTGAATTAATGCGCAGGCACCAGATATCGCGCCCTTCTACGGACTTTCCGATGGAGAACAGGGAGGCGATGTCGGAATTCTTGGAGGCCATCTGTTTGAGCAGGTCGGTGGTCTCGGCGTAGTTATGATAGGCGGCGTCGGCCGTCGGGAAATCCTTCTGCGAGCTGAGAGCCGCGTGCAGCGCTTCCACGGTTATCGCGCTCTCTATCACCATGGACTTCTCGGCGGACAGGGCCTTTAAAGTGTTGGCGTGCGCCAGGCCGGAAACTTTGCTGCCGTGGATCTCCACTATGTCCATGCCGGCTTCCATCAGGCGGGTGCGGGCCTGTTTGTCGGAAGCTACGGCGGTCACCCAGTAGCGGCCGTCGTCGGCGATGCCGCTCATGGAGACCTTCTCCAGCGAAGGCGCGGGCGCCTGCACTTTGACGTCGGGCGAGATCTGTTTAAGGAGCTGGTCGAATGAAGCGTCTGCGGCTTTCAGGTTGCCGCCAGAAGAGCCGAGGAAAATAAGCGAGAGGAGTATCTTTTTCATGTTGCGTTCCTTAGGTCACGCTATTGATATACGTCAACTATATATAAATTATGCTGTAAAAGTCCAATCCAATCAAGACCAAAGGGCCCAGATATATATAGGTCTTTGGACCTATACTTTATTTTATAAACGGAGGAGGCCCGCGGCGCCCAGCCCCGCGTACCAGATACCGGCGATAAGCAGGGTTAAACGGCCTATTTCGTTGGCCCGGCGGCCTATCCAGGGCGTTCCCAGCAGCATTGGCGCTATAAAAAGGGTAGTAGCGGCGAAAAAGCCGCCAAAATAGGCAAAACCCTTCAGGATATCGGCCAGGCCCAGCAGGCGCAGGAAGCCGGCGGCGAAGGGCGGGCAGATATTTATGCCGGTGATAAAGCCCAGCGCCAGGGGCAGCCGCTTGAAGAAAGGGTTGAAGTCCCGGTTGAGCAGGCACAGGGCTCGGCTGGAGACCCGGAACGCCGCGAACACTACCATCCCCAGGCCGCACGCCAGCAGGCAGGCCGGCAGCAGCCAGGCGGGCAGCGTATACTGCCCGGCTTTGCCCGCCAGCGAGGCCAGCAGGGCGAAGAGCATATAGGCGGCGAAGCGGCCGCCGGTGAACTGCAGGAAGATGAAGAAATTGAATTTCCAGGCGGTCTTTCCCTCCGCCATCAGATAAGGGGCCAGCAGCGGCAGGCAGGAGGAAAGGCAATAGAAGCCGGTGGAGAGGCCCAGCAGGAAGCCCTCTGAGAACAAGGCGGGCATGCTCAACTCTTCCGGCGCGGGCCGGTCAGATATTTACCGCCCTGTTGCAGGTCTTGCACCAGCCCGCGGATTTGGCGGCGTTGTTCTTGCGATTCAGTTTAAGCCCGGCTTTGCACCCGGGGCAGTTAACGTCCATCCCCAGCAGGTCCAGCTTGGCGTAGTCCTTCTCGAAGATCTCCTTGTTAGTATAGCGCGGCTCAAGCCATTTTCCGTCTTTCATAGCCCCGTCCCTCCCAGTATTTTTACCAGATCGTGTAAAGCCGCGGGCGCCCACAGAGAAGAGAACACCGCCCCCAGCGTCAGCGCCGAGAAAACAAAAAAGAATTTGACGGAGAACAGCCGCCCGAAAGGAGAAAGCCGCTCCGGCAGCTCATGCCCGAAAACGGTATAGGCAAAGCCGCCGCCAGGGCAGGCGTCCAGGCATTGCCCGCACATGTTGCAGTAGGCCAGTATCTCCGCCTTCCCCCCGGGCAGGCACTTTATGGCCGACATCGGGCAGGATGAAACGCAGGCCAGGCAGCCGGCGCATTTGTCCGCGGCGAGCGTCACGCGAAAGGGATTAAGCCGCCCCCAGAAGGCCTGCCAGGCGGCGAAAGGGCAGAGGTAGGAGCAGAATACGCGTTTTTTCGTGAGCAGGGGCCCGGCCACCAGCGCCGCCAGCGCGAAAGCCATAAGGCCGTACTGCAGCCTGCGCACGGCGGCGTCGCCGTCCATGAATACGCCGCTGAGCTTGAAAGGGCACAGCCACAGGCAGTACACCGGCAGCATATAGGCCAGCGAAGCCAGCAGCATGAACACCAGCAGCGCGGCCGGCAGGTCGCGGAAGGCGGAGAAGCGGGCGGTCTTGAGCAGCGGCTTGCCGGGCCGGGCACAAAGCGCGTCGTCGATCCCGCCGTAGAAACAGGCCCAGGAGCACCAGGCGCGGCCGATGGCCAGGGTGATAAAGAGCCAGGCGGCCCCCAGCGTCAGCGGCCCCCACAGCTTCCACCCCCCGCTCATGAAGGCCAGGTACTGCTGGTAGAGGTAATTTAAAAAGGACGGCGCTATGGCTATATGGCAGAAGGGCGCGGCGGTAAAGCAGGAGGCTTCGAAGGTATCGGAAAAAAGGCTGAATTTGAAATGCACCAGGAAGGCCAGCGCCGAAACGCCGAAGAAGAGGCGCCGGAAGAAAGAGACGCGGCCGGTATAGGCGATGCCGAAAGCCGTGCCCGCCGCGAACAGCGCCCAGGGCAGGGCGTAAATGCGGCCGATCTCGCGCCCGGAGACCAGGCCGGCGAACGCCATTACCGGCACAAAGACCAGCAGGGCGAAAAAACCGGAAGAAAGCGTTTTTCCCTTTTCAGCGGCAAGCGGCGTCATTTACTATAATAATATCAAATCGCACAATGATATTCTTCATCTACGGCTTCTACTCGCTGCTTTCCCAAACCCTGCTGCTGCGCGAAACGGCGCGGGTTTTCGGCGCGCATGAACTGGCGCTGGCCGGGGCGCTGGCGGCCTGGCTTTTCTGGACCGCCGCCGGCCTCTTCCTGTGCGGCAGATATTTCACGCAGAAAGGCCGCGTGGGCCGTTCCTGGTTCGCCGGCGCCAGTTTAGCGGCTACGCTGATCATCCCCGCGGCCATACTGGCGGCCAGGCTGGCCCCCGGCGCTTTTTCCCCCGGCCTTCAGCCCGGCCTTTTTCTCATGCTGACGGGCCCGGCGCTGCTCACGCTGCCCGCCGGGCTGGTCAACGGCCTGGCCATCGGCTTCGGGCTGGCGCGGCGGCCGGCCGGCTTCTACGCGGCCGAAGCCGCCGGCGCCGCGGCGGCCGGCCTATTCACCGTTCTCTATTTCCGCTATTTCCCCGGCGTGAGCATGCTGGCGGTGCTGGGCGCGGCGGCCCTGCCGCTGGCCGGGCTGCTCTGCCTGGGCAAGCCATTCTCCCGGAAAGGCGCGGCCGCTTTCGCGCTCTGCGCGGCCGGGCTGGCGGCCCTGTATCACGCCGAACCTGCGGCCTGGCGGCTGCGGCCCCCCGCGCCAGAACCCTCCCTCGTAATAGAAACGGAAGGCGCGCGGCTGTTCGCCGCGGGCACCGGCAAAAAAACCTACTACGAGGACGGGCGCCTGCTGTCCGCGCCAGAAGACCCCGCCCTTGAAGAAGCGCATCTGCCGCTGCTGGCAGTGAAGAAGCCGGAAAGGATACTGCTCACCGGCGGCGCCGCCTTCTTCCTTGTCCCGGAGATCTTAAAACACAAACCTAAGACGGTGGAAATAGCCGAACCCGACCGGTTCAAAGCCGCTTTCCTCGCCGGGGAAACAGGAGCCGGCGCCGCTAAGGTTAAAACGCTGGTCTCGGACCTGCGCGGCCTGCCGCCGGGCACGCAGCCGTACGACCTTATTTTCCAGACCACGCCTTCCCCGGACAACGCGGCGCTCAACAGGGATTTCACCGCCGAGTTCTTCGCAGCGGCCGCCCCCCTGCTCAAGCCCGGCGGGCTGCTGGTCTTCCAACTGCCTTTTGCGGCCAACTACGTCCCGCCCGGGAAAGCTTACACCGCGGCTTCCGTTCTGGCGGCGGCCGGGAAGTACTTCCCCTCGCTCACCCTTATCCCCGGCGAAAGGCTCACGGTGCTGGCGGGCGCCAAGGCGCCGGACCTGGCCCCGGCGCGTCTCGCCGCGGCCTATGAGAGGCGGCGGCTCAGGACCAGGACCGTGGTCCCCTCCGCTTTTCCTTTCCTCCTGGACCCGTACCGCATGCAATGGGCCAGGCACGAGGTTGGCAAAATAAAAGCCCCGCCCGTGAATTCCGACCTGGCGCCGCTCGCCTATTTCCAGTACTGGCGGGCCTGGCTTTCCATGGTGGTCTCTCCCGGCGCGCTGCTCGGGCTGGCGGCGCTGGCGCTGGGCGCGCTCTGCGCCGGGCTGGCGCTGGCCGGACGCCTTTCCTTTACTACGGAGAAGCGCACCGGGGAAGCTTTCTTCATGGGATTCTGGGGAATGGCGTTCGAGACGGCCCTGCTGCTGGCGTTCCAGGCCAGGACCGGCCGGCTCAACCCGGAGCTGGGCGGCCTGTTCGCCGTCTTCATGGCGGCGGCCGCGCTTGGAGCGTTAATCCCCGCCGGGAAAGGCCGGGGCCGGCTCCTGCTTTTAGAAGCGGCCGCGGCGGCGCTGGCGCTCACCTGCGCTTTCAAGGCGGCGGCGATCTTCGCTTCCGGCGGAATGGCGGTATGGGGGCTTATGGCGGCCGGCGGCGCGCTCACAGGGGCTTTCTTCGCCTCGGCCGCGGGCAGCGCCGGCGGCGAGATCTACGGTTGGGACATCCTCGGCGGCGCGGCGGGCGGCTTCATCACGGCGGCCTTCGCGGCCCCGGTGCTGGGCATAAAGGGCGCGCTCTATTGCGCCGCCCTCTCCGCCCTGGCCGCCCTGGCCGGCTGGACCAGGGCGCGGTCCACGCCGTAACGCTCTTCTACGCCTGGCTGGCTGCGGACAAAGAATACAAGCGCCGGCGGGCCATTTCCTCTATCCGGGCACGGAGCTCCGGGTGCCGGTCCAGCAGCTTCTTGAGATCATCCAGCACGATGCGGGCGGCCTCGCACTTCTCCAGCGCGACTATGGTAGCCGAGCGCGTGGTCGGCAGGATAAAGCCTATCTCGCCGAAGAGGTCGCCGGGCCCCAACTGCGCCACCTCTTTGGACAGGACAAGCCACTGCGACTTGCGCACGGAAAATTTCCCTTTGAGCGCCACATAGGCGCTGGTCCCGGCCTCCCCTTCCTTGAGGATCACGTCCCCGGGCTCAAAGGCGCAAACGGCGAGCCCTCCCATCGTCTCCTCTATGTCCGACGTAAGTACGCTGAACGCCTGTGAAAGCGCCTTCAGATCCGCGTGCACGGCTTTTCGTTCTGTCATTTTACCCCCCTGAACTGTTCGCTTAGCTATATTACAAAAAACATTTCATTTCCCGAAGGTCATTCCCTGAACGCGTCCACCGTGAAGGCGAAGAGCCCGGTCTTGGGGTCTTTCCAGCAGTCGCGGGGCAGACCGGCCTTCTGCTCGCACAGCTCGCCCAGGAAAGCTTCCTTGCCCGGCAGCTGCTCCCACACCTGCGGCAGGAACAGGCCGGACTTCCCGTCCCTGGTCACTACTACGCCGTGCTTCCAGGGTTTTATGTCGGCCGCTTTTATCGGGGCAAGGCGGGACAGCAGCGAAACCTCTATTTTGATCCCGGGCAGCTCCTCCGCCTCCAGGGCCGGGAAACGGTGGTCGCGGAAAGCCGCGTTGATCGCCCCGTAGCGGACCGCGTCCATGGCCGTCATCACGGGTTCCACCGTTCCGATGCAGCCGCGCAGCGCGCCGTTCTTCGTGAGGGTGACGAACGCCGCGGCCGGCAGGTTCAGCCACGGGTCGGCCTCCAGTCCCGCCGGCTGATCCTTTTCGTCGAACGCGCGCCCGATAACGGCGCGGGCTTCTTTGAGCATCAGTTCTTTCTGGGCGGCGCTCGCCGGGGCGGGCGGCGCGGCCGCGCCGGCGGCGAACATCCCCGCAACGTACCCCACCACGCGTGAAGCGTCGCCACCCGAAGGATCGGCGTCGTAGGAATCGGCGTATTTAAGGGTCTTGAAGTTTTTCGCGCCCAGCAGGCGGGCGGCTTCCATCGCGGTGATTATCGCCGCGGAACCGCAGGCGCAGGTTTCCAGGCCGGGCAGGCGCTTGGACATAAGGACGCGTTCCGCGGTCAGGACGAACGCGGGGTCCATGCTCTCCATGGCGAGCGCCACCGTCCGGTCCGACAGCCCCGCCACCTCGTGCGACGGGTAGTGGGAAAAGTCCGCGGAGACCACTATCAGCGCTTTTTTGCCCTTGAGGGCCGCGGCCAGGACGGAGCCCATCAGCTTCAGATCTTTAAGGTCGTCGGTGTTAAGGGTGGCGGCCACCAGCTTGAAAGGCTTTTTAAGCCTGCGCTGCAGGAAAGGGAGCTGCACTTCCACCGCGTGCTCGCCGGCATGAGCGGCGGGGTTGTCCTCGAAGAGCGGGTTGGCCTTGATCAGCGCCCGGGAAAGTTCTTCGTCTATGGGCACGCGGCCGAACGGCGTGGCGTAATAACCGGAAGCCAGCAGGGCCGCCCCCTTAACGCCCGTGCGGTGCCCCGCGGCGAGTATCACCACGGTGTCGTAGGCGTCGGCGATGACCTTGTACGCGTACCCGGCTACTTTGCCCGAGTACTCGTAGCCGGCGTGGGGCGCCACCACGGCGATAACTTTTCCCTCGGGCTTTTTAACGTCCGCGGCGGCCAGCGCGGCGTCCACGAACGCGGAAAGCTCCAGGCCCCCGGCCGGGTAGAATTTGCCGGCCACCTCGGGCTCCCGCGCCTGCGCGCCGGCCGCGGCGAGGCAGAGCGCCAAGGCTAAGAATATTTTCATAAGTTCACCAGATCCCCGGGATCCTGGTCCCGTCGTACGGACAGCGCCCGCCCGCGGGCGTAAGGCGGTCTTCCAGTATGGCGAAGCCGTAGCGCCGGATCAGCGGTTGGCCGCATTTCGGACAATACGTGTTCTCGCCCTCGTTGCCGGGCAGGTTCCCGACGTATACGTACTTAAGGCCTTTCTTCATGGCGATGGCGCGGGCGCGGGCCAGCGTTTCCGTCGGGGTGGGCGGGATATCGCTCACCAGGTAGTTCGGCGTGAACCGCGAGAAGAACAGCGGGGTACCGGGCCCCAGCTCGTCCATCACCCAGCCGGACAGCGCCTCCAGGTCGCGCGGGGAATCGTTGAGGCCCGGCGCCACCAGGTTGACCACCTCGAAGAGCGCCCCGCTCTTTTTCAACTGCACCAGGGTATTCTTAACGGGCTCCAGGCTGCCGCCGGTATAGGAGCGGTAGAATTTCTCGTCGTAGCCCTTCAGGTCTATCTTGACCACGTCCATCAGGGGGAGCAGCAGGGCCAGCGGCACCGGGTTGATATAGCCGGCGCTGACCATCACGTTCTTGAGCCCGGCCTTGCGGGCCAGTACGGCCGTGTCGTACATGTATTCGTAGAAGACCGTGGGCTCCGAATAGGTGTAAGCTATGGACTTCGAGCGCGTGGCCAGCGCGTACTTCACGATATCCTCCGGCGAAAGGCCGGTCACCTCCCCCTGTTTCAGCTCGCCGTAAACGCGCCCGTCCGGGGCTCTCTTTATTTCGAGGGCCTGCGGGACCAGCGTGGAGGCGGGCGCCTGTTCCGGGTAGATCTGGGAGATCTCCCAGTTCTGGCAGCCGCGGCAGGCCAGGTTGCAGCCCGGCGCGGCCACGGAGTAGATGAGGCTGCCGGGATACATATGGTAGACCGGCTTCTTTTCGATGGGGTCGAGGTGCACGGCCGCGGGCCTGCCGTAGGCGAGCGTCTTCATTTTCCCGCCGTAGTTGGCGCGCACGCGGCAGCGGCCGCGGGCGCCCTCCGGCAGGAAACAGTTGTAGGGACAGAGCCGGCACTGCACGCCGTTGCAGACGGGCTGGGCGAACAGCGCCGGGCGTATCCCGTCGTTGGCGGGAGGATACAGCCCGGCGAAGGTGCCCGGCGGCGGGTAGAGGGCGACAAGCGCGCAAGCGGCCAGCGCGCAGGCGGTTACCGCCGCGAGCAGGCCCGCCGTAGCCGCCGTGCGCGCTTTGCCGTTCACCGTTTACTTCCCGCTGCCGCCGTTGAACTTGTTCTTCTTGTAGAAGGCCGTGATATGCGCCAGGATCTGCTCCGCCGTTTCCGCGTAGCGGAAAAGCTTCAGGTCCTCTTTCGCGATATAGCCCCACTTGGCCATGTTCGAGAAATTCATCACGTCGGTCCAGTACTGCTTGCCCACCAGGATTATCGGCAGTCTGCGCTTCTTGCCGGTCTGCACCAGGGTGAGGACCTCGAAGAGCTCGTCCATCGTGCCGAAACCGCCGGGACACACTACCAGCGCGCGCGCGCGCATTACGAAGTGCATCTTGCGGATGGCGAAGTAATGGAAGCGGAAGCAGAATTCCGGCGAGACGTACGGGTTCGGCCCCTGTTCCATGTCCAGCGTGATATTGAGCCCCACGCTCTTGGCCTTGGCGTCGTGGGCGCCGCGGTTGGAGGCCTCCATTATGCCGGGGCCGCCGCCGGTCACCACCACCAGGCGCTGCCCGGGGACGCAGTCTTTAAGGGAAACCAGTTTGCCGAACTCGCGGGCGACTTCGTAGTACTTGGCGGAATTAGCCAGGCGCTTGGCCGCGGCCAGGTGGCTCTTGAGCTCCGCGTTGCCGCGGTCTTTCTTAAGCTGCGTCTCAAGCTCGGCCACGCGCGCGGCGGACTGCTCGAGGCTGCGGGTGCGGGCGCTGCCGAACACGACCACGGTGGCCTTCACGTTGTGCTCGGCCAGGATCATCTCCGGCTTGAGAAGTTCGAGCTGCAGGCGCACCGGGCGCAGCTCGGGGCGGCTCATGAACTCGGCGTCGGTATACGCCCTGCGGTAAGACTTCGCCCTGCGCAGCGCCATCACTTCCTTGCTTATCTTGGGTTGTTTTTTCACTTTGTGCTCCTGTTTGTAAGGCATTTCTTCTCAAGCCACGCGGCGGCAGAGCCCGCGATCTTCTCCGAAGTAAGGCCAAGTTCGTCGTAAAGTTCTTCCGGCCGGCCGTGCTCCACCCAGGCGTCGGGGATCCCGAGCCGCAGCAGCCTGGCCTCGATGCCGGCGGCGTTGAGATATTCCAGCACCGCGGACCCGAACCCGCCGGCCAGCGCGTTGTCCTCAACGGTCACCAGCGGGGCGGCGCAGGCCAGGGCACCGATCAGTTCGGTATCCAGCGGCTTTATAAAGCGGATATCAGCCACGCCGGCGTCTATGCCGCGGGCTTTGAGCAGGGCGGCGGCCCGGAGCGCCGGGTGCACCCGGTTGCCGGCGGCGAGGAAATTAAGGTCCCGCCCGGGCAGGAGCACGCGGCCTTTGCCCAGCGGCAGCGCCGCCGGGACGGGGTCCAGGGCTACGCCGAAAGCCCTGCCGCGCGGGTAGCGCAGCAGCGCGGGCCGGCCGCAGGCCAGCGCGGTAGCCAGCATATGCCGCAGCTCGTTCTCGTCGGCGGGCGCCATCACCACGACGTCCGGCAGCATGCGGAAAAGAGAAATATCGAATACGCCGTGGTGGGTGGGCCCGTCCTCCCCCACTATGCCGGCGCGGTCCATGGCTATCACTACGGGCAGCTTCTGCAGCGCCACGTCGTGCATGACCTGGTCGAAGGAACGCTGCATGAAAGAGGAATAGACCGCCACCACCGGCTTCATGCCTTCGGCGGCCAGCCCGGCGGCGAACGTTACCGCGTGTTCCTCGGCTATACCCACGTCATAGTAGCGGGCCGGGAACGCGTCGCGGAAAAGGTCGAGGCCGGTGCCTTCGGGCATGGCGGCCGTTATCGCGCAGATCTTAGGGTCTTTGCGGGCCAGCTCCACCAGCGTGCGGCCGAAAACGGAAGTGAAGGACGGCGCCTGTCCCGGCGCCGCGGAGATCCTGGCCTCGCCGGTCTCCACGTCGAACTTGGGCGTGCCGTGGAATTCCGTGGGCGCGTCCTCCGCCGGCTCGTAGCCCCGGCCCTTCTTGGTGACCACGTGCAGCATCACGGGCCCCCGCACCGTTTTTACATAGCCCAGCACGTCCACCAGCTCGGGGATGTTGTGGCCGTCCACCGGGCCGAAATAGGCGAACCCCATTTCTTCGAAGACCATGCCGGGAAAAAAGAACACGCGGGCGCGCTTGATGACCCGGCGGATCACCCGGCCCCAGATCGGGAAACGGCCCAGGAAGATCTCCGTGCGGCGCACCGTCCGCTGCACCGGCCCCATCGTGAGCATCTTGGTAAGGATGCTGCCAAGGCGGCCCACCCGCTGCGAGATGAACATCTGGTTGTCGTTGAGGATCACGAGGAGGTTGGTATGCAGCTGGCCGATGTTCTGCATGGCCTCCCAGGACATGCCGCCGGTCATCGCGCCGTCCGCCGTCACGCAGATCACGCTGTGGTCCCCCCCGGCCAGGTCGCGGGCCGCGGCCATCCCGGCCGCGGCGGAAAGGGCCGTGGACGCGTGCCCGGCGCCGAAGGCGTCGTAGTCGGATTCGTAGCGCTTGAGAAAGCCGGACAGGCCGGCGCGCGTGCGGATGGTATGGAATTTTTCGGCGCGGCCGGTGAGGATCTTGTGCGCGTAGGCCTGGTGCCCGGTATCGAAAACTATCCTGTCGCGGGGCGTATCAAAGACGTAATGCAGGGACAGGATAAGGTCGGCGGCCCCGAGGCTGGAGGCGAGGTGCCCGCCGGTGCGGCTCACGCCGTCTATTATCAGGCGGCGCACTTCGGCGGCCAGCTCCGGCAGGGCGGAGACCGGCAGTTTCTTTATATCCTTCGGGCTTTTGATCTCGGACAGCATGATCTTAGTTTTCCCGTCTCAGCACGAACCCCGCCATCTCCGCCAGCAGGGCCTTCGCCCCGGCGCGGCCTTTAACGCCGGCCAGGTTCCGCAGGGCCGACCGCCGCAGCGCTTCGGCGCGCCGGCGGGCTTCTTCCACGCCGAGCAGGGCGGCGTAGGTCAGCTTGCGGTTGCGCGCGTCGCTCGCGTTCTTGCCCAGCTTCTTCCGGTCGCCCGCCACGTCCAGGATATCGTCCGCCGCCTGGAAGCAGAGGCCCAGGTCGCGGCCGAAGGCCGAAAGCGCCCGCAGCTCCTTTTCCGGGGCGCCGGCCAGGGCCGCCCCCATTTCCACGGCCGCGGAGATAAGATCGGCCGTCTTGTGCCGGTGTATGTAGGCCAGCAGGCTGAGCCCCGCCTTGCGCCCGGCCGGGGCCCGGTCCAGGAAGCCTTCGGCCTCCAGGTCGGCGGCCTGCCCGGAAACCATGCCGCCGGACCCGGCGCGCCGGGCCAGGATGGCGGCCGCGCGCAGCAGCCGGGCCGGCTTTACCCGCGGCGGGTACTTCGAAGACAGGAGCACGGTAAAAGCGTCGGTGAGCAGCGCGTCCCCCGCCAGCAGGGCCGCGGCTTCGCCGTAAACCTTGTGGCTGGCCGGCCGCCCGCGCCGGAGCGAGGCGTCGTCCATCACCGGCAGGTCGTCGTGGATCAGGGAATAGGTGTGCACCATCTCGATAGCGCAGGCCGCCGGGAGGATCTCCCCGGGGCGGCCGCCGAACACTTCGTAGGAGGCGCACATGAGAGCGGGACGCAGGCGCTTGCCGCCGGCGGAAAGGGAATATTTCATGGCCTGCGCCAGGCGGGGCCTGGCCCGCAGCCCGGTTACTAACCCGGGGAGGGCTTTGCGCACCGCGGAAGCCCTGGCCGCTATGTAGACATCGATAAGCATTAGTTATGAATTATACAAAAACGCGGAGATATACCGGCTACCAGATAAGCTGCACCCCGAAGCGGTGCGTGACGCCCAGGTCGCCGTAGTCGAGGTAGGCGTAGTCGCCGCGCACGCCGTGGATAAGGCTGTCCTTGTCGGCGAGGCGGTCGAAATTCATGCCGAAGCCGCCGCTCAGGCGCTTGCCCTCGTCCTTCTGGGTATTGTAGCCGAAGCGGAACTGGAACATCTTCATCACGTCCACCTCTACCCCGGTGACGTTGAAGGCGTCGCGGTCCCGGTACTTGACCATGTCCGAGGCGAGGGTGAAGACCATCAGGTCGCCGACCGTGTGGAAGTCCTTGGCGAGGCCGGCGCGCACCGAGGACGGCAGCGCATACGACTCATTGACCATTTTCTGCCTGGCGCCGAGATTCAGGGCGGACAGGCCGAGATGAACGTGGCGCGGCAGCAGCACTACCAGTCCGGCGTCGAAAGCGTACCCGGAAGCCTTCTCCACGTCCAGCTCTTCGGTTATCTGCTTTACGCTGGCCCCGAGGGAGAGGCGGTAGGACCGGGGACGGTAGTCGGTGACCGGCTCCACCTTGGTCCAGTTCGGGGTGATCAGCATCGGGTCGAGCCGGCCTTTGTCCTGCCTGAAATGCGGCCAGGACTGGGAAAAGGAGAGCTGGTAGACTTTGTGCGAAGTGCCGGTGTTGCCGATGGGCATGTCGTTGGCGTCAAAAGCCTCGATATCGCCGCTGGAAAGGGACGAATAGGCCGCGCCGATCGTGCCGAACGGGGCGCGGTAGGTGACGGCCACGTAATCCTGGGTTATGCCGGAGAGATACTGGTTATGGGAGCCGGAGACCGAGGAGTAGCTGAGCAGGCCGAGCCCCGCCGGATTATACAGGATGGAATCCGGCCCCACCATCGCGGTGTACGCTTCGGACATGCCCGCCGGCAGGGACGCCACCGGGATCTTAAGGAAATTGGAGGCGGTCGTGCCGGCGCCGCCGGCCGACAGACGGCAAGCCGGGGCCGCGGCGACAAGCGCCGCCGCGAAGAAGAAGGTTAACGCGCGGTTCCTCATAAGCTGGCATCGCCTGCGCGCCCCCCCTCGACCGGGGCAGCGGCGCGCAAGAACACGGGCGCAAACTCCGCCCGCCGATAAAATAGTATACATTACACGCGCTTTATTTCAATGGCTAAAATGTTACGGGAAAGAAAAAGGGCGCCCCCGCGGGGGCGCCCTTTTTTCAGCGTACGGGAGGGATTATTTCAGCCACTTCGTGAAATCGTCCCACTTGGAGTCCGCGGCCCACAGGAGGCCGTCGTAAGCCGAGGTGTACGAAGTCGGCATATAGGCGGCCAGCCCGAAGGAGTTGGCGTACTTGGAGCCGGTAGCCCTGTTATGGGTTATCAGCGAGTTCTTCATGTAGCTCATCAGCGCTTTGGCCTTGGCGACGACGTCCGCGTTGGCGGAAGTCTCGCTCACAAGCTTGGCGAAGTGGTACATGTCCTTGTTGCTGGAGTAGTAGAACGCCTGGGTCTTGGCCTTGGCGGCCTTGGCCACTGCCAGGTCGTTGGCGGCGATCAGCGCGTCCGTGAACGCGTCGACCACGGCGGGGAAGCCTTCCATCGCGGCCATATTGATGGCGGACTGGGTGGCGCCCTGGTTGATGGACTGGTAATGATCGGTATAGGCGTCCACCATGACCTTGGCAAGCTCGGCGGAACCCATGGAGGGTTTCTTCGCCAGCGGGCCGAGGAAGGTGTCGTAAGTGTAGCCGTCGCCGGGCTCGGTCTCTTCCGAGGCCACGATCTGTTCGGTCAGGCCTTTCACTTCGTAAGCCACTTCGATCATCTGCATCAGGCAGGCGTCCATCGACAGGATGTCCACGCCGCCGATGGCGTTGAGCGCCAGGCGCATTTCGGGAGTGGTCATGTGGTGGCCGGTCTCGTCGTCATAAGAGATGCCGCGGTTCTCGAACCTGGAAAGGTCCTTGTTCCAGCCGGCGCCGTGGTTCCAGATGACGAGCACGTACTTCTGCGCCGGGTAATTAGCCTTGGCCCAGTTGACGAACTCCACCATATACTTCCAGCTGCCCATGTCGGACTTGGGGATCTCCATGACAATAGGCGAGGTTATCGCGTTGATGTTGGAATCCTTCTGCACGAGGTAGCGGCGCGATCCTTTCCAGTCGCCTTCGTTGGTGGCATAGCCGTTGATGCGGCCCAGTTCCGCGACGATATTGATGTTATCGTCGGAACCCACCATTTCCATCTCGTTGACGTCCTTGAGGCCGAACGATTCGAGATTGTTCTTGGCGTTGACAAAAACCATTACGGTCCATTTCTTGGCCGCTTTCGGGTTACCGGGAAGCGGGATTATGTTCGCATTATTCTGGGAGCTCAGCTGGGTGACAATGCCGGAAACGCTGCCTTTCTGGTCGAAAGAAACTTTGCCCTCGAGGGCGAAAGCTCCGGCGGACAGGGACAGGCAGATCACTGCGGCTAACAACTGTTTCATTCAATCCTCCTGCTGCGGTTTGATTTCACTCAAATGTTAGTTAAAAAGGACCTAGACTGTCAACAGGTCCAAAGACCCACGCGGGAAAGCGCCGCGCCGGCCCGCGGCGGACGGGATATTGCGGATATCTTTGGATTAATAATATAATCTATTTTATTACCGACATATGTTTGGGGAGCTAAAAAAATGAAAAAGTCCATACTACTCCTGTTGACCGCCCTTGCGCTCCAATGCGCCCCCGGCAAGCCGCTGTACGCCCAGGCCGCCGCCAGCTCGCCGCTGGAAGCCAAGCTGGCCCTCGAGAACTCCCTCGAGAAGCGCCTGCGCCTGGTCCTTTCCGAGGCGCTGGGCACCGAGGACATCATCATAATAATTTCCGCCGAAATGCAGGAGCAGGACAAGAAAGCGGCGTTCGAGATAATGCCCGGGATACCTGAGAAAGGCAAGGTCGGGGAAATGTCCCTCTCCAGCTCCCTTACCATGGTAAAGAAACTTTCCGCCAACCTCATCCTCGATAAATCCGTATCGGAGGAGGACACCAAGCTGGCGGTGAAGCTGGCCGCCGGCCTGCTGGGCCTGCCCCCGGAAAGGCAGGACCTGATCAGCGTCGAGAAGATGAATTTCCGCAAAGCGCGCCCCCTCTCCGTAGCCGACCTGCTGGCCCCCCCGAACATCTGGAACGCCGCCTGGATCCTGCTGGTGGCGGCGCTGATCCTGGCCGTCGTCTTCGTTTTCCTGGCCCCCCTCACCAGGACCGCCGGGGCTTTCGTGGAGGCGTTCAACGCCAAGAACGCGGCCCCCGCCGACGACACTGCCCGCCAGGAAAGGGCGGCCGAAGCGCAGGATAAAACGGCCCGGGAACAGGCCAAGGCCGACGCGGCCGCGGTCCAGCAGACCGCCGCCTCCGACGGCCGCAAGCCCCCTTTCTGGTTCCTGTCCGCGGCCAACCCGGCGAACCTCGCGTTCATCATGCAGTCCCACGCGGTAGAGGACATCACGATCCTGCTCAGCTACGCCCCCGGCGACCTGGCTTCCAAGCTGGCCGAAGCGCTTTACCCGCGCAGCGTGGAAGCCCTGGCCGCCCTCCCCACGATAAAGCTGGTGCCGGAAGCCCGCGTACGCCAGCTGGAAGCGGAGCTGCAGACCGCTTTGGATTACGTCGTGGGCGGAGAGGACAAGGCCCTTAACATATTGAACAATCTCGACGAATCCCTGCAGGAGAAGGCCCTTACCGCCTTCACCAGCATCGACCCGGCCATGTCCAAGAAGCTCGGCGCCTCCGTGGTGAAGCTCTCCGACGTGCAGAACCTGGAGCCGGCGCACGCGCAGGCCCTGGCCCGCCGCATCCCGATACGGGTGCTGGCCTCCGCCCTGAAGACCACCACCTACGTGGAGGTCTTCGTAGGCAAGCTCGCCAGCGGTATGCAGGAGCGGATCCGGCAGGAACTGGACCTCACCCGCGTAATGCCCGCCTCCGCCTACAAGGCGGACCGGGCCCAGGTAGTCGCGGCCCTGCGCCAGATGATGGCCGAAGGCTTCATCACCAAGTCCGGGACTTCCGCCGCCGCGCCGGCCGCGCTGGGCAATAAGAAGCCCCTCCCCGCCTATTTCCAGACCCCCGGCGGCGCGCCGGCCCCGCACGGCGCCCATCCCGCGATACCGGGTGCCGCGCCCAGGCCCGGCGGCCCGGCGCCGCTTCCCGGCCTGCCCCCGGGCGTCAAGCCCCCCGTGCCGGCGGCCCCGCTGACCCCGGCCCCGGCCGCGCCCAAGGCGGGAGCATCGGCGCCTCCGCCCCCCGGCCCGGCGCCGGCCCCGAAACACTGACAATTCTCACCAGGAGAGGTAAACAAACATGGATTTAATGACAGTAATGGGCGGCGCGATAGGACTCGGGGTTATTTTCTTCGTCCTGTCGTCCGGCGGCATGCTCAGGTTCCTGCTCAACTGGGAAGCTATAATCTTGATCTTCGGCGGCACGCTGGGCTCGGTGATGATCGCCTACCCGTGGGACTCGCTTAAATGGGTCTATTCCTCGGTAAAGATGGTGGTCTTCCCCCCTAAACGCCCGCCCATCGCCGGGCTGATCCGCTCCCTGGTAAGCCTGGCCGAAGTGGCCAAGAAGAACGGCATCGAGTCCATCTCCGGCGAGATCTCCAAGCTCCCGCACCCGTTCATGGCGGACGCCTGCCAGATGATAGTCGACGGCGTGGACATGCACATCCTCCGCGAGCGCATGGAACACGACATCAACACCACCCGCCTGCGCCACCAGCAGCAGACCAACATCTTCACCTCCGCCGGCACCTTCGCCCCCATCTTCGGGCTGCTGGGCACGCTCATCGGCGTCGTGCAGGTGCTCCGGAACATCTCCAACCCGGCCATGATGGGCTCCTCCATGGCCATCGCCATGACCGCGTCGTTCTACGGCATCTTCTCGGCCAACTTCCTTTTCCTGCCCATAGCCAGCAAGCTCAACTACCACTCCGACGAGGATATCCTGAGCCGGGAAGTGATAGCCAAGGGCGTGCTCGCCATCTACGAGGGCGACGTGCCCTGGCTGGTGGCCAAGAAACTGGAAGGCTACCTCTCGCTGGCGCTCAGGCGCAAGGCTAAAGCCGCGGCCAGATGAAATTTTTCATTAGCCGCTACAGCAGCAAGATGGAGGATAACCCCCTCTACCTGGTCGTTTTGTCCGACATCATGACCAACCTGATGCTGTTCTTCCTGATACTTTACGTCTTCAGCCTGCAGGACCAGGCGGTGGTGAAGGCGGCTTTCGAAAGCGGTTTCGACAAGGAGCACGTGCAGAAGGAGAAAGAGAAGAAGGCCCTGGACGTCATGCAGAAGTACGAAGAAGAGGACGTGGCCAGGAAGCTGAAAGAGGAAATGGCGAAGAACGGCATGCAGGACATGGCGGAAGTGCAGATGACCGAGAAACAAATAAAGATCAACATCGCCGCCCCCGTGCTATTCGCGTCGGGCAAGGCCGCCCTCAGCGCCGGCTCCGCCGAGATCCTGGGCCCCGTGGCCCATGTGCTTTCGCGCCTGCCCAACGATATTATCGTCGAAGGACACACGGACAACGTCCCGATACGTTCCGGAGATTACAGCACCAACTGGGAGCTGTCGGCCGCGCGCGCCGACGCGGTGGTGGAACTGCTGGCCGTAAAGCACGCCATCCCGCAGGAGCGGATGATAGCGGCCGCTTACGGCGAATACCGCCCGGTGGCGCCCAACGACACCGCCCAGGGCCGCGCCCGCAACCGCCGCATCGAAGTTATAATTTCACGCAAATGACAAGCGCTCACGGAGACAAAACCTCGCAGCTCTGGATGGTGCCCTACGCGGACCTCATGACCTGCCTCGTCATCCTTTTCCTGGCCCTGTACGGGTTCTCCTTCAATATGAAGAAATCCGATTACGAGACCGCCATGGCCCTGCTGCAGAAGGAAATGGGCGTGAAAGGCGCCGAGAACAAGATCAAAGAAATGGAAGCCACCAAGCAGGTGGAGGACGACCTGAAGAAACAGATCGCCGAGGGCTCCCTGGGCGTCGAGGTCACCACCTCCAGGATCAAGATCACCTTCGCCGCCCCCATCCTTTTCGATTCCGGCTCCGCCAGGCTCAAGGGCTCCGCCATGGACGTGCTGGCGCCGGTCACCCAGAGCATCCTGAAGATGAACAACAACATCATCGTGGAAGGCCACACCGACGCCTCGCGGATGCTCGGCAAGAAGTTCGCCTCCAACCGGGAGCTTTCCCTGATGCGCGCTTTCTCGGTGATAGACTATCTCCTGAAGCACGGCGTGCCGCCGGAAAAGATAACGGCCTTCGGCTACGGCGAGTTCCGGCCGGCCGCCCCCAACGATACCGAGCTCAACCGCGCCAGGAACCGGCGCATAGAGGTCATAATAATGCGCCAGGAAGACAAAAAGGTATAATAAGACCATGCGCAGACACCTGATCACCCTTTGCCTGCTGCTCCTTGCGGGCGGCGCCGCGGCGCAGACCGCCGCGCCCCAGTCCGCGGACCTGCGGGAATATTACGACAAGGCTTTCGCTTTTTACATGTCCGCGGACTATCCCAAGGCCATCGAATACTGGAACATGATCCTGCGCGCGGACCCCAAGCAGATCACGGCCAAGAACATGATAGAGGAAGCGCGCCAGAAGATGGCGGGCTCGTCGGTAAATCTCCGCGGCGAGTTCTACGGCCTGGTGGAGCGGGGCCGCTACGCCGACGCGCTGGTCAAGCTCGAGAGCATGCTGGCCGCCGACCCGACCAACCCGGCCTACCAGAAACTGCAGACCAGGCTGCGCCGCATTTCGGCGGTGGTCTCCAGGAGAGGCGCCGCCTCCAAAGGCTGGACCGCGGCGGCCGAAGGGCTTTCCGCCTGGATCAGCGAGAAAGAGGACCTCCCTTTCGCCTACGACGCGCTGCGTTATGCCACAGAACTGGCTCCGGCCGAAAAAGCCTTTCCCAGGCTGGTCGCCCTGCTCGAGGAAGAAGCCCCGCAGTTAAAGCTCAACGACACCAAGCCCGCCAATTCCGGCATCCTTGAACACAAGAAGAACATGTCGCTGCACCAGATCTACGATTCAAAGTTCTATATGGCGGCCAAAGTGCTGGAAGACGTGCTCCGCCTCGAGCCCAAGGACGTAGTGGCGCTCAAGCGCATCGGTTCCGTATACCTGCAGATGAAGGATTACCGCAAGGCCCGCAAGGCCTGGCAGCAGGCGGCCGCCCTGGCCCCCGAAGACGAACAGCTTAAAGAATACCTTGCCGCCCTGGGCAAGGCCGCCCCGGCCGAAAAGACCAAAGAAGCGGCCCCCGCCAAGAAACGCGGCCGCAGATAACCGCCGGGCTCAGCCGGCGGTCGCTCAGAAAGAATAATTATACCTGGTAAGGCAGTTGTAATCCGTCGAATCCCCGGCGGAGTCGAGGTTATTGGTCCTCGAGATCATCCCCACGCCGAAGGTGAACCGCGACGACTGGCTCTTAAGCCAGACCGTCTCCAGGTTCATGGACAGGGAGCTGGTATCCTGGGGGGTCGCCAGGGAATCGTTCTTGCCGGTGGAGAGCGTGGTCCAGAACTGGTACGCCATCGCCTTGCGCGGGATCGAATAGGAGAAGTTGCCGGTTATGGTGTTGTTCTTGCCGGTGGTGGAATCCGCCTTGTTCTTCGTGGTGGAATTCACCATACCCGCCGAGGCCATCAGCCGCGGGCTGAGCCTGAAGGAGCCGTTAAAGGAGATAAGCGCCGTGTCCAGGTCGCTGGAGAGGCCGGTGTTGTCCTTGAAGCCGGTAAGCTGGTAGCCCAGGTTCACCGTGTGCGCGGCCCACGGCTGCGTCACCGAAAAGCCCATCGTGGTGGTCTTGTTGTCCTGCACCGTGGCGGGCTCGCCCTTGGTGGCGTTGGTGATGTAAGAGGCCGACACGGTGGTCTTCCCCTTGATGCGCACCGTATTGGTCACGCTGGTCTGGGCCTGCTTCGTCGTGGTCTTGGCGGCGTCGGCGTCCAGGTTGTCCGTATACCCGGTATAGCCCAGCGTGAAAGTTTCCCAGTCCGCCGGGAAAAAGCCCACTTCCCCGTCCGTCGTCAGCCGGTCGGCTATCACCCCGGGGCTGGCCAGCGAATAGAAATCGGACGCTATCCGGGAAACCGCGGCGCGCCCGGTGAACAGCCCCCCCTTGTATTTCAGCTCCTGCTTCCAGGCCGCCCCCTTTATCACGCCGGTGGAGGAGTTGATGTCGTCGTCGTAGGCGCTCAACTGGTAATCGCTGTTAAAAGTGAAGAAGCGCTTGAACTTCCATTCGGCGTTGAGGCCGTAGACCACGTTCTTTTTCGGCGTAAGCGTGCTGGTCGGCGTGGAAAGGTTTATCGAATACTGGTCGTCGCGGCTCATCACCGCGTCGGCCGTTACCCTTAACGCCGGGGTAAACTGCCAGTTGGCCTTGAAACCGCCGGTGAACCGCGCGAAACGCCCGGAGGTGTACGTCCCCGGCTCCAGCGGGGCCACTATGCGGCCTATCAGCGCCGTAAGGCTGAGCCGGCCCGAGGTCCGGTCGTAAGAGACGCCGCGCATGCCCTGCGAGTCCATGGACAGCGGCGTCAGCGACGGGGAGATATCCCCGATGCTCAGCGTCCCCCACGGGGCGTAATAGTTCAGCAGCACTATGGACGGGGTGATGGGCTTGTGGTAGGAATGCACGATATAGGTGTTGAAAAGGAAGGAGGACTGCTTCACCTTGCCGACGATATTGGCCGAGGTCACGCCCTGGTGGTTATCCCAGCCGCCCGGGCTCGAGTTCTTGTAGCTGAAAGTTATGTCGCCGCCCATCTTGAAATCCTGCGGCGGGGGCGGCCGCAGCTCCTTCTCGATCACCTGGAAACCTTTGTAGTCGGTCTCAAGGATGCGCTTGCCGTCCTTGATGAGGAACACCCGGTACAGGAGCCGGCGCCCCTGCATGTTGTCCGGCACCGTGAAAGGGATCTGCACGCCGTGCGCCGTGCCGGCGGGCACGTCCTCCGCCGGGGTTGTCGTCTCCGTCTGCGCGAGGAATTTCCGTTCCTCCCCTTCCAGCGTGTAGATCTCGGCCGACCAGTAATAAGTGCCCTTCGCCCACTGGGAGGAGCCCGTATTGACCACCAGCGTCTGCAGCTTCACCTCTTCGCCCGCCATCACGGGATCCGGGGCCGCCACGGAGAACTGCAGCCCGGCGGAATCTTCGGCCGCGGCCGGCAGGACGAAGCCCGTGCAAAAGAGGAAGGCGCAAAGAAGTAGTCGTGCTCGCATATTCAAGATGAGTTCCAATTATATGTATTTTTGGCTTGCCGCCTCTACCAGTCCTACCTTATCACCGCGAATTTCTTCACCACGCTCTTGACCGCGCTGCCGGACCTGACGCGCAGGATATAGAGATACACGCCCGAAGCCACGCTGTCGCGGGAAATATTCCAGGTCAGCTTGCGGCCGGGCGCGTCGGGCGTAATGTCCCGCAGCGTCTTTATCAGCCTGCCGGTTATGTCGAACACCTCCACCTGCGCCTCGGCGTTAGCCGGGAGGGTCTCGAAGTGGAAATGCACCACCGCCCCGGCCGGGTTCGGATAGGCGTACACCTTGTCCTTGTTGAGCAGTTCCCACTCGGGGGTAAAGATCAGCCGCTCGCCGGGGCGCAGCGTCACCGTCCGCATCAGGCTGTAATCGGAGCCGTTGTAGACCCGGATAGAATAGGTGCCCGGCAGCAGGTTGGGCACTTCGAAAGAGCCGGCGGCGTCCGTATAGGCCACGCCTATGCACCGGCCCCTGCGGTAGATCTCGGCGAAAGGCCGGGAAGCAGCTTCCGGGCGCACGGCCCGGGTGCTGTAACTGCGCCCGGCCCCGAACGACAGGCCGCGGGGCAGGTAGCCCGCCGGGATCACGCCGGAAATGGCGGCCAGCTGGTAGGTTACGCTCAGCCTGAAATCCACTCCCCCGGCGCCGTTGGGGACCTCGTCCTTGGAAACGGAACTCTCAATGTCCTGCGCGGCCCAGACCGCCCTTACCGTCAGCACCGGGGACTCCAGCGCGGACAGGGAATAGGCGCCGAACACGTCGGTAAAGTCGCTCCCCTCCACCGCGCCCGTGAGCCCCAGCGCCTCCACCAGCACGCCCGTGACGGGCTGGGTGGAAGCGTCGTACACGCTGCCGGTCAGCGCGCCGGAATTGAGCAGGCTGGCCTCGCCGACGCCTTCCGGCGAGGCCGCGGACCAGTTCGGCACGTCGTCGGCCGTCCAGAGCCTGAAATAATAGGAGGCCCCGGGCACGAGGCCGTCCACTATATAGTGCTGAGTGGTCCCGGCGGTGACGACGGTGGTGGTAATGGTCACCTGGGCGGAAGCGGTGGACAGGTCCGCCCCGCTGTACGTCGAGTAGGCTATCTTGAACGTGCCGGCTACCAGGTAGCCGGACGTATAACCGTTATCGCCCGAAGCCAGCCAGGTGAGCCGCACCGTGCCCACCCGGCCGCCGTCCGAAGCCGTCAGCGCCAGGGTCTGCGGCGGGACGGTTATGTCGGCATAGGTGAACGTCGCGCCGTAAACGAAGAAGTTCCCGGTATTGGCCGGGGCGGTCCTGTCCGCGGCGCGGGCCGTGGCGTAATACTGGCCGCCGTGCGCGAGGGTGTCGCGCAGGTAAGGCGGGAAGCTCCAGCCCCACGTGCCGGAATTGCCGGCGGTCACCGCGGTGGTGGAGGCGGCCCACGAGCTGCCGTTCCACCAGGCCGCATCCGAGAGCCGCTTCAGGGCTATCTCCACGGAACCTATGCCGGAAACGTCGTCCGCCGTGCCGGAGATGGAAGAGCCGGAGAAGGTTTCCCCGTCGAGAGGAGAGGTGATCTGCGCCACGGGCGCGTCCGTGTCGAAGCGGAAAGTATAGGTGGCGAAGGCCTGCGAATAATCGCCGGCCGTATCCGAAGAACGGGCCGCCAGCTGGTACTGCCGGCCGCTCACCAGCCCTATCCCGGCGAAAGCATACGTGAACGTGCTGGCGGCGTCCTGCGCGTCGAACCAGACGCGCGTTCCCGCCAGGAAGCCGGTCCCGTCGTAGTAATTACCGCCGGTCAGGTCCCTGATCGACACCTCGGTGCCCAGCACGTCATTATTGTTGGTGGGCTGGCTGTTGCCCGAAACATAGGTGAACGTCGAGAGATACGCCGGGGTGTAACCCGGCGTGCTGATGGACACCACCGGCCCGGCCACGTTCTTGGCTATCGCGAAGGCGGCGACGCGCGTATAGGTGGAGCCCGCCACGTCGCAGGCGCGCAGGCTGAAATAATTGGAAACGCCGTTGGCGAGCTGGTCGAAGTTATAGACAATGACCGGGTCGTAGAAGGTCGCGTTCGCCGTCATGGTCTGCGTCGAGATCTCGGTCCAGCCTATCACGTCGGCGGCGGCCAGGTTGCTCTTGTCGCTGACGCTGTACTGCAGGCGGAACAGGCCCGAAGGGCCGTCCGTGAAGTGCAGCCCGTCGATATCGCCCGGGTAGGTTATGTACCAGGCCGCCGGCGTGCTGTAAGACACTTCGAGCTGCGGCGGCGTGGTATCCTTAAGCACCGAGAAGGCGTCGATGGAAATGGCGCCGCGGCCGGCGTTGTCCGTTACCCTGACGGAAATATAATTGGAGGCCCCCTCCTTCAGGCTGTCCCAGACGCCCCAGGGCAGGGCCCAGTCCTGTTCGTAATGGGCCTGGTTTATGCCGCCGGCCACCTGCGTCCAGGCGTGTACTATCCCGGTAAGCCCCCCGGTATCGGTAGCAGCCATCACCTCGAAATAGGAGACGCCGGAATCGTTGGCCTGCGCGTCGTCGAACCGGTACTTGTACACCGGCACGTTCGTGCTGCGCCAGACCGGGTCGGCGTTAGGTTCCATCTCGTCGCGGATGGCCGGGTCGGTCGAATCCAGCGCCGCGTCGAAGCCGGTCTTGAACTGCGGCAGGTCTATGTAGCGGGAGGCACCCGAGGCTGAATCCTGTACCCTGACCCGGGCATAATAAGTGGAATTGGGCAGCAGGGGATAGACCTCCGCCTGGAACCCGGTCACGCCGCTGGCGGATGGCACGGTCCCCGAATAGTCCGCGGCCGTGGAGCATTGCACTTCATACAGCGTCCCGTCCGGGTTGCCGGCCTGCAGCCAGTGGGCCGTGGCGGTGGTAACGTAGATGTTTGTCCAGGCCGCGGTGCCGGGGATAGCCGCGTAGGTCACGGCCGAAGCCGATTCCGAGAACGCGGTCGCCAGCCCCAGCCGGTTGGCGGACCTGGCGCGCGCGTAATAGAGCACGGCCGGGGCAAGGCCCGAGAAATTCCACCTGTAATCCCTTATCCAGCCCGAAGAATGCACGTCCACCGCGAAAGCCGGGTCGGAAGAGACCTGCACGAAATAGCCCGTCCCTCCGGGCCGGGAAGTATAGATGGCGCTCCGCGCGGAAGTCCCGTTGGAACCGCCCAGCACGAAAAGCGAGCCGCCCAGGGAAACGCCCGACGCGAACTGGGTAGCCGCAAGGCCGGAGGGCGGGTAACCCGCCCACGGGGCATTGGCCGTAACAGCCGCGGAAACAGTACTGACAAAAACGGAGCTCTGCGCAGCGGAGCCGTTGTTGCCGCCGATGATATAGAGCGAATTGGCCGCGGCTATCGCCGTGTGGCCGTAACGCGGGGCCGGCAGCGGGGTATAGGTATAATTCGCCCCGGAGAGCTCCCCGTCCGGCTCCAGTTCGAACACCCAGACATTGCTCCGGGCCGCCACGCTGTCGCGGCCCCCGGCCACGTAAAGGCGGCCTCCGACCAGGGTCATGCTGTGCGCATAACGCGGTTCCGGCAGATGATTTGTGGCGGAATCCCAGGGCCCGAGACTCCCGACTCCGTCGAACTGGGCGGACTGTATGGTCCAGGCCGGCAACCCGGTTGTATAGCCGCCGGAGACCTGCAGCCAGTCTCCGGTCACCGCGGCCGCGTGGAAGTATACGGGCATGTTCAGGTCCCGTTCCGACTCCCAGGCCGCCAGCACGCCTGTGGAGGAGATGTCCGCCGACCAGACCTTGGCGCGTATCGCGCCCTGGCTGTGGCCGCCCACGACGTAAAGCCGGCCGCGCGCCGTCACCAGCTGGTGCCCGTACAGGCCCTCCGGCATGAAACCCGCCGGCTGCCAGGCGCCCGGCCCGGAGTCCGTGATCTCAGCCCTGTACACCGCGCTGGAAGCGTAGATGCCGGTGTAGCCGCCGGAGACGAAGACGTGGGAGCCGTAGATGACCGTGGCCAGGCCGTAGCTGGTGGCCGGCAGGGACAGCGGCTGGGTCCAGGGCTCCCCCTCCACGGGCGCCGGGTTGGCGAAAGCCGTAAAGGACATGTTCAGGGCGTTATGTCCCGAGTCTTCGAAGCGGAAAGTACCGGAAGAGACCGCCGCCGCCTGCGTAACTCCGATGTTTGAGCTATAGCCGGCATAATCGCCGTCCATGTAGTTGGCCAGTATGAAATTATAATAGCTGGTATTGGGATAAAGGTCCTGTATCGGCGCCTCCGTGCCGGTAGTGGAATAGAAAACCATGTAAGGCTCGACGTTGTTCCAGGAAGAAGAGATAACGTCGTAGCTGGTACCAAGCGGGTTCGCGGCGGTCCAGTTGAGCGTAAAGCTGCTGGCGGAGGCGCCGGAATAATCGAAAGTGCCGGGCAGCGAGACCATCTTCGAATAGAAACCGGATTCCAGTTGAGCGGCGCCTGCGGAGGAGGAACTGTAAGCCACGCCGGCAATGGCCCCGTCTATGATCTGAGGCGTAGCGGCGCCGTCCGTCAGGCCCAGCGAGGCGGCAGAGAACTCCATGCCGTCGCCCAGCACGGTAAGTCCCCCCGCTCCATTTTTTTCGTCAGCCGCCGCCGCCTGCGCGAGGAGCAGGCACAGCACCGCAACGGCCGCAACACGCAATGTTTTCATCAAAATTAACCGCCGCCTGCTCTCTACGGCCCGCGCACGCAGCGGACGCGGTATGACAGGGTCTTTGCCGCTTTCCCGACGTAACCGTCATATAAAGCTACCAGCCAGGCCGTGGTCGGATCGCCGGCGTACGTTGTGGACGTCCAGACATTGGCGCCCCCCGTATTGTAGAACGCCGCCGTATTCACCGCGTCGGACACGTTCTTGCCATAATCTACGATGGTCGCCATTTCCCTGACCGTAGGCAGCCGCCAGTTATTGTAACCGGCGACGTTTACCATGTTAATGGAAACAGCGCAGGCGGCAAGGGCGTTTTCCCAGGTGTAGGTCGTGAGCCCTTCCAGCGTAGGATCCGTAAGCCACATCAGCCCGGTAACGTTATCCACGGTAACCGAAGACCCGGAGATATACATCACCGTATAGCTTGGATGGGTGGCGGCGGGGTTGTAGTCCGCGTCCTCTCCGAAAGTGCCGGTAAAGCTTATCGTCCCGGTGGAAGAATCCGGCAGCTTCCAGACGCCGTGACAGTTGGCGCCCGACCCGAATGAATATGTAGCCAGGTCGGCGGCTGCGGCGGCGGCCGGCAGAGCGCAGGAAATTATCGCGGCAAAAACAATGTTCTTCATATACATATACCCGGGCTCAGGGCCCCCCGCGCACGCACCGGATATAATTACTGGTGCTGGCTTTCGGCATGTTCGCCCGCGCCAGCGTGCTTCCCCCGCTGAAATCCACGTACCAGGCATTTACCGGGTAGCCGCTGCCTACCGCGTTCGACGTGGACGACCAATACATCCCGGAAGCGTTATTAAGGAAAAAGTCGGTATTTATCAGCGGCGCCGCCCCGGCCGTGAAGTCCACTATACTCAGCAATTCCCTGATCTTGGGCAGGCGCCAGTCGTCGTAGCCGGCATAGGTAAGGCCTTCGCAGACGCCCAGGGCTGTATCCCATAAATATGTCCCGTCGATTTCGGCGTCCACCGGGTTGGTTACCCAGGTCAGGCCGGTGCGGTTGTCCACCGTCACCGAGGAGACCGCCACCGGATTGCGTATGGTATAGGAAGCGTCCTTCGCCGTAGAAGCGAAGTTGCCGTCCTGCCCATACAAAGACTGACCGAGGCCGGGACAGGAACCCAGAATAGCGGTAGCATCGTAACACGCCCTCAGCCCGGTATCTTTGAAGCCGCAGGCGGAGGAAGTATAAGTGGAAACCGCCACCGCGCCGACGCTGCCGGCGCAGAAGGCGGACAAGATGCACAGAAGGGCCAGGCCCGTTGATCTCTTAATCATAGTGTACAAGGCTTACGTAGCTATCCACACTCCTTGCCCCGAGATTATCACCCACTTGCCGGTCTCGACCAGCTGCAGCGTGACCGAGGCGTCGGCCGGGGAAACGGCGTCGTTGTAAATGGTGCCGCCCGAAGTCGACGCGCCGATATATTCACCGCCGGAGGCCTGGATGGTGAGCTTGCCGGTACCCAGCTTTACGAAGGTTATAGTGGCGCCAAGATCCTGGGCCGTGCCGGCTATCAGGGTAAAGGTAGCCGGGGAACCGCTGTTGAAGACAATGGTCTTGCCCAGGTCGTCGCCGGTGATGTTGCGCGTGGCGCCGTTGGCCTCGGCCAGGTGCCGGCGCACCTTGGCGGGCCCCCTCACGTCGAGAGCGGCGAAAGTATTGCTCCCCGTGAAGGTCTGCGTGCTGGCCAGATAGGCGCCGTCCCGCACGTAGTCCGCGTGGCGGGAGCGGCCCGCGGGCGCCGCCGGGGCGGCCCGCACGCAGCGCACATTATACGAGTTCCCCTTGGCGACCTGAGTAGCACCGCCGCCCGTAAAATCCACGTAATAGGCCCAACTGGCGTTCGATTCATTAGAACTCCAGTAACTGCCTGTAGCGGGGGCCCCCGGCACTATGCCTTTGACGCTGTGCAATTGCTGCAGTTCCTCTTTGGAGGGCAGGTACCAGTCATCGTAATAAGCGCCATCAACGCCGGTCACATAGTGATCTTCGCAGCGCCTGGCGGCGTAAGTGCCCGGGCCATAGGTGGTGCTTATGATGATGGTATTGGCGCTGCCGGCGAATTTCCCGGTTTTCACGGCCCCGATGGCCTCTGTGGCGGAAGGCGCCCAGGCCCCGGACAGATCAGTGGGAGCCATGACCAGCGCCTGCGCCCCGGTCGGGTCCACCCAGAAAATGCGGCCGCCGCCGTGCTCGCCGCCTACGGTCAGTGAATTTGACGATTCCAGCACGCCGGCCGCGGTCATGGTGGCCACCGGCACTCCGGCCGCATTGCGCCAGATCTGGGCGTAAGAGCCTGCGGCTACAATGTCAAGCTGCGCCGCCGGAGCTGCAGTCCCTATACCGACATTGCCGGCGAAATAGGTGCGCGCGGCCGGGTCGTCGGAATACAGCGCGTACGGCGCGTTGGTCTGCACTACGGGCGAACTGGACTGCTTGGCGATGTAGATGCCGTAAGTATCGGTTAGGGTCCCGCCGCCGGAATACGCGTACATATCGTCGATCAGGAGGCCCACGGCCCTGGTGGCGACGGCGCCGCTGATAGTTCCCTCTTTGCGCAGCTGCGCGCGGATGGCGACAAGGTCCGCGATATTGTCCTGGTCGTGGAGCGAGGCCTCGAAGTTGGCCCCCAGGACCATCCCGCCCGTATAGGCGGCATTCTTTCGCGAAGCGGCCTGCGCGTACAGCGCTACTACCCCTCCTTTATCGCCCGACATATTGACGGCGGCGAGTTTGGCTGAGAGGGTAAGCACCGCGACAGTGTCGACGTTCACGTCGGTGAAGTCGCCGATGCCGGCGGCGCCCCAGGTGGAGATGAGAAACTCCCTTGGATCTGTCAGCGAACCCTTAAAGCGGGCAGCGTTGGCCAGCATGGAGCCTTCCACGGTCATGGTAGCCACCGCGAGCCCGGTGGAATCGCGCCAGATCTGCACGGGAGAGCCCGCCGTTGCGGTGGAGCTCCTGACGTCCAGGGCCGCGCGCGGCGTACTCGTCGCTATGCCCACGCCCCCGGCAAAGAACGTGCGGGCGTACGGGTCCCTGGAATACAGGGCGTAAGGCGCCTGCGTCTGCGTCCCGTGAGTCAGGGTATCGATGTAAATGCCGTAAGTCTCGCCTATCGTGCCGGAGTTCTCGAATGAGCTCAGCATCAGGCCTATGACCTGGTCCACGACGGCGGCGGAATTAAGGCGCACGCCGGAGTGGACGCCGACGGCCAGTTTTGCCTGGCCGGAATTATCGATCTCGGTCTGGAAGTCGCCGGACGCAAGGATATCCTCAGGCCCCGTGTTCTTGCTGCGGATAACGCTGTCCACGCCGAGGTTTATATCCTCGATAGCGGCATTGGCGTTGCGGGCGTACCCGTACACGCGCAGGAGAGAACCGGTAGAGTAGTAAATGTCGCCGATAGCCACGCCGTTGGTAGTGACGGCCAGGATATAGCCGGAGCCGGTGGAAACGGTCAGCGCATAGGCGGTTATGCTGGAAGTATTGACCGAGGCGAAAAGCTCGCCGGCCGCCGTCATGGTGGCCACGGCCACGCCCTGGGCGTTGCGCCAGATCTGCGCGTAGGTGCCGGTGGAAACGATATCGAGCATGGCCTGCGGCAGGCCGGTGGAAATACCTACCTTGCCGTCGCTCTTTATGACCATCCTGGCAACAGGTTCATCCTGCTGCCCGTCGTTGGTCCTGAACTCCAGCCTGCCAGGCATGTACGTGCCGGGCGTACCGTCCACCAGGCTGTCTATGCCGGTGGCGGGCTTGGGCTCGGTGCCGTTGTACCCGGACGCCACCAGGGAGAAGATATTGTCGTTGAGCCCCACCGCCTGCGGAGCGGACGGAGTGCCCTTGGCCTTGATGGCCTCCAGGCCCGCGGCCCCGTCGCCGCCTATCTGGATTATTTCCATCGCCACGTCATTGGAGGTATTAGTGGAAAGGACCGTGAGCATCCCTTTCACGTTGTCGGTACCGATGGCTATCGGCCCGGCGAAGTAACTCATAGCGCCCGGGTCCTGGGAGAAAATGGCATAGGCCTCGTCGTGGGCCGCGGAAGTGAGCGTGCCGATATACAAACCATAAATATTGTCCACCGCTCCTTCCAGCTGGAATGCGTCCACGTAAAGGCCGGCCGCTTCGGAAACTGAGGAAGTTCCGTCCGACTTGACCGCAACGCGCAGGCCGCCTAGCGTCGCTATCTGAGAGGTCCCGTCCAGCTCGGCCTCGAAATTGCCGGCCACCGCGGTGTCCTTGTTGTCGGTGCCGGAAGCCGAGATATAGCTCTGCAGTCCCACGGTTATATCCTCCAGGCCGCTGTTCTCGTTCCTCGCTATGGAATTGACCGTCATGAAGCTGGCGGTGGAGTGCTCAAGGCCGCCCACTATCACGCCGGAACTGGAAACTGTCAGGATGGGGCCGAAGCCGGTGGAAATATTCAGCGCGTAAGCCGAAACCGTGGAAGTACGCACGGAAGCGGTAAGCTGCCCTTCGGCGGTCATGCTGGCCACGATAACGCCGGAGGAGTTACGCCAGATCTGGGAGTAGGCGGCGGTGGAAACTATGTCCAGCATGGCTTGCGGTATATTGGTGGAAATACCCACCGCGCCGTCGTTCTTGATGACCAGCCTGGTAACGGGCTCTATCCCGTTGTCCGCGGTGGTCATGAACTCTATCCTGCCCGGCATATCATTGGCCGATTGGGCCGGAGTGCCGTCGACCTTGAAAGCAATAATGGCGGCCGCCGGATGAATATCCGAACTGAGGTTGTTACGCCCGCCTGCGCCAAGGCTGAACAGCGTGTCGCCATTCCCTACGTTCTGCTGGCTTTCCCTGGTTCCGCGGGAGCGGATCCCGTTCACGGACATCGCGTCGTCGGCGTCCGCGCTGCTGATCATTCTCAGCGTAAAGGAATCCATCCCGTCATTGCTGCTTGTCGACAGCACAGTTAAGAAGTCGCCGGGCGTGGTGGTCCCGATGCCTATCCTGCCGGCGCTGTCTATGGTCAGGCGGGTCAGGGCCCTGTTGCCTTCCGAAGGCGTGGTCATGAATTCAAGCCGCCCGGGCATCTTGCCGGCGCTGACAGCGCCGTCCACAAGGCCCCTGATAACGGCGCCCTGGCTGTAGCCGCCGGTCTGAAGATCTGCGTTATTGTCCCTGCCGTAAAAACCTATCGACAGAAGTTCATCCCCCGTCTGGACCACACCGGCATCCCCGCGGCTCTTGCCGCCGTTTATCTGGTAAGCGTTCGTGTCGCTGCCGTTGTTGATCAGTATAAGCTGGGCCGTCATCGAAGAAGCCTGCAGGTGGAGCTGGCCCAGCGGCGCACCCGTCCCGAGCCCGACATAGCCGTTAGTGGTCACCACCATGGCGTACGTGTCGGCGGCGGTAGCTACCCGCAGGGCATAGGAGTACCCGTCATAGTCCGTTTCAAGCACATTGACCCGGGCCGCGGAAATAGTGCCCGTGGAGGCTATGTTGCTCACGGTCTGAATATCGTGCCAGTTCATCTGAAGGTTCTGTGTGGCGTTATGGTTGCCCAGGTTATCCCCGGTCACCGCGGCGTAAAGCCTGCCGGTGGCGGTCATGGAGGCCTGGATCGTGCCTTCCGAACTGCGCCAGATCTGGGCGTACTCGTTGATAGTGGTCCCGGTGGAGACCACGTCCAGCCGCGCGGCGGGGTTCTTCGTGCCGAGGCCGGTAAAGCCCGCGCTCGAAACCACCATGGTCGGGTCGTTGGGATGATACCCGGTGGTAACGAACAGCACGTACTCGTAGCTGGCGGCCAGCGGCCTTACCAGCATTGAGACGGACTCCCCCTGGGCGACCCCGTCGCCGATGGCCAGGGATTTGGCGTTTATAGAGGTGGCGCCGGTTATGGGGAAATTCTGCATCAGCAGCGTGGTGGTAGCCACGTGGTTGCCCAGGCCGTCGCCGGAAACCGCGGCGTACAACCGGCCTTCAGCCGTCATTGTGGCCATGGCAACACCGGTGGAATTGCGCCAGATCTGGGCGTAATAGGCGGAGGTTGTCCCGGTGGAAATGACTTCCAGCATGGCGGCGTTATCCGGCAGGTTGCCGGTAGCGTCGGTGATCATGAAGCCGCCCCGGTTCTTGAATACCGTGCGGTCCACGGAACCGTTAACCACCTCCACGCCTTCCGAATCAGCCCAGGTGAAAGAACCGTTGGCCGTTGAACTTGAATAAAGTCCGGCCGCGAAGGAGAAGTCGCCTTTCGCCGTATTGGTAGACCCGCCGGGGACCATGGAGTAGGAACCGGGAGCCGAGTTGTAGCCGCCGCCGCCTACGAACGCGTCCCCGCCGGTGGCCGTATTGTTCCACCCGCCCGCTATAGCGCCATGGTTCTGGGAGGCCAGGTTATTGTAGCCGCCGCCCACAAATGCGTACTGGCCGCTGGCCGTATTGCCCATACCGCCGGAAATGGTCGCCTCGTCGCCGCTGGCCGAGTTGCCTGAACCGCCGCCTACCGTGGCGATATAACCGCCGGCGGAGTTATTGTTGCCGCCCGCCACCACTGTGTAACCGTTGGAATTGGAATTGGCATTGCCGCCGCCGATAAAAGAATAGGAGCCGCCGCCGGTATTCGCGCCGCCGCCGGTTATAACGGCGTGGTCCCCCGTCGCCGCCTCCGCCGTATTGTAGCGGGTAGCCTGCAGGTCCACCGCAAGGGCGCCGCGTGGGTCGCCTGTTACCCCGACGGAACCGGGGCCGGTGGTCTGGATAGCGCCCATAGTAGAGATAAGCACGCCTTTGGTGGCAAAAGCATACACCAGTCCGGCGTCAGCGTTGATAGTAATGGAAGAACCGTTCACGGTCAGGGCGCCGCCCAGGACGCCGCCCGCCAGGGGCAGCTTGTCGGGGTCCGCGGCCAAAACGTTGCGGATACCCGTACCGTCGGCGTAAAGGACGCCGTTGGCCGTCATCGTGGCCCGGATCACGCCCTGCGAATCGCGCCAGACCTGGGCGTAATCGTTTACGCTGGTGCCGGTAGAAACCACGTCGAGCGCCGCCTGCGGCGTGGCTGTACCTATGCCTACGGTCCCTTGGTACACCACTAAAGTAGAACCAGCAACGTTGAAAGCGCCGGTAACGGTAAGGGAGCTGTTGTCGATAAGCGTGATATTGGTGCCGACGGAATTCTGAAGCAGCTTGGAATCGACCAGCGAATCCCCTAGATCATTCTCCATGCGGATGCGGTAAGGGGTGCCGAGCAGGCCCACGGCCCCCGAGTTGTCCATGCCCCAATAAACATAACCGTCCCCGGCGCTCTTCATCACCTGGCCCGGGGTTCCCGCGCCGTACTTCAGGTTGCCCTCGGTCATCTGCACGGTGCTGTTGAAGATGCCGTAGCCGCCCACGGTAACGGAACTGGCGAAAGAGCTGGCCCCTATGCCGTTAGAGACGAACACGCCGCTCTGCGTGATATTGCGGACGGTCGGGATATCGCCATTTTTGTCCACTGTGAACTTATCGGCAGTGTTCACCTTCGCGCGGATAAGGTTGGCGGTAAGCGCCGCGCTGGCGTCAACGGTAAGCTGGTCGATAGAGGTGTTACCCGAATGGCTCAGGCTGTTGTTCCCCGCCCCGTATCCCAGCCCCGCGCCCACCGAGTAGCCGTAGTTGCTGCTAAAACTCCCGAGAACGTCATCGCTGCCGTCGCGGAATTCAATGTAGGTGTTATCCAGGTCGTCGAAGTTCTTCAGGACCAGGATCTTCCGCTGGGAAACCGGGGGTGCTATCTGCAGCATGGCTTCCGGGGAGCTCCCGCCTATGCCTACCAGGCCGTTCTGCACCACAAAAGTGCTGCCGCCTACAGAAAAAGCATCTCCGGCTACCATCGCGCTGGCGAAAGACTTTATACCGCCTACGCTCTCCGTCCCGGACATGTGAACCACGGAACTGTCCAGCGCCGCGGTCGAGGCCTGCACCGTAGCTTTATATGCCTGCAGATCGGCGTCTATCGCTCCGGTAGAGACCAAGATAGCTGCGGTAGACGTTATGACGCCGGCCAGGCCGGACCCGTCGCCGTAATACATGGCGGCGGAGCTGTAGCCCACGATATAGACATTGGAGGACACGCGTACGCCGACGTTGGCCTCGGACGAGACGACCACGCCGGAATACACTTCCAGCGTGCCGCTGAACCTGGGCGCAATTACCGTGCCGGACGTTTGAAAAACGCCATCGTTGACGTTAAGTGACGCTACGGGGGCGCTGCCGGTCTGCCCCCACGTAAACCCCCTGCCCGCAGCTCCGCCCATGGCTGTTTTTATGGAATAATCGGTAACCGTTCCGTACTGATACTCCGAAGTATTACCCATGGAGATCTTGTAGGTATCGCTGCCGCTCCAGAATTTCAGCCCGTTGCCGACGCCTGTAGCTACCGGGTATGACGCATTGTCCGCGAGAGCGGGGTTAGGATATGTCCCTGACAGGGCTCCGCCGGCCGCACCGGTAGGGGGCGCCCCGCCTGCGGTGGTAGCGGTGGTAGCCGTGTCGGCGTTGCCGGTCAACGCGCCGGTGAAGTTGGTGGCCGTTATGGTGCCGGCGGAGAAATTACCGGAGGCGTCGCGCTGCACTATGGTGTTGGGCGTGTTGGCGTTGGTGGCCTGGGTCCAGGTAGGGGCAGCGGCGTTCGCGGCGGTCAGCACATAACCCGCGGTACCAGCCGCCGTAACCTGCAAAGCGCCGGCGGCGTTCCCGTACACGACGCCGTTCGAAGTGAAAGTGGCGGCACCGGTGCCGCCCTGCGGGACCGTTACGGTCACGACATCGGTCAGTATGCCGGCGTTGAGGTCGGGCAGCGTAAAGGTTTTCTCGGAGCTGCCGGGGCCGTCGAACTTCACATAGGCGCTCTCGGTGCCGCCGTTGGCGGCCGGCAGGATGCCGCTGACATCCGAAGTAAGCGCCACCGCGGAGTAGGTGGGAGCCCCGGCCGCGTTGCCGTGCAGCACCGTACTGGTGGTGCCGGCCGAGCCCTGGATAATGGAAGTCCCGTCGGTGATCATGATAGTGTTACCGGAAAGGGCCGCGGCGGAATTTGTGCCGCCGTTGGCTACAGCGACAATACCGGTTACATTGGTCGCGGTCGTAGCCGTGCCGGCATTGCCGCTTATGCTGGTGGAGCAGCCTTCGACTCCGCCGGAGGCGTTCACGCCCAAAGGGAAGCTCAGGGCGGCGCAGTTGGCACCGTTGGCGGCCAGCGCGGTCGCCGTGGCGGCGTTGCCTGTGATATCGATGGCGTAAGCGCCGGGGAATAAGCCGTTGGCGGAAACGTTGGTTAAGGCTGAGCCGTCGCCGAAATACCTCGACGCGGAACTAAATCCCACTATGTACACATTGGTGGAAACCGAAATACCGGCGCCGGTCTCAACGGTAAAATTCGGGGCGATAGTGCGCGTGTCGTCGGACAGGATAAGCGCGGCGCCGGTGCCGCTCACCGTAATCGATCCGTTGGCCACTTCGAACTTCGTGACCGGCGCGGCCGTCCCTACGCCGACTTTACCGGAGGCGTCCACCACCAGCCTGTCTCCGTCGCCCCCGGCGGACCCGCTGAGCATCAGGGTCCCTATCACTTCAAGGTTAGCGTCGGGAGTGGTATCATCGCCGATAGACACGTTCCCGTTCTGCGCGATATACGCTCTGCGCGTATCGGAGGTACCAAAATTTATAGGTGAACCCTCGTTATTCCACAGGTAGGCGTCGCCGTTTGAATTGCTGATCCCGACCACGAAACCGTCGGATATCTGATTTTGAGTAGAAGGCGTGGCGAACCTTATTCCCGGGGTATTTCCGTACAGATTCAGCTCCATGCTGGGAGCGCTGGTCCCCAGTCCCACGAACCCGCCGGTGGAAACATAAAGCAAAGGAACATCTTCCGAGGTTGAAACCCGGAGCGCGGACGCTTCGGTAACAGGCGCGACTATCGAAAGAGTCGACGCTATCGTAAGCTGGCCCGACATGACGTCCCCGCCCTTGTACACCGCCTGCAGGTTGGCGCGCGCGTTGTCGCTGCTGGTCGCGTTGGTGCCGCCGCTGGCTATGGGCAGCACGCCGCTGAAACCGCTGGCGCTCACGCCGTAAAGCTGGGACCCGTCGCCGTAGTACCTGGCGGCGGAGCTGAAGCCGACGATGTACACGTTCGTCGAAACGCTTATCCCGGCACCGGTCGCCGCGTTGGCATCGGGCGTTATCACGCGGGCAGCGTCCTCCAGCACCAGCGCGGCGTCGGTTCCCGCTATGGTAAGGGACCCGCCCTTAACTGTGAACAGGGTATCAGGCGTCAAAGTCCCCACGCCCGCTTTCCCGGCAGTCACCACGAAAGCGGTCCCGCCCACGCTGAACTCGCTGCCCGCGACCGTGATAGTGGACAGTACCGTAAGCTGGCCGTTCATCACGTCCCCGGTCTTCCTGACCGCGCCCGCCACATAGGCGGCCGTGGCCGCGTAGACGGCATACGGCACGAAGGTAAGCCGCTCCACGGGAGACAGCGCCACCACGGAACCCGCGTCGGGGCCCACGCCCACCTTAAGGAACCACTCCCCCGCCGACAGGTCTATGGCGGGCACGGTAAAGGTGGACTTGAAGAGACCATTCTCGACGTTGAAGGGATAAGCGGTAGGCGAAACCGGGTTGCAGTCGGAATCCCCGTTCAGGCAGAAGGTGAAGGTGAAATACCTGACATCGGTTACCGGCAGGTTCCCCTCTTTCAGGCGGCCCTGGTAGGTCATCACCGGCTCCGCCGCGGCCGCGGAGGCCGCCAGCAGCATTGAAAAGATGGAAAGCAGTAGTTTTTTCATAGAGATACCCTGTTCTTACCGACGTTCACGGCGCAAACGCCGCACAAGCGCTTGTCGGCCGCACCGCACTGCTCCGCCGGAACTCCGGCGGTCCTTAAAACTTTACCGCCAGCGAAAATCTGTGCGCGCTGCCCAGGTCGCCGTAGGGCAGCAGGGCGTAATCCAGCGTGAACTTGCCGTAGCTGAAACCCAGCCCGGCGAAAAAGCCGTAAAGGGACGAGACGCCGCCTGCCTCGTCGCCGAAGCCGCTCCCGGTCAGGGCGTCGCCCTGGCGGCCCGTGACCGTCCGGTAGCCCGCGCGCAAGGCCAGGCTTTCTATCCCTGTGTATTCCGCCCCCAGCCGCGCCACTGCGGGCGCGTCGTTGGGGAATTCCCCGTCCAGCGCCAGCAGGAGCTTCTGCTGCTTGAAAGCGGCCGCCGCGCCCGCGCGCAGTTTCAGCGGCAAAGGAAAACTTTCGTCCTTGAACTTAACCCTGGTCCCGAAGTTGGCCAGCGAAGCCCCTATGGAATACGGCGAGCCTTCAAAGCGGTACAGCAGCCCCAGGTCGGCGGCGAAGGAAGTGGCGCCGCTGGTCTTGATGCGCTGGCTTATCGCCTTGCCGGTAATGCCGGCCATAAGCGGGCCCAGCCTGAACCCGCGCGACACGCCCAGGGCCAGGTCCTGCGCGGTAAAGTCGCCGGAAAGCGTCTGGTCGGGATTGCGCCCTTCCATTTTGCCGGCGGAGAAATAGGTGACCGAATAGACGTACGGCCTGGCCATGTAGGAAAGCTGCGACAGCGAAGTGTCCTGCACATGCCAGGCGTGCGAGAAAAGAAATTCACGCCCGGCAGCCGCACCGGCCAGGCCCGCCGGGTTATAGTAAACGCCTGAAACGTCGTCGGCCACGGCGGTAAAGGCTTCGCCCATGCCGAGTGCCCTGGCCCCGGAGCCCAGGTTCAGAAATTGCGCAGAGGAGCTGCGGGCGGCGTAAAGCCACCCGGCCTGCGTTGTTAGAATTACCGCCAGTAATATCGAGCGCATCGCGCCTCCAGCTGTCCTGCTGCAGCGTTTCGCCGCGCTGCGGACACAGTCCGCCGCGCGGCACGCTTTTTCCCGCCGCCGGGCTCCCGGCCTTCTGCCCGCTCTTACTTCTTCTTCAGCCCGCCTTCCAGGGTCTTTACGGAGCCGTCCGGCATCCGCACCGAGGTCTTCAGGGCTTTGCCGCTGTCGGCGCTTTCCTTGAGCAGCTTTATGAACTTGTCATAATCGCCCACCTTAACGTCGTCCTGCCAGTTGCCGGCTTCGGTGCCGGTCATTTTCTTGGCGGCCTCGGGCGCGGCGTTGGCCCCCGCCACCGTGGTCATCTGGCCGGCCTTCAGGGACTGCTTACCCAGGGAGTTCTGCACGTCCACATGCCCCTCGTACACCTTTACGGTCAGGAGGCTGCGCTGCTCGATGTCGGCTTCGGTGCCGCGGATGGCGCAGACGGCCGACGGGGTGCGCACGTTAAGCTTAGCCATCTTGTGCAGCATCCTGGTCCAGAGCTGCCCCACGGACAGCTTGAGCAGTTCGCGCACCTTGCCTTCCGGCGACATCTCGAAGGTGGAGTTCTCGTTGAGCCGCACTTCGGCCCCGCCCTTGGTCACCAGGCTGGCCCTGCTCGAGGCAGCGGTCTTAAGGTTGTCCCCCGGGTAGAGCATGTCGTTGACCACGATAGGGGCGAAAGATTTCTGCCCCACGCGCTTTACCTGGACGTCCCCCGCTATGTACACCACCACCGCGGCTATTTTCTGCTCGCAGAAAGCCGCCGGCGCCGCCGCCGCCGCGGCCAGCAGCATTACCGCCGCCGCAATAAGTTTCTTGTTCATAAACGCTCCTCCATTTCATCCCTGAGTTACCAGCCTGCCCGCGCTCCGCTATTTCTTGCCTACGTCCAGCCGCTTGAAGCCGGCCTTGCCTTCGTCCTTGTCGTAAAGCTTGAACACGTACGCCGAGAACTGCGGCGTCTCTCCGGCAGGCGCTTCTATGATGTAATAGTCGAAGGCTATGCCCTCGTCGGTCTTGCGCTTGCCCAGCAGGCGCACGGTCTCCGCCCTGTCCCCGGCGCCGGAAATTATCCCCACCACCATCTTCGCGTCAAAATCCACGTCGGGCTCTTCTTCCGCCGAGATCATCTTCCAGGTCCGCTTCCATTCCTTGCGGTTCTTCAGCACGTACACCGCGGGCTCCTGCGTCTTCAGCGCCTCGGTATAGCCCGTCCATTCTTCCTGGTTGGCCTTCTTCAGGTCGGTAAGCTCCAGCGATTCCTCCGACATGGGCGCCTCGCCGGAAGTGTCGTCGGCGCCCGCGTCGGTGGAGGCGGAAGCCGAAGCCTGCGCGGCGGCGGCCGCCCCCCCGCCCGTATCCGTCACCGCGGCGCTGATCAGCTGGGCGTCGCCGCTGATAAGGGCCGCTATGATGGCGGCCAGTTCGCCCTGGGAGCAGTTGGCGCAGTTGAGCGATTCAAAAGTGTAGCCTTCCAGCGCGTTGGCCGCGTCCGGGCCGAGCCGCGCCAGTATGGCCCTGAACATCTCCTCGTAGGAAAGCCCGGCCGCGGTCCCGCCGCCGGACGTCGCGGGAACGCCGGTATTCTTCGAGATCAGGGTGGTCTTGCAGTTGTCGGGGACATTATCGTCGAAAAGGTCCACGCAGGCCACGGCCAGGCTCTGTTCCTGGTCCACTGGCATGAAAGCCGTAAAGTTGATGGTCTGGGACTCCCCGGCGCTTATGGAGGCCACCGGCTTGGGAGAGTCGGAGGCGGCCTGCCCGCCCAGCGTCAGGCGCACGGACACGTTGGACTCCGCCGAAGAGCCGTTGTTATAAAGCACCGCTTTGAAGGTCATGGGCGCGGAATAGTCCGCCACCGCCGCCGACAGCGCCAGCGACGCTATGGACAGGTTGCGCGACTGGGAGGAGGCCTGCGCCTTCAGCGAGAAATTGTAGATATTGCTCTGCGAGATAACGTTGTTGGCGGCGTCGAGGCCTTCCACTTTCCAGTAGTACACCTGCTCCGCCACCAGCTGCTCGCGCTCCTGGGAGGGATTAGCCGGGTAAACGTACAGGCTCTCGCCCGAATTAACGCCGGCATGCGCCGGGTTGTAAAGCGCGGCATTGTCCGAGACCGTCACGCGGTAGCGCGTGGCGCCGCTGGCCGCCCAGCGGAAAGTGAGCGGGCTGTCGGAAAGGTTGCGCGCGCCGTTGGGCGGGTACACCAGCGTGATGTTGGGCGAAGAGATGGTGAACGTAACAGGCGCGGGGTAAATGGTAGTGCCGTCGAGCGCCGCTTCAGGCACATAAGTGTACGGGCCCGGCACGCTGTAAAAGGCCGAGATCGGGATGCCGGCCAGCTGGCTCTGCGCGCCGCCGGGGGTGCTGGGCGCCGCGTTGCCGTTGTGGGTGAATACCGCCGCGCCGGCAGGGCTCTTTATGACGAACCTGAAGGTGACCTGCCCCACCCCGGTACCGGTTACTGTCACCGCCTGGCGCAGCGTAATGCTCTCGCCGGAGGAAAAAGTGGCGCGTATGGCGCCGGACACGTCGTTAACGGTGGCGCTCACCGCCGTAAGCGTGGCCGCGCCCGCCGGGGCCGCCAGCCCCGCCGCAAGAATAAAGCCCGCAAAAATATTTCTCATCTGTTTGGCTCCCTTACCGTATCACCGCAAATTTTTTAGTGGTGGTCTCCACCTCGCCGGTAAGCCCGTTCTTTACCCGCACCGAGTAGAAGTACACCCCGCTGGCAGGCCGGCTGCCGGAGAACTCCCACCGGTACTCGTAAACCTTGGAGAGCGGCACGGCTTCGTCGGCATGCCTTACCAGGGTGCCGTCTACGGAGAACACGGAGAGCTCAGCGCGCGCCGGGTAGATGCCGGTCTCCACATGGAAGACGGCGTAGCTGCCCGCCGGGTTCGGATAAACGTAGACCGCGTCCTTGCGCAGCAGCGTGCCCAGCGGGGTCACTTCCAGCGCCTGGCCTTCCGCCAGGCTTATCTCGAAGCTGCGCCAGGTCCCCGCCCCGTCCTTCACTTTCAGCGTATAACCGCCGGGGATGAGGTTGCCGATGGAGAACCGGCCCGCGGCGTCCGCGCGCGCCGCGGCCAGCTTCCTGCCGCCGCGCCAGAGCTGCACTTCCCCGCCCGTGACCGAGGCCGGCCTTAACCCGGCCACCGTCGCCGCCGGGATGGTGCCCGAAACCGAGGCCAGTGCGTAATCGGTGGAAAGAACGAAATCCGTGTCCGCGTAGCCCATGGGGATCAGGTCCTTGGCTATGGAACTGGAGAACCCGCCTTCCACGCTGGTGGCCTGCACGCGGTAAAAACCGTCCAGCAGGTACAGCAGCGTGAACGACCCCTGCCCGTCGTCTTGCGTATAAGCTTCGGAAGTAAGCAGGCCGTCGCCGTCGAACGCCTCCACCAGCACGGCGGTAACTCCGGCGCCCGACGGGGTCTTCACCGTGCCGGAGATCTGGTCGTTAAGGCTTTCCCCCGCTATGGTATAGCGCAGCGGCGAGGGCCCCGACCAGAGCCCGGCGTCGTCCTTGGTCCAGAGGGTCAGGTAATAGGTGACGCCGGGGTTCAGGCCCGTCACGGTGTAATACTGCGCGCTGCCCGCCGTCACCAGCCCGGTGGAGATAAGCACCTGCGCCGCGCCCGTGCTGAACACCGCCGCGGGGTTAGTGGAATACTGCGCCACAAAATCCCCGAACGGTATGGGCAGGCCCAGCCCGTCGTCACCCGCGAAAGTCCAGGAAATATTTATGCGGCCCGGCAGCGTGCCCGTCGAAGCCGTGAACTGCGTAACCGCCTGCGGGGCATAGGTGTCCACGCAGGTGAACGTGGCGCCCGGCACGGCGAAAGCGGAATAGTTGGCCGGCGCCGCGGCGTCCCGGACGCGCGCCGTCACGAAATAATCCTGCCCGTGCGCCAGCGCGCCGCGCATCAGGGCCCCGGGCGCGAAGGTCCACGACACGGAAGCCGCCGTGGCGCTGGCCACCAGCGTTTCCCCCCACGCGCCCGTCACGGGGTTCCACCATTTCGAATCCGAAATACGTTTAATGAACACCTCTATCTCCGAAAGGCCCGCGCCCCCGCCGTCCGCCGCGGTGCCGGAGATCTCCGCAAAAGCCGAAACGGTAGAGCCCGCCACGGGCGTGGACATGGCGATGGTCGGCACGGACTGCGAGAAGCGGAAGCTGACCCCGGGGAAAGGCGTACGGGTGACCCGGCCGCTGCCGTCCCAGGCGCGGGCGCTCACCCGGTATTGCGAGGCGGGTGCAAAAGCGATGGTGGACACGTCGAAGCTCCAGGAGGTCTGGCCCTGCGCGCGCAGCCAGGCTTCCGAGGCGGAGCCGAAAGAGACGCCGTTGTAATAGTTGGACGCCGGGTCGGTAAGGTCCTGCAGCGAGATCTCCGCGTAAGCCGGCGGGGACTGGTCGTTCATCGGCAGGGCCGTACCTTCCAGGGCGGTGATGGTGGAGACATACAGCCCCGCGGGGCTGGTTATCGTCACGTTCGGCCCCACGGTGTTCTTCAGCAGCCGCAGCACGTCCTTGCGCGTGTAGGGATTGCCGGCCCGGTCCACGGCGCGCACGCTTATATAATTGCTGGCCCCGTCTTCCAGCGCCGCAAAATTCACGCCCCAGGCTTCTGAATAGGTCGGCGAAGAAGCGAACGTGGCTATGGGGGTCCAGCCCAGCACGTTGGCATTGCCCATGCCAGCCTGGTTGCTGGCGCTGTAGAGCACCTGCGCCAGGCTGGAAAGCCCGTCGGAGAAAGTCAGCCCGGAGAAAGTCCCCGGATCGGCCCCCAGCCAGGCCGCAGGCGACGTCACGCTGCCGGTTATGTCGGGCGTAGTGGTATCGCGCAGCACGTAGAAAACATCCGGCGCCACGGTAACGTTGCCCGAGCTGTCGTAAACCCTCACCGAAACATAGCTGGTAACGCCCTGGGGGATAGCCTCGAACACCGCGGTCGGCAGCTCCCAGTCGGTGTTGTACTCTTCCAGGTTCATGTTCGTCATCACGTTGGTCCAGGTGGAGATGACGGTAGGGGTAAAGCCGATGCCGGTATCCACGCTTACCTGGAAGCGGGCCAGCCGCGAGCCCAGGTCGCTGAAATGCACCCGGTACAGGCCGTTCGGGGAGCCGCGCCAGGTATCGTCGCCGTCCTGCGCGTCGTCCACAACTGGCGGCATTATATCCGTGCCGGAATTAACCAGGGCGCTGCCCAGGGCGTAATAGGCGGTTTCCCGCCCCTCGCGGTTGCGCGCCTTCGCCTGGAAGAAATAGGTCAGGCCGGCGTTAAGCCCCGTGAAGTCGCGCACAGGCAGCGCCGCCCACCCGGCGTTGGAAATATTACCGGAGAAATCAGCCGCGGTGCTGGCGCGTATTAAATATTCCGTATCCAGCGGGTTATTGTTCCCGTCCCACAGCACGTTCACGGAATTGTCGCCGGGAGTGAGGGTAACGGGCCCCGCCGGCAGCGCGGCCGCGGTGACGGTGGACGGGAAGTTGTAATAAACCGAATTGACCGAGTTCCCGTTCACGGCCCTGGCCTTGAACTGGTAGCCGGTATTCGGCAGGAGGCCGGCGGCCTCGTAATAGTCCGCGTAGACCATAGAAGAAAAGCTGACCGTGGCAAAAGTATCGCTGGAGGCTTCCAGGTAGAATTTCGTCCAGTCCGGGTTGCCGTTGCGGCTCCAGAATACCGAAAGCCCCGTGGACGAGACCAGCGCATAAACCGCCGAAGAAGGCGGATAAGCCAGCGTCACGGCGTTGCCGATATACCGCGGGTCGCTGTTCTTGCCGGCCACGCCAAGGGCCGTCACCCTGGCATAATAGGTGGTGTCGGGATTCAAGCCGCCGATCTCCGCCCCGGTGCCGTCAGTTTCAGAAGAGATAATGGCGATGAAACCTTCGTCCGCGCCCGCCTCGGCCAGGTAGCGCGTGCCGGGGAAGTTGGTCTGCTCCGTCCAGCTCAGGTAAAAGGCATCCTCCCCCGTCACTCCCAGGCCCCCGTCTTCGGGTACGGCGGGGTCCGTGGCGGAGGAAACGGCCGCGGAGTACACGGAATCGGTGGAATGTTTCACCTCGAAATAATAGGTAACGTTGGACAGCAGCCCGTAATACGTGGTGGCGCCCTGGCCCAGGCTGCCAAGGCCGCCGAGATAGGTGGAAAAATCAGAGCTGGTGGAAATGCGCATATCAGGCACGGCCGAACCCGAAATACCCCATTCTATCGACGCGGTAACGCTCGTTATAGCGGTAAAATTAACTACCTGGGGAGGAGCCGCCCATACCCCCTCAAGACAGGAAAAAGATACCCAGACCGCAATTATGGCTTTTAGCATTGATATTACTTTATAAGTATAAGAGATTTCCGGCTTATTCGCCAAGTTATCTTTGATACAGCGCGCTTATAAAGCGGGGTTTCACCTCGGACGGGCCCGCGCTGTTACATTGGATACATTTACTCCAATTACAGGCCGCCGGATATTGTAGAATCAGGATATGGATGAGAACCTTAAGCAGACAGGACAGAAGAGACTGGAAGCGGCCGCCGCGGAACTGAAAAAGAACAACTTTTCGTGTTCCGTTCACGCCAGCTCCGCCGCCGCGGCGGCTTACCTGCAGAAACTGGTGGGACCCGGTAAAAAAGCGGGCTTCGGCGGCAGCATGACCCTGGCCGAACTGAAACTGGCCGACGGGATAAAAGCCGCCGGCGGCGAAGTGATCACCCACACCCCGGGCATGGACCGCGACACCAAGATCAAGACCTGGCTGAAGGCCCAGGCGGCGGATTTCTACTTCGCCTCGCCGCAGGCTATTACCATGAAGGGCGAGCTGGTGCTGCTCGACGGCAACGGCAACCGCGTGGCGGCCTGCATTTACGGCCCTGGCAAGGTCTTCCTGGTGGCGGGCGTCAACAAGCTGGTGGGCGACATGGACCAGGCCCTCTGGCGCATGAAGAACGTTTCGGCGCTGGCCAACAACATCCGCCTCAACAAGGACAACCCCTGCGTGAAGACCGGCAAGTGCATGGACTGTTCTTCGCCCAACCGCATCTGCAACGCGCTGGTCGTGCTCTACAAAAAGCCCCATTCCACCGACGTAGAAGTGGTGCTCGTAAACGAAGAATTGGGATATTGAGGAGCTCGGAGCGGGCGGGCGCCACGGGGACCGGAACGCAAAACGCGCTAGGGCACACCGTGCCCGTCGCTCATCCTCCTCCCTCGCCGCTTACGCAAGGCTCGGTCGTCGGAAGGTTTTGCTTTTCCGGTCCCCGCGCCGCCCGCTGGCCGTATAAGTCTGGAAGGAATCCCGGAATCAATAAAAAAAGCCCCAGCGCTTAACGCTGGGGCTTTCGCTATTTTGCCTTAAGAGAGACTCAGGTGGCTGACACGGGGACCGGGTTAGCAAACCCTTCCGTAGGCCGAGGCTTGCATAGCGCCGCGTGGAGCGAAGCGACACTTTCTTGTCCGGAGGATGAGCGAGGCACGGTGTGCCGAGCGCGGTTTGCGTTCCGGTCCCCGCGTCAGCCACCCACGGTGGAGTCTCCGGCACTTACTTCGTAAGCACCAGCAGGGTCAGGCCGGGGACGGAGACGGTGCCGGAGGTTCTGCGGCCCGGTTCCCGGCGCAGGCCCTTGCCGTCGAACACCACCTGCCACTTGCCCTCGGGCAGCGCCAGCTTGGCGGACTTTTTAAGCGGGTTTATCAGCACCGCTATCCGGCTCCAGCTGTCCCCCGCCTTGTCGCCGTAAAGCACGTAACCTATCGCCGGCGGCTCTATCTTAACGCCCAGCTCGTCGTAGAACTTCAGGTTCTCCCGCACCGCCGCCGCCGTCTTCATGCGGAAAGCCGGGTGCGCCTTGCGCAGGGCTATCAGGTCCCGGTAAAACTCGAAGACTTCGAAGTTGTCCTTCTTGCGCGTCCAGTCCAGCCTGTTCACCGAGTCGGGCAGGTTGTAGGAATTCTCCTCGCCCCCCTTCGTGCGCAGGAACTCCTCGCCGGCGTGCAGGAAAGGGATCCCCTGCGCGGTGAACACCACGGCGTTGGCCAGCTTGTCCATCTTCACCTTGTTGGTGTAGCTTTCGTCCTTCACCGACAGGTCGATCCTGTCCCAGAGGGTGTTGTTGTCGTGGCACGACACGTAGTTCAGCGTCTCCAGCGGCCCGTCCGTGAACTCGTCCACCGCGCCGCGTATGCCGCGCATCACCGCCTCGCGGTTCTTTGCCGCCTGCACGTAGCCCAGGTCCTCTATATGGAACACGCTGCCCTTCAGCGCGTCGCGCAGCCCGTCGTTGAACACCGAGTACCCCTTCGAGCGCTGCGCCCCCTTGCTGACGCCCCGCGTGGGCGTGGTGCCGGCGGTCCAGGGCTCGCCGTAAATGATGATATCGGGCTTTTCGGCCCTCAACGCCTTGACCAGCGCGTCCACGGCGCCCAGGTCTATCAGCCCCATCAGGTCGAAGCGGAACCCGTCCACCTTGTATTCCCGCACCCAGTACAGCAGGCTGTCTATCATAAAGCGGCGCGCCATGGGCGCCTCGGTGTTGAACTCGTTGCCGCAGCCGGAGCCGTTGGAGTAGGTGCCGTCGGGGTTCACGCGGTAGTAGTAGTCCATCGCCATCGCGTTGAAGTTATACACCCCGCTGCGCGTCTCAGCCGTGTGGTTGTACACCACGTCCATTATCACCTTGAGGCCCTTGCGGTGGAAGGCGTCCACCATCTCTTTCACCTCGGCCACGCGCGAGCCGTCCGCCGGGCTGGTCGCGTACGAGCCCTCCGGCGAATTGAAGTTGACGGGCATATAGCCCCAGTTGTACGCCGTGGTGCTGTCGCCGTTCTCGAAGTCCTGGAAAGGCAGGATATGCACCGCGTTCACGCCCAGCTCCGCGATATGGTCCAGCCCGGTCTTTAGCCCGGGGTACTTGGGGTGCGTAGTGCCGGCCTGTGCCGCGCCGAGATACTTGCCTTTGTATTTCACGCCGGAGAACTCGTCCATGGTCAGGTCGCGCAGGTGCACTTCGTAAAGCACCGTCTCCGACAGGTCGAAGGCCGGGCCCGGCTCGACGGGGGTCTCGTTGCGCGTGATCAGCGCCGGGCCGCTGTCGCCGGTCACGCAGGCCGCGTAAGGGTCGTTGCCCTCGTAATCCGTGCCGCCCTGCCGCACGCGCAGGCGGTAATATTTACCTTCCAGGGACTGGCCAAAATTCTTTTCCCAGACGCCGGCGCCCTTGCCGGTCATCGCGTAGGCCTGCGGTTTCGCATCGGGCGCGTCGAAGATCAGCGCCTCGGCGGCGGTGGCCTTTGGGGCGAAGACGCGGACCACCGTGGCGCCCGCCTCGGTCACCGCGCCCAGCGGCAGCGCCGTCCGGAATTCTTTAGAGTACAGCGCGTCGCCCAGCTGCAGCACGGTCGGCTGCAGGTCTTTCGAGCGCAGCTCCCATTTCCCGGCGTTGACTTCGGCGCTGTTCAACCGTCCGTCGGGGATATTGAACGAGAGCAGCCCGGTGCGCGAGTAAGGCGCGTCCTTGGCGGTGCGCCCCAGCGTCGCCTGCGTTATCTTCTCGCCGGATGCCAGGTAAAAATCCTGGCCCGCCAGGAAAGCCGCGTCCACGGGCCTGTTGAAGCCCGCGCGCACCGTTCCCGCCCCGTCCAGCCACGCCCCCGTTATGCGCGTGGAAACTTCCGGCGGGGCCGTATAGACCGCGCCGTCGCCCTCCAGCAGGTAGATCTCGCCGGGGCCGGCCGCTTCCAAAAACCTGTCCGGGGAATCTTTCTCCGCCCACTCGCCGCGGCGCGGCAGCAGCCCGGTCCGCTTGCCGGAAAGCCTGGCCTCCTGCAGGTCCAGCGTGTAAATGGCGCCAAAAGCGTCCTTCCCGGTCGCCGCCAGGTCGAAGCCCGGCTTCTTGTCCGAGTCGTTCCAGACCCACAGCTTCCAGCCGTCGTAGCCGCCCAGGCGGCTGTAATGTATGGTAACGGTCTGCGCCGCGTTAAGAGTCCCTGTCATAAAGATAACTCCCAAGAGAACAAGTTTTATAGTCTTCATATAGTTGCCCCATGCCGCCTGGCTGCCCCATTCCGTGCTGTTATCTATAAATTGTAAAATATTAACACATGCATAATATAGTCATATCCGCGCTCCTCCTGTCAGTCACCCCTGTTATGGCTTCCGAAACCGCCATAGCCGTCGCCACCCCCGCCGTGTCCGTCTCCGCCGGGACGGAAGCCGTAAAAGCCCCCGAAATTTCCACCGCCGCCATCCGCGCGCTGGTGCTTGCCGCCCGCCGCAACCGCGGCATCCACCTCACCTGCTGGGGCGCCGGCTCCAAAAAAAGCAGGCAGGAACTGCTCCGGAACATCTCCAGGACCGTTATCAACACCGTCGTGATAGCCGTAAAAGAGACCGACGGGAAAGTGTATATCCCCGGCGTGGAGAAAGCCGTGAAGGTCGGCGCCTACGTAGGCGCCATCCCCGAGCCGGAAGCCATGCTGTCCGATTTCAAGGCCGCCAAACTCTACACCATGGCGCGCATCGTGGTCTTCAACGACAAGGTCCTGGCCAAAGCGCGCCCCGAACTGGCGGTAAAGACGCCCGACGGCGGCATCTGGCGCAGCCGCAACGGCGCCGCCTGGGTGGACCCCTACAACCGCGAGGTGTGGGAGTACGTCCTGGACGTGGCGGAGCGCGCCGCCAAGCTCGGCTTCGACGAGATCCAGTTCGACTACATCCGCTTTCCCTCCGAGGGCAACACCAAGCTCTGCCGCTACGCCAAGCCCCATACCCCCAGGGCGGCCGTGGCCAACCTTAAGGAGTTCCTGGCTTACGCGCGCAAGCGCCTGGCCCCCTACAACGTAAAGATGTCCGTCGACGTTTTCGGCCTTACCACCTCGGTCAAGGACGACATGGGCATCGGCCAGGACATGAAGACCCTGGCCGCCGGCGCCGATTATATCTATCCCATGATGTACCCGTCGCATTACGCCCCCGGCGAATACAACATCAAGCATCCCAACGCCAGCCCCTTCAAGGTGATCAACCGCGGCCTCAAGGACGCCATGAAGCGCCTGGGCACCGACTACGCCAAGCTCCAGCCCTACCTGCAGGACTTCTCGCTCTTCGGCGTGCATTACGGGCCGCCCCAGGTGCGCGCGCAGCTCATCGCCACCCGGCTGAACCTGCTGGAAGGCTGGATCCTGTGGAACCCGGCCAACAAGTACAACTGGTCCGCCCTCACCCCCCAGTCCTACCGCGCCTTCGTCGATCCCGAATACAAATAGCCGCGGCCCGCGCAAAAAGAAAACCCCGGCGTTAAAACCGGGGTTTTTCTTTTTACCGCGCGCCGCTCAGTGCTTTTTGATCAGCGCCTTGTACTGCTTCTCCAGCCCGAAGAGCTGCGCCACCACGTTGCCGATATCGGTAAGCCCGGGGCAGACCCCGGTCTTCAGCCCGCCCAGCTTCTTGTCGAAGCCCTGCCGGTAAGCGATAAACGGCAGCGGCTCGTTGTTGTGATAGCCGTAGTCCTCGCGGTGCAGCATCCCGTGGTCCGCCGTGATGGCCAGCAGGTCCCCCTTCTCCAGCTCGCCCGTGAGCAGCGGCAGCGTGCGGTCTATCTCCTCCAGGGACTTCAACGCCCCTTCAATGTCGCGGGTATGGCCGTACACGCTGTCGGTATCCACGAGGTTGGTGAAAATGAACGTGCCCTTCGGGCGGTACACCGTGTGCGCGGCGCGCAGGGCGTTCACCGTGCCCTGGATGCTGAACGGGTTGGTGTCCTTCTTCTTGGCGTGCACGAAGCGCAGCCCCAGCTCCGGGTCCAGGTACACCTCGTGGTTCAGCTTGATCTTGGCGCGGTAGGTGGTGTTCACCAGGTCGCTGGTCTTGCCCACGGCCACCGTCCACACGGCGTTCTCGTTGAGCACGTCCACGAGCGTCTTCTGCCCGATGGGCAGCACCGCGTCGTGGCGGTTGGAGGTGCGGATGATCTCGCCCTGCGCGTTCTTGACGTAGGACCGCGCTATCGCGCGCGTTATCGGGATGCCCAGCTCCATGGCCAGCGCAAAGGCGACGTCGGCTATCTTGTGCTGCTCGGGCACCGGGATCACGGCCTCGTTCATGGCCAGCTGTATCAGCGGGTCGCATTTGCTGGCGTAAGCTATGGGGCGGCCCGTGCGCTCGTGCTCGGCGGCGTTCAGCTCTATGGCCTCCATGCCGGCGGCCATCTTGTTGAAGAAGGTCTTGCGCCCGATGCGCTTTTCCAGCTCGGCCAGGTATTTTTTGTCGAACCCGTCGGGGAAAAGGTCGTAGGTGCGGTCGTCCAGCACGCCCATCATCTCGCGGTGGCCCACCAGGCTGTCGGCGGTGGCCGAAACCTGGTTTACCCGCGCGGCGTAAGCCTTGCCCGTAGAGGCGGGCGCAAAACGGTCCCTGAACGGGGCCAGCGCTATGTCCCCCAGCCCGAGTTTAGACAGGTTAGGCAGCTTAACCTTGCCGGGATACTTGGAAAGCAGGTATTCCAAAGTGGACAACCCCACCGCGTCAATAACCAGCAGCAGCGCCACAGGACTCTTTTTCATACAAGTTCTCCTTAATTCTCGGTCTGGGGTCAGACCCTGGGGTCTGACCCTAGGGTCTGACCCCAGGGTCTGACCCCAACTGCTAATTTCACCATAAACCGGGGAACAGGCGGTACCTGACCCGGGCTGAATAGTCGGCATAACCGGGCAGGCCTTTGTGCAGGAACCTGTCCTCAAATACGGTACGCGCAACCACCAGCAGGGCCGCGGCCGCCGCCGGGATAAAGCCCGCCGTGGAACCCAGCGCCGCCGGCGTGCAAAGATAGAAAGCGGCCAGCGCCGCGTACAGCGGGTGGCGCACCACGGCGTAAGGCCCGGCGCTGACGGGCGTCTGGCCCGGCTGGAGCAGCACCGCCTTCAGCGCAAAGCTGTTGCTCAAAAGCGCCAGAGAAGAAAGCCAGTAGGCCAGCCCTATCACAGCAAAAGCCGCCAGCCGCAGCGTGAACCACGCGGCGCCGCCCGGCCAGCAGGGCCGCTGCGCGCAGACGCCCAGCGCGATAAAGAAAAGCACCGGGCTGGCCAGCGAGAACAGTTTGTCGGCCGGCTCTTTCACTTCGGGCGCCTGCATCAGCCGGTTCAAGAGCAGCGCCGGGTCCTGGCGGTACAACAGCAAAGCGTTTATAAAAGACCAGGCCGCGTACATGCCCCAGTAAACCCAGCCGGAAAGCCAGTGCACGCTCTCCCGGAACAGGAAAAGCGGCAAAGCGAAAAGCAGCGCTTTTACTGAAAGATTGAAGAACACCTTCGGAGCCGGGAAAGTTCGCGCGCCGGCAGCGCTGTCTTCGGCCATCGTCTCCCCTGTCGCACTTTGCGCCGGTTTGTCCCCGGCGCTTTTAAATTATAGTATATTCAAATCTTACCTTAGGCTGGCCGGACAATGATAAAAACACTCCTTCTTCTACTGGCGGTTTCCCCCCGGCTCTACGCCGGCGCCGTGCATCACGACCTGGCAGCGCGGCTCGCTCCGGCCGCCAACACCCTGGCGGTCACCGACACCGTCACTTTCCAGGAACCCGCGGCCGAATTCGTCTTCTCCCTGCACCCCGGCCTGGCCCCGGCGGTTAAGGACGGCGTGGTGCTGGAGCTGCTGCCTCCGCAGGCCGCGGCCTCTTACGGCATCAATTTCTCGTCGGACGCCCTGCAGCTGGACACCTACCGCGTAAAGCCCGCCAAGCCCGCCAAAAGCTTTACCCTGGAATACTCCGGCGTCATCAACCACCCGCTGGGCGAGCAGGCCGAAGAATACGCCCGCAGCTTCTCCGAAACGCCCGGGCTCATCTCGGAAAAAGGCTGCTACCTCTCCGGCGCTTCCGGCTGGTACCCGCTCTTCAAAGATACGCTGGTCACCTATGATCTTAAAACATCCCTGCCCGCGCCCTACCTGTCCGTAGCCGGCGGCGCGCGCGCCAGCCACGCCGTTTCCGGCGCCGGCAGCGCCTCCGCCTGGGAAGCCGGGGAGCCGCAGGACGAAATAAACCTGGTCTGCGGCAAATATACCGAATATTCCCGCCTCGGGCCCGATGCTCAGTATTACGCCTTCCTCCTTAAGCCCGACGAAGACCTGGCCCGGAAATACCTGGAAGCCGCCGACAAATACACCGGGTTCTATTCCGAGCTGCTGGGCGCCTACCCGTACCCCAAGTTCGCGCTGGTGGAGAATTTCTGGGAGACCGGCTACGGCATGCCGTCGTTCACCCTGCTCGGCCCGTCGGTGATCCGGCTGCCGTTCATCCTCAATACTTCCTACCCGCACGAGATCCTGCACAACTGGTGGGGCAACGGCGTGTTCGTGGATTACGCCAAGGGCAACTGGTGCGAAGGGCTCACCACTTACCTGGCCGACTACCTGATAGCCGAGAACCGCGGCAAAGGCGCGGAATACCGCGCGACCACGCTGCGCAAATACGCCGCCTACGTCGGGGAAGAGAAAGATTTCCCGCTCACGGAGTTCCGCTCGCGCCGCTCGTCCGCTTCCGAGGCCGTGGGCTACGGCAAGTCCCTGATGTTCTACCATATGCTGCGCAACCTGCTCGGCGACGAAAAGTTCAAGGCCGGCCTGCGCGCCTTTTACGCCGGCAACCGCTTTCGCGCCGCCTCCTTCGACGAGCTCCGCGCCGCTTTCGAGCGTCAGACCGGCCGCGGCCGCCTGGCCGGTTTTTTCGACCAGTGGCTGAACCGCGCCGGCGCGCCGCAGTTGCTGCTCAAAGATATCCGCACCGACCGCTCCGACCAGGAATATACCCTGGTATTTACCCTGGCGCAGACGCAGGAAGGGCCGCTCTACAACCTCGCCGTGCCGGTCCTGCTCTATCTCGACGGCGTGGCCGAGCCCCGGCGCAAGGTCCTGAACCTTTCCACCAGGGAAGAAGTGTTCCACTATGCCGTCCCCGCGCGGATATTGCGCCTTGAGGTGGACCCCGACTTCGACCTGTTCCGCAGGCTGGACCCGCTGGAATCGCCGCCCGCGCTGGCCCTGCTCTTGGGCGCCAAAAAGCCGGCCATCGTGCTCCCGCCCGGCTCCGAGCGCCCCGCTTGGGCCGCCTTCGCCGCCGCCTGGAACAAAGATAAAGACAACGCGCCGCTGGTCACCGAAGACGCCGCGGCCCCCGCCGGACCCTACTGGGCGCTGGGCGCGGAAAACCCGCTGGCCGCGGGCATAGAGAAAAGCCTGGAGACCTACGGCGCCAGGTTCTCCTCCGCCTCGGTCACGCTGGGCGGCAGGGAATTCGCGCGCGCGGACCACACCTTCGTCCTGGCGGCTTACGCCGGCTCCGGCCCGGCCGGGCTGGTGGTCTCGGGCTCCACGGCCGCGCTGTCGCTGTTAACGGTAAAGCTGCCCCATTACGGCAAGTACTCCTGGCTGGTTTTCGACGCCGCCATGACCTCGGTGGCCACCGGCCTGTGGCAGGCCGCCCGCTCGCCCCTGGCGGCGGAATTCGTCCCCGGCGTCTCCCCGGCGCGTATGCCGGGCGCCCGCGCGCCCCTGGCGCCCCTTCCCTCGCTGTTCTCCAGCGCGCGCCTGGGCGCCGACGTCACGGCCCTGGCCGCGCTGCCCGGCGGCCGCGGCCCGGGTTCTACCGGCCTCAAAAAGGCCGCCGCGCTTATCACGGAAGCCTTCGAAAAAGCCGGGCTTAAGCCTTTCCAGCCGGGCCCGCCGCCGCCCCAGGACAAGGCATCGCGCAAGCGCTCCTATTTCCTGGCGCAGCAAGGCCAGCCGGCCAACCTTACCGGCCTGGTGCAGGGCACGGCCAAGCCTGAGGAATATCTGGTGCTGGCCGCGCATTACGACCATCTCGCCCCGGTAAAGGGCCTCTCCTTCCCCGGCGCGGACGACAACGCCTCCGGCGTGGCGCTGCTCTTGGAGCTGGCGCGCTATTACGCCGCCCACCCGCAGAAGCGCACCATCCTCTTCGCCGCTTTCGACGGCGAGGAAGAGGGCCGAAAAGGCTCAAAGGCTTTCGTGGAAAGGCTGGGCCCCGGGCTGCGCCAGAAGCTCAACGCGGCCCTCAATTTCGACACGGTAGGCCGCCTGGGCGCCGGCAAGATCCTGGCGCTGGGCTCTTCCTCGTCGGACAAATGGGTGCATATCTTCCGCGGCGCCGGCTTCGTCACAGGCGCGGAATACGCGCTGGTCAAGGAAGACCTGGACGCCAGCGACCAGGCCAGCTTCATAGAACAGGGCGTGCCGGCGGTGCAGTTCTTCAGCGGCGCCAACGCCGACTACCACAAAATCACCGACACGGCCGACAAAATAGACCTGGCCGGCCTGGTCAAGCAGGCCGAGTTCGCCAAAGAAATAATAGATTATCTCGCCGGGGACGCCCCCTTCATCACCCGGCCCTCCGGCGCCGCGCCCGCCAAGTCTTCAGCGGGCCCCGCCCGCCGCGTCACCACGGGCCTGGTCCCCGACTTCACCTACCAGGGCGAAGGCGTCCGCGCCCAGGCCATCACCCCCGGCTCCCCCCTCGACCAAGCCGGCGTAAAACCCGGCAGCGTAATAACCGAACTGAACGGCCGCGCCATAACCGGCCTCAAAGACTACTCCGAAGCCCTCAAACTCCTCACCCCCGGCGACAAAGTCCCCCTCACAATCCTGGATCCATCACCCAGAACGATTGAGATAGTACTTAAATAATCCGTCAAAATAGAATGGGGTCAGACCCCAGGGTCAGACCCTGGGGTCTGACCCCAAGTTTAGATTTGGTTAAACAGGCGGCTGCGAAGTCCTCTCCTCCCAGAACTATACCATCTGTCAGATAATCCCATATTTTCCCATCAGAACCCTCGGCAACAAATTTACGATATTTCTGAGCCGCCGGCCCAAGTTCACTCCCGAATTGGCTGAGAATCCAATCAATGTGTAAACACGGATGCGCATTCCCCAGTAATGCTGTAGCCCCGTAACTGCTCCATAACCAATCTTCCGGTCTTGCGCACAAGCCGGCTTTAACCGGGTTATTAACTATGTATCTGCAAGCTTCAAGCAGGTAAGAATCCCTGTCTATAAGTATTGCCTTATACCGCCCCTGAAAAAGAGCTCCGACTTTGTGATGTCGAAAGTTATATGTCTGGCTGTATATCGCATTTAACCGTTTCATTACGGCAGATAGATTTCCTTTTGGAGTTTCCATTATGAAGTGATAATGATTCCCCATCAGGCAGTATGCGTGGCATATGCTGCCAAAAAGACTATTACAGAATGTAAGAATTTTCAGCAAGAAGCCTCTATCCACATCGTCGGAAAAGATAGACTCACGTCTATTTCCACGCGACGTTACATGATACAAAGCGCCATCGAATTCTATTCTTAAAGGTCTGGCCATAATCCCTCCTATTTAGGAAATAGCATAGCAGACGAACCCGACAACCTACTGTCGGGTTTGCGAATTAGTGGGGTCAGACCCTGGGGTCAGACCCTAGGGTCAGACCCCAGGGTCTGACCCCAATATGGCTAAGGTTTGTTTTCCGGTGGGGCGGCGGGTTTGTCCAGCGGGCAGGTGGTGATGCCCAGCAGGACGTAGAGGCCGCAGCGGCCGAGCAGGGCCGTAAGGATGGCCAGGGCGGCGGCCACGCCGGCGACAATAGCCCAGGTGCCGGTAGACCTGTAAGCCACGAAAGCCAGCGCCAGGCCCACTATCCAGCGAATTACTTTATCGGTAGTACCCACATTTTTAGCGAACATACTTCCCCCCTTACCCGTTCTTTCAATGTCCCAGAACTTTAAGCACGCTCATAAAATCCGCCGGCGGGTCGGCTTCGCAGGAGACGGTTTTGCCCGACAGGTCCTTGAAGCGCAGGCGCCAGGAATGGAGCATCAGGCGCGGGAACTTGCGCTGAGCGGCGGCCTCGCCGTAGGTATTGTCGCCCAGCACGGGGTGGCCGATGGAATACAGGTGCGCCCGTATCTGGTGGCGCCGCCCCGTAACGATGGAAACCTCCAGGAGCGAGGCCCCCTTCAGCTTTTCCGACAGTGAATATTTCGTAAGCGAGGCCTTCCCGTCGAAAGCTACCGACATGCGCCCGGAACCGCGCTGCGTCAGGGGCTTGTTTATCTCGTCGCGCTCCTTCTGCATATACCCTTCCACCACGACCAGGTACTTCTTCTCCACGTCGCGCGTCTCGAACAAACCCGAAAAATACCGGTGCGCCGCCGCGTTCTTGGCAAAAATTATCAGTCCGCTGGCGTCCATATCCAGGCGGTGCACCACAAAGATCTCCCCGAACTGCTTACGCAGCAGCCCCTCCAGGTCCGGTTTGCCCACCAGGGACCCCCGCGCCGGCATGGTCAACAGCCCCGAAGGCTTATTAACCACCAAATAATCAGCTGTTTCCCGAATAAGTTCAAGTTGCATAAATAGTCCCTTGGGGTCAGACCCTGGGGTCAGACCCTAGGGTCTGACCCCAGGGTCTGACCCCAAATTAAAGTCTCGTTTGTAGGCTTCGCCGGCTAGGATGGAGGTGAGGCCGCCGAAGAATAAATAAAGCATGGCAAGGAAGATGGCCAGGTGGAGGCCGGCGGCGTCGGAGACCACGCCAAGGAGGAACGGGGAGATAGCGTCGCCCAGGGCGTGGATGATGAAGATATCCAGCGCGAACGCCATGGACCGCATGGTGACCGGCACCGTCTCCACAATAGCCGCGTGGTACGGGCCCGAATAAGCGAAAATGAAGAACTCGGCGAAGAACATCATGACCAGCGCCATATTAAGCGAAGACGCCAGCACCGCCCCCACGCCGAACGGGATGCTCAGGAAAAAGCTCATGTAGCCGACGATGAAATAAGCCCGGCGCGTGCGCTTGCGCAGCCAGTCCGCCACCCAGCCGCCCGTAAAATTGCCGGAAAGCCCCGCCAGCACCGTAACCAGCCCGAACAGGAACCCCGCCCGCCCCACCGACAGGTCGAAATTGCGCACAAAATACGAAGGCATCCACGCCGCCAGCCCGCCCACCGAGAACGTGCCGATGCTCTGCGACAGGCACACCAGCAGGAAGGTGCGGTTCTTAAACAGCGCCAGGTAGCCGCGCAAAGGGATATGCTCCGAGCGCTGCGTCTTCTCCGGCGTCTCCTTAAGGAACAGCGCCACCACGCCCAGGAGCATGCCCGGGATGGCCACGATGAAGAACGCGTTGCGCCAGCCGAAATGCTGCCCCAGCGCCCCGCCCAGCAGGTAACCTATGGCGCTGCCGGCCGGGATGGCCAGCGCGTAAAGGGCCATGATGCGCGCCCGCTTTTCCAGCGGGAACCACTCCGCCAGGAACGACGGCGACACCGTGCCGTAGCCCGCCTCGCCTATGCCCACCGCCGACCGCGCAAAGATCAGCTGCCCGTAATTGCGGATAAGCCCGCTGCCCAGCGTAGCCACGCTCCAGAAAATAGCGCTCACGCCTATGATCAGCGGCCGCCGCACCCGGTCGCCGAAATAGCCCACAAAAGGGGCGAAGCACATGTAAACTATCATGAACGAGGACGCCAGAAAGCCCAGCTGCGCGTCGGAAAGCCGCAGGTCCGTCTTGATGAGCGGGAACACCGCGAACAGCACCTGCCGGTCTATATAATTGAACAGGCTCATGCAGAAGATGAGCGTCAGCACTTTCCTAGAGTAGGAATCGTTCACAGATGATAATGATAGCAAAAACAAAAAATTGCTAATATGTAAAAGCAGGGCAAAATCACCCCCAAAAGGACCTCAAATGAAAAAAGCCAAAGCAAAAGCCTCCAAAGCCGCCAGCCTCGCCTACAATTCCAAGAACGGCTACGAAAGCATCTCCCCCGCCGAGCTCAAGCGCTGCGAGGACATGAACAAGCTTTACATCCAGTACCTGGGCAAAGCCAAGACCGAGCGCGAGGCCCACGACGAGGCCATCGAGCTGCTGGAAGCCGCGGGCTACACCGACATGGCCCTTAACGAGAAGACCGGCCAGAAGCTGAACCCCGGCGCCAAGGTGTACCGCTCCTGCGAAGGCAAAACCCTGATGGCCTGCGTCATCGGCAGGAGACCGTTCGAAGCCGGCATGCACATAGTGGGCGGCCATACCGACGCCCCCCGCATCGACATCAAGCAGAACCCCCTCTTCGAAAATTCCGAGATGGCCATGCTCGACACCCATTACTACGGCGGCATCAAGAAATACCAGTGGCTCACCATCCCCCTGGCGCTGCACGGCGTGTTCGTAAAGCCCGACGGCAAGAAGATCACCATCAAGATAGGCGAAGACGCCGCCGACCCCGTGTTCTGCATCACCGACCTGCTGCCCCACCTGGCCGCCGACCAGTACAAGAAGACCCTGGGCGAGGCCGTCCCCGGCGACAGCCTTGACCTGATCCTGAGCTCCATGCCCGTGGCCGACAAGGACCAGAAGGAAAAATACAAATATAACGCGCTGAAGATGCTGGCCCAGCGCTACGGCGTCAACGAGCACGACTTCCTCTCGGCCGAGCTGGAGCTGGTGCCCGCCGGCATGCCGCGCGAAGCCGGCCTGGACCGCAGCATGATCCTGGCCTACGGCCACGACGACCGCGTGTGCTCCTACGCCGCGCTCAAGGCCCTGCTCGACCTGGAAGGCACCCCCGAATACACCTCCATGGTGCTCCTGTGCGACAAAGAAGAGATCGGCTCCATGGGCGCCACCGGCATGGCCTCGTTCTTCTTCGAGAACACCGCCGCCGAGCTCCTCAACCTCACCAGCGCCAGCTACAGCGAACTGGCCCTCAAGCGCGGCCTCAACAACTCGTGGATGCTGTCCGCCGACGTTAACGGCCTGTTCGACCCGCTGTTCGCCGGCGCCTTCGAAAAGCGCAACTCCGCGCTCTTGAACCACGGCGTCTGCGTCACCAAGTTCACCGGCAGCCGCGGCAAATCCGGCTCGTCCGACGCCTCGGCCGAGTTCATGGCGCAGATCCGCCGCATCTTCGACAAAGCCGGCGTGGTCTGGCAGACCGGCGAGCTGGGCAAAGTGGACCAGGGCGGCGGCGGCACCATCGCCTATCTTATGGCCCGCTACGGCATGAAAGTGGTGGACTGCGGCGTGGGGCTGTTCTCCATGCACGCCCCCATGGAACTGGCCGGCAAGCTGGACATCTACATGGCCTACAAGGGCTACCTGGCCTTTATGAAGGACGGCCGCGGCAAATGACCCGCGCCAGCCTCGTGCTGCTGCCGGCGCTGCTCGCCTTTACGGCGTGGGCGCCGGCCGCGCATGGCGCCCTGCCGGTAAAGAAAAAAGCCCCCGCCGCGGCGGAGGCCGAAAAGCCCAAAACGCTGGAAGAGCTGCGCACGATGATGAAGACCTACGACTTCAAGAACGAGCGCGTGGTCTTCCCCGCCTACTGGAAAACCAGCGAGCTGACCAAAACCCTGATCCGCTCGGAATTCCACTACAACTGGGACAAGCCCGGCCGCGAATGCGCCACCGATTCGTTTCCCTGGGCGTACGCCGTCATCAGCAACGACAACACGCTGTGCTGGAACCCCGACAAGCAGCTGTTCACCCAGGTGCGCTACGTCGAGATAGCCGGCAGCACCGGTGTGATGTACCGCCACAACCCCGTAACCTCGGCCGCCGAAGCCGACACCGAAAGCTGCCCGGGCCAGTCGTACATGGCGGTGGTCTTCCGCAAATACGGCAACTGCTACACCCTCAAATTCATCACCCGCGAAAAGTTCGTCAGGCAGTTCTTCCCCGACTTCAAGCTTATCATGGACAACTTCCAGGTCTTTCAGCCCAAAAAAGCCGCGGAAAAGAAAGGCCCGGCGCTGCGGCAGGACGGCATACTACAATGACCATAAAACTTATCATCACCGGCGGCACCTTCGACAAGGAATACAACGAGCTCAACGGCAGCCTCTTCTTCACCAGCACGCACCTGGGCGAAATGCTCAAGCTGGGCCGCAGCCGCGTAAAGGTCAAGCTCAAAACCCTGATGATGATGGACAGCCTTTACATGACGGCCGCGCACCGCAAGCGCATCCTGGCCGAATGCAAAGCTTCCAGGGAAAACCGCATAGTTATCACCCACGGCACCGACACCATGCCCGAAACCGCGCGCCTCCTGGGCGAAAACCTCACCGGCAAGACCGTCATCATCACCGGCGCCATGGTGCCCTACAAATTCGGCTCGTCCGACGGCATGTTCAACCTGGGCTCGGCGCTGTCCTTCGCGCAGACCCTCCCCCCCGACGTGTACATAGCCATGAACGGCCGCTTCTTCAGCTGGCACAACGTGCGCAAGAACAAGAAAAAAGGCGAATTCGAAGAGATAAAGTAGCGCTGGTCCAGCCCAAAAAGAAAGGCCCCGGAAAGGGGCCTTTTCTTTGGGGTCAGACCCTGGGGTCAGACCCTGGGGTCAGACCCTAGGGTCTGACCCCAGCTTTAGAACAAGCCGGTGGTTTTCTCCCATTTTACGGTGGCGGAGGGGTTGGTGTACACGGTGGGGGCGCCCTGGCCGTCCACCCACACGGCGGACGAGCCCTTAATGGCGCCCAGCAGCTTAAAGGCCTTGTCCTGGCCCATCACGGCCAGCACGGCCGAAGCCAGGAAGTTCCCGTTCTCCATGTCGGGCAGGAACACCGTCAGGTTCGAAAAATTATCTATCGGGTATCCGGTCTTCAGGTCCAGGATGTGCGAATACAGCCGCCCCTCTATCTGCACAAAGTGGTCCCGGCCCGACGAAGACATCACCACCCCGCTGTTGAAGACGAACTTCCCCAGCGCCTTGCTGTCCTTGAAGGGGTCCATCACGCGGTATTCCCAGATGCGGTCGCCCAGCACCATCATATTACCGCCCAGGCGCAGCTCCACCGGATAGCGCGCGGGGTTCTGTTTCAGCATCCGGTAGGTGCGGTCAAAGCAGTAGCCGCGCAGCAGCCCGCCCATATTGATCTGTATCGGCCGCGTAAAGCGCACCAGCTTCCTGGGCGCGTCCACCTGTATGTAGTTGGAACCTATATCGCGCAGCGCCTTCTGGATGTCCTCTTTGGCCGGCATCTTCTTGGTGGAAGCCGCCGTCTGCCACAGCGGCCACAGCGGGGCAAAGGTAATGTCGAAGGCCCCGTCCGTCAGGCGGTAATAATCCATGCTGAGCATCAAAAGCTTCAGGAACTCGTCGTCCACCTTCACCCATTCGCCGTAGGCCTTCTTGTTCACCAGCGAGGTCATGCTGTAGGGGTCGCTGTAGCTGAACTCGCCGGAGACGCGGTTCCACTCGGCAAAAATGGCGTCGGCTATCTTGCGCCCCTCTTCGGGCCCGGCGCCGTACACCTTCACCTGCGCCGGCACGTTCATGATAAAGGTTTTCTGGGAATAGTGAGGGTCTTCTTTAGCGCCGCAGCCGGCGCAAAGCGCGGCCGCCGCCAAAAGCCCCAGGATGTTTTTTTTCATAGCTGCGTTCCCCTTCGTCCACTACACTAAAAATACAATTTTTCCCCGCCCTATGCAACCCGGGCAACCCGGGGTCAGACCCCGGGGTCTGACCCTACAAGGTTCTCTATAAGCTCAAGCCGGCGGCGCGCGTACACGGCGGCTTTGCGGCTTGGTATGGCGTCTATCCAGGCGCAGGCTTTTTTAAAGCGGAAAGCTTTGGAAAACCGCAGCTCGGGAAAATGCGAGAACTGCCGCTTACGGAACGCCGAGACATAAAGGCAATCGACCAAAGCTTTTTCAGGTTCCGCCAGCAGAAACCCGGCGCCGCCCCCGCTCCAGTCAAAGCCGCTAAAGAACGACGACGCCAGATGATGCACCGCAAACCGCCCCGCGGCGGTCTTTATCTCCCCGCCGTGCGCCACTGAAGCCAGCGTGACCACCTGCGGGATCTGCTCTATGATCCCGTGCAGGTGCAGCGCGCTGGTAAAGGACACATAGGCTCTCTGCCGGGGCAGAATATGCCCGATCACCGCGTAAGGACTGGGCGCCTGCGCGCCGGCAGCCCACACCCCGTGGGCCACCTTAACCACAAGCCCCTGCCCGGCAAGGTAGGCCAGCCCCTGCGAAACCACCGACGGGGACCTGCCGGACACCGCGGCCAGTTCCCTGGCGCTGAACACCGGCTGCCCCAGCCCGGTTATATAAGAGATAAGCGTTTTTTTAACCATTGCTCTTTTCCAGTTCGGTCACAAAATCCGCGGCCTTAAGTTTGATCTCGTCCCACATGGCGGGCACGGCATAAACCGCCTGGTCCTGCGCGGCAAGATACCCGGCCACAACGTCGCGGAACATTTCAAAGGACGGTTCCAGAATGGCGGCCCTGGCCCGGGCCAGTTGTTCTTTACCGGGCAGTCCCGCCAGAGCCGTGCCGGGGCGCACCTGGGTGCTGAGCAGGTAAAGATCAAAGATATCCCTGGCCTGCAGCACCGAACGCGACAGCACCGCCGCTATCTTCTGCGCCGCGGCCTGCGCCGCCGGATAATGCGGGATAATAAGCGGGGCCATGCCGTAAGGCCGCAGCAAGGCGGCAGGCACCGCCTCCGCCACGGGCGCACCGCTAAAGCCGCGCCGGGAGAACTCCACCTTGGTAAAGTAATCCTCGCCGCCGGCGGTAACAAGATGCACTTTAAAGCGCTGCGTAGTACCGGTCTGCTTGGCTTTAAGCAGGTCGGGCGGCTTAATATCGGCAATACCGTAAGTCTTAAGGTTCTCCCTGAAAGAAGGGGACAGCAGAATGCGCATTACGCGTTTCTTAACGGACTCCACCGGCAGCCCGTCGACATCAAGGCCCATATCCTCGGAATAGCGTATGCTTTTAAAGAATAAACGCAGGTTCACCCCGCCCTTAAGAGCCCACAGCCCGGCCGGCATGTCCGCCACAAAATTGCGCAGGAACTCCAGGTGGAAGATCTCCCGCAACTGTAATTGACTATACATAATATGTATTATATTTTAGTTCCAACTAAATTTCAATCTATATTACACAAATAGCCTGACCCCAATAAGTTACCGGTCAATGCCGTCGGCCTGGAATTTTGCCGCCAGGTCTTTTATGACTTTTTGTGGTTCCATCGTTCTTAAACCGATTAAGATCCATCAGCGTTTGAGAGAGCTCTATAGCCAACCCAAAGCGGGCGGCCGGGGAAAGAGCTCTTATAACAGCGAGATGCCGCGTTTCGGCCTTTGAGAGAGTACGCATACGTTAATTATCCCAAAACAACTCATCCACTTTGGGTCTCCGAGAAGCTACATCGGTAAGGTGTCTTTTAACGTCCGCCGCCTCAAGTTTCAGTTGGTGACAATTTGTCACCGGCTGAATTGTTGGGGTCTGACCCCCGGTTATTCCGGAAAGAACATAACTGTTCAAACCGGCGCGGCGTTAATTCCCTCGAATTCGGGGGAATTAACTTACTGGTCTTTACCCTACAGAACCCTGCGAGCCCATTCTATATAGCGTTCCACGCTGACTTTTAAAGCCACCGCGTCTTTTTCCGTGTATGACTTGTCTATGTACTCGATAAGGTTTTTCTGTGCCAGGATCTCCCCCAGCCGCTTAGCTTGTTTTGACACAGCTTCATCCCGGATAGTGGACTGTAAAAGCCCTACCACGTCCTGGTGGGAATCAGAGGAGGAACGGACACCCGCGTGTTTTACCAATAGCGCGTCTGTTGCCGAGATACAACAGTGGACGCCGGCCAGGCCGGCGGCGTTCCAGTTATGTTTCAGCGCGGCGTCCACCATGGACTCAAAGAATTCCATCGCTTTGTCCCAGTAAATGGCGTACCGCTCGCGCGAAACCTTTTTCAAGTAAATTTCTTTTGGCGTCATATCCCCCCCAAAGAACTATAAAACCTCGGTCATCAATTTACCGGCTACTACCCTTCCCGTTTTCAGGACTGTGCGGACAAAATCGTCCTTCTGCCGGTATTTAGCGCGGAATTCACCAAGGGTAAGCACCACCGGGGCAAGAGGATAATGACAGTGCGCCAGCGCCCAGGCGCTGCGCCCGGTAAAATATGAAAACGCTTCGTCCCTGTATTTATCGTTTTCAATTAACGCCAAAATGTCTATATCGCTTGCGCCGCGCAGCTGACCGCGTGCCGCGCTTCCGAAGAGCACAAGAGATTTAACGGAAGCCGGCAGGGTGCGGCATAATTCGCGCAGCATATTATCCAGCCAATTTTTCTCGCCGTCGAAAATAGCGCGTGCCACGTCCGCAACTATCCAGTGCCTCCTGTTAAGACTGAACAGGTGTGATGGGGCCGCAATTTTCAGCTCAACAACGCCGAATGAAACCAGCCCTTTAAGGACATTATGGGCTTGTTGGGGGCTTAAGCCGGCGCGCCTGGCAATTTCCCGGCCGGTCAGCGCCTGGGTTGCCCCGTAGAGACAACGCATGATCCCAAAGCGCGCTTTCCCGGCGAAGATATTTTCAATAATTGAATGTGTCATATTATATAGACAGTTGTCTAATATATATTACATCTAAATCCGCTGTTTTTCAAGGTTTCATGCAAATAGCATAGCAGATGAACCCGACAGAGGCGTGTCGGGTTTGTGGGAAATAAAGTGGGGTCAGACCCCGGGTCTGACCCCAAAAGAAACATGCCTATTTTTCCGGTCGTGGAGGCCTTTTTACCGGCGGCGGGGCACCCAGGGATTTCAGGTCCAGGTAGTCCTTATCACGGCCTATCGCGCGTTTATTTTTTATCAGGCATTCCCGTGAAAGGAACGGCGCCGGCTGGGCGCCTATTTCGCCTTTAACCCGCGTCGACCAGGCGCTCTTCCAGGCAACGCCCGTAATGGTAGTGATGATATGCACGCTGTTGGGCTCCCGGCCAAGCTCGATAAGCGTTTTCTCCCTGATCTGGCCAGGGTCCACAGCTACTCCGGCAAAATCCAGAAGCGCAGCCGCAAGCCGCACAGCGTTAACCGGCTGGCAGCCCACAAGGATATCCATATCCGTAGTGGCCCTGATGTAGCCGTGATAGCCTACCGCATAGGCGCCCACTATCACGTATTCCACCTTATGGGCGTTCAACAGGGCCACAAGCTCTTCGTAATCGTCCAAAGGTTCGGCATTAGAAGGCGTCATGGATTATCCTTATAGCCGAGCGGTCGATATGGGGAGACCGCGGGTTAGCCGGGTTCAGCAGGATCATGCGCCGGGAATGCGCCCGCATCCGAGCAATGCGTTCTTTCGGCGACAACCTCAGGCAGGCCGCGCGGTAATTCTCCGCCGCTGCCGGCTCATTTTCCTCCAAGGGCCGTATTTTTATTACGCGGTCTATGACCGCTCCTGGCCGGGGGGCGCCGGGCGCCTCCGGCTGATAGAGAGCACGGAACTCCGCCACCGCGGACGGGCCAAGCTCCCCCCGCTTTTGGTAGAGCTCGCCCGCAAAGGCCTGGAAAGCCTCCAGGAAGGCCTCGCCGCGCCTGGCAAGACTATATTCAAATTGTCCCTTTCGCCTCTCTGACGGCCTCGCTTGCGCGTTTATATAGGCGCCCTCGCGCAGGAACTTAAGCGCCCGGTCCACCTGCACCGGGTTTAAACCCAAAAGGGTTTCCAGCCGGCCAAAACGCAGCCTCCCCCCGCTGCGTAAAGCCTGCAGAACGCGGATATAATCCTTATGCCCTAGCAAGTCTGCTATCATAACAATAGTCTACTTACAGTTTGTAAGTATGTCAAGGGTCTGACCCCAATAAAAAAGGCCCCGGGAGGGGCCTTGGGAGGGCTGGGGTCTGACCCCAGGGTCTGACCCCAGGGTCTGACCCTAGGGTCTGACCCCAGTGTCACCTGCGGCGGCGCGGGAGCCGTAGGGGTCGCCGGTGTAGGTGGGGATCAGCTTGCGGATGCCGTCTATGATGGGACCGGGGTCCGGGAGCTCGGCCAGCAGGCTGAGGTTGCTCATCTGCTCTTTCAAGAGGGCCATGTCGCCCTCTTCGGGCACAGCCACAAAAATGTCGGAATGGCCCGTATCCTTGCGCACGTCCTCGTCGCGGAACAGCTCTTCGTACATCTTCTCGCCGGGGCGCATGCCCACGTACTTAACCTCAATATCCTTGCCAGGCTGCAGCCCGTTCAAAACAATAAGGTTATGGGCCAGCTCCGCCACCTTTATGGGCGTGCCCATGTTAAGCACAAAGATCTCCCCGCCGCGGCCCATGGCCGTAGCCTGCAGTATAAGTTGTATAGCCTCTTCCACCGTCATGAAATAGCGCGTAACGTCCGGGTGCGTCACCGTAACCGGCCCCCCGGCCTGTATCTGCTCCTGGAAGATGCGCACAGCGCTGCCGGAGCTGCCCAGCACGTTGCCGAACCGCACCGACATGCACTTGGTGCCGTTAACCTCGGCAAAGGCCCGCACCACCATCTCGCCAAGGCGCTTGCTGGCCCCCATCACGCTGCTGGGGCGCACGGCCTTGTCGGTAGAGATATACAGGAACCGCTCGGCATTGTGCCGGGTGGCCGCGTCGGCCAGGGCATAGGTGCCCAGGGTATTGTTCTTTACGGCCTCCTGCGGGTTGGTCTCCATAAGCGGCACATGCTTATGCGCCGCCGCGTGGAACACCACCTGCGGGGCGTAAGTCTTAAAAACGTTCTCCAGCATTACTTCGTCTTTTACGTCGCCCACCACCGCCGTGATCTTGGCGGTATGGCCGGCCGCCACCAGTTCCTTTTCAATGTAGAACAAAGCGGTATTGTGGTTGTCTATCATCACCAGCCGCTTGGGGCCGTAATTAAGCACCTGGCGGCAAAGCTCGGCGCCTATGGTGCCGCCCGCGCCCGTAATAAGCACCGTCTTGCCCGCCAAAATGGCGTTCATGGCGGCCATGTTCAGCTCAATCTTCTTGCGGGGCAAGAGGTCCGAAAGAAGGGGTCAGGTTTAAACCTGACCCCTTTCCTTTAACCCCATTCCGCATGGTTACAGTTTCTTAAAGTAAATTTTAACCTTCCCCTTCACCGCCTCAGCCCTGTAAGGCCGCGGCCCGCCGTTTATAATGTCGGCAAAGGCCTTGGCGCTGGCCTCAGGCGCCTGGCCGGGGCTGAGCGGCAGCATTATGTTCCAGCCGGCAACATGGTCTATGGTGCCGTCGGGGCGCATATAGCGGAAGATGGCCAGCCACAGGCCCAGGCAGCCGTTTATGCTGCTGTCGGTGCGGCCGGTAGCCAGGCCGTTTATCTCTATCTCGCCGGGCGTGCCGCCCACGGTCACCTTCCCAGCCAGCACCACTATCTTCTGCGTCTTGTCAAAAGACGCCACCTCCACCTTGGCCCCCTTGGCCAGCTCTACAACCGGATCGTACCCGCTGTCTTTCTTTTTCATGCCCCCTCCCCTTTGCGCAGCCTGCCTATGATTCCCGCACCGGCGGCCTTACATTAAGCTCAAAACCACCCTCGCGCTTTTTAAACGGACCGGGCACGGGGCAGATGAGGTAATTTTTACCCTTGGGGTAAGCCTCCCGGAAAACTTTAAGCGCGTCGGGGCAAAATTCAGCCGGGCTCCACTTACATTCAAAAACATCCACCTCGTCGCGCTCGCCGGCAATAATAAAATCCAGTTCGCGGCCGGCCTTATCCCGCCAGTAAAGGATATTACTCTCCGGATTTTCCGCCGCCAGCCAATCCAGCGCCAGGTGCTCCCATAAGGTGCCGTTATCCGAAGGGCGCAGTGAATTCCAGCCGCGGAAGAAACTGACAAAGCCGGTGTCGAACCCGAAGATCTTGGGGATCTTGACCATCTCTTTACGCCCGCCGCCAAAGAACGGGCGCACTATCCTAAGCGCCCCGGTAATTTCCATGGCGGCCAGGTGGGAGTCTATAGTGGGACGGCTTATCCCCAGCGCGGAAGCGGTCTTGGAGCAGTCAAAAGCGCCGCCGCTTTGCCGCATAAGATACTCGAACAACAGGTTGAATTTCTCAGCATCCCTGAAACCAAACAGCTTCTGGATATCCCGCGAAAAGAAAGAGTCGGACCATTCCCGGTAGAAAGAGGGGTCCTTTTCCGCCGCCAGCAGCGCCGGGGGCAGCCCGCCATGCAGCAACCGCCTGGAAAGAGACGCTTTATTAAAAAGGGGCAGTTCGGAATAAAGAACAGGGGAAAGATGTACCTGCCTTTTTCTGCCGGTGAGCGTATCGCGGAACTTCTTGCCCGCGGCCAGCGTAGAGGAACCGGTAGCCAATATCTTAAGCTCCGGGAACATATCCGCCCCTATCTTAAGCAGCCGGCTGGGATCTTTAAGCTGGTGTATTTCATCAAATACCACCACCGGTTTCTCGCAGTTGCTAAAAAACAACTCCGGGTCCGCCGTCATCTCCCCCACCGAAGGAAGGTCGCAGTTAAGATAAAGCGAGTCCTGGGCAAAAAGCATCTTGGCAAGAGTGGTCTTGCCGCACCTGCGCACCCCGGACAACCAAACAATAGGCGCTTTTCCCCATGCGGACTTTATGCGATTTTCCCAATAAGGCCTGTGAATCATAACCATACTTTACACAATAGCCGACTATTTGTAAAGTACACCCCTTACCCTAATTGCCCAGCATACCGCCTAAAAAGTCGTTTTTGGGTTCGTCCCATTTGGCCGGGCTGTCGGGGTTGGTCAGGTAATGCGCCTTGCCCGCGCCGTCCACCCACACGGCCGCCGCGCCCTTCATCTTGCCCAGCAGCGCAAAGGCCTTGTCCCGCCCCAGCACGCTCAGCGCGGCCGAAGACAGAAAGTCGCTGTTCTCCACGCCGGGGAAATAAACCGTAAGGCTTGAGAAATCCTGCACCGGGTAGCCGGTGCGCAGGTCCAGGATATGGGAATACAGCTTGCCCTCTATCTCCACAAAAATATCCCGCCCCGCGCTGGACATTACCATGCCGTCCTTGAACATATAGCGGCCCAGTATGGTCATGCGGTCGGTGGGGTGCGGCACGCGGTACTGCCAGTCGCGCTGGCCGTAAACCAGCATATTGCCGCCCAGGCGCAGCTGCACGGGGAAGGCCGGCTTACGCTCTTTCAGTATCTTGTAGGCGCGCTCAAAACAGTAGCCGCGCAGCAGGCCGCCCATATTCACCTGCACCTGCTTGGTAAGACGCACCTGCCGCTTAACCACGTCCACCTGTATATACTGGGAACCTATGCCCTCAAGGGCTTTCTGGATATCGTCTTTATGCGGCAGGCGGCGGCTACTGGCGGCCTCTTTCCACAGCGGCCAAAGCGGGGCAAAGGTTATATCAAAGGCGCCGCCCGTAAGCTTGTGATAATCCAGCGCCAGCAGCAGCAGGCGCATGAATTCGTCGGTAACGGGCACCCATTCGGTAACGGCTTTTTTATTTACCACCGTGGTAAGGCTGTACGGGGAGCTATAGCTGAGCTCGTCGGAAATGCGGTTCCACTCGGCAAAGATCTCGTCCGCCAGGGCCTTGGCCTGCGTTTTATCGGGCTCCCCGTAGGTGCGGAACACGGCCGGCACGCTGAGCACAAAGGTTTTCTGGGTGTAGGTGGCGCGGCTGCCCCGGCGGGCGCAGCCCGGTGTAATTAACATCAGTGCCGCAATAGCCAAAAGTGTTGTTTTCATTAATACTGTCCCCGTACGATTTAAGGATACTAATTCCGGGAACCAAATTCCAGACCACATCCTTAGAGAATTAGTGGCTTACCCCTTTCCCCAGAACCGCCTGCTGCGCCGTCATCAGTATTATTTTTAAATCAAAGAGAAAAGAACGATGTGCCAGATAGTACGCATCGAACTCAACTTTAACAGGTATAGGCAAATCATCCCGCCCGTTCACCTGTGCCCAACCGGTAAGCCCGGGAGGAATATTGTGCACCCCTCTCGCGGTGCGCGAAGAAGTTAAATCATTCTGGTTGTATAAGGCTGGGCGAGGCCCCACAAAGCTCATATTGCCTAATAATATATTCCACAGCTGTGGTAATTCATCCAAACTTATCCTTCGCAGCACTTTACCCAGACTCGTGACATGGACAGATGGGTTCACAAGCAGATGTGTGGCCACTACAGGGGTATTAATGCGCATAGTTCTGAATTTAACCATCTTGAATACTTTATTATTCCTGCCGACCCGGTCAGACCAGTAAAACACAGGCCCCGGCGAATCAATCTTAACGAGAAATGCGATAAAAGTTAGTAGTGGCGCCAATAATGCTCCCACTAGTATGGAATTAACAACATCGAATAGTCGTTTACTCATTTGCGTTTGGCCCTAATGAACTGTTCGGTAAGTTTTTCAATTAATCTTTCCCGAGAAAAGTTTGTTTCAAAATACTTACGCCCATTACTCCCCATCTCTTCACGTTTAGCTAAGGGCAGATCCCGCACTTTTTTTATCGCCACAGCAAGCGCAGCGGGCACACCTGGGGGAACTGCAAATCCCGCGCCAGATTCCTCGACAATTCGCGCACCTTCACCACCCAGAGCGGCAATTATCGGCCGGGCACAAGCCAGATATGACTGCACTTTTGACGGGATCGTGTATGAAAATGCCGGGTCGTTACGTAACGCAACAAGCATTACATCGGCCGCGGCAAGAAAAGCGGGCATCATCTCAGTTGGGTATCTCCCGAGAAACACAACTTTTCCATCAAGTCCAAGTTCTTCCACTTTCGCTTCAGCTCTTTGAAGGGCACGTCCATCACCCAGAACAACGAATTTAATATCTGTTTCTTCCCGCAACAAACAGGCCGCGTCGATTATGCTTTCAAAATCCTGGGCCGCGCCGATGTTGCCGGCGAACATCACTATAAAACCCTCGGGCATTAGTTTCTTTTCCTGCGCGTCAGCGCGCAACACTAAAGGCTGGTAAAATGCTTCGGCGGTGTTCGGCATATAGACTATTTTATATGACGGCACGCACATAGCTTCAACCGGAGAAAGAAAGGCTTGTGATTGCACAAGGATCAAATCGCAGTACGAATAGATAAAACGCACCAGTTTTGCCACAATCGACAGTGCCATGCGTGATTTAATGGCGCCAGTTGCAGAAAGGCTTTCCGGCCATAAGTCCTGCACCCAGAGCAGTAAAGGCGCTTTTTTAAACAACTTCATTACTATGGCGGGTAAACCCACCGTTACCGGGGAAAGCTGGTAACAGAGCACAACATCGAAATCCCCTCGCAGCTTAATAGGGGCTAGGATGCATGCAAAAAAAGCAAACGAAAGATAATTTACAACAAGCCGTATCTGCCCCGCACTGCCGCGCGAGAGCAAAGGAATACGAATAATTCTATAACCATTCTTTTCCTGACGCAAGTTTGTGAACCAGCCATAACCCGCAAAGAATTCCCCTTTAGGATAATTAGGAATGCCTGTGCAGATAGTAACATCATGTCCGGCAGCGACAAGCCCCTCTGCCACGTCATTAATTCTAAAATTCTCAGGCCAGAAATATTGGGTAACTACCAGTACTTTCATAAGCCTAGTTTATTGCGTTCTGAACATATCAGACTCGCGAAATGATACCGAGATTACGGCCGGGGACATCGGTGATTTCAACCGGGAACAGTTTTTAGCAAGGAGACTCAAGCGGAGTGTTGCAGACAAGTAAGTTTTTATTGGTTATATTCTAACGCCGCTGTTAATAACCTTCCGGGTTCTGTTTTTGCCAGTTATGGGAAGAGCGGCACATCTCGTCCAGGTCTTTTTCAGCGCGCCAGCCCAGCAGCTTAAGGGCCTTGGCCGCGTCCGCAAAACTTACGGCTATATCGCCGGGCCGGCGCGGAGCCATCTTGTACGGGATCTTTACCCCGGAGGCCTTCTCGTAGGCGCGGAGAACCTCCAGCACGCTGTAGCCGCGGCCGGTGCCCAGGTTAACGGCCTCAGCCCCCGCGTGAGCGCGGCTGTAGTCCAGCGCGGCCAGATGCCCTTTGGCCAGGTCCGTCACATGCACATAATCCCTCACGCAGGTGCCGTCGGGGGTAGGGTAGTCGCCGCCGAACACGCTCAAGCTTTCCCGCCTGCCCGTAGCCACCTGCGCTATATACGGCACAAGGTTGTTGGGGATGCCCCTGGGGTCTTCCCCCAGGCGGCCGCTGGCATGGGCACCGATGGGGTTGAAATAGCGCAGCAGCACGGCGGAAAAGCCCTGGTCGGCGGCGGCAAAGTCGCGGAGGATCTGCTCGCCCATATACTTGGTCCAGCCGTAAGGATTGGTGCACCCGCGCGGCGCCTCTTCCGCAAGAGGCTTGTTCTCCGGTACGCCGTAAACCGTGGCCGAAGAGCTGAAAACGAGGCGCTTTACGCCGTGCCGGCGCATGCAGGAAAGCAGGGAAATGGTAGCGCCCAGATTGTTGCGGTAATAGTCCAGCGGCTTTTCTACGGATTCCCCCACCGCCTTGAACCCGGCAAAGTGAATGACGGCGTCCACCGGCCCCCCGGCAAAGGCGGCCTCAAGCGCAGCCTCGTCGCCAACGTCCGCCTTGATAAATATCGGCGCCCCGCCTCCCAGTTCCCCCACCCGGCGCACGGCTTCTTCTTTACTGTTCGCCAGGTTATCCACCAGCCGCACGGCATACCCCGCCCGCAGCAGCTCCACGCAGGTGTGCGAACCTATATAACCGGCCCCGCCGGTAACAAGAATGGTCTCTTTTTTATTCGTCCCCATCATAACCTTTGTCTAGCATATCAATTTCAGTGTTTCCCATGCCAGACAGCCAATAAAAAGGGCCCGTTTAGGGCCCGGGCTCTTCCATGGGCTGCGGCGCGCTAGTTATCCTGCAGCGTCTCCAGGGGCTGGCAGTCAACGGCTTTGGCAGCGGCGCGGCGCTTCTGGCGGATGGCGTGGTCACTTTCCAGCACGCGGCGCACGGTTTTAAGCAGAATGGAGATATCCAGCGCGAAGGAAAGGTTCTTAACGTAGTACAGATCGTAGGAAAGCTTTTCCTTGGTGTCGTCCTCGTTGTCCGTGGCCGAAGAGTTTATCTGCGCCCAGCCGGTAAGCCCCGGCGTCACCATGCGGCGCATGTGGTATTCCGGGATATCGTTTATCTGCTTCTCCCCCACCCAAGTAGGCCGCGGCCCCACCAGCGACATCTCGCCTTTAAGGATATTCCACAGCTGAGGGAACTCGTCTATGCGGAACTTGCGCAGCAGCCTGCCGATAGCGGTAATGCGCGGGTCCGCCTTGCCGGCGTTCCACACATAGCCCTGCTTGTCGGCGTCAACACGCATGGTGCGGAACTTCCACATACAAAAATTCTTGCTTAAATAGCCAAAGCGCTCCTGCGCATAAAACACCGGCCCGCTGTCGGTAAGCTTTATGGCCAGGGCCACAAAGGGCAGGAAGGGCAGCATTACGAGCGTAAGCGCTCCCGCTCCACCAAGGTCAAGAATACGCTTAAAGAACACGTACGCCTCGTTGCGGCGGTGCAGCACATGCGTGAACAGCCAGTTGGGGTTGCGCACCACATAAAGCGGCACTTTCTTGTAAAGGTCCTCGTAAAAGTCCACATGCGTCCAGATGGGGATAGCCTCGTCCATGGCCGCGGCAATTATCTCCTGGTGTTCTTTATTAAGCAGCACCGGCTCGGCGTCAACCACCAGCAGGTCGATAATATCACTAAGTTTAGGGGTGTCCCCGCCGGCAAGGGCCTGCGCCACCACGGATTTCTTCTTCCAGCGGCCAAGCGCCTCGGGGGTGGTAAGGCGGAAACGGTTATATTTATGGCTTTGCAGGTCCGCCACCAGCCGGGAGATAACCGGGTTATCCCCCAGGAACAGCGTTTTTGTGGCAAACACGCGCGAAGAGCTCATCGACATCCACAGCCGGCGCCACATTATCCCTAAAATAAGCGAGAACCCCAGCATCAACGCCAGGTGCGTTTTTGGTGTAGGGAGGGTGTTGCCAAAAGCGTAGAAAATACCAACAGAAGCAATAAAACTATAAGCGAACGCAGCCAAGCTTTCGCTTATGATGTCCGGCAGTTCGCGCAACTGGCGGAAGTCGTAAAGTCCCAATATGGAATTAATAGCAAGGACGACCGGCAGAATAATTAAAAAGAACGAAGCATGGAATAAATAATAGTCTTGGGAGAATACGTCATGTCGCCGCACATGCAGGGCAAGCCCTAGAGAAACATAAAATATTATTATGTCTCCAAAAACCAATAATAGACGGTATATCCCAGCCCTCATTACCGGTTATTTTACCATTTATCACTGAGTTAGATAATTGACTATTGTTACAGTTGCGGGAACAACCGTGGGCGCTAGCGGCCGAACCAGCCGCGGAACTGACCCAGTTTGGAAAGCGGCTTCATCAAGATGGTAAACGGGCTGACCGGCAGGTCATTGCTGGTCCACGACCGGTAATTCTCCATCAGCATCTTGCTGGTGTTTACAACTCCCGCGCGGCTTGTCCCCCCGCAGCGCATTTTTACCAGCACCTCCGGCAGATAGGCCGTGGTTACCCCATGGCGGTAAAGCATACGCAACATAAGCTCATAGTCGGAAGCTAAAGGGAAATCCAGGCTGTACAGGCCGTATTTTTCGTAAACAGAGCGTTTCAGGAAAAAGGCGGGATGCGGCGGCATCCATCCCCGCCGAAAGTTCTCACGGTCATAGTCACCGGAACGCCAGGTGCGCACCACCTTGTCAGGCGCAGCGCGCTCTACGTAGACCAGGTCCCCGTAACAGCTGTCCACCCCCTTTTCCGCCATGAACTGCGCCACATGGCTGAGCACGGAAGCATTGGCGTAAAGGTCATCCGAATGCATTATCCCGACAACATCCCCGGTAGCGGCTCTTATCCCTTTATTCAGCGCGTCGTAAATGCCGTGATCGGGCTCGCTGGTGAACCGCGCCACCTTTAACCCGAGGGTCTTTACTATATCCTGCGTGCCGTCCTTCGACCCGCCGTCTATAACGAGATGCTCCACCCCACCATAGTCCTGCGCGGCCACGGACCGTATCGCGTCGGCCACGGTGGCGCCGGAATTATAACAGGCGGTGATAACAGTAATTTTCATCATCAAAGTAATTATCGCGCATAAGCAAGGAACTTTTTCAAGTCGCTGAACAGTATCGACGGGCGGTTAATATATACGCCGGTACGGGATAAAGCCCTGCGGGCCAATCGCGGGAACGACATGTTATACCGGTAGAATTCCCGTTTTATCTCAAACTCTATCCCGGCGAATTCCTCTTCGGTCATGGTATCGATGCGGCGCTTTATATCCTTAACGTAGTAATACTTCGGCGAGATGCTGAAATAATCTTCCCGGTTGCGTTCCGGCGCCACAAGGCCGCGCTCTATTCCCATATCGTAAAGCTTGGTTCCCGGGAAGGGTTCATAAACGCTTAAAGACGCGAAGTCTGGTTTTAACTCCTTCATAAAGCGCAAAGTTTCGTACATCTCCTCTCGCGTTTCGGAAGGGATGCCCATCATAAAATACGCGGTCCAATGTATGCCGGACTCCCGCAAAGCTTTTGCCGCCTTGCGGCATTGCTCATGGGTGATATTCTTGCTTATCAGCTTCTGTATGCGCTCGCTGCCGGTTTCTATTCCTACTTTAATGCTGTTGCAGCCTGCCTTGCGCATTTTACCAAGCAGCTCCGCGTCCAGGGAGTCCACCCTGGCATTACATTCCCAATTTATCTTAAGCCCTTCGTTTATCAGCGCTTCACAGAAAGCCAGCGTGCGCGCACGGTTAATGGTAAAGGAATCGTCCTTGAAAGCGAATTGCTTTGTGCCGTAACGCGCTAAAACGCTTTTCACCTCTTCAATGATGTTCCCTATAGAGCGGCTGCGCACCTTCCGGCCCCAGATACTGGTGGCGCAATAGGTACAGGCAAAGGGGCAGCCCCGGGTGGTCATTAAAAGCCCCATGTCCTCGGAATCATACGTATCCTTATGGATAAGCAGGTCCCTTGCGGGGAAGGGTATAGCGTCCAGGTCCTGCGCGAATTCCCGGTCAGGGGTAGATTGTATGTTGGAAGGTGTGCGGAACGCTATGCCTTTGATCTTTTCAAGTTCCCCGGGGGTGAAACCTTTCGTCTGCAATAAAGCCGCCAGCTCCGGCAGGGTCTGTTCTCCCTCTCCCTTCACCAGCACATCAACGGCAGGGCAGATCCGCAGCAGTTCTTCGCCTTTTATAGAAACATGCGGCCCGCCCATTACCACCGGCACACCGGCATTCCACTTTTTGCAGATCTCGGCGGTTTTCATCGAGGAGGCCACATAAGTGGTCCAGGCCGATACCCCTACCAGGTCCGGTTTAAACTCGGCCAGCGTCCGTTTCAGGCCGTCAAATACCGGGGGCGCGTCATCAGCAACCGACCGCAGATATGCGGGGTAGCTTTCCTCCAGGGCAGTAAAATTCATTTTATCGGGGTTGATATTGGCATCGGCATCATAGATACGCACTTCATGCCCGCGCTCGCGCAGGGCCGCAGCCAGATACGCCAGTCCAAGCGGGAAATATCGGTTGTAAAAACCGATGAACTGGTAGAAAGGCGGATCAACGAGCAGGATTTTCATAACATTCGAACAAGGCGTTTTTAATTTTAAATTTAAAAATATCCAGCGAGTATTTCTCCACCGCTTCTTTCCTATTTCTTAAGGCTATCCTTTCACACCCGGCGAAATCAGGGATCGTCTGTTTCAGCGCCGCGCCTATATTTTGCAATAGTAATTCCTGGTTCCTGAAATCCCGGATAGAGACGCCGTTCATGCCTTCGGAAAACACATCACAGATCCCGCCATTTTCGGTCGTAACTACCACGCACCCGGCGGCATACGCCTCCAGGATAGATATGGGCTGTGCCTCATAAGCGTAGAAGGTAGGGAGGCAGAAGATATGCGTTTTCCAGAAAAGATCTCTTTTCGCCTCACCGGATACCGCCCCGTGATAAACAATATTCCCGCTTTTCCCGATCTTAGCCTGAAAGCTTTCCTTTTCCGCAGCCGAATCGAAATGGCCGGCAAAATGCAGCTCCGCGCGATCGCGCAGTTCCAGCGGCAGCGCCAGGAAAGCATCCAGGAGGTAGCTATAGCCTTTCTGCGTCATCATGTTGCTAAGATATAAAACACTGATCTTGCCCGGAGCCCTATATTTGGCAGCCAGTTTATCTTCCGGGATAAGCAAATCGGGAGAGAAGAAGTTATTTATCTCGACAACTTTAGTTTTATCGAGGTAATCGCCGTACATGTTCTGCCAGGCTTTACCAAGAATTATGCCCTTATGGATATCGGCAAACATCTTTTGCGCGAAGTATTTAATAAACCTGGGCGGGATTACTGAAATGTCCCTTTCTTTATTCGCGGACTGCAGGTGCAGTACCGTTTTGCGCCTAAGCTCCCGGCCAAGGATCATCAGCAGGAAAATGTCGCGCATATGGCCCCAGAAAGTGCACGACGCGACCATATACACGCTGTTAAAGTTAACTCCCTGCAGCCGGAATCTTACTATCTTCAGCCCGTTCTTAATGATATTCAAGGTCTGCCTTAAAGAGAACCGGCCGCTTATTAAGTTCCCCCGCTGGTACTCTATAATGTTCACGACTTGATCGCTATGCAGGAGGTCCACCACAGCTTTTGAGGCTATACTGGCCCCGGTTATGGGCGGCGGCAAGGGAACGACACAAAGGTTAAGATTATCCGTAAATGAAATATAGCCGCTGGAAGCCGGCTTAAAGACAAGTTTAAGCAAATGCCATACGGTGCCCGGGTTCAAAACAAGATAAGAAACTATAGGGACTTTAGTCTTAAGATTAAGGATCCTTCTGAGGGTGGAAGCATACCTGGTAGAGATAGCCGGAGCAAACCCGGAGGAGGCAAGCTCCCCGGTTAGCTTCTCAAGTTCCTGGATGTAGGGCAAATAGATGCAGTTCCGGATTATCGGTGTTAGCTCTACCCCATAATCCCGCAGGCTGGTGTCATACGTGTTCGTATTCAGCTTCTTCAGGCCCTGGAAATGGAAAAATAGCAATGGTTCCCCGTCAACAGACACCTTATCGTTTTCAGCGGCGATTTGGTAATTTGAAAGGTTCCACGGCGCGAGATTAGCGCCCTTATGGGCCAGGATCAATACGCCCTTAAACAATGCAGGCCACCGGTCAAGATACTTCTGGTCGGCAAACCTGTCGTGTTCAACCCTGTCGTAACACCAGTCATTGCAGCGCTCCCGCCACCACTTAAGACAGGCCATTCCATTTTCATCGCGTCTTACACAAACATAGCCCACATTGAATTTACCGTGCCGTTCGGAATATTTCTGGTACCGGGAGAACCGGTGTTCGATAATAAGTATGGAATGAGATTCAAAGGCTTTGGAAAGAGGGGCCAGGCCCGCATAGAAATACAGGTCCGAATCCAGGTAAGCAACCCTGTCCGCAGCCGGCGCCTGCTTTAGCACATAAAGCATAAGGGAAGGCGTAGAGGTGAAAAAATACTCTATCTTGGAGCGGTTTGCCTTGGCCTGCAGCAGTTGCGCATCGCCCGCTTCAAATTCCCCGAGAGGGATGGGAACAATATTGGGCAGGCCGAGTTTTTTCAGCGCATTAAAACATTCCTCGTCCAGGCACAGCACCCATAGCTTAAAAGGTTCGGACTGCCTGGCTAAAGACTGGTAAAGGGCAAGCCCTTTTGCCATGTAGTTGGAATCGAAATAGGTGCAAAGGTAATGCATGGTCAGGCTTACAGTCCGCCTTCCCACTTAATTATCATTTTCGCTACCAAACGGACGTCCTTTTCCGACAGCTCCGGATAAATAGGAAGGCTCAAAATCTGGCGGGCGGCCTTTTCAGTGTTTATCAGCGGGGTTACGAGCTTAACCCTGCCCTTATAGGCGGGCTGGAGATGCACCGGCACCGGGTAATGGATAAGGGTTTTTATGCCGAGCTGTTCAAGGTAAGCCCGCAAGTCGTCCCGGCGAGAGGTGCGCACTACAAATTGATGAAAGACGTGTTCCGCGCCGGGCATAATAGCAGGCAAGGTAAGTGAATGCCCCGCAATCCTACTGGCGTAGAGCCCGGCCAATTTGCCGCGCTTTGTATTTTCCTTATCCAGGCTTTGCAGCTTAACACGCAGGACCGCAGCCTGTATCTCGTCCAGGCGTGAATTACAGCCAGGAACGGCGCTGATATAGCGCTGGCGCCAGCCGTATTGTTGCAGCAGCCGCACTTTTTCAGCAAGCGCCGCATTATTGGTAACGACCATGCCGCCATCGCCTAAAGCGCCTAAATTCTTGGTGGGGTAAAAGCTGAAAGCCGCCATATCCCCCCAGGTGCCGGCCATGCGCCCTTGCAGCCTGGCGCCGTGCGCCTGGGCGCAGTCCTCTACAACTTTTAAACCATAGCGGCGGGCTACCTTCAGAATTGCGGGCATATCAGCCGGCTGACCATATAAATGAACCGGGATTACCGCCTTGGGCCGCCCTTTAAGGGGCCTGGCTAGCGCCCTGGCCAGGCTATCCGGGTCCATGGTGTACGTTGCGGGGTCGATATCTATGAACACCGGGGTTGCCCCTGCCAGCTCGATAGCGGCAATGGTAGCTACTGCGGTGTGGGAGACGGTAAATACCAAGTCCCCCGGCCCCACGCCGCAAGCGCGCAAGGCCAGTTCTAAGGCGTCGGTACCGTTAGCTACGCCAATGGCGTGCTTAACGCCTACATAAGCGGCAAAAGCTTTCTCAAACGCGTCCACTTCATGCCCAAGAATATACCAGCCGCTTTCAAGCACACGCTGGATCGCCGCCTTAATTTCAGACTTATGGGACAGGTAGCCGGCTTTGGGATTGCTCTGTTTCACTAGATGCGGATGGGATCTCTTCATAAGTAGTTTTTGAGCTGGACGCGATAGTAGCCCAGTGTAGCTGCCAACCCCTTCTTAAGGTCTACCTTGGGGGCCCAGCCCAACTCGGCACGGATCAAATGGTCATCGGCGTAATAGTCGCCGATATCTATACGCTTGCGCTCGGCGGGGAATTCGCGCTCCTGGAACGCGCCGCCGCCATTAACCGCCACTAATTGGTTAGCAAGATCACGCAGGCTTACCACTTCGCAACCGCCCAGGTTAAAAACTTTACCATTTGCTTCGTCTTTAGCACCAGCCAGCAAAAAAGCGTCTACCGCGTCATCTATATAAGTAAAGTCCCGCAGTTGCGCCCCGCCCCACACTTCAAAAGGTTTCCCCTCCAGCAGGAGTTTAACCCAGATCCCCAGAAAAGTCTGCCGGGCGTCTTTTATCCGCATGCACGGGCCATAGGTGTTGGTCAACCTGAGGGCGCAAGCCCTGATGCCGTAAACATTGTTGTAAAGGATGTGATACCACTCCCCCGCCATTTTATTAATGCCGTTAACATCGGTAGGCCGCAGCAGGTGTTTTTCGTCTACCGGCAGGTAATCCGGTTTTCCGTAGATCTGCCGGGTACTTGCAAAAACTATCTTGATCCCCGGGTTATATTTGCGGCAGGATTCCAAAATGGCAAGCTGCGCGCGGCAGTTAATCTCCAGGTCGGTTTCGGGGTCCTGCATGGAATCCATATGGCTGGTCTGCCCCGCCAGGTTAAACAGGAAGTCCTGCCCCTGTATCAGGGAGCGCATGCTATGCTCGTCGCGCACGTCGGAGACATT